>ERZ869907.142-NODE-142-length-34454-cov-27.677374_pt1 | contig 34454 bp, 46 predicted proteins | sample MGYA00579309_ERZ869907 | MGnify/ENA primary metagenome ERZ869907 (study PRJEB32216, sample SAMN09231814) | wastewater metagenome | place: USA: Maryland | collected 2016-07-30 | study: EMG produced TPA metagenomics assembly of the PRJNA472060 data set (Reclaimed... | reverse complement strand
CGGAGCAGTTCGCCGCGCCGAGTTTGAGGACTCGGACGATGAGTTCGGAGATGGAGTAGCCGGCCCCGCGTGGTGCATCTACTACGCGCTGGACATGCTGCACGGTGGTTGCCAGTTGTCGGTAGCCGAGGAATGCGCCCGAGCGTTGGCGTTGTGCGAGGAGTTCGACGACGTGTCGGCAGGCGACAAGCCAGAGTACATCCGCGAGCGTCAACTTCTGAAAACGGCGCACGAGGCGGCGTTGAACTGGTCCGCGTACCGGCTAGAGCGATTGGCAACAAAGAAGGAGGCCGACGATGAGCGAACACAGTGAGTTGGTGAAGAGGTTGCGGGCAAACACCGAGAAGTATCCCGGCTTCCGCAACTTGAACACGGATGCCGCTGACGCGATCGAACAACTCTCCCTCGACAACAAGACGCTGGGTGATGAGCGAGACAGTCTGCGGCGCAAGATGCGATTCAATCGCAAGGCCAACGAGAACTTGCCGGACGGGTACGAAGCGGTTGAGGCGTACGCAAATGACAAAGAGGTGGTTGTCATGGGCACGCCCGACAGCGACGACGAATCCCACAACTGCGATGCGCTCGGATGCGGGTCCATCGGATCCCACGTCATCGCGCGATTCTCCCTCACCCGCTCCCAGCCCCAGCCGTCACAGGAGAAGCAGTGCGACCTGTGCGGCAAGCCGTGTGCCGTGTCGCAGGGCGGGAAGCGATGGTGCCGCGATCACGCGCCCGCAGGATCAATCTGCACCTGCAAACGCGACCACGTGAACGACGACGAACACGCGCCGGACTGCGGCAAGGTTCCTGCCCAGCCATCACCAGAGGGGGAGGTGGAGCGTGGGTGAACTGATGTACACATTCTGGGGATGGGAGCGAGGGTGGGGCCAGCGAATCCCATCCGTCGTGTTTGAGATGGAGGCGGAGGCGTTCGGGCGTGGCATGAAAGCATCGCTTTACCCGACCCGCTGGGGCATCGGCCTGTCGCGCCATGGAGGGGCATACCTCATCATGTGGATCGCAACGATCGGCCCCACGCAGATCGGCATTCACTGGCAAAACAATGCGCCAGAAGCCGTTGCCTATCGAAAGAGCCGTCTGCGTCGAACGACCGCCAACGTACTTCGGCTCTTGCAAGAGAGAAAGGACTCCCCCCATGCCTGACAACACACAGAGTTCGGAGACGGTGACGCGGTACAGAATGCCGCACGGGTTTCCAGAGCCAAGCGAATCGGGCGATTGGGTTCGCTTCACCGACTACGACGCGGCCATTAAGCAGCGGGATCGCCTCACCACCGAGAACACCGCCCTGCGTGAGGAGCGGGATGCGATCGGCAAGCGATGCACGCACGTTCTACAGGTAGTGACCGCCATTCACAAAGTCATGGAGCATGAACGCGATTGGGTCGGCAAGACCATCGAAACCATGCGGAAAGAAGAAACCGCAGAGGTCGTTGCCCGGATCATCGCCGAAAGAAACGCCCTGCGTGAGCGGTTGGAGGAGGCGGAGAAGGCGTTGGAAGCGGCGAGAGAAGTGGACCGACTGTACGTGAGCGAGCGATCCGCCACGCCCGATCCCGCCGACACCAAATGGATCATGCGAGTGAACGCGATGAACGCGCTCCACTCGGCCCTCACCCCACCCACTCCCCCATCCACAGGAGGTGCGAAGTGAAACAGTCGCCCGCCCCCAGACTGATCCGCGCCCTGACCGAGCTACGCGACGTTCTCAAACGCGGCGAGCATCCCGGCCTGCACTTCAAGAAGACGACTCGACGCGCAGACGGTTCGATCGTGGAGCGAAACGCAAAGCCCCAAGGAGGAGAGTCAAAATGACAAGCTACGCGAAGCAAACCCCAGAGCGTGACAAGGCGATGATGCTGGTGCGGCGACACTTCAACGTCGAGACGAAGCAGATCGTCAGCATGTCCGACCTGATCGACGACATCGCCCAAGCCCTCCTCTCATCCGCCAAGCCAGTGGTAGCCATTGACATGAACGGAAACCCGCACGAGGTTGTGGTGCGGCGAACCAAAGACGGGGTGGCCGCGATCCCCGGAAGCTGGATCAAGCCGCACCCCGATGCGCGACGATTCCGCATGAGCGACGAATACACCATTCCGATTTCTTTCCAAGACGGTCGCGGACAGTGGGGCGATATCCCGATCGAAGAGTGCTATGCGGACATTCCCAAAAGCGAATCTACTGCGCACGATCAGAAATCATCGAATGACCCCACCCCCTCCTCCCCCTCTACGGACAAGCCGGAGTACGTTCGCCGCCTTGAGAGCGAGGTGGATTACTACCGCTCGCTCCGCAAGCACCACCCGGACGATCCTCAATGGAAGGGGCGCGATATCGCGGAGCGGTTGGAGAAGGAAACCGGGGCCGCGCGTCAGACACCAGATCACAAGCCCCAGAGTGAGACTTGGATGATTATTCCGAACAAGCCAGAGTCGAAGCCCCAGAGTGAGAAGACGGGGAAGAGGCCAATCGCATCCGAGTGGATGAGCAATCTGCGGGTTGACGGCGATTGGGATAACTACAAGGACTATGGGTCTCTCACCCTGTCCACCATCTGCGTGATGATGCAGGACTTTGCCGAGCACTATCACAAAGCCATCGCCACCGACTACGACGCGGCCATCAAGGCGCAGGAATGGCCGAATGACTTGGGCGTGCTGGTGGGGAGGACGATAACGACGCGACTTAACGGAGGCGTTCCCGCCGCTAGTCCGGTCATCAGGATTGAGAAGCACGACGTTCGGCAGTCGATGCTTCGTGTCATCATGCCAGACTCGAAGGCCGTTCTGATCCGTCCCGAACTTCGAGAACTCCTCTCCATAGACCCCCCGCTAGAGACTCCAGAGAGCGGTGAGGATGTTTTTCTTCCTGATGGAATGATGAGCGTTGAGCAGAGGGCAAAGAACATTCGTGCCCACACTTCGCTCAATGACGCGATGCTGCACATTGTTCTCGATGACCGCAACTGGCGCACCGCCCTCCGCAAAGAGCGTGCTGAGGTGCAGAGGTTGACAGCCGCCCTCAAATCAAAGGAGTCGAAGCAATGAAAGACGTACAAGCCCACTCGCTCGAAATGAAACTGCCCGATGAGCCGAGGATCGGGCCGGGACTCATCATTGAGCGGGGACGGACGCGGATCGTTTTCATCGCTCCAATCCAGTATGAGTCACATTGGTCGGGTGAATCGATGAAGCACAAAGTACAATCGTCGATCGTCTACAAACGCTGGCCGCTCATGGATTGGCCACCGTTCGGAAAGACAATCACATTCGACCGGGCGCAGGTTGCCGCCGCTTTGCTCTCCGGCTTCAAGGTGATTCGGCAGGCAGACCCGGAGAAGCACAATGGCTGACAAACTCTGCATCCTCGAACGCGGCGCAACGCCCATCCCACTCGACCATCCACTTGTCGAAGCGGGTGGTACGCTGGCGGCTGACAGCACCCAGAACGATTGGAACCGGAAAGACCCCATCGGGGAGGCCGACGCGATCAAGACGCTCTGGGCACGGTTCCAGAGCCGCCCAAGGGTTCTCAAACTCCACGGACTCGGCAAAGCGTCGTGGGATGCCCTGAACTGGGACACGACGGGCAAGGCCAACGTCGAAACGCTCTGGGTCGGGATGCAGGGGAACCGCCTGATTGTCAGTCCTGATGTGGGGATGCTCAATGAACTCTCGGACAGACTCGGATCAAGCAAGCCAGCCGTCACCCTCGTAGACGACGAACCGGGCAACCTCATCTGGTCCGAAGGATTCTCCGACACCGACCCACGCAAGCCGCTGGAAAACGCCGCATGGGACCGGCGGAACTGGCTGCTGGTCAAGATATTCCAGTCCGACAAGTGCCGTGGGTACATCGGCCCGGATATCGCCGACGTGCCGCGTGACGCGGCGGGCATCATCGCGGCGTTCGACTGGCAGCACAATCCGAACTTCGACCGCTGGCAATGCGCCTTGGAGCGTTGGTGGTCGATGCTCCGCATGAAGGGGGTGAAGGACATCCTCACCCGCGTCGGGTGGTATCCCGGCGTGATGGTCCGGCATGACTTCTGCGGGAAGTACCCCGCTGGCATGAAGCAAGGAAACTGGACCATCCCACAGACCCCGATCGTGGCTGGCTGGATGTCCGCGTGGCAATGCTACGATGACGCGGGCGACCCGCGATCGAACACGCGATGGGCGTACCAGATGAGCAAGTCCGTTCGCTGGCATCCGACGTGGAGCGGCGCGTCGGACCCCGAGGACATCAAGGATCGGCTTCTGATGTGCAGCCCGAACGGGTGTTCGATGTGGATGCACGACCTCGACCGATCGGCGTTGCACGCGGGGGCGGTGAAGGAGTATGTGTGGCCGATCTAGTAGGGGAACATGGCGTTCCACTTCGCCTTCCTTGCCGCGCACCCGCAATCCTTCCCCAACGCCTTCGCCGTCGCCTTGAACGCCTCGCCAACGATTCCCAAGTTCCGTTCCGCCGTGTCGCCTACCCCCTTGTCGTCGCCCGTCCTGAACGTCGCTATTCCCTTCGCCCACACCGGCCATTGCTCGGGTGGTACCGCCTTCACCGGCGCGGCAGGAGTCGCCAGAGCGTTCCCAACGCCACCACAGTTTGACCCGCACGGGTCAATCGCGGTGATCCGGTACGAGTAGAAGAATGTCGTGGTCTGGCTGGGGAGCGTCGATGCCGGATCGAAGTACGCGGCAACGTCCGCCTGCGCCATTCCCGAGTTGCAACTGAGTTGCGTTACGGCGAGATTGATCTGAACGCCTGAGCCGGGCAGATTGTCCACCGGGCAGACCGGGAGCAAGCCGATCGAATCACTCAACGCCCACGCCGGATTGAACCCGCAGACTGGTCGAATGGCCAGCGGGTCGCTGATGATCGTGTTGACCAGAACCCCGTTTGAGTAGTCCCGCTTTGTGTGCCGGATCGTGGGCGGTGCACCCTGCAGCACGCCATTGATGACCGTAAACGAAAACGTCGCGTTTGCCGTGAACGTCGCATAGTTGCCAGACGCGATCGGGACCGAGTAGACCGTTTGGTTCAGCCGGTACGTCACTTCAACCGTGTACGAACTCGGACAGCAACAGGTGATGTTGGTTTCCACGCCTGTCGCACAATCTCGGATCGTGACGGGGGCCCGCCCGCCACAGGTCGATCCACAATCGCAGCAATCCAACCCGCAGATGGGTGCCTGAGTCGCCAGTTGCGTTCCGGGCGGTAGAGCATCCTCCCGCACCCCATCCGCGCCGGGATCGACCGTGAAACACCAAATCGTGCCCAGCGAGTTCGCGTACCGACCAACCAGCCCGCAGCACGTCACGAGTTCACGATTGATGTACACGGGCGGCGGCTGGCCCGGACCATGTGGTGGGTCCGAGTCGCCACACGGCGAGCAGCGCAGGTACGTTCGGCACTCGGTACATCCGGGGTCTTGGCACGACGGCAGACAGTAGTAGTTGTACGCCGGATCGCCCCCATTGGGCCGCAGCACGATGTCGCTGGGGGTCAGATTCGCCCGTGGAACTTCCTCCAGCGGGATAGCCGGCGTGTAGCAGCGATTCCCCCACTTGACCGCCAGACCATCGCAGAGCGGGGGCGTACACAACCACACCGTTGTAGACCCAGCAGCACACGGTTCGGTGGCCGGTGTCAGGGCGCAGGCGACGTACTTGCGGACAATCTGGCATTCCTGCGAGCCAGAGCAACAGCCCTTGGAACGGTACTTCTCACCGACCGGGCCGGTGCAATCGGTGAGCATCTTCTCACCCACCGGCCCGGTCTTTGTTCCAAGGGTTTGTTCCATGACTTACTGGTTGATCGTGTCGAGATATCCGCAGCGAACGGTCGGTGTGTTGGTGATGGTCACAGTCGCGTTCGTGCCCTTCAGGTACGACCGATCGGCCACGGCGCGGGTCAGGTACAGGTTCGTGATCGTGCAAGCCGCCGGGACGTTGCGTAGGTCGATCATGGCCGATCCGAACCCACGCAAAGTGCCAATATTGCCACCTCGCCAATCGAGACGACCGGAACCGATGCTGATGGTTCCCGACACGGCTGGGGGTGTTGTGTTGGAGTCCAGACGGGTGAACTGGACCTGAGCCCCGCCGCCGATGGTGAGATTCGTACAGGCACGCCCGCAGGTCATCGACCCGCCGCCAATCTCGGCGTAGGTGAGTGCCGTCGCGTAGTAGTTGAACGTGCTGCTACCTGAGTCCTGATAGAAGTTGGTGACAGCCGAGTTGTCTACGAACAGTTCAGCAGCTCCCGCCATCTCGCAATCCACGACCGTACCGCCGCCCGCAAGGTTCACGCGGTAGCCCGTGATGTTTTTCAGGCGGAGGCATGTCGTGTATGTGCCAGCACCAACCGGAGTGTAGTAGATTTCCCCCGACTGTCCGGCGATGAGGAATACGCCATTTACCACGCCTGACACGGCGGAACCGGCACCTACGCCGAACTTGGCAAACGTGCCAGCCGATCCACGCATGGAGATCGACGATCCGGGCTGGATGAGAACGCCATTGAGTCCAGCCGCAAGAGCGGACTGGTCAAGGTTGGAAACGATCGTCTGGTTTCCCTCGCCCGCGATGAGGACGGACGTATTCAGGTCGATCGCGGCACTGGCGGTATCGTACCAGATCGCCATGTCCGTATCGCCGGAACGCTTGTAACCGATGGTGTTTGCAGTAGGCATGATTCAGACCCTTTCAGGTGTCAGGAGTTCGATTTTCCATTGAGTTTGACCCGAGCGAATACATCGGTTGTTGTGGGCGATGATGCCGCTGTGACGACAAGGGCGTAGAGCGGCCAGCCCGTGACGGTGACGGAGAACGCACCCTCTTCGCGCAGGTCGGTCGATGACGACAGCCGGTAGAACGTCACGCCATCGGTGCTGACCTGATGCTGGAGCGTGCAGGACGGGAATGCCGTTCCAAACGCGGATGGTGTTATTCCCGTGAGCGAGCCGGTGAGAACGTCCAGCCCCTGCACGTTGGCAACGATCATGTCTGACGCTCGGTTCAGACGGATGACCTTGACGTATTCAACGGTGTTGACCGGGGCACGAGTAATGCCCGTGGTGATGCCGCCACCGCCGCCGCCCATGCCAGCGGTCACGCCGCCGAACGTGGCAGTACCGCCAAGCACCGCTGGCGTTGATGACTCTCCCCCCGATTCCGCTGGTAGTTCCGGCATGAGTGTTGTCCTTTAGGGCAGTGAACCCGAACCCGTATCAGTCGGAACGAGAACCCCGGTAACGGCATCGGGCGTGTAGTACCAGTACGTGCTTGTGCCAGCGTTCCAGAGATAGAACGATCCCGTATCAGTGATGACAAACTTCTTGTTAAAGGTGGCGCGCTGGTTGTCGTCATCGATGGCAAGGACAGACGAGTTTCCTTGCGCATCAATATCTCCAACCGTTGTTACCCCGGTTGGGTTGTCCGCCAATAGTCCCGAGTTTCCCGCCTGAACCTTCACATACAGACTGAGGTCGTCAATGCGCATAACGGTCGCATTTCCATTGCCCCCAAGGTCGCCGATGGCTCCGATCGTCCCCGGCGTATCGATTCCGCTGCCGCTGAACCCCGTAGGGTCAATCGTGCTTGTTCTAAACAAGCCAACAACCAGCATCGAACTTCCATCCCACGTCAGATTCGCCGATCCACCAAACACACCCGCGTTGTTGTACTGAATCTGCGTGTTGCTGCCGCCGGGTGTGCCGCCGCTGATCGTGCTGTACACGTTGCGGGCGGTCGCGGCATCCCAAGTGATCGCCTGCCCGTTCGTGGGCGTGCCCGCAACCAGTACAACCACGTCCCCGCCAGTGGTCGGAATCAGAAGATTGCTGCCCATGCGTTATCCCTTCACCTGCACGTAGCAGGAAATAGTGCCAGCCGAACCCGCCGAAGTGATTTTGAGCACCAGCCACCCGAACCCGCTGCAATCAATCGAACGCGAGAACGGTGCCGAGTTTGTGACCGTCGTAGCCGTTTCGAGTGCAATCGGTGTCGCTTGATCGTTTGAGCGGTACAGAGTGGCCGTCCACGTACCAGCACCTCCCGTGGCTTGCAGCGAACAGACCGACCACGCCCGCACGTCGAAGTAGAGGGATGTTGTACCGCCATCGTTGCTTGCGATCGTCTGGATCGGGAGTTGTGCTTGCGTGACAGCCATCAGGTGCATTCCTCCGAATACCAGTCCTCAGCGATGGTGAGGTAGATAACGCCATTGCACACCGCGCCGGGGTAGATGAACCGTGCTTCTTGATCGGACGATTGAGGAATGGGGAACGCCCTGATGAGGTACGGTTGTGGGGCACGGGGCACGGACGGGATAACTCCCGCCTGCTCGGACACAAGCCCGTTTGGTGTCTGCGCCGCAACGGTGTACGAGATGCCAGCGGCGTACCCAACGTCCATCGGATAGCCCGGTGGCGGATCGACGTTCTCGAAGTCGAGAATGGCAAGTAGCACGAGTCCCGGCACCTGACCGGAGATGTCGGGAACCGCCGCCGTTTGCAATACCTTTGGGGCTTTGTAGATTCGGGGGTTGTGGTTCATCCGGTACTCCAGATGAACTTGGACGCTCCGGGAAGTGACCGCCAGCCGGATACATTGGTCTTGTACGGCATCTGGAAATACCAGCGCGGCATCAGGTTGGAGATGTTCCCGATCGACGTGAACTCAAACCGCATGTCCATCGTGTGATAGGGCGGGAGGACGTACGCATCGTCCGACGTGTTCGGGTACATCGGCTTGACTTCATTCGCCGGAACGATCATGTTCGCGTTGCCAGTAGCAACATACCGTCCCGCTCCGTCGAACTGCTCGTACGTGTACGTCTTGGGTGGCACCGCCGAAATGAACTTCACACCCTGCTGCCATTGCCAGTGGTACGTCACTTCCAGCCATTGCACGCCGTGGAGCCGGATATCTCCGCCAAGGAACAGGCACGGCTGTACGTGGATCGGGAGTACGTGCAGTTCCTTCGCCCTTGCCTCCAGAGCTGACTCGACAGATTTGAGCGTCGAACGTGGCACCATGACCGTGTGCGTGATCGCTTCCACCGCCATCGGGGTTGAGAAATAGGACTCGACGTACCCGAATGACACGCGGTTCTGTGACCCGAACGCCAGCGGCGCACGCCGCGCGTAGGGAATGGACACCATGCTCTGTTGCTGGGCCGTCGAGAGGCCAACCCCAAGCGGGGCAATGCGCGGATCGTTCGTGTAGTGTGCGATCGCATCGAAGTGGATCGCGCCAGGGCGGAGCGTGTAGTCGTGGAGGAAGCAATCGACGGGCGTGATCGCGTTGCTTCCCTCTTCGGTGGTAACGAACGATGGGCCGACAGCCACATTCATCCGGTGTCCAAAGTCCGGCATGAACGCGGGGAGAACCATCACGCCATTGATCGTCTGGCCGACGTTGAGAATCGGGATCGACAGGAACGGTGCCGCTGCCGTGCCGGTGGCAAAGAAGTTGCGGGGATTTCCGCCCGTGATGCGAAACGTCCGCGTGAAGTGGACATAGCCATCCCGATCAAGCGAGATGTCCTGCGAAGAGGTGAGTAGTTCCTGCCAAGCCATCAGTTTCCTTGCGTGGTGACGGAGCGGATCATGTTCTGTTGACCGGCGTAGCTCTGGTACACGCCGACAAGCGTGCGGGTCATATCAGCGTTTTCCTTCAAGGCCGCAGCAAACGCCGCGTATTCAGCCGGACCCATCCTTTCGCCGGTCTGGGCGAGAACGGGAGAATGCTGGATACCGAATGAATCAGCCGCCTCCGCAATGGCGCGACCGGCGACGTTCTCCCGCCCGCTTTCGATCAAGCCCTGACGCTGCCGATACAACCGTCCGAGCGTTCCATCGTTCTGTTCTCGCCTCTTCTGGGCCGCTTCGCGTTCGGTTGTTCCACCCCGCATGGTGCCACCGGAAACGCCCGCGATCGTTGTATCGAGTGCGGCATCAATCAGATCGGTAGGCCCGAAGTCCTTTGCCAGTTTTTCATCCAGACCGATGTTCTCGGATTCAAGACGCTTGATCTCGTCATCGACGAACGTGCCCGGCGCACGTCCACCAACACCGCCCGCCTGTTGAGAAAACTTGTCGGAGTTGGTGCTTTGCTGGCGAGCAATCGACGCACTGAGCATGTCGAGCGATTGCTTCAGGTCCAGTTGAGTCTTGGACACTTCAAAGACGTATGAGCCGATCTTCTCTCCGATCTGCTCAAATCGGGTGAACACCGCCATCGCCTGATTCAGAAACACACCGAACGCCGCCGCGTCGAATATCTGCCCGCCCGGTCCTCCCATCGGCTGAGCGGGTGCAACGCTTGCACCGCCACCACCCGCCGTGTTTGGCCCCCCACCCGCCGCGCCTCCCATGCCCGGCCCATTTATGCCGCCACCAAAGCCAACTCCACCCGGACCATTCACGCCGCCGCCTACACCGCCAATGCTGCCTCCAATGCCGGGACCAGTTACACCACCCTGCGAAGCGGCAAAACCCTGCGCGTACGCAGCCCCCGCCTCCTGCCCTTTCTGCGCCGCCTGTTGCGTGGCTGCATCAAGTGCTGGCGTAAGTCCGGCTAGGTCAGCCGTTACGGGGATTTGTACTGAGAAGTCGTCCTGTGGCATGGAATCACGCTACGGTCAATGCTCCCGAACCCTGAACGTCGATGTCAACGCGGACGGGTGCGCCGACCTCGCATGTGAGTTGAATGCGGGTCCACATGGAATCGGCAAACGTGTATGTCCGACCGCTGTACGCCTGAATGACAAGGGCACCAACCGCCGCACCGCCCGCAGACCAGAGCGGGTCCGTATTGATCGTGCTGCCGAAGGTCTTTGTTCCGAAGATGCCGCCAGCCGCCGTAGTTGTTCCCGTCATCTTCACGTTGTACGCGGCGACGTTCTTATTCCGCACCGCGATGGTGCTGTTGAGACTGGAGATGATCGCGGACGATGCGAGCGTGCCGCCGGTCTTGTACGTGAGCGTCAGGACCGGGAGCGATGCCGCAGGCGCGGGAGGAAGCACAACCGCCGTCGCCGAGTCGATGCCAGCCGTGAACGAACACGCCGCCTGAAAGATGTCAGGCATGAATGACCGCCAGACGACGGACGGGTTGAACTCCGTGATATCGTGAACTGCCGGGGTCGATGCCGTCCACTGCCAGCCGGGGACGTGCAAGGCGTATCCGCCCATGTCGTACGCCAGCGTGCCAGCATTGCCAAGGTACGGCGTGCTGCCCGCATACGCACTGATCGTCGCACGGCACATTTTCAGGCCTGGGATGCTGGTGGCCGCGAACGCCTGAAATGCCGTGACATCGGGCGTGTCCGCGCCGACAAACACCGTCGCTCGTGCGGGCGAGATGCCAGCGAGAAGCGTGCTGTAGAAGTTCGCGGAACCCCACGATACGACGGAGCCCGAGTCGCCTTTTGTCCAGTATGCCACCCGACACCTCTTTCAGGAAGTAGGCCGCCGCTTTTCAAGGCGGACCTCGAACGTCAATACGAACTCTCTCACACCAGAATCATCGAACCCCGTAGCGTCAACCCAACTCTTGAAAACCATGATGTCAGCCACGTAGTCAGTCTGCGCAATCCCCGTGACAGCCGGGAATGTCGGTGTCCACCGATCAAGCCCGAACGTCGGTATCCGCGTGGTCTGGCACACCCAATCACCCAGCAGACGATCCCGAATCTGGATCATCTTCGCAAGGGGCATGCTGTCCACGAGCGACATGGTTTGATGAAAGATGTGAACTTCGATCGTGTGGAGTTCAAGCCGACCCTCGAACGTGTCGTCATTGATCGAACCGACAGGCGCGAACGTGATGAGTGGATAGGACGTGCCTTCCGGGTCAACCGCCGGTACCGGAAACGATGCCGTGACGTTGGTAGGTGCCCCGAGCATCGCCGTGAGCGTGGTATCCGCAGAGATGCGGGTGCCAATCGCGTTGAGAAGTGCTGGCATCCAGTAGTAGAAGGTGCTCACATTGCACCCGCTTTCATCTGTTCCAGAAACACGGCTTTGAATCTTGCTCGCGCAGCATCAGTGGCCAACTTCGCGGCGGGAACCAGCCACGGACGTGGCTTTATAGTGATGGACCGTTTCAATACGAACACCGCGCCGCCCTTTTTGATCTTCTTTCCTTTAGTTGTCATTTCCATCAGAAATGCCTTGCCGTCCTTCTTTATCAACTTGAGGTTGAATACTCGCAAAGACCCCACAACTCCAGCACTCGATGCGTATCTACTTCCCAATCTCCGCAGCATGATCTGCGCCGGAAGATTGATCGGGATGGGCAGGAATCTCACGTTTTTCGCGCGGATGGTTGCTCCATACTCCATCCACTTTCCCTGTGGTGCTTCTTTGCCTGATCCGACCCGAGCCGTCAGTGGCGTTCCAAGTTCATATGGGCTGGCCACGCGAATCGACCGATACAGTTCGCCCGTCTGGTAGTTCGGCGGATTCCCCGGATTCGAGTGCTGGCCATACGTGCCCTTGTGAACCAGATACTTCGCTTCCTTGGCAATCTCCATAGCGGCCTGAGTGACAGCCATGTTCGCGGCACGAATGACGCGATCTTGAAGGGCTTGGAGATTTCCGCTGAACTGACTCAACGGTTGATGCCTCCGGTGATGTGTTGGCAACGGACACGGATGTACCACCCACGCCCAACGTCATCCTGAGGGTCGGATTCGACCGATAGTTTGATATTCGACATGCCCGTGATGTTGGTGATCTCGTCGGACACCTTCACGGCAGTACCAAACGGAAGGTACACGTCGTAGGCGGTTTTACCGGCGATGGACGGACGACCAAGTTCCTCGTCTGTCAGCACGTCCACCTTGCACGCCACCGTCACAGACGATGGAGATGCCGGTGTGCGCTCAAACGTCACTGTGTCCTGTTGCCAGAGAGACGTGTTGATCGTGCATGTCTTGTTCAGCAGCGCGGCAACGCTCATTGGCCACCGCCCATCCGCTTAAATCGCAGGAACAGACGTTCCTGTGCGGACATGCCATCGGCATACCCGTTCATCGCTCCGTTTCCAAGATCGTACTTGTACTTCCCGAGCGATTCAGATTTGAATGCCAACTGAGCCGGGGTGAGCAACGCCTGAGACAGCAGCACGTCAACGTACTGGTACAACGCACCTTGCATCCCAGCCGGATACGAGCCATCGGCGTACCCGGCCACATAGACGACCGTGATATTCTGGTGTCCGGCAGGGAACACAGGATTCTGCGTCCACACGCTCGCATACTGGTTTACGATATCTCCGCCGCTGATGAACAACGCGCCATTGCCAACATACCCACCGGGCGGAGAGAACTTCAACACGCCACTATTCACGTCGTAGGCCAGCGATTGCAGATTGATCGTTGCGCTCGTGCCCGCCGGGGTGGTAAGGGTCACGCTGGTAATCGACGTGATCGGCGTATTGAACAGCGTGATAGACGTTTGATTGTTACCGTCATGCTTCTCGGTGAACGTGGCGGTAGCAAGCGTCCGACCCGTGTAGGTCTGGAAGTCGTCAATCGCCTGCGGCACAATGACAGCAAGCTGGGCATCGTACGTGGTGCCAGAGATGCCCTTGAATACCTTGTATCCGCTCGCGTCAATGACCGCCATCACGCCCCCCTTAGTTCGTGAGCAACGCCTCGATGATCTGGGTGGCTCCGGTGATGCTTGATGCGGTTTCAACGAACACGATGAGGTAGTCGGCACCGAGAAGGTCGGTTCCGGTCGTTGAGTGCAGAGCCGAGTACGAGTACGTGCCATCACGGATGTCAGTGGCCGAAGTGCATGTCAGCGTCTGCGCCGATGCCGCAATCAGGTACTTCACCGTGCCATCGGTCGGGAATGTCGTGGAGATGAGTCCCGCACCATACGCCGAGATGATCCGAATGACCGGAGATGTCGTGACCGTCGCGCCGTTGGCGTACCGACATCGAATGAAGCATCGCGTGGTGCCCTTGGCAAGCGGAATGGCGATGACGTTTGCCGAAGTGACCGCACCGGGTGTGTAGATGTCCGAAGCGGACTGGGCCGAAGCTGCGTTTGCATGGACCGTGACCCACGCACCCTTTGCGGATGTCGGTACCGATGCAGACGCGCCAAACGCATTTGGATTAGCAGTCTGCGTTGATATTGCCACTTGTCACGCCCTTTCCGTGTGGGCGGAGAGCGTCCGCCTGTTTGGTCGATGCTGATGCAACCGCCTTGGTGTGGATTTCGAGTGGTGCCTCAACGGCATTCCCCTTTTCCACCAGCAGTTTCGCGTGGTCGTCATTCACGTCGAGAATGGATCCAATACCGCGATCCATCGTCGGTTTGAGCAGTTTGATTCGCATAAAACCCCGGAGCCGCTTTTACGCGGCCCGGAGCAGGAGGGACGTGAGTCCGTTAAGCGTTGTTGGGGATATACCGCCACTCGGCGATGCCATCGGCGGAGCCGGACGTGTTGCCGTTGCCGCGTTCGGTGTCGGACGATGGCATCTGGTTGTAGCCCATGCCGACAATCACGCCAGCGACAAGTGTCGCACCCGCGCCGCCCGTGACGGTGATGCGGATGAAACGCTTGCGAACGCCTCCGGTCTTGAGGACGGCGACGTACAACTTGTTGTCACCAGCAGCCGCCGTAGGAAGGGCGAACGTGGTGGTGCCGGACGATCCAGCAACAACGGTGTACGAACCGCCGGAGGTTTCGCACTCTTCAAGTCCAAAGTTGCCGGATGTGTTCGCCGCCACGTTTCCGGTAGCGATGATGGCGAGCAGTTCTTTCGGGGGACCGATTCCGCCCGCCTGCATGTCGAACGGCACCGTTGAGGTGGTCGTCGCACCAGTCGAGTCGATGGGCCGGAGAAGTCCGGCGATTGCAGCAGTTCCAGTGAAAAGCATGATGGTTTCTCCAAAGCCGGGGGCGGGACAATCCCAGCCCGCCGGCCCGTATGGGGTTTAGGTGGTCTTGAGGCAGGCGATGGGGCCGTAGGTCGATCCGCGACCGTCGCCGTGGATGTGGACGGTGAAACGAGAGATGGCCCGCACTGCGAACGCATCCGAAGCGAAGTAGACGTGTTCGGATGTTGCGATGGTCAGATCGCGGCGATCGCCGAGCATCGACGCGGCCATGTAGTCGCCGAAGTACAGACCCTTGGAAGCCGAAGCGGAAACGGTGGGAAGCACTTGCGAGAAGATGACCGGCCAGCCCTTCCACTCCGCGCCCTGTCCGTCCCGAAGGCCGAACATCGTGCGGAACTCTTCCTGCTTGCCGCGTCCGCTGGACGTGTACATCGGCTGCATGACCTGTGCGTAGTACTGGCGAGAGGTGATGAACGCGCACCGGGTGATGTCCACGTTCTCGACCGTGCCGATCAGTTTGTTGATGTCACCCTCAGTAATCGCCGACCACGCATTGCCAGAAGCCGACACGTAGGCCGAAGATGGGAGGGCGTTGGCGAGGCCGACATCTTGGTTATACGTCGCCGTGCCGTCACCGAGGAAGTAGGTCTGGTCCTCCGCCTTGGTCTGGGCCTCGACCGCCGTGCGTGCGAAGATGTCCGTCACGGAGATGGCCGAGTCGTCCAGAAGTTCATTGGAGAACTGGGCCAGACGGCCCCACTTCTTCACGTTCAGGGACACCAGATCGGTGTTGTCATCGCCAGCCGTGATGGACTGCAACTCGCCAATCGGAGCCATCGCATTGATGGCCGTGATACGGGGCTGCATCTTGGTATCACGCGCCATCGGAACCACATTGCAGACCTTGCGGGTCACGCCGTACAGTTCCTTCAAATAGATCAGCGTTGCCTGATACTCGGGCGGAACCAGAACGCCGCCGGTCGTGGGGTTGTACTCAGACCCGGACTTGGTGAGAATCTCCTCGTCCGCAGCACGCTGGCTGTAGTTTGCCGTGACGTGATGGCGAGAAGCGAAGCCGTAGCGGAGAGCCGCACCGACCACTTCGGCGGAGTCAGCGTCCGCGAAGCACGTTTGGCCCTTCTCGATGCCGATGCCCTGCGACTTGGCGCGGGCCTCGTAGTTCTTCTTCAGGATGCCGACGTTTCCGCCGCCCTTGACGTGGATCGCCGGGCCGTCGCCTTCGACAAACGCGCCGCGAGACTTGGGAGCCGCAGGAGCGTTGGCCTTGGGCGCGGGGGTGTCGTCAAAACGCAGTTTGGTCTTGGCCTGCGCCGACTTGTGCATCGCGTCAAGGTCGATCGCGGACTCGTCGGTTTCACTGACCAGTTCGATGCCGTTGTCGGCGACGTACTTCTTGACCGCAGCGAGGTCGTTGTCGTCCCCCGCGTAGGGATTCTCCGCGATGCCCTTGAGCATGGCGAGGAGCTTTTGCCACTTGTTCATTGTTGTACCCGATGGAAAGAGGACTAGCCGTGGCTAGTGCTGATTCGCTGTCGGGTACGTCGGGTGCCGTTGGCCGAGGGAGACTCGGGTGCCGTTGGCCGTCGCGCCGGTTGGCGTTGAGCGATGAGATGTCAACCGGAGTGAGTGCCCCGGACGTTCGATTATACCCGCAAAGTGAGCCGGGTGTTTGTCTTGATCGCGTCTTCCAATCCCATTGCCGCCGCCGTGTGCCGCGTGATCTTGCCCTTGGCTACAAGACGGTCCAGAAGCGATTTCGTTCGATCGTCCGCCGTTGCCTTCTGGGATTGGCAATCGACGTTACACGGGAATGCCACAACGCTCAGTTCCAGCCACTTCCATTTGCGGATGATCGTGCTGGGAGATATGCCGCCCTTGCCCGCGTACGCCTTCTTCTCGTCCGATGACGGGGGTCCGTAGTCCAACGCCTGAAACCCGATTGAGCAGCCGATGCTATCCTCAGCCGCAAGCGCAACCGCAGCGTCGGCAATGGCATTGCCTGGGAGCATGTACACGCGGACCTTCCACCCGGCCTTGCCAGTTGTGGTGTTCATAAACGGCTGGATATGCCGTTTGATGCCAACAACATCTGTCAGGCCATAGGAGTGATCGGCGAAAACCTTGTTGTTCTGGTCGAAGTACGACAGGTCCGCGCCGCCGGGAACAACAACCTCGCTTTGCAGGTCGATGCTGTCGGTCGTGGCGATGAACGAGATTGTTCGCCCGTCGTTCTCGACAACGGCAGACTTGCCGAAGGATGACACCACGCCGACCGCATCATCGGGCTGGAGGCCGTGGCGAGACTTGATACCAGATACCAGTTGCTTGCCGTTGATGACCATGTTTATATCTCGCTCTCACTGTTCAACTTGACCACCGCCTGCGGTGACATCGGTTTGCGATACGACGAATGCGGGGACGGTGCCTCTGTGCGATCCGTGCCCTGATAGTTGCGAGGAAGGCCGTTGCGGATCGAAACCCGACGTATAGCGATGTCTCGGCATTCATGGCAGTAGTTCCCGAACCACGCTGTTTTTCCACACTCACAGAGTTTTACGTTCATTGGACTGGCTCCAGAACGGCATCAATCGAACACCGGCACGATGGGTGCGCCGGTGGTGCCCAAATGCCCTCATCACTCCCACCGCTGGCGTACTTGATCTCGATTGGCGTTTCCTTGCCCGGAACCGTGTACGTGTCGCCAACCTTCGCAAACGGGGTTTCGATGTCCCGCGTGTCACCGAACGCCGTGACGAACGCCTGACACGTCGGGCACGCGCCCGGAGCAAGCGTCCACTTGACCCGCTTGATACCCGCCTTACGCCACGCATCAATCTGCCCGTGGTTCTGTGCCCGTGCCGTCTCCGTTCGTGCGATCATCGCGGGCCGGTAATCCTTGCTCTCTTCGATCATCGCACGCACAGCCGCCGTTCGCTGTCCTGCCGACGAACCTTCCTGAATCTGATTCTTCAGAACGTCGCGGATGTCGTCCGCCGTCGTCTGAGAGATATCATCGGCAAGGCGGATCGTGTAGTTCGTGATGAACTTCTCCGCTGCAGAATCCAGCGAGAACGATCCAGCCACGTTCTGTCCGATGCTTGCGTATCCCTCAACACTTCCCATCTTGAATGCCTGACCAATCGGAACCGAGAGCGAGGATGCCAGTTCGGATTCGTACTCATCCAGATCGTCGATCATCTCGCCCGCGTCCGGGTCCGCCGCGATGTGGTCCAGCCACAGACGAATCAGGGCATCGATCTGGGCGCGGATCGGTGTATACGCATCCGATGGCGCATCCTTCACCTGCAACTCATGCTCGCAGCATCCGTCTATGGCACGCTTGGAAAGCGGAACGTATTTCGGTGCCGGAAGTTCCTTGACAACCGCAGACTTCTTCGGCTTGGGTTTGCCGGGCTTGGGCTTGTCCTCACCCGGCGCGGGCTTCGTGGCCTGCGCAAGTTCCATAGCCCGTTCGTGCTGGTCAGGTTCCCCGTCCTCTTCGGGTGAGCGTCCGCCCACAAGTTCCAGAGCGTACTTACGCGACCAGATGCCGAGGGACACAAACTCCTTCACGTCCGCACGGACTTCCGCCTTGTTCTCGGGAACAGGATCGTCGTAGCCGAACCAGTATTCGCCGGGGTCGATTCCATACAGGGGGAGCAGCGATTCGGTCCACTCTTCCGCGTCCTGTACAAGCCGTGGCGCAACCGTCCAGCGTGCGTAGAACTCCTGCGCCGACTGCGACCCCGCAAGGTTCGCGTCGTTCATCCGCCAGAATGTTTCTGGGATGCCATACGCGGCCCCGATCATCGAGCGGATGTCCTGACGACCAGCAAGGTATTCCATCTCCTTCTGCGTGAACTGAAGGGGCTGCACGTCGCCATCACGGAAGAACCAGAAGTCTCCCCGCTTGGTCGGCCCCTGATGCCGGGACTCAATCTCCGCTCGCATCTGTTTCAGTTGTATGTCCGTTGTCAGCGACGATACCTTCACCGCGAAGTCGGGGCGTGCGCCCTTGTTCCACAGCGATAGTTCAGAGATGGTCGATGCCGAGTAGATGTCCGCCTCTTGAAACACGCAATGCAGGGGCGACAGACCACCGTACGGATCGGTGTTGCTCGGGAAGAACTGCTGCCAGAGAATCTCATCTGGCTCGAATCGCTTTTCGTTGGGCGTGTCGCGTCCGTAGATGTACCCGCTAATCAAAGTTTTCTGATCTGGGATTGGACGCACGCGATCGGTGAACAACACGAACAGTTCAGTCGGAATCTCTCCGCTGGGCTGAATCAGCGAGATGTACCGCCGCCCATACAACTCCCACTGCATGAAACACGCCTTGGAGAACGTGCTACCGCGTTGCCAAGGGTTCGCGTTGTTGAGCAGATCAAGGGCCGGATGGTCCGTCACTTCCTCGATATCACCGCGTGAATCGTCGGCCATGCTTGCGGCCTTCACGCCCACGCGGGAAGGATTGAGCAGGTACTTCACCTTGCGATGGTCCGTCACCTTGCGGCCAAGCCACTTGACCTTGCCAGCCGCATTCCCCTTGCGATACATTCGCATCCGATGGCTGGCGCAGTTCGTGGAGTTGAAGTACGCGCACCACATCACCATCGACTGCACGCGCTTGGACAACTCGAAGGCGTCCGTGCGGCGGAACTGGCGGGCCGAACGGTCTGATGTCGTGACCGTCGCGCCAAGGACATTGGCATCGCTCGTCTGGCGTTTGACGCTGATACCCTTGGCTCGCTTGGCCATCACTCGCCCCCGTGACAATATGTAGTGGTGTCAGCGTCCATGCACTATCCCTAGTGTAGCGATGACTACAAGTTTTGCCACAGCCGATCGTCCATCACGGAACGCCGTGATTCGGTTGTGGGTGTTCCGGCTTCTGCGAACATGACTGTTGGCTGGGCGTTGAGGTCGAGGTGGGCCGTGGCGTACCTCAATGCGTCTTGTGCATGGTCGTGCGCCTTCACGGGTTCATCGAGCGGCTTATTCGGCTTCCACTGGTATGTTTCCATCTCTCGAATGAGGTTCGGACAGCACGGATCGACCGTCAGGCGAGGCCGCTTGTCGGGCTGGATTCCGAGCCGACCTTGTACGCAGTTTATGCCCGGAACCACGTCATTCATGGCCGGAATCACTGGTAGATCGGCGTTGCTCATCTCGGCGATCAGGTCTGGGCTTGACGGGTCAACCAGAACCACGTCCACGCTGCGCCCGCCGATGAGTCGCTTCACTTCCCGCACGCGATCGGCAACCAACAGACCGGACTTGTACACCTCACCGCACACGCTCATTCTTCCGTCGCCGTCGATGCCAATGAGCAGGCATACAAACGGGTTTGTGTACCCGTCGTCCACGCCGACAATGAACCGCTTGAAACTGTCCGGGTCCGCCGTCTGGACATGAATCTCCCGATCCCATCGGTCATAGACCAGCCCTTCCGCGCCGCACCACTGGCCCAAGACGAATCGGCGATACCAGAGCGTGCCCTTGTCCCGGTCCAGCATCGCCAGATAGTCAGCTTCTAGGTAGAAGTTGTCCGATGTCATCGTGGAGATGCACCGGCAACCCTGTAGCGGGGTCGAGTGGCCCGATCCGGGCGTGGCGAATCGCTTGGCGAGGAAGTGCGAGGGAGAGCCGGGATTGCAGGCCATGTTGACCTGTTTGGGCACACCGGCGATGTTGATGCTGGCACGGGACAGAAGCATCCGGTAGTCTGCCTCATCCAGTTCGGTCGCCTCGTCAATGTTGACCCCGGTGCCCGAGTACGAACCGGCCCGTTGCTGCACGCCTTCCGCGCCGTCATTCACCAGCGAGAAGTACACAATCTCCCCGCCGTTGTGGATACGGATTTCCTTGTCCGCCTTGTTGTGGGTGTACGTTCCGGGAGGAATGACCGGGGGGTTGTCGCCGTCGCCCTGTAGCAGCGTTTTCAGGGTGGTTCCCTTCAACGCCGGAAGGGTCTTGCGACAGAGGATTTCGCGGGCACCCTTGCGAGCGGCGCGGGCGTAGGTCTTGGCACACAGGGAGTAGGTCTTGCCCGCACGTACAGCACCCGAGTACATGACTTCGGCTTCGTTTGCCTGCACAAACTCCATCTGCTTAGGGAGTAGGTTGAATGTGGGCATGGGCTATTCCACAACCTTCGGCGCGGGTGGCTGGGCCTGATTGAAAATGATCTGCACCGCTACGGGTGCTGTTGGGGTATCAGACTGACCCACACTGCCCTTCTCAGCGTGCAATGCCACCTCAATACCCTTGTCGGTTACGGCTTTTAGGAACTCCGATGCCCGCAGCTTGTCCCGGTGGGTGGCTTCCTCATCGTCGATGATCGCCTCTGCCGTGGCTATGGCTTTCCCTAGGCCGATATCCCCGACGTGCAATCCCCGCTGGATGGCACACTGCATGGTGCGAAGCACAGCCCGCCGCCCTATGCGGTCTAGGAGCAATCCCCCAATACCCCCGTCTGGGTTTGGGGTCGTTGGCATGGATTCACTCATTGCGACTCATTCTCAACTTCCAAATGATTCTCAGTCTCAACTACGGTAGGCATGTTCTGATGTACTCTTTGTCCAAGCACGCCCACGGCTACCCGTAGGAATGGGCGGATCAGTCTTGGCACACTGGGGACGTTGCAGCGATCTACACCCATGAGCCGGTACGGGAACAGGCAACGTAGAACACGCCTTCGGGTAGTTCGCTGGTTGCCGACTTGTCGAGGGTGCCCAAACACTGACAGGGCTTGTGAGAATCATCGTTTTTCTCACTTGTGTAGGAGGGGGCGGTACGCGCCGAGCGATACGGAAGAATCGTTCATCTCCAACTTCTTGACCTGAAATCCCTTGTCCTTGACCCAAACGGGGGATTGACCCATGCTGCCGCTGCTGCGCCCGCCTCTGTTCCCAGCAGTCGATATCCGGCGATGGTCATGTGTGCGGGTCCACTGCCGTCGTATCCGCTTGCGGCGTTCATCGTGGCGTAGGGCACGCACTCGGGACCGTCGATGATGAAACATGTGTTGTAGGTGGTGTCCTCGTCACAGATTTCCATGACGGCGCGCTGAAGCTGGTTCTCCATGCGGTAGACGATCAGCGATGCATCGCCGACGACGCTTGCGGGGTTGGCGATCTCGTGGTACGGGCCGAACAGGAAGTAGAGATTGTTGGCGGAGTATCCGAGTTTGTTGACCCAGATGGCCCGGAAGTAGTCCACAAGGGCCTTCATGTTCTGCTTGCACCCGGCGCGCTTGTTGCCCGGTTTCGTGGCATCTGCGGTGAAGGTGTACGGCGCGGTGAAGTTGTAGGACGATCCGGTGTCGTTCAGGTCGTTCTGAATCTCATTGATGTGGATGCAGGCCGTTCCGGCTGATGCGAGATGGGAGAGCCATGTCGAGATGACGTTGGCGAACCGGGTGGCGGTGTCTACTGCGCTCTCACCCGCTGCCGTAGTGTCCAGCGAGAGAATGCTCGTGATGATCTTGCTTGTGGGCTGGCCGCCGTACTTCCAGAGTGAGCCGAGCGAGAAACCCCATGAGCGCGAACCGTTGATCGCAGTGATGGGTCCGACCGCGACGGGTCCGGTGGCCGCTCCAAGATAGATCCTCACCTGTCCGTAGGCGGTAGAGACGTTTGTGCCGAAACTCATCTCGGTGTCAGTCGAAAACGTGTTTGCGCCGGTGTTCGTGTTGGTCTGGGTTTGTGCCTCGATTGTGACGTTGCCCGTGACCTTCTTGGTGGTTAGCGTGAAGTTGCCGGAACCTGAGTTGAACGTCGCGTAGCGAATCTTCACACTGAGATTGCCCGCGTCGTCCAAGGGCCAATCGGCATTGGTGGGGTCGGCAAAGAACCCAACTGCGGTTGTGGCTGAGACTGAGCCGGACGCGATGTACGCAACGTCTGAGCCAAAGCCGAGGTTGTAGCCCGGCCCCCTGCGGTTGTACTCGCTCAGGTCGTAGGTGTAGAGGTGCACCGGCCAGGTGTCCGCCGAGTTGTTGGGCGTGTTGCCCACGTTGCCGGTCATGTTGGCGTAGATGCCGTCGATGAACGCGCTGTTGTACGGGCTGGAGGCCGCGCCGTGGCGGGCCACCAGTCGTCGCCCGGTCGCGGCCCGCACCATGCGGTCGATCGTGATGGCAAAGCCCTGCTCGGCGCCGGGCCCGACCGGATCGGTGGTAGAGCGGTCCAGGTTCGAATCGCCGAACTGCGCGATCGGCACCCGCTTGGTGGTGGCCTTGCGCGCGAGTCTGGTGAAGCGGTTGCCGTAGTAGACCTTCGCCCCCGTGCGCCCGTTGTAGCGCGCCCCCATCTGGTAGGTCATCGGCTGGGTCAGGCATTTGGTGAAGGCCAGATACTGGTACGTCCACGGCGCGAAAAACTCGCCCGCGCCCGATGAGTTCCGTCCCGCTCCGAGTGCAAACGCCTGCGCGGTGGTGGGGAGCGAGTTGGCCACCAGCGCGGTGGAGGCCACGATGTTGCCGTCGTAGATCAGGTACAGGTTGGATGCATCCACGGCCAGTCCGAACTGGTGCCACTGCCCGTCGAACTGGTTGCCGCTGGTGAGGAACTCCACCCAGGTTTCGGCGCCGGCGGGTCCGCGCAAGCGGGCCGAGATGTGGTTGTCCGAGCGCGAGCCGCTGGTGCGCTGGTTGAAGTTCAGCGCGATCATGTTGTTGTACGTCGCGTTCACCCACCCGCCGTTCTGCTCGTAGTCGGATGATGCGCCCGAACTGTTCCGCCTGGCCATGAAGGAGATGCCCCAGCCGCCCGACTGGGCCAGCAGCGTCGTCACGTCCGCTGCGGCGGTGTAGAGGTATTGCGTCGTGCCGTTGCACTGCATGGCATCACCGCCACGCAAGCCGCCCGAGGTGGTGGTTTCGTCGAAGGCATCACCCTGTGCTGTCTGAGATGGCGCGTTCACGGCTGTCAGGGCGGAGACTGAGCCGAGGACGACGGGACCGGATCGCCAGAGGCCCATCGCGCCGCTTGCGCCGTAGACCGTGCGGGACATCTCTGTGACGTAGTTGGGCATGGTGGTCCTTATGGCTTGTTGTTGTTCTGCAGAATCTGACCTTCCATCGTGCTCATGCGTTCGCGCAGGTGCAGGTCCGAATCGACCAGTCGATTGACGATGGTTTTCAAGTCTTCGAGCGTTTGGTCTCGCCTGCCGATGGCCATGAAGATGCCCGCAACGGCGATGACGATGCCGATGAGTTGAAGCCACTGGACGACTTCCATCCGCTTCTGCGCGGCCTTCTCGGGGGGAATGTGGCTGGTCATGCGTGGATGCTCCGGGTCGGGGATGCGGCGATATTGGCCACCCTGCGGGGTTTCCAGAACGGACGAGAAACGATGGCTGTCTGGCACGTTGGTCATGGTGCGGCTCGCTATGGGGGCGGGAGGACTTGCAGGCACTTGTAGTAAGCGTCTCGGGCCGCGTTGTACGCAACGATGTAGGCGGCCCCGGCAAGATTCATGCAGGTGATGGCGCGGCACTCCGAGCATCCGTGGTCAACCGGGCAGAGCAGAATCGCGGCCTGGTAGTCGTTCCACGCCTTGTTGTCGTTGGCGTAGTACTGCTCACGGCACTGCGATGCGTCGTCGTCGCCCGGATAGACCGGAACGTACTCAAAGCGATTCATGGGCCGCGTGTAGCCCGACGAGCAGGTGCAGGGCATGTGAGTCTCCAGAAAACGAACCGGCCCGCGACAGCAGGCCGATCCGCGTGTGTGGGTTAGTTACTGAGCAGGCGTGTTCCCACCAGTATCGACAGGGCCGCCAGACACGCCAGCGACCCCTTTGCCCACTCCGGCGTTCGCCACCGATCGGGGTTGCCAGAGGGATTTGATGCTCGCCCATCCGCTCGTGAGTTCGCTTCGGTCGATTCCGCCGCTGATATGGAGCCGGAACCATGTGATGACGGCGAGGGCGTAGGGCCAGACGGCGCAGAGGGCGGCGAGACAGAGGGCGATGACGGTTGGCCAGTAGAGCGCGATGATGAATGGGCGGGCGATGCCGATGCCGACTCCGATGGCAAGGGAGGCAACGGCGTGTCGCGTGGAGATGATCGGGAGCCAGATGCTCGCCACGACGCCGGCGATTCCCAGTCCGACGAATACCCACTGGAGTTGGGTGAGGAGCCGCGCGAGTTCGTCGCGGCTGGAGAGGACACCACCTTGACCGGGCTTCGGGACACTACCACTCCCCGCTCCACCGTCGAACCCGAATGTCGGGAAGTGCCAGCCGCCGCAAGCCGTGAGGACGAGCAGGCAGAGGGCAAGACACCCGAGCACAAGACAAGTGCGGCGCATAGGTAACTCCGTTTCATGGGAAAAACTCCGCCAGTTGGATCGGGTTGTACGGGTGGATCAGTCGGTTACGCGGTGTAACCAACAGGCCAGAGACTTGCACCGATCCGCAGGTGTTGAGTATCACCACGGCGGACAGAATGCAAACCATCCCCAGCGTGATCGGCCAGTGACGGACAAGCCAAGGCATTGTGGTTTTTTTTCGCATGGGTACCGCCGGTGGGATATCGACCGGAATCATGGTATACCAGTTTGAGGGGAAATGTTTTGGCCACTACACCGTGCCGTTTTCATTCACCACCCACAACAGGGGCCGTTTCGTGTGGATAACACTTTTCTCTGAAAATCTCTGTCAAACATTTGACAACGGGGCGTGGATACCCGATACTCATGCCGTACCCCTCACCTTTTCAGGAGATGACGATGAGTACCAGCAGCGTTCAGAGTGAAGAGAAACAGGTCGGGCATACGCCGGGTCCGTGGACTGCATTTGTAAACACGGTGTTCTGGGAAGTTCACGGGCCGGGCGACTTCGGACATATCGGAGATACCTGCGCCTCTTCGGCATCCGCCCCTGAGTATGGACGCTCGATGGAACTTGGTGGGGCAAACGCTCGCCTAATGGCCGCCGCCCCTGATCTTCTGGCGGCGTGCAATGGTCTTCTTGATGCCATCCACGATTCGATGACGCACGCTTCGCAGAAGCACCACGAGGCTGCGATTGCAGCCGCCCGCGCCGCCATTGCCAAGGCAACGGGAGGTGCGAAGTGAACCACAATACACTGTCCACCGCCCTTGCCGCAGCGTCCGCACTCAAAGCACCCGCCAGCGGCAAGCAGATTGGCCGATTGGCCGCCGCCATCGCCGATGCACCTTCCATTCGCCCGTGCTGCGAATGCAAGGAACCGACCACCGGCAGCATTGGAGCCGCTGGAATCAAGTGGCCAGCCCTGTGCCAGAAGTGCAAGGACAAGGCGGATACCGATCTGGAGACCCGTATCCGGGTTTCCAACGCCTTTGCGGTCGAGGCGGTCAAGGCGGCATTTCCCCACATCAAACTCTCTGATGGCGATTCCCGCCGCGTGGCAGAGGTGGACCGGCACGACAAGACCCGTGCGGAGTTTCACGCCAGCATGGAAGCCAACGCACAGGGCAAGGTGACGATTGACTGCTGCGTGTGCGGCAAGTCATTCACGCGGCCTGTGGGTCTGACTGATGACCTTGTGCAGCGTGCTTTGGGTGCGAACTTCGCGCCGACGTGCTGGAAGTGTTCGCGGATGCAGGATGAGGAGGCAGAACTGTGAGAGATTTACTTATCAGGATCGGATGCTTTGCGCTTTTCGTTTCACCAGTTGCGATCGCTTCGTGGTATTGGGCTTGGCCACTACCACTTTGTCTCATCGGTGGAGTGGTTGCGGGATTTCTATCCCAACTGCTTGCCGCCGAAGTGATTTCTTGGATGGAGTAACCAACTTCATCGACTGGCTCTCCCCCGTTCCGTGACGAATGCGGGAGGTCCGGTCTGGGCCGTGAAGGAGGAAACATGAAGATCATCGACTGCATTCAGGGTTCGGATCAGTGGCTTGCCGCTCGGCTGGGCATTGTCACCGCCAGCGAGATTGACGCGCTTATCTCGCCGCTCTGGAAGCCGAGAACCGGGCAGGGAATCGCTACCTACGTCACAAAGAAGATCGCCGAGCGTTGGCGAGGTGCCCCGCTCACGTCCTACCACGGCGGATCAATGGAACAGGGCACGATCCGTGAGGATGAGGCGTTTTCGTGGTACGAACTCAACCACGATGTGAACATGCGGAAGGTCGGGTTTATCACGACCGATGACGGCGTGATGGGCTGCTCACCCGATGGGCTGGGCGAGGACTTCGGAATCGAGATCAAGTGCCCCGAGCCGCACACGCACGTTGGCTGGTTGCTGGAGGGAGGAATCCCGTCCGAACATCGGGCGCAGGTCTACGGTGGCATGTACGTGACGGGGCTGCCACGATGGACGTTCCTCTCGTATTGCCGTGGGTTTCCGCCGCTGGTTATCACGGTCGAGCGTGATGAGGCGGTGATGATTGCGATCGGAGAGGCGGTATCGGCGTTCCAAACACGTTTGAATGCCGCGTGGAATGAGATTGTCGCCCGCAACGGTGGCCCGCCAGTACGTGTCACGGCGGCGCAGATGGACCCCGAGTACGTTTTCTAGGAGATGATGATGGGAACGGATATTCAAGTCGTGTCGAGTGAGAACCAACTTCGCACGTACAACGGTGCGAACCCAATCGGGGCGATGCTCAATGCGGTTGTGGCCCAAGGCGTGACCGCTGACAACGTGGCCGCGATGAAAGAGTTGGTGGGCCTGTACGAACGCATGGAGGACCGGGGCGCGAAACAGGCGTACACCGCTGCAATGACCGCGATGCAGGCCGAGTTGCCCAAGGTCATCGCCAAGAGCATCATTCCGACTAACGACGGCGGCGTGCGATCCCGGTTCGCCAACTACGAAACGATCATGGACACGTTGACACCGTACCTGAACAAGTACGGTTTCTCGATCAGTTTCACTATCCGCACGGACGAGGGGAGATTGATCGCCGTGTGCCGGATCATGCACTCGGGCGGGCACGCGGAAACAAACGAGTTCGGCGTTCGCATCGGCAAGGGTCCGCCAGGTTCCAGCGAGGCCCAGGCGGACGGCGCGGCCCGGTCCTACGCCCGTCGTGGTGCGTTGTGCGACGCTCTCAACATCGTTGTTGACCATGACGATGACGCACGGATGCTCGGTGCTGTCATCACGCCTGAGCAGGCCAACGCTCTCCGCGATCGCGCCCGAAAGTGCGGCGTGGATGAGGTGAAGTTGCTCCGGTTCGCAGGATCGGACACGTACGAAGGAATCCGGGCGACGAAGTACGCGGCGGTCGATGCTGAAATCCTGAAGCGAGAGAAGCCACAGAAGCCGCAGAATCCCATGACAGACGAGGAAAAGGCCCGCATCCGCGAGGCCGAACGCAAATCAGCACAGTGACGGGGTTCGTGTTTTTCCCCGCATCGAGTGACCAGCTTGTAGCCCTGCTATCGCGGGGCGGCTGGCTTAGGAGATCCAATGACGACGAAGAAGCCATGCCCAGATTGTGCCGCACGCGGCAAGGAATGCCCGAAGTGCTGGTCCGCTCGCATTCACGCTCTGGCGCAGGACGTGTTCGCCGAGCCGGTCAAGACGACAGCAACGGTCAAGCCAACGGCGGAGATTGAAGCAAAACCACTTTTCGGAGATGACAAGTGACCATCGAACAAGTCCCCATGTGCGGCCACGAATATCGGAACGTGTCCGCGAAGAACTGCCCGAATGTCTGGGTGCATTCCATCTCGATCGACACCAACGGGCGTGACCTGATTTGGTACTACTTCACGCCTGACAAGGCCCGCCGTCTGCACTCGCTGAGTGTGCGCCACTTTGCAAGGATGTACCGGCTGGTTGACTGAGCCAAACTCATCTCTCGGGCTTGCTGGCTGACGCTGGCGGGTTCGGTTTCAAGTCTTGCGATCGTGTAGCGCAGACTTTCCCGCTTGAAGGTTGCCGTGAGGTGATCGGCGGGGTTCGGGTTGGTGGGTGATAAGGAGTCTGACGATGGAAGCCCTGTTGAGTGACCAGGCGACAACCAGTACCATGACCATTCCCGCCAAGCCCAAGACGCTGACTGAGATGGTGTTCGACATTCAAGCCGCGCAAGAGGCGGTGGCGTACGCGCAACAGGACGTGGACGACGCGAACGGTCGCCTGTCCACGGCACGCATGGCCCTTGATCAGGCGGTCGAGGCGGCGGAGCCGTTGCGGGTGCTGTTTGAGGGGCAGAAGGTTGACGTTCCCGCAAAGCGTGGCCGTGGCCGTCCTGCAACCGCCGCAGGAGCAGGATTCACCGACTTCCTTCTGTCGTGCGTTGCGGTTGGCCAGACGTTCAAGTGCGGGGACATCTCTCGGGCGTGGACGAAAAAGAGTGGGGCGCGGTCGAATGTGTGGGCAATGGTCGGCAACAACGATCGCTTCAAGAAGATCGACAGCGGCACCTACAGCCGCATTTACTGAATCATCTCACCTCCACCCACCCCGTGCCGCAAGGCGCGGGGATGGGTTTGACGTGCGGTTCTAATCTGGTATGATTGTTCCGCCTGTAGAGTCCGAAAATGCCCTCATTCTCAAATCTGAAAACCCCTCTGTCTCCGGTTGGTTTCGTGCCCAGCGCACGCGGACCTACAGGCCCGGATACAGGGGGGCTTTCTCGTTTGCCGGGGGTCAAGGAATGACCACATATCGAATCACGGACTGGGACACAAAGTTTGAGAACAACCGATCCCGTGAACTGAAACGAGCCGACTGGTTTCCGTGTCCAAACTCGTACGACGGCGACGGTTACTGTGCGATGATCGATGGTCCAGATGGTCCGATTGCATATTGCGGATGGATTCTGTTATGCGGAGTTGCTAGCAGGTGCAAACCGCGCGGCATCCTGATGCAGACTACGGGAAAACCCCATACGGCAGAAACCATCGCCGCAAAGACTCGCGTGCCTGTTCGAGTCATAGAGATCGCCATAACTAGAGCATTGGCAGAGGGTTGGATAATCCCGCATGAAGGTGCGGTAATCTCGCACCCTCCTGCGACAATCCCGCACCCACCTGCGGTTCCTTCCGTTCCGTTCCATTCCGTTCCGATTCATGTTCGTGTTTCAGAAGACTCCCCAGAATCGGGGGAAGTTTTTTCGGCGATTGAATCTTGGCTCGGTCGCAAGCTCAACGCGGTACACGACGAGACGCGCAGGGTAAGCACCGGGATGCAGTCATGGAGTCAAGACAAGCCAACCGAGAACGGCAAGCCGGTGCCTTGGAGCGTTGCGGTGTGCCGGTGCATCAAAGCACTCCAAGCGTCAGGAACCGTCTGTAAATCCGTTCCGTTCGCGGTGTCGTGTATTTCTGGCCGCATGGCCGACTTCAATCGTGGCGTAGTCCCTGAGCCGCCCAGCCTGAGCGGTGGGCATTCTGGCGGTGCACTTGCCGACCTGCCCACCCCGGACTTCGCGGCGCAGGCCGTGCGGTCTGCCCAACGCAAGAAAGAAATGGCCGAACTCGGCATTGACTACACCGGAAGGAAAATCAAATGACCCCGACCCAAGCCCAAAGCGTCAAGGCGATCGTGTCCCGGTACTGGCCGGTCACAAAGAAATGGACCGACGATGAGTGGGACGTGTTCGGCGAGGCCTGCGAACGCCTGCCGCTGGAAGTTTCCCAGTGCGATGCAGCCCTGCGACACCACAAGGCGACGGTCGAGAAGTATCCAGGCGTCGCCGCGCTGGTGAAGTGCCTGCGGGAAGTGTGCCAAGGCCCGTCCCGTGGTGCATCGCCAATCGAGCGTGACGACTACCCCAACATCAAGGCGTACCGCGCCCAGTTGCTTGCCCGTGGTGAACGGCTGTCGTCTGAGGCCCAGCCCGCAGACGTGGTTCTGGCGTGGTGGAAACAAACCCTGACGTTCATCATGGAGATGCGCGGCGATGTTCCCGCGAAGTACCGGCATGACTTCATGGCCGACTGTGCGAATCTTGCCGGGATTGGCGAGGCCGATGCGATTGTCCGGTGGGATTGGCTGATGGGCGAGATCATCGACGTACCCGTGAATATCGAGCGAGCGGAGAAGTTCGCGTACACGCGGAAAGAGGCGAAGCGGATAGCGACAGCAACCCAATCGAGGAGCATGACATGAGCAGCACCAGCGAGCGACACGATCGGAACTTTGCCCGGTTCGATGCCGACAACCCGAAGGTCTGGAAGTGGTACGTCACCATCGCCAAGCGTCTCCGCGAGTGGCAGGACCGGGGAAGTTCCGAGCAGATCATCCAGATTCTGCGATGGGAGATCATCAAGGAAACCAAGACGCAGGAGATTTACAAGATCAGCAACAACCACCGGAAGCGGTATGCCATGAAGTTAGTACGCACTCACCCAGAGTTCCTGGATTGGTTCCGGTTTCGCGGGGAGGGCAAGCCATGACCACCCTTACAACTCGCAAAACGCCACGCCAAGTCACCGAAACACCGCCAACGCCCGCGCCTGTACCCGTTTCCTTGCCCGTGCCGCCACCCAGATCGATCTCAAGGGCCGCACCCACCCTGACCCCCAACCAACTCATTGACGCGGCCTGTGCGGCTCTAGGGGCAAACAGGAGCGAGGTGTTCGAGAGCAATCGATCTGGCAATCTGGTCAAGAGCGAGGCCATCACCCGGCGACACGTATTCCTTGCGGCGATCCGAATGGGGATTGCTCTGAACTGTCCGGCGAACCTGTCGCAACTTGGCGCGGCCACGGGGATGTGCCATTCGTCCATCTCGATGATGATGGCGAGTCGGTTGAGCGACACGCCCCCGAAAGTGACGGTGCGGGACGTGATCGAGGCGGTGTGTGCCGAGATGGGCCTGACCCCTGACATGCTGGCCAGTTCCGCACGCAACCCGTCCTGCGTGTGGGGCAGGCGTATTACCGTGATGCTGTCGCGGAAGCTGACGCTGGCGAGTTACCCGAACATTGCCAAGGCGATCGGTCAGCCAAACCACAGTTCCACTATCTCATCATCGCAGGATTCAACGCGTGTGTTGAAGCGTGACCGAGGCGATCCGACGCGGACGATTGGTGGCCGCGATGCCGCCGACATCATGGCTGCGGTCGAGAAGCGTCTGGAATCACCACAACTGGGAGGTGGGGTATGAGCAAGTGGGAAGTCATTACGGGTGACTGTCTGGAGATTCTGCCCACACTCTCGGGGGTGGATGCGGTGGTGACGGACCCGCCGTATGGGATTGGTCGCGATGGGGGGCGATTGTCTACGTCATCGCATGGCGGGCGCAAGCCATACGAGTTCAAGGGGTGGGATCGGAGCAGGCCGTCGGGTGAGTTGTTCGCGAGGCTGTTCCAACTTGCGCCCGTGCAGTGCATATGGAGCGGCAACTACTTCGCCGAGCACCTTCCAGCGAAGATGGGCTGGCTCGTATGGGACAAGGGGCAGGATATTTGTAGTTCGGATTGTGAACTCGCGTTCACGTCGCGGGACAAAGCACTGCGCCGCATCGTCCTAAACCGTGCGGAACTCGCCGTAGACGGAACGCAGCACCCAACGCAGAAGCCTGTTTCGTTGATGAGATGGTGCCTCGACATTCTCGAAATCCCCGTCGGCGCAACCGTCCTCGACCCCTTCTGCGGCTCCGGCACAACAGGCGTGGCCTGCGTGCAGACGGGCCGTAACTTCATCGGCATCGAGATCGACCCCAAGTACGCCGACATCGCCCGCCGTCGAATCGCCGACGCTGTGCCGCTGTTCGCGCAGGTGGAGAAGCCCAAGCAGACCCAGAGCGAGATTTGGACCCCGTAACGGAATAGTTTTCCACAATCGTAGTCAAACATTTGACAACCACCCACACCCCGGACATACTCACGACATGGCCAACAACCGTAAAGACTTCCGATGGGCGATCCGGCTCCGCAAGCGAGGACTGTCGCTGGCAGCGATCGCACGTCAGGCACCGTACGAGACGAGCAGGCAGTGCATTCACGCGGCACTCAAACGGCGCGGGGTGCGTGGAGGGAAGAAGTGAGCAAGCCCATCACCATCACCGTCTACGGCATCCCGCGTCCGGGCGGATCAAAGCGAGGGTTCATCATCCGAGGCGGCGGCAGGCCAGACCGTATCGCCATGACCGACGCGAGCGGGGAGAAGGGCAAGGACTGGCGCGGCGACGTGAAGCACGCGGCGTTGAAGGTGACGAAGGCAGTAACGCCGTTTCCGTCCGGGCCTTTGCATCTCACCGTGACGTTCTACATGCCCCGCTTGAAGTCGCACTACAAAGCGAATAACCCCGAGAAGGGCATGAGGCCAGACGCGCCGGTGTATCACACCATGAAGCCGGACGCAACGAAGTTGCTGCGATCGGTTGAGGACGCTCTGACGGGGATCGTCTGGAAGGACGACGCGCAGATTGCGTATCAGGTCGTTCGGAAGGTGTACCGAGAGCAGTCGGGGGCGGAGATCGTGGTGGAGGAGTTGACATGAGACACTTTATCAAGTGGATGTTTCGTGCAATGGTGCTGTTCTGGATTGCGACACTATTGATTTCCAAAGACGAACAAGTCTCAAGACACGCTGCGGTCATTGGAGGTCTGTGCCTGATACTCGCTCGTATGTACGAGTTCAAATCACCGGAGGACGAGTCATGACCATCCAAATCCAACCCGGCGACAGTGCGGAGTTCACGATCCGGTACATGAGGGCGTAGCGATGAGCGAAGAAACACTACCCCTCTTTGAGCAGCGGCGCACTCAACCACGCAATCCAGATGCGGCTCCAGTTCTACAGGGAGCAGCGGAGAGCCAGAGACATGGCCAAGACCACGACCACCACGCCCGCATCTACAGAGCGTTGCGAGACACGGGCACGATGATCTGGCGAGCGGGCTGGGCTGGTTGGGCGAGAGTGCAGTGCGGGTATCCCGAGAAGCCGTTGCCCGAGGAGTGGGCGATCCACCCGTTGAATAAAAACAAACAGAAAGGAAAGAAGCGATGAGCGTTACTTGTGATTCGATGCGTGCGAGATGGTCAGACCCGAATGCCCGCCCTCTGTTCAAGGGGTCGCTGATTGATAGTGAGGGGTGTTGCTGCGCTCAGGGCGACGTGTTGCGTCTGTGTGGCGCAACCGATGACGAACTGCGTGCCATGAGCCAGTCGCGTGCCGACAATGAGGTTGCCCACAAGCTCGGCATCACGGTTCTCGAATCCGTGCTACTGCGGATCGAGAACGACAAGCGGCCCGGAATGCCGCAGGCCGTGCTGTTGAGGACAGATGACGGCTTGGGCAAGGTGCTTGGTCCGAACTGGCGGAGCGTGATCGCATTCGGCGAACACATGTCGGCCATGAACGACGAGGACTGGCGCAAGACGGCCGCCGCAGGGGCCGCCGCATGGGACGCCGCACGGGCCGCCGCAGGGGCCGCCGCATGGGACGCCGCATGGGACGCCGCACGGGCCGCCGCACGGGCCGCCGCAGGGGCCGCCGCATGGGCCGCCGCAGGGGCCGCCGCAGGGGCCGCCGCAGGGGCCGCCGCAGAGGTCGCCGCAGGGGCCGCCGCAGAGGTCGCCGCAGAGGTCGCCGCAGAGGTCGCCGCAGGGGTCGCCGCAGGGGCCGCCGCA
>ERZ869907.141-NODE-141-length-34671-cov-34.835741_pt1 | contig 34671 bp, 53 predicted proteins | sample MGYA00579309_ERZ869907 | MGnify/ENA primary metagenome ERZ869907 (study PRJEB32216, sample SAMN09231814) | wastewater metagenome | place: USA: Maryland | collected 2016-07-30 | study: EMG produced TPA metagenomics assembly of the PRJNA472060 data set (Reclaimed... | reverse complement strand
AGCTTATCTGGTTCTCTGACATAGCCAGAGGATAGCAAACGTTTGCCGTTCTTTAGAAAGAGATCGCAGCCTAAAAGATTGATAATCTTCATGGTCTAACCTCCCAGCAATCAGATCGTTCTTTTGCTGACCGGATAGGCTCGCATGGATGAACCTTGCTATCTGGCCGGTAATAATCGCCGCAGAGCTGGCAGAGATGGAAGCCCTCCTGAAGCGGATCTACAGACCAGTGAACATCAACCCATTTAACAAACTTCAGGCCGGAAAGGTCTTTGATCTTTGTCAGCATAGCAGGATTATTATTCTCTGATTTTTGCGGTTCTTTCTTCTCTTTTGGCTTAAATATAGCAGGAATTGGATCAGTATAAAGATTTTCAGGGCTTAAATTTGGACTGACTTTTGAGCCGCAATTCAGAATTAGATCCCACCGCTTTTTTTCAAGGCCGCTGAAAAAATGGCCAAGGTAGCGCAGTGCCTTGATGGCATTGTTTGAAAACTTGTGCAGGTCAAGCAGATCGGCGGTTTTTCTCAGACCCTTTTTATTTCTGATAAAAGCCTCTGAATCTTCGGCAGAAGCCCAAGACTTCGCCAAGTCGATAGCAGGTTTGATCACATTAAACCGGCTGTAGAAGCGCATTGCGCCGTTTTCAAAGCCGATGACTAAAAAGAATCTATTCTTTTCCAGTCTTGTATAAAACATCGATATTATGATTGATGTTTTCATTGTTTCGATCCTTTTTTGCCTTCAACATGTGCAGCCTTGCCACCGAAAACCCATGCAACCGGCCTGCCAGACCTGCTATCCGGTTGCATTCGGATTCGCCCGATGTTTCAATACGATCCTCGATCCTTTCAGCTTCCAAAGCCAGAGGATCATCAACGACTGTAAAGATGATTCCGGCTGACTCTGCATAGCATTTGCTGGCGCTTACTCGCCAGACATTGCTATCGTTTTTCATCAATTGAAGGTCTTGTAAACAGTCAAAGAGCATTTTTAAGAGATTGTCGATATCCGGTTTTTTTGTATGTTCTTGGCCAGCTCGAACCCTTGTTGATTTTGGAATCGGCATTAAAAACTGAACATCTAGATCAAGGCTCTCTGGCAGAGCTGGAATGCCGGCCTCACGGATGGCATATCGCATTAGGTCGGCTCTGGAAGCCTGTTTCTTGTCGGTGTAGGCCATTGCACGCCCGCCTCTGATAGCAATCTTTGAGCGCATTTGCGGGTGTGGAATGCAGTTTATAAAGTAGGATTTATTTGACATTATTCTTTATCCTTGAGCTTAAAAGATAGTAATCCTTCCTGGACTTTTCCAAACTTTCTAACACCCAACTTTACGATCTCAAATCTATCCTTTTCAGCCTTCAAAACTGCCAGACTTTTGAGGATCATATTCTTTCTACCAGCACAGGCCGGCAGCTCTGAGATCTTCTGAGCCACCGCAACGATCTCATCTGCTGATGCGTCCTCGTCCACGGTAAGGATAAAGGATGCTATAGCATCGTCAACGATCTCGATCTGGCTTGAAAGAGCCAGCATCTTGTCAACGATCTGAGCTAAGAATATATTAAAAACAGGAGATTTTTTTTCAACCTTAAACCCTGCTGGCCGGCCTCTAGCAGTCATTTTCTTTGCTCCTGATAAATTCTTTGATAAAGTTTTTTCTTTCCTCGCCTGTCATCCAGTAGCAAGATCGATCAAGGCAAAAAATGAGATTCACTAGCGTTTCTGTTTTCATTCCGCCGCTCCCCATCTGAGCCTGCTATCGATAGCCCAGTTCTTTACCTTTGTTTTATGTATTTTGTATGACCAGCCCAGATACATCTGCCGCCGGTCGGCTTCTTGATAAGTTTCGATTGCGATAGCAATCTGATCTTCTACAGCCGGGTCGATCTCGATCTGCTGAATCCAGCTGTCAAAAGGTTGGTTTTTTGAAACAACAATGAAATAAAACTCAAATGGCTTGCCGAATTCTGCTTCAGCGATCTTGCTATAGATAGCCTGCTGCACGTCATACAGCAGGTTGCCGGCCTGCTTGTTAAAGCCGTCTGGATCGGATTCTGCCGTGGTTTTAACATCAAAAATGATTCCATTCTCTACATCGATAGCGTCAAATTTGCACTTAAATTCATGATCAAAAATGGTCTGAAAACAGGACAATTCGACTTGATCAATTTTTCTTAAATCGCTGATGATCTTTGAAAGATTTTGACCCTTGAAATCAAGCTTTCTGATCGATTTTGACAGCTCTGCAGCAAGGCTATTTTCGGCCTGAGATAGCACAATGCAGTGCTTGGGCCTTGAATCCCGCCATTCTCTGGCCTCTTTCGTGCGGTAGCTATCAAAAGGGCTTACCTCGATTTCATTGCCACCAAAAAGCATCGCATGTACTGCGCTGCCGATCTCAATGCCTGAAGGCTGCGGGAGCTTGCCTTGAAGGTATGACCTGACTTCTTTAGGGGTCGATGTGATCATCATTTTAACCAGAGAGCTGGAAAGCTCTGGCTGGTCAAAGTATTCATGATCGGGGATTTTTTTGATCATTCTTTCTCACTTAAAAAAAATAATGTGTACACCAAAACGGGTAAAAAGCTCAAAATTTAAGTCCTCCACCTGATTTGTTCTGATCAGGTGGATCATTTTGTCCTTATCGATAAAGATTTTTTGCTTTTCCTGAATTTCAAAGAATTCAAAAAGAAAATCAATAAGGCCGTCTGATCCATAGATCAATTTAATTTGGCCCGACCAGATCATTTTATTAATTTTTTCGACCGGCAATTGAAATTTTTCAGACGCCCAGTCCAGAACTTTTTGAAAATAAAAATCACCTATTTTCTTTATTTCAAGATCAACAGCTTCAATATGTTCTTGATGCTGCTTCTCAAGAAATTTATTATGTTCTTTCATCGCCCATTCATTATAAAAAATGTCTTCTCTCATAATTTTAACCTGCCCTCTTCGATCACGATAGCATCTTCAGAATTGCCAGAGCCGACCGTTTCGATCCAGAGTTGGAAGCCGGATTCTTTGCAGATAGCGACCAGATCGGCGGTTGATCTGCTATCCAAAAGTGAGCCATCACGTACACAAACGACCCTGATTTTTGGGTTTGTTCTGAATAAAATCTGACAGGCTGCAACGATCTTCTCAGCTTGTGAGAGCTGGTCAAAAATGACGCCATTTTTTCTAATTGTGCCGGTGTCAAAATCAAAGTCAAAACCTTCCCCAAGGGCTTCAGCAAGGATTTTAGCTCTTCTTTCTCTGGTATCTCTGATTCTTGCTGACAGAGTTTCATAATCGATTTGTTTTGTCCTGATTTCTGCTGTTTTTGTCCTGAATTCTTTCCATTTTCTTTGAACCTCGATAGCAGAGTCACGATCTATAATTCTGGCCTTGATCTCATCAATTTTGTTTTTATTGTCTGGCTTCGATTCCTTTGCTTTTTCAAGCTCTTTTGCTGCTTTCTTGCCCTCAACCTCAAGACCCTCAGCCTCAGCCTCAAGATTGCAGATTTCGCTTTTTTTGTCAGCGATTTTGCGCATCATGTTATCGATCTCGGCATGGCAATCGGAGATTTTTGACTTCAGGGCTGAAAATGAGGCCCTTAAAGAATTTACACTTGCTTCAGCATGAATCAGTTTTTTTTCATGGGCTGATTCTTCGGTCAGAAGATCGGCTAAAAGGTCATGCAGATCGGCTGAATTTTCAACCGTTTTTTCTTCTTCGGTTGGCTCGACTGGCTCACCCAGAGCCTTGATCTCACGGCCTTTGAATAGCCGATCTTCTTCCATTTTTGCGATAGCAATCTCAAAATTGCTGAGGTCTGATCTTTGATCTTCTGTCAGAATTTTCTTGGCTAGCTCGATTTTTTCTTTGCCTGATGCCCTCGAAAAAGCTACCGGATCAAATGTCGCTGTATTGATCATTGTGTCAAGATTTGACTGAGCCATCTTGTTTTTTCCGCTTGCTTTGACGATCAGACGGCCCTTTTGATCTTCTTTATCAAAATGCCTTTCGATCCTTAAATCATCTGTATCGATAGCGATAAAGCCGTGATCTTCTCCGGCTCTCAGAGCCTCTCGATCGACAAAATCCCGACCAGCAAGAGCAAAGGCAATGCTGTCAAGAATAGTGCTTTTGCCGGCCCCATTCTGGCCCGCAATCTCATTAACAGGCATGGCATGGATAGCAATGTGCCGGATTCCTTTAACATTTTGAATTTCTAATTTTTTGATCATTGTTCATTCCTTTTCTTTTTCGTTGATCTCTTCTTGTGTCATTTCTTCCATTTCTTCCATCATGATTTTCCTTTTTAAGCCCTCTAACATTCAAGACACCATTCAAGGGTGCATGCTCCATTATTACAGCACGCATGAGGGCATGTGTCCATTTCTCTCTGCATGAGTGTACAGTCCTTATTGAAAAGCATTTTTTCTATCATGCTATCGCCTGATTCTTCGGCCCAGATCGTTCCGTCTTCATGTGCGCTGATCGGTGTCGCATCTTCGACAGCATGACAATCAATACAGATTGTTTTTGCCATTAAAACCTGTATTTGATCTGGGTGCGGGGTGTCCCTGTAGACGGCTGAAAGGACAATGTTCACTGATCCGCACCCCTGACAGGCTTCAAAATCAAAATCGGCCTCTTCAAGACGCCGCTTGAAGGCTTCTTGCTTAGATTCTTTGACGTACTCTTGACTATTGATCGGTTTCAGGATTCCATAATAGGTGCAGGGTATTTTATTGGCCATTCTTCACCCCATCAAACACAGATTTTCGATCAATGACCAGATCGGCCCGTTTGCTATCTTGAGCCTCGTTTTCGTCACGCATTCCAAGCAGGAGATCGGGCAGATGAAGCCTGCCGAAAAAGGCAACTGCCCTGTATTGAAGCATCTGATCGGTCATTGTCGGCCATTTTGAGCCGTTCTTGGCCCACCAGCCCTCGGCCTTGGCCATAGCGACCGTGATGCGGCTGCCGGTGACAAGCTCACCTGTGCTGAGTCTATTTGCCTCAGCGTGGCAACCCCTCTGGTCGCCTTCGCCAGTCAGAACCAGCTTCAAAGGTGAGAACCTGCCAGAGGTCGCTATCACAGCGGCAATAAACGTTGATGACCAGCTGGGTCGGCCGTGAATCACATTAAGATTCTGCATGACCACAAACGGATCAAAGCCGGTTCTTTCAGCGATGTTGATCGCTATCATGATGTTAGCGATATTACCCTGAAACTCTTTGGGTAGCAGGGTCGATTTTGATAGCGCAACGGCCTGTCGCTGGACAAGCTCGAACCTGCCTTTTTTTTCTTCTGGATCGGCTTCTATGGCCCCGATCATGGCCTTTTCTGTGTCGATCATATTTCATTCCTTTTTTCTGTTAGCGCTTGCTATCAAGCCCTGCCGGTTTTGACAAAAGACCGGCATAATTTATCTAGATAATTGATTGTTGTTTTTTTCGGATTCAGGATCAAAAATTCCCCTGAATCTTCAAAGAAATTTCTTAAAGCCCCTGTCTTTAGGTTGAAGCTCTGGAGCCTGCCAGAGCGCAGGCATAGGCTGAAAGTGAAATGCTTAATTGTCATGTCGAAGTGGGTCATTCTTCAACCACGTCGCTACCCTGATCGGATTTTTTCCGCTCTTTCCATGGCCTCATGGCCTCAATTGCTTCAAGCTCTTGTTTTTGCAGCCTGCTTTCTTTCTTTTGGCAGAAATCAAAGATTTCTAACACAACCTCAGAAAAAAATGATCTCATCCCCAGATTTTCCAGAGCATTCCCGATCTGCTCTCTGGCTATTTCAGCCTGTTCTTCATAACTTCTTTTCATATTTTTCCTTTTTTTCTGCCTGCCTCAGGCATCTTAAATGCCTTCTGAAGCAGTCTTCCAATTTCCAGATTACTTGATCTGTGAAGATCGGGTACAAGCCCAGATCATCGCAGATTATTCTTATGCCGATCTCAGCATTCTTTAATTTCTGTTTTTCGTTTTTTTTCAAAACGGTATTTCACCGTCTTTGATTTCGTCCACAATCGCCGTTTCCAGCTCAAGAGGCTGGCTTGACCTCAAGAACTGGATCATCTGAGCGATGACCTCAGGCCGGCTTTTCTTGGCCTCACCCTCACCCCATGAGCTGATCTGCAAACGTCCTTCCACAAAAACAGGATTGCCTTTTTTGAGATAACGCCCACAGGATTCAGCCTGCTTGTTAAATGAAGCGATGCGAATAAACAAAGGCTCTGCATCCTGCTTACGCGGATCATTGACTGCAATGTCAAAATTACAGATCGCCAGACCAGCAGTGGTATAACGCATTTCGGGGTCTCTGGTCAGATTGCCCATCAGAATAATTCGATTAAAGGTTGGCATGATTTCTCCTTCTTAAGTCTTTTTTTAGAAATTCCCGCATTGCGCAATCCGTGCGCATTTTTGCAGGCTTGCACAAATCAACCCTATCGCAAAATGTCCTCATTTTTTGAGGGAAAAAGCGAAGCAGACCCCCCATCATATCTTCATCTAATTCACGATCACATTCCCCATAAACAAAAAAATCAGCATACAAGAGTCTTAAATCAAAGCTGATAAAGTATCTTATCCCTCTCATCTTTTTCCTTCCTTTCCTGTCATCTTGTCTTTCATGTTCTCCGCATCGTCAATGGCACGGCGCACCATCCTCAGCTTGCGGTTTAACTTCGGATGGTTCAGCTTATCCGCTGACTGGCTCAGATTTTCTAACCTTTCGATTAGAAAATCAATATACCTGGAAGGTGATTGGAATAGGTCACGGGTCATGGTTCCACCTCGCGATTCAGGAAATCGTATTCTTCCATCTCTTCAATCTCTTCAGCATTCAAATCCCTTTCATAAACAATCTTCTCATTCACCCCTGATATGGGGTGAATGAAATGCGATTCAGGGAATCCATCATCATCGAATTCGATGTTGGATTCTTTCTCGCAGTCAATACAGAATAGCCGAGAGAAGATTAGAATCTGATCCATTGGGCTTATATGATCCGTCTTCAAAACCTGAAAACAGATCAGGTTCTTTGATTGGCAATGGGTACAGGTATTGAAATCGTCCGTCTTGTCTTCCGTGTACTGGCGCGTGAGGCCGGCAAAGGAAGCGGAGTATTTAATCTTTAACATGGTTGATCCTCCTCAGGGTTGTTAATCCACCTCAAAAGAATACCCTTTTCTCCGCTTCGGGGTCGGTAAATTCTGTATTGCCTTTTAATCCAAGGGTCTTTTAGAAATTTCTTGGTACTAATCCAGCGCATCTCCTTGTCGGGGACATCATACTTTTCCTTAATCCAGTCCCTCAAACCTGACGCCCCCGAAAACAACATTACTCGACCATTATCGTACTCGTTAACGAGTGCCCGCATATTGATCATCCCCTCTAAGAGAACCTGCTCAACCAGATCAGCAAAAACTAGGTTCCCTTTTATCTTGTCAAACAATCGGCTCGCCCCTTCTTTCCGTTTTATACTTGTTGTCATTGTTATTCCTCCCCAAGGTACACGTGAAGGGATCCCCTGCTGTAAATCGTACCCCTTAATCGAAATACTTCTCGTTTAAGGGAGGCAGACCAGCAAGAATTCATCAAATCCTCCCCACTGAAATAAACTCTTAGCGTGCGTAACTCGAATCTTCGGGCTAGCGACTTGAAACTTCCTTCGTTCTCTTCGATGGCATCAATGATCTTTTGAAAATCCTCATTGTCTTTGTAAAGTTTGCAAAACTCTTCCACCTTCTGAGTCACGGCATACAGGTTATGGTCGTTGTCGAAGTACATCAAGCTGTACTCAGTTCCTTCTAACTTGATCCTGTAATTGTCAATCAGATCATGGTACGCATCTTGCGCATCCGTGCCAGCGTCCGCATCCTCGCTCGTCAATGCCTGAAACATTTTTTCAGGCATTGACGGTATAAAATTTTCTCTATTCTCCCTTACGAATGGGCCTAGATCATGGTGTTCATGGAGACCTTTGATTAAAACTCTCATTGTCATACCTCCTTTAATCTAACCTGCTCCCGATATTGTTCTGTAACAGCGTCCTGATTTACTTTACTCAGCTTCCAGAAGGGTACGCAAAAAGATGCGTAACCTTTACCTCTCTCAAATCCTTTCTTAAACAGCCTTTGCATTCTTTTGAATGGTGGATCTGGAATGTAATCTATCTTCTCTCCTTGAAAGTCCGTCGTGAACTGATAATCACCTTCCTTGAAGGGATCCCCTGTAACAGTAAACTCTACTGCCCCCATATCCTTTTTTATCTACAAGTCTTGTCAGACTTTCCCTCTGCCTCTCATCCGGTTCAAATGGGTTATGCTGGATCCGGATCATGTGATCCGCTCCTGATTTGGTGTCGTCCATAGCCCAGAAATATTTGTACCCCGTAACCGTATCTTTGCAGACACAGCCCCATTTCTGAAGCTTATCACTCCTTATAGCTTCATCCCCTGACACAATTTTCAGTTCCGTGATTTGGCTTTCATCGATTAAAAATCTCATGCTCTCCTTCCTTTGTCCTTTCGGGCTTCCTTTTTTTCTGCGCTCTCACTGCGCCAGATTTGAGCATAAAACGATAGCAAGATCGATTCAAGATATTTTTTTATTTTGTTGGAATTATTTTGAGTGGCGGAAATGGCCTTAATTTAGGCGATTTTTTATTAGCCTGTATCTTTGCTTGTTTTTTTGTAGATCTCTTAAATTTGCCTAGAATGCTAAAGCCATAGGCATGATTGGAGATCAAGGATCAGATTTTAGATTCCCAACCTTCCCAAAAAAATAAAAATAATCGCTCTCTCCGCCGTCAGGCAAAAAAAAGAAAACCACTTTTCTTTTTTCTCTCTTCTTCGAAGAAGAGAGAGTGTTTTTTCTTTTTTTTTCTTTGGGATTGGGGAAAGGGGAAAGGGGAAAGGTATAAGGGGGTTATAGGGGGAAAAAGGAAAGGGGAAAACCCTATCGGGGTAAGGGCCTTTCTTTTAGGGCTTTGTGAATAACTTTTTTGATATGGCTTTGGTTTGTGGGCTAGAATGGCTCTGGTGGCTTTAAGGCAGGGAATTTGCTGGATGTGAATATCGTGTTAATATCGTGTGAAAAGAAAAGAATAACTTTTTTGGGTTTTGTGAATAAGTCTGTAGATTGGCTTCTGTGGCTCTTGTTCAGGCTGTGAAAAGATTGTTAATAATAAAATGCCAGCAATTTACTGGCAAATGCTGGTATCATAAAAAATCACTTAAAAACAGGAGTTTTATGGCAAAAAAAATAACATTCATTTTGACCGATCAAGAGTTTAAGGATTTTGAAAAGATCAGGCAAAAACGATCAAAGACACAATGCTTTCGTGATTTTTTGTCAGACCAAAAAAAGGCCAAATCAAAGCCAGATTCAGGCATCGTACAAGTGCCTGAATTTACACCAGAATTTGAGGCATTTTTTGAAGCTTATCCACGGCCTGAGGGCAAGATCAGTGCTTTTATGGTCTGGCAGAACAGCCTTATTGATCAGTATCTGGCTGAAAAGATAGATTTCATCCTTTGGGTATTCAAGCATAAAAATCGATGGAATTACGATTCAGAAGATGGTCGATTTTGGCCAAAACCGGCGGATTTTCTGGCTCAAAAGATGTGGCTGGATTGCACAAAAAAGCTGGTAAAGTCCTGCCATTTTTTTGACGAGCCGGCCAAGGAAAAAATAGCTGAAAAGTTTTTTCCAAAGAATAGGAGTTGATTACTATGCAAGAAAAGTTTGATTACTATGCAAGAAAAGTTTGATTACATATTTCAACGGCTCTGCCATGTCCACGGCAGAGGCTACAGCAAAGACTTTTCCAAGACTTTTTTTGAGTCTTTGATCCCATGCGATTTCGAGATCTTGAATCTCGCTGTATGGGAATTTAGGACTAAGTTTGACAAATTCCCAAATCCCGCCCAAGTCAATGAGAAGATCAGGCAGCTGGCAGAGCGTCAGACGCCAGAGCCGGCAAAGGATCGGGCTGTACAGGAAGAAAGGCATAAAATGTATGCGCAGATTCAAAAATCTGTCAGTCAGATGCGCTTAAATTTTATGCTCTTACTCCAATCAGAGCCGGAAAAAATCAGAGATCTGCTAAAAGAGATTGAAGGCTTTTGGGCAAAGGCAATGCCAGCAAACGGGCTAAAGGCACCTGAAGGCTATTTGTTGAGCTTTTTAGAGTCGACAAGACTAAAAGACAGTCAAAAAGATTTTATTTTTGAAGGAATCGCTGGCTCTCTTTTTGATCGGCATCGGGATATTTTTGATCTGATCAATTACTGAATCAAAAAAATTGACAAAATAATCTTGCTTCAAGACAGGCCGCCAGAGCCGATCTAAGTATTTTTGAAAAAATATTGTAAAAATATTGTAAAAATAATTACACTTTTTTATTGTAAAACCGATATCGGTATTGTAAGATAATAGTTGTCAGGACAAACGGGCCGGACAGGAAAAAAGGGGATGAAATGATTAGTCGAGAATTATTCAGAAAAGTAATGCAGGCAAATTGTGTGCCTGCTACTGAGGCTCTCAGAGCCTCAGGGGTAGAGGTTTCTTGCTCTCAATCAGAGAGTACAGAGAGCTTCTACGTTCAATTTGGCTCTGACCTTGAATACAAAAAGGTCAGATTCAGTACACACACAACTTTCGGCGTATTCCTGACCGCTGAACAAGTCAGGAGCGAGTGCCTGAAGGCTTTTGCTATAGCCTTCAGCGTCTTGCAAGATTTCGATGTGAGAATCCATAGACTTGACGCAGATCTCTTGAATATGGTCGCATTCTCCAGAATGCAGGCCATTGAGATCGCAAGCGATCAGCAATTTGATTGTGTAAAAAGGGTTTCAGATGAGATCATCGGCAAATCAGGTTATTTTTTCGGAGCCCTTGATCTGGCCGGCCTGATTTCTAAGAAAACAGGCAATTTGAAAACCAACAAAAAATTTGAGGTGTTCACTGAACTGAAAAAAATTTCAGTTTTCAGTGAAATTAAAGACGTGAACTTTATTTTTAATGGCATTTTTTATGCCGTAAAAGGGATGAAATGAAACAGTTAAACATTTTGGGCAATTTAATTTGCCCTATAAATGAAACAGATCCCGCAAGGGTTGCGGAGATCACGGCGGCCATTTTGGCCGGCAAGGAAATTGATCCGATCAGGATTCTTGATTTGGGCAACGAATGGGTTGCCCTTACTGGCTCCCATAGGATCGCGGCTTATGCCGCGATCCAAGAAGATAATGAAGATGAAATGTCAGAAATTGAAATTTCATATAAACTTTTGGAAGAAAACGATCTTCCAAAGCCCATGAAACGGGCCTTAAAACAAGAAGGAATTGGGTCAAGACTTTTTGAACTGGCTCAAAAAAAATGGGATTAACAAAAAATGAACAAAAAAACAAATCAAAAAAAAGGTTTTCTGGTCAGGCTTGACCCTGACCAAATCAAAAAGCTGGCCGGCCTGCCAGTAGGCCAACGGGCCAGATTTATCAGGCAGGCCATAGATAGGGCGTTGGCAAGTGCCATGCCTGATCATATTGACTGACCACACGCAGCAGCCCCGACAGATCGCAAGACTGTCGGGGATTTTTTTTGTCCAAAAAATCTTTACTTTGCGACCCGTTTGACTTTTTCAAGTTTCCATCCCCTACGGGGTTCATCGCTGATAGCGAGTTATTTTTCTCCATTTTTCAGCCTAAAATCAAGCTCTTTGAGCATGTTTTTTTCAACCTCCAGATCGATTCTTTCAATCATCTTTTTGAGTTTTTCAGCTCCATCTTTTGAAAATCCAGACCTTGCCCAATCAACAAAAAATTTTCTGAAGATTTCCATATCGATATCGACATGGAAGGCGTCTAGACGCTCGATTGCAATCGCAAAATCAAAAATTGTGGTCATTTCGCCACACCCTTAATCTTATCAAAAGACCTGATTCCGGCTACCCCAAGCATTGAAAACATCAATGCCATAAGCTCGCCGGCTTGGATGTCTGGCAGGGGTGGAATAATGATCGGCGATCCGGCTATCTTGGCTGTGCAAGCCAGAATCCAAGGCAAAAGTGGCTGTAAGAGGTAGCTATAGCCCATGCCGAAAACGCAAATCCAGCCAGCAGCTGGCCGCCAGCTGGCTTGAAACCAGTTTGATGAGGCTGCATCCATTTTGTTGATTTCAGCCTGAGAATTGAGAGCCTGAAATTCAAGCTTCAGGGCCTCAAGTTCGCCGTTTTGCTTCAGCATAGCAAGCTCATTTTTGGCCTTGTCCCTGCTGCTTTTGTCGGGAATTACCCGATCAAGGACTTTGTCAAGGATTGGTAAAAAGCTCATACATTCCCCAATTTTACGCATGTCACGCTACCCAAATCTTCAAGCGTTGAGATTACCCTTTCAAGCCGCCTGTGATGGTCGTTGTGACCAAAAAATCCCTCTCTGATTTCTTTATTCCACCAAGGCAGCTCCGCCTTAAAAGAATCATAGCCAATCAAAAAATCGTTATCACTGGTATTCGCCTCAAGCGATTTCGCCCATTCGTGAAATTTGCCGCCCTTTGATATGTAAAACTGAGTGTGATATTCCATGGCAATAGCAAGTTTAAGATCGCTGTCAAGGTTCAGGCCCAAGGCATTAAAATGTTCTATTGCTTCTTGAATATGCGTTTGATCGGCTGCCTCTATGATCATAGCCGATCTGCGATCGGCAAGCTGTTTGTTCAGCTTCAAGATCAGTGGATGATCATTGTCGTAAACGCCCTGAATGGCTGAAAGAGAATCAATCGAGATTCCGCAATCTCTCAGGATTCTTTCTGCCTTTGGGTTATTGGGATAATCATGCTGACATTTTCCAAAAGACCAGCCAGAGCGGCCACCGGCTGCCCTTGTCAGCCTGTTTATTTTGCTGACATCGGATGACAATTCGACCGCAAATATGACTTCAAGCATTTTTCTTACGGTAGAAGGGTTGATCTCGATCATGGCCTCACCCCGCATTTATCAGATTCAAGCAGGCTGATTCTTTTGTCATGATCTGAAAGGATTTTTCCAAAGTCTTTGCTCTGATCTTCGATCTTGCTATCGAATTTTGATTCGATCCTTTGAAGTTCGGCAGAGATCTGATCCAGTCTGGAGATAACCTGCTTTCCAATGTAGGCCAGAAGGCCAACGATCAAAGCCATTAGAGAGCCACAAACACCAAACAAAACAGAGGCAAAAACGGCCATTAATTTTATGCTTACTGACAGGGCTTCTATTGTCATTTTATCACCTCAAACAGATCGAAAAGCGATCCAAAAGCATGTGTGCCCAAATGGTCGCTAGCAGCGTCAAGAATGGTTTTTTTGTCGTCCTCGGATAGCAAGATGGCCTCCTCAAGTTTGGCTTTGAAAGCCAGTTTTGCAAGATTCCAGCGTTTTAATTTGATGGCTGGATGCTGGCATGGAGCCAGCAAAAGACAGTCAAGAACGACCTCACGGATCGTTAAAGCATTTCCGCTTGTGTCTGGAAATGGCTTAACGTTTCCAAGTGTCATTAAATGCGATCCCCATGTTTTCAGCATGCTTCACCGCCTGAGAACTTTGGCTCTTGGCTGATTAAAATATATGCCTGCCTGATCAGATTATCATCAAAATCAAACTTATCTTTGAGAAATGCGAAATGTTGAAATGCTATCGGATTTTTGCCTGATCTTCTGGCTTCTTCGGTCAGAAAACAGGCTAGATCAAGCCCGATTTGACCGGATGCTAGGTCAATGTGCATATGATTGATTTTCCAATAATCTGCGAATACGCCAGTTTCAAGATGAACGGTTTTTTTGATTGCCATAAGAATCACTCCTTTTTTGTTAATGCTTGTTATTAGGCAAGCGCAATTGTACCAGTTTTGACGGTAGTTCCGTCAGCGTATTTTGCTTTTACGGTTAGCAGGTTGCCAGCTTCATTGAGATAAAAAACGATGTTTGAGGCTGATAGCGATCCATCAGCCAGAGCCGCATTGGGAGCCTTTTGCACCGTATAACCGCCTGAAGGATTTAGGTATAAATTACCGGCTGAAGAAACGTCAAGATTTGTATAATTGCTTGCATTGTAAGCAAGCCTGAGCTGAGATCCTGAGCTGGCCTGAGCGTGAAGTTTTGCGCTGGCTGTGCCAAGTCCTGAGCCGATCCCAAGGTTGCCATTGGTGTCGATAAATGCGACTTGAGTACCGGATTTGTCGAATCGCACAATATCGCAAGACCCGTCTTGCCGAAAAAATGCGGCTTGATCTGAGCTGGAATTTCTGTAACCGTAAAAGGCAGGAGAGTTTCCAGCCAAGCCGCCAGATTGAAGCGTTGCTGAGCTTGCCACTAGTGCGCTGGTGGCTGATTCTAATGATAGAACCGCGCTAGTGTTATAGTACAGATTTACCTTTGTTGCTGTGTTTGAACCAAAAGAAACAGAGTCATTGTGGATCGCATTGATGGCCGCTGTCGCATTTCCGGCAATAACAGATAGCTTCGCTCTTGAGTTTGTGTCTGTGGTGTTTGGGTTGTCAACTTTTACCTCTGTTGTCGCATTTTGAGAGGTATAAAAATGGCCTAAAACCGATGGGGAACCAGTGCCAACACCTAAAGCCCCAGAATTAAAGACAAAATTTCCATCGCTTGACAATGCCCCTGTGCCGTTTCCGTAGGGGATGCGTGAGGTTGCTAAGGTTGATAAGCCAGTTCCGCCGCCTGAAACAGAAAGAACAAGATCGTCAAAAGATGACCCGTTCCAGTTCTGGAATTTTGAGGATGCTGATACCCATTTTTTCGCATTGGTCGGCAAATTTGTTGCCGTTCCAGCGTGATTTAACGTTACTGCATCATCATCACGGGCTTTGACCTCAGACAGAAAATTTGTGTAAGTCGATGATAAAAGCGGATTATTCCAGTTTGCCATAAAAATAGTCCTTTATTCCCATTAAACCCCGATAGCAGACCAAGAAAAGGAACAGGCTACCGCTGTTCCGTCTGATCGCTTAAACCCTCTGACAACGAAGCTGGTTGGGCTTGTTGCGCTGTAGACTGCGCTATCGACAACCACTATAACATTCTCTGAGCCTGAGCCAACCGGAGTACATTGTATCGACTGAACATCTAGGAACGATTTCCCAAAATTTACAGTAATTACACCGGCTGACCAGCCAGCATCTGCAGAGGTTATGTACCCTGAGTCTGCTATTGGATCGCTGTCGATTCTGACCGTTGCGAATTGAAAATCGCACAATTTATTACCCATCGGCGCAGAAATTGTAAAATCTAATTTTACCTTTACATAGCGAAAATTGGTTGAAAAAAATTGAGTCAGATCGGTAAAGGTTTGTGGACTTGTGAAGCTGCTATCTGATGATGTTTGAACTGTCAGCGTGTAGGGGATATCCTGATCAATGATCGTTCTCGCTATCGTGATCGTCACGTTTGCGCCAGTGATAAGGCCAGATGCGCCTATCATGTCGATATAATACTCGATTACTGAGCTTGCTACCCCTGCTCCGACTGGTTCCATGTAGTAGGTAAATCCTGCATCGACCTGCGCCTGAGGGCTTGCATAGCCGCTTTCCGTGAAATGGCTTTCCCATGTGTCGGTTGGATCAATGGCAGGAAAAACGAAGCCTTGAGCAGTGGCTATATTTGTTTTTGTGACTTGCGTTTGTGCGCCTGTAGTGCCGCTGTCGAAGTCGATAGCAAGTTCATTATAAAAGATGTAATCAGAAGGCGGCCCAAGCTCTACAGAGGCTGAAGCCTGAGTGCCTAAATTTCCATACAGATCCACCGGCTGAACCCAATATGTATATGTTCCGGATGAATTTTCAATGATTTCTGTAGCAGTCACGTCAACGGTTTTGACATAGCTAGCGGTAGCAAATACAGAGCCTCTAAAAATCTTAAAATTATAGTTTTTGAAGGTTCCATCGGTCGGAGTCCATGATAGCAAAGCTGTTGATTTATAGCCTTGTGCAAGCACTACAGGAGCCGATCCAGAAGAAACGGCCACACTCACAGATGTGGCATTTGTTGAGTAATTTCCGCTTGTGTCGATAGCTTTGACAAGAAAGGTTTTAGTGCCAGAATCTAGTACATCAGTGCTAAATGAATTTGTTAGTGTTGTGCCTTGCAAGGTAGCAGATCCCCACGTTGAGCCTAGGCGGATTTCATAGGCAAAAATGTCTGGATCTGCGTTTTCTGTCCATGACAATGTAACCCTGAATTTTTGCGCACTTGCTGACAGTCCAGAAACATCAGTAGGCGGAGATGATTTCCCGATCACAGTATGCGGAGTATTGGCAGAAATTGCCGAATCTGTGACCCATCGACTTGCTACACCATAGCGAGAAATGTAGCGAAAATATGCGCTGTAAGATGCGCCCTGCTCTACGTTGTCTAGCCTGATTTGAAGGCTTTGGGCTGGTGCTCTTGATGTTTCCCATGCTTGGCCGTTTGGCGTTCTTCGGTAGATAACTTCGATGATTTCCGGCGGATCTTGGCGAGTAACGGCGATTGGGTTAAAGGTCAGCAAAATAGCAGGCTTAAAAGATCCGTCAATTGAACGGTACATACACCATTCATCAGATCTTACATTGCTCAAGGTTGGCTCTGGTGGCGTTTGTTGCTCGACCCTTAAGGGTAATGTGATCTTGCTGTCGTATGCTGGAATTGAACCAGAATCGGCGGTATAGATTGCCGAATTGTAGGGAATTAGGGTTAGTTTTGCGGTTAAATCTGAGCCGTATTGAATCGATTTAACAAGGCATTCAAACGATTCTGATCCCGTTGTTCCGATTGCTATCAGATCGGCTACCGCAATATCTGATCCCGTCATTGATGACGAGGGAGTAACGATATTAAATGTATCTTCTTCTATACCTGTTCCTGATGAGTCAGATTGAACGATTTGAGTATAGCTTAGTCCTGTAGCCGATCTGACTCTGATTGTGTAATTGGTTGCAGAATTGACAGTAATCAGGCTGTCAATAACTACCTGAGTAACATAGCCAGATCCGTTTGTGGATAGCGCATTGATGCGCCCTGACCCCATACCTAAAAGAGGTACATCGTGCGTCAGGCGCACCAGATCGCCTCTGGTGCAGGCTAGATTTTCGACATCGGTTGAGATTTCAAAAGTTTCTGGCCTGAGCCGGCCTACGGCCAGATCGTATCTGGCCCTTTTCCAGATCTGATCTGGCTCTGTAATTCCGACATAGTCCACCTCTGCGAAAATGGTAGCGTTGGTGGCATCGTAGCCATCGTCATACACGATTCTCTCGTCCTGCTGGTAATTGGTTTCTTCGTTGACAAATCTGGCTTTGATGGCATGAGGCAGTTCTAGGAATGTTTTCCTACCTCTGAAAGAATTGGCAAGTATGTTTCTTGGTGTAAAATGCTGTATAGGCACGCTTTGGGCAACATCTTCGACTACGGTATATTTACCGTCAACAATGCCCATCGAAGCCCGACCAGCTGAGGCTATATCATTTAGAATCTCAAAAATGGTCGTAAAAGAGTCGATTATTTTGTCGTATTTGCGACCGGCCGAATCGCAGCGATTTGCCCATGCAAGAATCGCAGTCAGATTGATTCTGGAATCTGGTATCGGACTCCTATTCGCATTACCTCGTAAAACATCCAAATAAGCCCAAGCAGGGTTGCGGGTTTTCGTATTGGTATAGCTTGAGCCGTTCCAGACGGGTAACACCGCTTCAGCTATGCAATTCAGCCGATCAATCACGCCGTTAAGCTGATTAGTAGCCTTGATCCGTAGACAGATCGTTTTTACGTTTGGGAATGCGATTGATTCTGTGGCTTGAAATGATCTGATTACTGTCCAAGTGATCTCATTCCGATCCTGATCGTCTGATGTGTCGCTGGTGACCCTTTTAACTCTTACGTCATAAGTGCCGGCTGGTAAGCCGGTTCGCTTAAAGGTTTTGCGGTAAACGTTTGTGGTATTGCCAGTGAGCAGGATCTTTTCCTGCCCGCTGGCCTTTACAACTTGATTGGCTGTGCCGCCGAAAACGTAAAAAATACCGTCTTTTTGACCGATTGCGCCGCCAGTGTGAGCTTCTGGAAGGGCTTCCAGAGCGGTTGAAAAGCCGCCAAGATTGCTAACCTTTTGCGCTGATGTTCCTTGAATTAAAATGGTATCAGAGCCAAGGTTTTCGCCGATTGGTGTTGTCATCGATGTTGCTAAGGTGCCAGTCAAAGAGGCTGAAAATATGTCGTTATTGATCTGCATCGTGTAGATGTTTGCGCCCGATGCGACCGATCCGCCCATGATCTGAAGTACGAAATTGGGAACGCCCAATCTGCTCACACCGCCAGAGATCAAAGTAGCGACATGATTTGAAATTGCAAAGACCCCAAAACCTGCAGCTTGCGTTAAGGCTGTCCAAGTGGTGCCGGTAGATTTTTCCATCGATGAGAGATCAGATCCGCCAGAGCCGATACCTCCTAAAACTAGTATCGAAGTACTATAAACGTTTGCCGAATGGTTTGATCTGGCAGTGTTAAGACTGCTACCGGCTGACCAAGAATCGCCGGCAATATTGTAGATTTCGACTGATGATAGTTTTGTGCCGGATGTCGTTTCACCACCAATCGCCCAAAGGGTTGAGCCGTAAACAACAAGAGCGAATTTAGCCCTTGCTGTGGCCATAGAAGCCTTTGTCGCATACGTATTGGTAGCAGGATCATATTCAATAACTGAGCTTAAATAGCTGGATCCGTTGTAGCCTCCGGCAATATAGATCTTGCCGTTGTAGCTGGCTGAACCAGCATAATATCTTGAAGCTGGCAGGCTTAGCTTGCTAGCCCAAGAGCCTTGACCGCCTTCCCAAAAAAAAGGGAGCCAAGTACTAGATGAAGATAGCTTATATTCAGCCTGAATCTCTACCGATCTAGCTGATCGGCTACCGTCATCAGCAAAGACGGTGAGGCCACCAAGGGCAGAAATATCAAAAGAGATTGCTACCGTATTTGTCGCTGTGGTTTGCGTTGTGAATCCGCCAGCCTGAGTAAGTAGCAGGCTCAAGGCGGTTTCGGTGACGTCTGCTCCAAAAATTGCTTTCTGATTGTCATCGAGATATTGGAGAGATGTGCCGTAAATCAGCTCATAATCATCATATTCTGTGATATCCGTATCGCCGATCTGGATATCTGAGATGATCAGATCGGTGTCGGTTGAATCATAACCAACGGCAAAAACCTGTATCAAAAACTGTTCATTGTCTATCGTTTCGGTGTAAGGTTTTGAGGCCAAAGGCGGATAAATTCTCATGCGCCCATAAATTTTAGGAATGGCACCATAGGGATTTAATTGATTGCCTGATCCGGTGATAGAAAAGACCGGAGCATCTGCCACTGATAGCTGGCCTTGCGATAGATTTTGCTTTGGCGGCGGTATCAGGGCATTTAAGGTTAGCTGAACGGCAAACCCTGCTATCGCCGTACCCATAGCCTGAGATACGCCCAAGCGTTTAGCGAATGATGGCCCAAGATTGCCGGTTAAGGCAATTCCAGCGATAGCGACAATGGTTGACAGAGTCGACTTTTTTTTACCTCCGCCCCTGCCCTGAGGAATCAGTAAAAATAGGACTTTTGTCTTAGGGTTTGGGTATACCCGTTTCCAATTTTCAGGTTCTACAAGACGACCATTTATGGACACAATCAGATCAAAATCTGATAAGTTAAACTCATCAATCATATCCGCTATTGAATCGCCGGACAGTCTTTTTTCTGGTGTTTGGGTAGATGGACTGGCAAAGAACGGGCAGATGGCCAGATCGAAAAAATTATCTGTTAATTCTGAAGTATCCATGCAGTCGCTTTGCCCAATTTTTATCGTCAATTCGCCCAAGGTTGCTATCTGCCCCCTGATAAGTATGCAGAAAATGCAGATGATCAATCATTATACCAATATGGGACTTGATTCCGTGAATTTTGAATATAGCAATGTCGAATAATTCAGGACTTTCTACCTCATTCCAATAGCTTTCTAGATGGGATTTAATGGCTATTTCTGCCTCTTTAGAAAAGTCTGCAGTGGCAGGATATTTTAGCTCATCCTTCAGGATGATATTGCCCTCAAATTTAAGTACATGGATAGCAAGCCCGTAGCAGTCTAGCCCGCTTGCAGTGCGGCCTTTTGGGATGTATGGAATGCCGATATACTTGCTAACCCAATCCGGCAACATGGCTAAAAAATTCCTGCGAAATTGTTCGGATTAAAGCTGTCGGCAGGGAATTGAAGATTCAGAATATCCTCATAAATCAATTCGGCTTCGATGGCAAATTGATCATACTCAAGTGATCGGCAAGTAAAAATGTCCGGCCCCCTTTCGATTGTGTTTGGGCTGGAAGCCAATACGATCCATGTTGTGATCGTTGGTGCGCCTGTAAGTGTTGATCGGATTTCGTCCATGATTGATCTGTCCACGTTGTCGATCATCAATTTGACCGTTGGAACGTTTTCGTCTGTGTCGTCCGGCATCTCAATTAAAAAAGGGAAGGCTAAATATGTCTGGCTTGAGCCGTCGACCGTTGAAGTGACATTTTGGGCATCATTAACAAAATATAAGGATGAGATAGAAGCATGGGAGATCTTAAGCAAGATTAGAAATGCTTCGCCAGTTTGAGGCCCGTAGATGGCAGCTTTGGCAGCTGTAGATAGTGATCTGCTCATGGCAATCGCTCCAGCTGGATGTTTACAAGATAGTATTTAACTCCTGCGCTGGAATTGAAGGAATGTTTTGATGAAGGCGGAGCAAGAAATCGCCATTTATTACTGTAAAGTGTTCCGGTGTCAGGATCGGTGAAGTCGAATGTCAGCGATCCGCCCTGAAGGGTTGAACTATAGAATGTTTCCATGTTGCCAACTTCTGTTGATGTGGCCAGAAATGTAAAGTCATAGGGCACAATTCCGGCAGTGGTGCGCCTTCTGAGCTTGTCCGGCCCTACATCCATTTGTGATCTGATGGCAATATCGGCAGGCCGCCGATCATAAGACGTTAAAAGCGGTGATGTAGGAAATGATGGCCAGCTTGCCATTATCTGCCCCTCCTTGCAATTCCGTAGGATGTTCTCATAGCAGTATCTAACATGCCTTTTCTAAGGGATTCATTTACCATGTCTGAAACCATAATCATCAATGATTTGCCCCCGTCTGATGTTGAATTTTCCTGTACTTGAACATTTGATTTTGACTGGTTTATCACGTTTACAGAAACGTTGACCCCTCCACCTAGTTTGCTGTTCGGGATTATCGATCCTGAAGATGCAGGACTGAAAAGTTCTGGCCCTTTCTCGCCGACAAGATAAGCCTTGGATGGGCTTACAGAGCCGCCAGAGGCTCGCTTGCCACCGAAAAGGCCGGACAAAAACCCGCCGCCTTTTTTGCTATCGCCCAAGAGCGACTCCATCAAGGGTTGAGTGATTGATCGCTGAATCGAGATTCGCAAAAGGTCGTTCAAAATGCTATTGGCAAAGTCCTTGAAGGCAAATTTGCCTTTCGTGATTCCGTCAACAAAAGTATCGGTAAACTGGTCGCCCCATGAGCGTATAAGGCTGGTATTCTGTTCCCATAAAGACCGCTGGCTTGTGATGGTTCCATAGATTTGATCGGATGCTTCTTTGACTGCTTCGGCATGTTGCTCAAGGGTAATTCTACCCTCATCACGTAGCATATTTAATTCTTGGCTGTAGGCTTCTAAAGCCTGTTGTGGCGTTTCGATTGAGCGTTTAACTCGCTCTGTTGCCATTGCTACAGTGCGCTCGTGATCTTCGTACAGTCGATTCATTTCGTCAAGGATCTGCTTAGCAAGCTCGGCCTGCTCCCTTTGCTTTTTAACCTCTGCTGATTCTTCTTGACTGATTGAGCTTCGGCCAGTGGATTCGGCTTTTTTTGGCTTAAAAATAGAGGGTATTCTTGCCCTGCGCTCTGCTATCTGAACGGCTTTTCGCTCCTCCTGTGCCTTTACTTCGTTTGCTATCATAGATCTGGTGATCTCGTCTTGAGTCGGCACGCCCTGAGATGGGCCAGAAAAGAATTTACCGATCTCTGAGATCCCGCCAGAGAAAGCCTTGCCAGCTCCTGAGTTTGCTATCTCTTTAGCCCCTGCGCTGAAAAGCGACACCACAGAATTAAATGCTTTTACTGCTGATTCCTGAATGTCGTCAAGTGTATTTTTGAATCTTTCAAACTCTTTGACTGTGCTATCAATTGAAGCGTTTTTTGTCAGATCTGCCATAGCCTGAGTCAGTTCAGGTAACAGATCCTTAGCCATAACATCAGAGGAATCAATCAGCTTAATGAACTCCTCATTTGTCATTCCGAACGCCTGAGAAAGAGCGTCAAGAGCCTGAGGCATTTGCTGAAAGACTTCTGATCTCAGGTCTTTGCCTGCTATTGTACCCTTGAGAAACATCTTCTGAAGTGCGTCAAAGGAAGATCGGATATTCTCGCTTGAGAAGCCAGCTCTTACCATGCTGTCGGATAGCGAATTGAATAGCATTTCGGCTTGGCTGGCTTCAATGCCAGAGCCTTTTGCGGCTCCGGCGAAGGCAAGAAATGATTCTTTCAAATGGTCGGCATTTGTGCCAAGCCTGTTGGCTGTCTGGTCAACCCTGTTCATGGCGTTTTCAGCTTCAAGAGCTGAGCCAGTAAAGGCTTGAAAGCGTGATTTCAGCCGTTCGGTTTCGGCTGAAAAGCTGGCAATACTTGCTATCGACTGGACAGAAAAAGCCCCAATAATTGCGCCGCCTGCGGCCTTACCAATGCGCCTAAAGTCGCTGTCAGCCCGCTTCAAAATCGATGAGGCTTTATTCATGTCGGCCTGAAGTCTAGCGACTTGAGCCTCCAGATTGATTGTTATCTTTCCAGCTACTGCCATAATTACCTTTTACAACTTGCCAGCCCTGCTATCGCTTGCCGCTCCAAATCTTTTTTCAAATCATCTTCGTTTTCAATAGAAAAAAAAGCCGACCATTCTACAAGTTCGGTCAAGGGAATTTTTTCAATTTCCGTGACGCTCTTTGACAGATGACCGGCTAGGCTAAAAAAGAATCGTCTAAGTGGATCGGCCCTTAGTTTTTTTTTGCTTCGTTGACCGCCTCATCTGTGAAAGAATTGATTTTCAAGATCTCAGAAAATATCCTGCTGATAACATGATAAGGCAAAGATTTTACTAGTGCCTTTTCTGCTTCAGAATCGCCAAAAACCCGCTTCCCGTCCTCGTCTTTAAGGCAGGACTGAATAGCAGAGATGGCAAATTCTGTAGTATCTTCTGTGCCTTCTCTGAGCTTCTGAAGGGCAATAAATTCTTCTCCGGTCATTTGGGAGATAAATACCATTCCGACCGATTCGATTTCAACGGATTTGCCTTTGGGCTTTGCTGATAAAATGCGATCTCTGAGTGTCATTTACTGCCCCTTAGCTGGTAGCCCTTGTCAAGACTCCAGAGCCTTGGATTTCGATTGTGACTTTGGCCAGCTCGCCGACGTTGCCGGAGATCGGGGAATATCCTTTGATGATTCCTGTTCCTGTGTAGCTCGGATTTGATGTAGTGACAGATCCGGATGAGGCCTTAAAAACGCAAGTATAAGATCCAGCCAGCCGGCTGTACAGAATTTCATCTAACAGGTTATCGGCAAAATCTGCCCTACATTCGATTGTGGCTGACCATTCGGTAAGGCCACCGGCATTTGTTTTTGCTGATGTCGATGACATAGTCGTAGTGTCGACAATGTCGGCACCCCGTGGGATTGTGACGGATTGAACGTAGGTTGAGATGTCTTGACTGTCGATAACGACTGAGGCATCTGTTAAGACTAAAGCGGCCATATTTTTTTCTCCTGTTTGCTATTGATTATGCTATCCCGATTGACATTGCAAAAGTCCAATTTGCTGCACCTGTGACTACGTATTTACATCGAAAATATGAATCAACTGCTGGAATTTGAACCGACTGAAGCGATGTTATTGTTCCTGTGACTGTGGCAAATGTGATTCTTGTTGTTGGGCTAGAAAATTCTGGATTGTCGTCTGATTCAATTGTAAAGACGATTGACGATGAGCCAGAATTGAGGCTCAAATTCAAAGCGGCGTACAGTCTTTGAGTGCTAGAAGTAGAACCGATCTGCTGTGCATCTCCGTATCCGGTTCCGGTCGTTGTTAGAGCTGGTTCCCATACGTTCAGATAACCCCTGACCATAGGGGAATTGGATACTCCCTGAATAGAGTATTGGTAAATCTCTCCTACGGCTGCTTGACAGTCATATTTACCATTAAGAAATTCACCAAACCAAGAAACTTCATTCTCTGTTAAGCCGTTTGGGAACACTTGTAAAACCTTGCCAGCAAGGCCAAGCGAAGAAATTAAGGTGCTATCGCTTGCCGATAAATCGACAAATCCGCTGGCTGAAATGTTTGCAGATTTTAGGCTTGGCAAGAATGTTTTTGCTGTGTCAGATAGTACAGTAGATTCTTTAACATCAACCGTGTTTTCAATAGCAATCGCATTGGCTGTATTTGTCAAAAGCAAATGATCAAGATAGGCCTTATACCCTGTTATAACTTTTGCTGCCATTTTTGATTGTCCTTGCTATTCGAGATCTGACCTATATTTTATTCTATAATCCTGTTCTACGACAATAAGATCGATATTACCATCAAAAGATTGCCGCTCCTCGATAAATTGAGATAACAAGATCACCCTGCTATCTGCTGCGTTTCGATCTTCAAAGGCAGAACGGCTCAAGCGGTTTTGAACCAGCCTTGCAAGCAGAATTGCTTCTTCTGGCTCTTGAGCCAAAATAGCAATATTAACAAGTGAATTTGTAATTAAAACAGAGCTTCCCATCATCTCATCTTCAGGGCTTTTTGATGTAAAAGTGTAGATGATCATTGGAAGGCTGGCATCCTTCCTTGCTATGATTGGATAGACCCGATCAGATGCAATCTTTGCTATCTCAGGGGATGCTATTAGATGATTTCTTAAACGTTCCTCAATCATAATTCCAGCTTCTCAAGGGTTTGTCGCATGTGTTCGGCAGTTCTGCTGATAGCGTCCTGAGCGTTGGCGTTCAGAGCCGATCGCATGAAATGTCTACCTTGCATTTTTTTGGTGCCTTTTTCGACAAAGCGGCCATAGAATCCGTCATGCCTTGCCCTGCTTCCGCTGTCCGTGTAGATCATAGCAATCACGGCGGATTTATCACGTCTTTTCAAAACTCCGTGACGGATTGAGGCTTTAAGATTTCCGGGGAAATATACTCTAACTGATTTACCGTTTCGGCTTTTTGAAACACCTTGGCGGCTGCCTTTTGGTGCTAACGCTTGAGCGTCTTTTTTCATGCGCTCAAGCCCGAAGCGCATGGCATTGCGTAGTATTTTCTTCTCAATTTGTACAGGGAATTTTTGCAATTTACTTGCTATCTCTTTGGCCCCTTCGACTGTAAAAACAGTGTCGATCATGCTAGCCCCCTCTCAATGTACATCACTTGGGTTTCTTTATTTCTTTGGCCTAAGTTTATGGGCTGGCCTTGAATTTCAAGGATGCGGCCTTCATAAAGAATGCGGTGATCTGATCGTATAATCTGATTAAATCGCATAACAATTTTTCCGTGAAGATCGGCTATCTGAGCGTCTGATGACAGATAATCTTTGATTGTCATTGGCTCAATTGAGGCCCAAACGGTTGCTATCGTCACCCAATTATCTGACACCCCGCCTAAAAGGTTTTTAGGGCCTTGTCGTTCTTGAATTTCGATCCTGTGTCTAAGCCGTCCGGCCCTCATAAATATCCGTTAGTATTTAAGGCATACGGCTGTAGCAGGGTTTCAACGCCGTAGGGGATGGGTAGCAATGTTGCTATCGTTGTATTTTCCCGATTCTCGTACCAGTGCCCTACAAGCAGCTTGATTGCTGTTTTAATGGGTTCAGGGATAGCGGCTTGCGTAGCATATCCGGCAATAAAACGGATTTGGATTTGCTCTGCTACGCCTCTGAGCGTAGGCCAAGAAACGCCATATGCCGGCATTATTCGGGCTGGATTCATAACCAGTTTGCTGCTGTATTCTGTGGTCGCCAAGGTCGTTAAAGTGCCTGAAGAATCAAGGTACTTAAAGTGTGTTACTGATTGAATTGGCCAGCGCTGTAGGCGGATTGTGTAGCGATCGGGATAGCAATCAAGGTATTGGTCAAAAGTGGCTTGGCCGCAGACAATGCCGAATTGTGATTCAATTCGCCGTCTTGCCACCACGATTAAAGATGATAGCAGATCATTTTCATCGGCTGTCTGGTCGATTCGCAGGCTGGTAGCGACTTCTGCGACCGTGACAGGCTCAAAGGTAGCGTCTGTTACTGTAAGAATGCCATATTGCTTCATTAGGCATTGACTCCTATGAGGATAATGTTGTAGCTGGCTGAATCTGTAGCAGATAGGTTTGCTATCTTAAGTTTGTCTGTTGTCGATGTTACCGCATAGCCTGAAGCATCGTTTGCTGACAGTAAAAGATAGCCGCTTGGCCGGATTGAGATCTTGCCACCGGCTGAGATCCAGCCTTCAAAAGCATTTGAGGCGGCCCCGCCGATCTCAATGGCTGAGGTATTTGCGCTGTCGGCCTCAATGATGATCGTTCGGATTTTCTGGAATGAAATTGTGTCGCCGAGTTGATTCGTCAAAACGCCGTAAAGATCAAGTTCTTCATTGGCTGAAGCGGCTAAGGTTCTTGTGTCAGACCATTGCTGATCGGCTTGTGCTGCGCCTGTGCCGCTTGACAGATTGCTATTGATTTGCAGATTGATTGTTGAAGCCGGAGCTTCAAGATCTGCGCTTTTTGTTAATCTTGTGTAAACCTTTGTTGCTATCGTTGCCGTTAAGCTCGCCATTTTCAACCCCCCTCATTTCATGAATTTCGATCTCCGCTATCTGGCCAGAAGGGTTGACGATCATGCGAGTTTGAATTTTTTCCGGCTTGCTGGTGATGACTTTAGCCCGCTGGCTAACGTCCTCAAACATCAGTTCACCGTCAGAAATTTTTGAATCTTTGTTCGGATCCTCAATAAAAGAATCCTCAAAAAATCCTTCGTAAAATTTCGACATGATCGCTAACCTTTTAGGCTCTTTCAAAAAAGGTCTTGAAATAGTCAACCTCTACCGTTCCGACTGATGTACCAGATGCTTTATACAGACTGGCATATTCCTGAAGAACGGCATTGGCACCGGTTGCAGCAAAGGGGATTGTGCTACCGCTTGCTACTTGGGCACCGTTCAGATAGTACTTCAAGCTGGTCACGTCATAGCATTCGATGCGACCAATGTACCATGTATTCAGTACAAGGGTTGTCGCTGTAGTGACTTGGCTATCTGTCGTTGCGTCATCTGCATCTGCATACAAAAGAGCTGATCCATCGGCAGAAAAGCCGATCAATTCTGTAATCGATTGGGCAGTTTTATTGTGGTCAGCTGCCAGACCGATAAAAAACTTTGTGCCGGATGTTGGAAGCACCGTAAACCGAAAACGAAACTCGGTTACAAGTTTTTTTGTCACGTCAAGATTGCGCTGATTTACCCGATTCAGGCAGGCCAGCTGCTCGGCTGATGCGCTTGTCAGAGCGCATTCAACCACACCGGCAACTGCATCGGCTTTTGCTGCGACTGCGCCAGCTCCGATCGTTGATTTTTTCCAGTTTTGGGTAGATGCTGTCGAAAATTCGGCAATTGATAGCAAACTGGAGCCGACAAAATCATCAACGATCTGAACGGGTGAGAGCCGTTGGACTGTTTCACTCGATTCTGCTGAAGTTCTTTGAGTAGCTTGTAATGTGCCGTTAGACCAAGAAAAGTAAGTCTTCATTTTAACACCTCTCGCTTAGGCGATCACATTCTGAGCTTCTTCAGGTGCAGAGCCAACTTTTAACTTGCCGAAGTAAATCCCGCAGCCAAGTTTTGCATTTGCGCCAGTGTCGGGAATGGTCAATCTGACAAAACGATATCCGTTGGCCTGATCTAAAGATGTCGCTGGAATCTCGACTGCGAAGAGGTTTTGAGCCTCTGCGCTGGTCGCATTGGTGTATGTGCTGGCAGCTGATTGGGTAACCTTTGTGAATGCTGCTGTGGTGTTCACGTTGGCGGCATTTTTGATATAAATCTCGGTGAAATTTAATCCCTTAGCTCCTGCTCCTGCTGCGCTGGTGGCTTGTTCCAGAGTAAAAACTGGATCATCTCCGGCTGTGCCGATGGCAGCGTAAAGAACTGCCACCACTGCTTCTAAGTTAGTCATTGATACCCATGCGCCGTTGTTGTCGGCGGTTTGCATATCAACGGGTGTAAACCCGCCGATAGGCAAGTAAGACGATAAGATTTTGATTTCTGCCATTTCTTCTCCTAGTATTTAATGACTATATTTAGGCTCTTTCAGCCAGATTTACAAACGGTGAAATAGTATTAGTTCCGTTCAAGGCTGCCATGCTGTTTTTAATTCCGGGTGCACCGCCGATGCGGCGAACGAATCTAAACATGGTGCTATCAGAATCGAATAAAACATGCATAGAAGCCTCTGCCCGAACGCCTCCACGGGTAGCAAGAATGTAGCTCATCGGATCGATCAGGATGATATCGTTAAGATCGCCTACGGTTTTCATGAATGGGCTAAAAACAACGGGCATACCCAAGATCGGGCCTAAAACAGCGTTTTGAGCTGAGTAATTGGCATTCTGGAACAGTGGAGTTCCGGCAGATCCTACGATTTGACCGGCAGATCCCAAGGTTTTGATGGTGTCCTGATTGGCCACCCAAAGTCCACGCCTGCGGCTGTTGAGTGTGAATGATGTCAACATGGATAACAGGTTGTCATACTCGATTGTATCGGCCTCTTGACCGGATTCCTTTGCCTTTGTTACCACGGCAGGGGAATTGAAGATTCCTGTCAGATCGGCGGTTCCGGTTCCTGCCAGAATAGCACCCTCAAGCGAATAGGCAAGTGCTTCTGGAACGGTGCTTTGAAGCCATTCAGAAAGAGAGCTGGCATCTTCGAGAAGTTCGTTAGTCATTGGAACAAGTGCCATAAGTTTCCTGACCTGAATATCGATCACGTCAAACTTTGGCGATGTTTGGGTTCCGGTAAAGCCTTCCTGAACCCAGTAGGCTTGAATCCCGCCGAAAATGTAAGCCCCAGATTCAGATTTTTGCTGAAGGGATGGAACCCTTAAAAGGTTGCTATTCGTTGGGATTTCACGAACACGGCTAATGATGTCGGAGAAATCATACTGACGTTTCAGTACTTCTTTTGATACTTCGGCAGGCACAAGAAAGCCGCCGTCTGGATCGGAAGATACCATTCCGGTTCTTTTTTCTACTTCAGCCATAGCAATCAGACGGCTATCGATTCCGCTAGCTCTTTTGTGTGACCTGCGAACAGCATCAAAAAAATCGCCAGCTGACTTAAAGCCCATTGTTTCGATGGAGCCGATCTTGCTCAAATCGCCTTCGCTCGCTCGGCGTGACATATACTCAGAGCCTTTTTGTGCTTCGATTTCGGCTAAACGCTCAAGCATACCGAGTTCGTTTTTGATTTTGTTATTTCTCTCACGCAAGGATTTTTCTTGCTCGATCTCGCTATCTGTTAGCGACCGTTTTTCAGCAATGGCCCGCTCTAAAAGGGAGCCGGCCTGTTCTAAGATGCTCATTTGCTCTTTTGCAAGAGCTTCAATTTTTGGGCTGGTGATTGCATTCTGTGCCATTTTTTCTCCTGAGGTTGCTATTAGATTATTTTTTTTCTGGATAAAAGATCAATTTGTTTTTTTTCTGCTTCGATTTTTTCCAAGTCGATAGCAAGTTTATTTTTTTTCAGCTCCAAGTAGGCGAATGGATCTTTGTCGATGAATGCCCTCATCTCGGCTGAAATGTCCGTGCCTTCGTAGGCCGGATAAGTTACCGGTGATACATCGTAAAGGCGGCTAACTTTCTTGATGATAACAAGGGTTTCCTTGCTATCTTCAAAAAAATGCTGCTGGATGTCCTGTTGCCTGACCTGAAAACCGAATGACATTTTGCGGATTACACCTGACTTGATCAGATTAAAAACATCACGGCCAAAAGAAGTATTTGCTACTTTGATAGTGGCCAGAAGGCCCATTTCATCCTCAACAAGATCAAGGGTTTTGCTCTTGACTGAGGCTAGAACCAGATTGGGATCGTGATTGAAAAGCGCATAGCAATCATCAGATAGCACTTCTGAGAATGCGCCCCTTTCGATCTGCTCAAAGGTTTTGCCGTAAAGTCTGGTCTTTTGATTGAAAACTGAGGCGTGACCCTTCAAGATCATTTCGCCTTGATCTTCATCGGCGGATCTTAAGTCGAATGAAAATGATCTGTTTTCCCTCATTTTTTTGCCTCGCTTTCCTTTGGTTTTTCGTTTTGGTTGCTATCCTCAGGAGTCGTTAAATTGCCGGATGGTGCTACCTTGCCCAAGTTCATCGGCCTGTAGAAGGCGTCCCCGCCTTCGTATGGATCTAGGCCCCCTTCCATTTGCCTGATTTCATTCGGCGATAGCCAGCCATTTTGAGAACCGGCAATGTATGCGGCTGTGCGTGATTGAAGATCGCCCCTCAAAAGCCCTTCAACATTGATCTCAAATTCATGGGATGGATCAAAAAAGAATTTAGACTCTATAGCAGATTCGATCATTTCCACATATGGAACGATAGCATCTTGAACGTAGTCGAGATTCTGTTGCTCCATGTTTGAATATGTTGCGTGCATGAGATCGCCGATCTTGTGCGGCGGTACGCCGAAAATTCGGGCAATGTCTTTAACCTGAAACTCCCGTGTTTGGATGAATTGCGAATCTTCGTTTGAAAGTGAGATCTGATCAATCTTTGCTCCATCGGCCAGCATGGCGGTTTTACCAGAATTTTCGGAGCCGGAAAAAATGCGATTAAATTCGGATAACAGGGCATTTTTAACATTTAAGTCAACTACTATTCCCTGAGGGTATGAGATAACCGTTGATGGTGTCGCATTGTTTTTGAAAAAATTGAATCCATAATTTTCGGCTTGAAGGCCGATACCGATTGTTTTTCTGAAGTTCTCAATCGCTGACATGCCTTTTACGCCTGTATAGTCGGGGAATGCGATCACGTGCAGAATTGAGCTAGATTGAATTTGCTTGCTATTGAAAAAATAGATCGGTGTGTAAAATCCGTCATCATCTTTGATGACTGAAACTGACATTAGATCCGGATGAATTGCGGTTAATTCTAGTTTTTTTGTGTATTGATTTCTACCGATCAGAGCGTAGGCATTTCCCCGCAAGACCAGAGAAGATAGCAGCATATTCTTAAAAGTGACTGCTGTTTGTCGCTGATTCGGTTGCCGGTTCCAGCAGTCCAAGATCTCAGAGTAAAGAATTTTCTTTTTTTCGCCTGATGGACTTATCTTCAGCTCGAAGGCTTTGAGCCTTGAGATCGTAAAAGATATGGATCTGGCGCAGGCATATACTGCTGTTGATTTGACTGGATCGCCTGAGATATGGGGAAAAAATCCGCCAGACTCCCAAAGATTTGCAGAATTGGGCAAAATACTGCGCTTTTTGGCCCTGAAAAAATCAAAAAACCCCATAAATTTAACGTTATCATTTTTAGCTCTATTTTAGCCAAATAAAAAAGACTTTACAGAATTTGATGCAATACGACCTTGAACAAAAGAAAGCCGATTATATCGCATATTAGAGCCTAGTTTTTTCTGGCAATGGCTGATTTTTTCTAATGATCTGCGCCGATATCTGTTTTAAGAATCTGGCTTGTGTAATTTGCCTAAAACGGATTGATTTTAGCGGATTTTTGGCAAAAAAAACTGGCTCAGGAGTGAGAGCACCTGAGCCAGAAAAAAGGAAGGTTGCGCAAAAAGGATAGGAGTATCTGCGCGAGGATTAGATTAGTCTTTTTTTGGTGTTTTGGTCAAAATTTATTTGTAGATTTTTGATCTTGATCTATAAATTGCTCAAAATAGGCCGGATATTTTACTGTCCATCTCGACCATTCTCTTGAAGTCGGGAACATGACTTTCAGCGACCAGCTCACGCAATTAAAGCATGAAACCTCTTGAATAAATCTTGAAATTTTTGACAGGCCAAGGCTGTGAAGGGGAAAGGATAGCAGGGAAGCTATGGAATAGCAGGCATAAAAAGGGCTGCATTGGTCTGATTTTATAGTCGTCAGCTCAAAATCATGCGGATATTGATCGATATTAAAAACACGGTAGCCAATCAAATCAAAGTCATGGATCAGGCCGTTTTGATCAAGAACTGCCAGATGATTAAAGCGAGAGCCTGATATTTTTTTGATCAGGCTTGGTAAAAAGCCCTTCTGATCGACAAGTATAAGAGTAGATTTAGCCATAGATATTTTGTGCCTTTTTTTCTTCAACGTGTGGTGAGTATGCCCGACTCAGGGCAATGATAGCGGATATGATGCCGTCAATTTTTGTAACCTGCCCGCCTGTTTTTTTCTTTTGAAGCTGGCCTTTTACTGGTTTGATGTTGCCGTTGGCATCGGTATAGATTTCTACTTTTTCGGCTTGCATTTCAACGATAGCAGATCGGGAAAAATGGATTCTACCGTCAAGTATCAGACGCTCAAATTCTTTTGCTGGCCCTGAGATTGACCCGATTGACTGCCCGACCTCGATCATTTCATAGCCCTTTTTACTTAGGTCATTACTGAGAGCGTGCGCATTCCACTTATCAAATCCGATTTGCTTGATTTTGATACCGATCTTTTCCAGATCGGCGATCTGATCTGAGATCGCTTTGTAATCGACTGATTCCGAATCGGTGATCTTCAGCTCCCCCGACTTAAAAAATGAAGTCCAATCGATACCTTCGTGATTTTTTCTTTCTTCAAGCCTGCTGGCTGGCAGCCAGTGAAACCAAAAAACAAAGTAATGATCTTTGCTGTCGATGACTTTACGGAAAACGACTGAAAGGGCTGTTAGATCTCTTGTTGCCGATGCGTCAAAGCCTAAAAATGCCTCTTGCCCCTTAAAATCTTCGATTTTTATATCACGGTAACAGGCTTTCCAGTGTCGCGTGGATAGCCATTTTGCGGATAGGCTTGACCAAATGTTAAGGTAAAGTCGCTTGAAAGTAGCCTCATTGGCCGGAGAAAATTCAGCCTTTTTCAGCTCTTGAGCTAGATATTCCTCTGTCACAGAATAGCCAAGAGAAGGATTGGCTATCGCCCAAACTTTAGGATCTTTCCAAGCGTAGGGATCAATCTGAATTGATTCTTCAGCCGAATAGATAGCAGGTAAATAGCTCTGATCTTTCTTTTTGCCTGAAATCAGAGCGATAGCGTATTCCCTTTCTTTCCAGCAAATTGTGCCTTTATTGAGGCCGGCTGTGGTGATAAAGACGGTTAGCGGCTGCCTTCTGGCTCCCATCGATGTGACCAGAGAATCGATCATCTCGCTGTCCTGATGTTCGTGAAGTTCGTCAATTCCAAGGCCATGAAGGTTTTTTCCGTGCCTGGCAATGCTTGCTATCGCTGTTAAAACGTTATGAGTTTTTTCAACAATCATTGAGCCAATTTTATAGCTCATGATTCTTTTTGACAGTTCGGGAGATTTTTCAACCATTTGAGCAGCCACAGAAAAAACGATCTTTGCCTGTTCTTTTGATGTGGCAGCTGTTACTATCTTTGCCCCTGCTTCTTTGTCGGCTGTCAAAAGGTATAAAAGAATGCCAGCCAGCAAGGTTGATTTTCCGTTTTTTCTCGGTACTTCGATGTAAGTAGTTCTGAACATTCGATAGCCTGAAGGCAGGATAAACCCAAAGATCGGAGCCAGAATATCCACGACCTGCCATTCTAAAAGGCAAAAAGGCTGATCGGCAAATTCTCCTTCAACGTGAACTAGACAGGTTTCAAAGAACATCACGACTTTTTTAACTGCTGCTGGATTGTATTTTGCACCTGCCAACCCTGCTATCTGAAAAGGATCAAAATGGTAGTGACCCCTGATAGCCTTTCGGCTGGCTATCCGCTCCCTTAGCCATTCTTCGGAGAAATCGCAATTAATCCAAGATCGCATTCACACCTACCTTTTTCATGGCCTGATCCAGATCATCGCCCTTCATCGCATAGGCCAGATTGATTCTGGCCATTGGTGACAGGCCAAGATGCTTTGACAAATCTAGGATCAGCTTGATTTGCGATGTCATGATTTGGAGATTGGCGTTTGCCTTTTCGCCTGCGTCCGTTTCCTCGGTGAGCGACCCTGCTATCGCAAGAGCTGAAGCGGCTTGTCTGTAAATTGAGAAGGCATTTACATACATTTCCAGTAAGGCAGCGTCTACGGCTGTAATGAGATTCGGCGGCGTTTCATCAAGGACAAAATTCCAGATCTTTTTTTTGTCGCTGTCGAGATGCTTCGGCGGTAGCGGCCTGCCTTCCCTCACTTTGATTTCCTTGGGCAGTTTTCGGAATTGCGGATTGCCCGTTAGCTCCCTTATTTTTGGATTAAGTTTTGGCATTTTTATCCCTTTTGTGTCTAACCTGTCTAGCCTGACTTTTATGTATATTTATTATATCTTGTATAAGCTGTCTAAAAGATTTTGGCGCATGTGAAAAAATTCTACAGATCGGAAGAGCGT
>ERZ869907.138-NODE-138-length-35149-cov-7.836781_pt1 | contig 35149 bp, 66 predicted proteins | sample MGYA00579309_ERZ869907 | MGnify/ENA primary metagenome ERZ869907 (study PRJEB32216, sample SAMN09231814) | wastewater metagenome | place: USA: Maryland | collected 2016-07-30 | study: EMG produced TPA metagenomics assembly of the PRJNA472060 data set (Reclaimed... | reverse complement strand
GCCGCGGAGAGGTCGGAGTAGCTGAGGGAGCCGTTGACCAGCTCCTCGGCCTCCTCGGCCCGCTTGCGCTCGTTGGCGACGTCGGTCTCGAGCTGCGAGACCTTCTCCTGGAGCGGCTCCAGGCCCGCCTCGGCGACGCCCAGCTTGGAGGCGTACTCCGACGCCTCCGCGCGAGCCGTCTCGAGCGAGTTCACCAGATCGGTGACCTTGCCCTCGAGCTCATCGACCTTCTGGGAGTCGCCGTCGCCGGCGTTCTCCTTGAGCTCGGCGATCTGCGCCTCGAGCTTGGCGATGTGGTCGTTGACCTGGTCGTCGCTGGACTCGACGGTCGGGAGCGTCGTGCCGTCGATGCCGCGAGGCACGAAGACCTGGTTGCCCTCCCCGTCGTCCTCCAGGACGCCGTACTCGACGAGCGCGCGGATGCGCGCCTCGCCGTCCTTGTAGGCCTCGACGTGGGCCTGGGAGAGCTCGGGGTAGATCTCGCCGGCGCGCGACATGACGATGGTCGTCACCTCACGCGGCTGGCGGCCCGGCAGCGTCTGAACGCCGCCGGAGACCTCGAGCATCTGCCCGCTGGCGAGTGCACGGAACGGCATTAGAACACCGCCTTCGTGACGCAGATCCGCTCGGGGTGCTGGATCATGGGGAACCGGCGGGCCTCGTAGCGACCGAAGATGGTGAAGTTGCCCTCCGCCATCGTCTGGTACATCTGCGCGCCCGGGCCGCGGTACTCGTACTGGTTCCAGCCCGTGGGGACCGGCACCATGCCGTCGTACATGACCGCGAACGGATCGGGGTCACCCGCGCCGTCCGGGGCCGGCTGGCCGGACGTGTTGTTGATGAGCGGACCGCGGCTGGAGTTCGCCGAACGCCCCGTCGCCAGAGCGATGAAGGTGTCCTTCGGGATCCAGCGCGTCTTGTCCGCGTCGAGGTAGCCGAACTGGTCGCCGAAGCCGGCGGCCTCGTCGTACCAGCCGTCGTCGGTGATGTTGAACGTGACGTTGTCCGGATCCCAGAGGAGCTGGGACAGCATCGCCGTGGTGACGTGGGGGTTGTACGTCGCCGCGGTGTTGAACTGGAACCGAGCGACCGTGTCCGGGTGGCTCAGGATGATGTTCAGCAGCTCGGAGGACATCGTGAACGACGTCGCGTAGCGACCGCACGTGTTCTTCGTCTGCTGCTGAGCCGCACGGAGCACGTCGACCGGCTTGGCGCTGGTGTTCGTGAACGTGAGCGGGGCCTGCGTGATGGCACCCGTCGGGTACTCGTAGTCGACGAGGTACTCGGTCATGCCGACCTGACCGGGCGGGTTCGCCGCCTGGACCAGGAGCTGGCCGTTGAGCACGGCCTGCATGCCGATGTAGTCCGAGAGGATCTCCTGGCGGACCGCCACGGCGCGGAAGCGCGTGATGATGTCCGCGCCGGCGCGGTCCCGGCGGGACTGCGACTCCGGATCGGTGCCGTTGAGCTCGAGCTGCGCACGGAGCGACTCCTCGACAGGAGTCATCTCGCCGAGGCGGAGCAGGCTCCAGGCTTCCTCGGTGAAGCGCATCTCGGGCCGGTAGATCGGCGGCGTCGCGTCGTCCGCGAGGACGCCTCGACCCTTGCCGACGGCCTTGAGCTTGACGCGCCCCTTGGCGATCTTGCGCATGCGCGTCTGCTCCGTCTGGAGGAAGAACGGCGCGACGCGTTCGCGGTTGGCGAGCAGGTTGTCCGTGGCCTCACGGACGATCTGGGTGACCTCTGCCTGGCCCCAGAGCTCGAAAATCGAATCACTCATGGTTGGTGCACCCCCTTCCTAGGAGCCCTGGGCCTTGAACTGGCAGACGTGCGCTGCCGCCCAGGTGTTGTAGTTGGTACGCCACGTGGAGTTCGTGGCGTAGTTGAGGACCACGTCGCGGTCGAAGACGCACTCGTGGTTGTAGACCGGGATGACGGGGTAGTCCTCCGGCCCGAGCAGCTCGCGGAAGCCGTCGAAGATGCCCACGAGGGTGGTGGCCGACTGGCCGTCCCACGCGATCACCTTCTTGCCGTCCGTCGACGCCATCAGCGGCAGGCCGCTGGTGAGCACGAGCTTGCCGGCGTACTTCGAGTCGCCCTTGGTGGTCTGGGCGACTGACGCCGTCGGCGCGGAACCGCCCGTGAGGGCCGCACCGTTGGCCGTGATGAGCGGCGTGTCCTGGTTCGCGAGCTTGCCCGTGAACGTGATGGTCACGGCCGCGCCCGGGAGCGCACCACCGGCAGCGGTGACCGCGCCCAGACGGGTGAGCTTGCGCAGCTCCGTCTGGATCGTGGCCGCGCTGGCGTTGTACGCGATCGGAGCCGTCGTCTGTCCCTTGTAGGACAGCGTGAACGTGCCGCCGGTCGGCGTGCCCGTGACGGTCAGCGTCTGCACCTCGGTGACGCCGCCCAGGGACAGCGTGGTCGAGTCGAAGACGGCCGAGTCGACGCTGTCACGCCCGGAGAAACCGAGCAGGCAGGTCGGGAAGCCGACGGTGGTCTCGCGGCGGATCTTGTTTCCGGCCATGACCTACTTCACCCCCTGGGAGGTCGAGCGGCGAGCGCCGCCGATGACGCTGGCGAGAGCGGAGTTGGTGCCGACGATCTTCTCGACCTTCTGGTCGGTCGAGAGCTTGGTGCCCTCGTCGCCCGCGCCGGGCTTGCCGGCGGTCGTCGGTGCGGGGGCCTCGCCACCCTCGCCCTTGTCGTCGGGCGTCTCCTCGCCGTCGCCCGGGTTCTCCGGGTCGGCCGGCTGGGAGAGGAGCTCGCCGAGGCTCTTCTTGCCCTTGAGGGCCGTCTCGATCGCGCCGAAGAAGCGGCGGTACGAGTCCGAGAGGGACAGCTCGACCTCGGTCTTGCCGTCCTCCGAGAAGTTCGAGCTCGAGATGATCGGCTCGTGGTCGTCCTCGATGAGCTGGTTGCGCAGCTCTGCGAGCGCGCCGCCGAAGCCGCGAGCCTCCGAGAGGCCGAGGCCCTCGTCGGACGCGACGTGCTTGATAAACGCGTCGACCTCGTTGCCGTTGACCGTTCCGGTCAGACGGCTGACCTGCTGGGACAGCTTGGTCGCGCGCTCTTCGGCCTCGCGAGCACGCTGCTCGGCCTCTTCGATGATCTTGCGGGCCTCCGCCGAAAGCTGGAGGGTGCCAGTCTCTTCTGCCATGTCGTGTTCCACCACCTCTCGGGGGTTCTTGGGGTTGTCGGACCCCGCCCCGGAGAACCGCTGACGACGGCCCTCCTGTGCGAGCTGGAGTCGGGTCTTGGACGGCCCTTCGGCCGCCTCGGTCTGTTCGCTCTGATCGAGCGGCAGTTTGTCGGTCGCCGGCGCGGGCCGATCGTCGTTGATGAAGGCCTTGCGGACGGCCTTCCACTCGGTGAAGGCGGGCAGGTCGACTGCCCCGTCCTTGACCGTCACGGAGACGCTCCAGTGGTTGGCGTCGTCGCTGTAGCCGTCCGAGATCAGGACCTTCGGGTCGACGCCGGCGGCGGCATCGACGCAGCGGTAGTAGGGCTGGTCCTCGTACTCGAGGTAGCTCCCCTTCGGCAGCGCGCTGCGCTTGGCGTCGCGCTTCTTGCGCCGGGCGTCGTCGAGGATCTCGTTGACACGGGCACGCAGCCAGTTCGGCGAGTCCTCGCGGGACCAGTCGGCGCTCTCGTCGGCGAGGAAGTCGAGCTCGGTCTCCTCGATCTGCGCCTCCTCGGAGAGCATGAGGGCGAACTCGTGGGTGTCCGGGCCGCTGTCGGAGAGCGACAGGGCGACCGTCTGGGGCACGAGCGGATCGGCCGTGCCCTCCTTGAGCTTGCGGCCGAAGCTGGCCATGCCGGTGATCCACGGGCTGTTCGTCAGGGCGACGTGCTCGATGACGGCCGCGTAGAGCTTGCCGGTCTCCGTGTTCACGTAGTCGTAGAGGATGCCGGCGGAGCGGTTGGCGATCGTCCCCAGCTCCATGAGCTTGCGGACGGCCGGCACCTTGATGTCGTAGCCGCCCATCAGGACCTTGACCGTCTTGTCCTTCTTGGTCTTGGGGTCGGTGACGGTGCCGTCGACGATCTTCATGCCGGCGATGAAGCCGGTGTTCTCCAGGACCGAGTTGTTGTGGCTCGTCGGGACGGTGACGTGCTGGATCGCCTGATCCTCGTAGGCGTCGAGCAGGTCCTGGAGGCCGATCTGCTTGCGCTGGTTCTTGGACTTGCCGCCCACGACCTGGAGCGGCACACGCCGCTTCTTGCCGCTCGAGCCCGGGCGCACTGCCCACTGGCCCTCGCGGATGATCGGGTACCACATGAGGTTGGAACCCTCGAACGTGGTGGCCTTGACCTTGGCCGTCGAGTCGGCGGCGAGGAAGAGCTCGACCTGGCCGGAAGCGCGGCCGGGGAGCGTCTCGGAGAGGACGTCGGCGATCTCCGGGGCGTCCTCGACACCCTCGTCGCCGTCGTCAGCCAGGCCGAGCTCGGCGAGATCCTCCTCGCTGAACTCGACGCCCGCGGCCTGTCCCAGGCTCCGGATCTTGTCGATGACGCCCATCTACTCCTCCTCGGCGGCAACCGCGGCGGCAGGCCGGCGGTAGCCGATGATCGTGAAGACCCAGCCGTGACCAGAGCGGCTGCTGGGGCACCGGTGCTTGAGCACGGTGCCACATGCTTCGGGATGAATCGGTGGTGCTTGCAACTCGATGAAGGCTTCTTCGCGCTCCCATAGACCACAGCCGGGGCACCGAACTCGGAGCTGCCCTTCGTGCTCGCTGAGGAGCGGATTGTCTGGAGGTGCCGTCTGGTCCACCCTGGTCGGGCACTGTAGGTTGGCCTGCGTGACCGTGTCTATGCCCTTTCAGACAGACCAAGCCCCGCGGTATCCGGCCGCGGTCGAGATCGTCATCCGCCAGAAGTGCCACTACAAGGAGCACGGATGCAAGGTTTGCGGGCTGGCGAAGACCAATCCCGTGCACAAGAAGACGGGCGGCGACCACCGCTTCGCGAAGACGATGGGGTGCGCCCACTGCGGCCAGCCGAAGAAGCATCGCGACCATTTCGGCGTGCCGGTCTCGCTCAACTCCAACGTCCTGCGTAACCCCCACGCGTTCGCAACCCAGAAGGCGCAGTGGAGCGAGCTCCTGCTCGAGCTGCTGGAGGACAGCGGGCTCCCGAAGGGGCTCGACGCGGTGGCGGTGTCGTGCTCGCTCACCTTCCCCAACGACAAGGGGCGAGACGAGGGGAACCTGCGCTTCCTGCTGGAGAAGGCTCTCGGCGACGTCCTGGTGCGAGGCGGCTGGATCCCCGACGACACCTTCTTCCCGGTGCGCCGCTACACCTTCGGCCAGCTCGAGGCCAAGATGGAAGCCGGCGTCAGCGAGACGCGGCTGACGATCTGGCCTGACTAGGCCGCGAGCGCGAGATCGCCGGTGATCGCCGGCGCGACGACGACCGCGTTGGTTTGCTCGTCGACGACGAGGTAGCCGTGGACCATGCAGATCGACAAGGCGTGGGTCACGTTGCCGGCGTTGACCTGTTCACGCAGGCGATTGAGGTCGGCCCTGACCGTCCAGGCCGAGAGGAACAGACGTTGTCCGATCTCCTCCCGCGACAGCCCCTGGGCTGAGAGCGAGAGGATCAAGAGCTGACGCTGGGTGCGCGAGCTGAACGGTTCGTCTAGGGGGCCCACGACCACCATCGTAGCCAGAGCAGGCAGATCAGGGCGCGCCCAAGCGGACGATCGACCTAGTTTCGCTCGATCACCGCTTCGACGAGCGCCGGCGCTTTCGGTCGATGCGGACCTGGCTCCCGAGCTTCACCGGGACCTTCCGCGACCTGGTCGGCCGCCGGCACCACACGTTGGTCCGCAGGTCGCGGCCCCGCTTGAAGACCTGCCTCGTGGTGGTGCCGGCGAGCGAGCTGTTCATCGAGCGAGACGCTACAGCGACCCCGAGCTGGTCCTCAGCAGATAGGCCAGCGCCTGCTCGTATTTCTCGATCCGAGCCGGATTCGGTGGCTCCGGCAGCCGGCTGGCGTCGAGATTGTGGCGGAGGTCGGCGATCTTGACCTGGGTCGCGTAGACGTTGCCAGCCACCCGGGGGATGTAGTCCTCCAGGTAGGGCTCACCCTCCGCTCGGGTCAGGGCGATCACCGCGTCGTGCACCCGCTGGCCGCACTCGCGGCGGATCATCTTGCGGTAGTCCTCGCGGATCGCGGCCGGGCAGTCCTCGAGCACGTCGTGCAGAAGCGCAACGCACCAGAGCACCTCGTCGATCTTCCCGAGCCCGGCAGGCGGGGCGACCGTGCCGGCCACCCGGAGCACATGGCCCATGTAGGGGCGGCCGGCCTTGTCGACCTGGTGGCCGTGCACCGTCATCGCCATGTCCAGGGCCGACTTCATCACCTCGCGATTGAGGTGATCGGCCACACGTCGCGCGTCGTCGCGGTTGCCGTAGCGCGTGCCGTCGTACTTCGCGCCGCTGGGCGACTCGATAACGGTGTACTGGCCCGGGGCCTCGATGCCCTCCGGCGGCTCGACCTGCCAGCGCGTCATCCGATCTTCTCCAGCTCGTCGATCGCCTCGAACAGGCCGCACGAGCACGGCGTGATCTCGCCCTCGATCGGCGATGCCTCGTAGAGGCACCCCGCAGCGTGGGTGGCAAACTGGTTGATCTTCGAGAGGACCGCGGTGCGCTTGCGCTCGACGTCCAGATCGAGCTGCGTGTTCAGCAGCTCCAGCCGCACCTGGCTCTTCTCGTCGATGTGCTTGTGACAGAGCTGTCGCAGCCGTTCGATCTCCTCCGGGTAGCCGTCGATCGGCGGCGGCTCCTGGGCGAAGGGCCCGCCGGCGATCGACGGCGACACCTCACGGACCTCGGGCGGCGCGGCGTTGACGATCTTGCGCAGGCGGCGCGACAAGAAGAAGCGGCGCATCCTCATCGCCCCTGCCAGTTCTTCGTGAAGACCTCGACGGCGGCGTCCCGGCCGGCCGTCCAGATCTCCGCGGCGAGGTCCTTGAGGTGGGGCTCGATGCCCGGCCATTCGCTGGGCGGCTCGGGGATCTTGAAGCGCCCGGGCTCGGTGGCCTCGAACGGCTCGAGGTGCTCGCGGATGATCGAGACGATCTCCTCGCTGGAGAGCTTGAGCTCGCTGTTGAAGCTCCAGCGGATCCGGCCGTCGCCGAAGAGCGTGCCGGTGGCGACCACCTGGCGGATGCCGCGGGTCTCGCGCTCCAGCACGTGGGTCTCGTTGGCGTGGATCGTGTAGACCGGCACCTCGGTCTTCCACTCCGTCTTGCGGGTGGGCTGAGCCGGCGGCCCCAGCAGGCGCATCACCTCGGCGCGGATCGCATCGCTGCTGAGGCTGAACTTCTCCAGCAAGATCAGGTTGCCGACGCCCTCGCCCTCGCGCAGCACGCCAAGGAGGAGATGCTCCGTGCCGATGTAGTTGTGGCCGAGGCTCAGAGCCTCGCGCAGGGCGAGCTCCATCGTCTTCTTGGCCCGCGGCGTGAACGGGATCTGGCCCGTGGTCACCTCGTTGCCCCGGCCGACGCGCCGGACGAGCTCTTCCTCGTAGACCGCTTGAGCGACGCCCAGGCTCGAAAGGGCTCGAGCGGCCAGCCCCTGCTCTTCGCGGATGAGGCCGAGGATCATGTGCTCGGTCCCGATGTAGTTGTGCTTGAGCTCGCGGGTGCTGTCCTGCGCCAGGACGATGACTTGTCGTGCTCGCTCGGTGAATCGCTCGAACATGCGGGTCTCCTTCGGTCGGGTCAAGAGCGCCGAGCGGAGTCGAACCGCCAGGTGGGCAGTCCCGGGTCGCCCTCCCCCGCCACCGTCGGCGACGCTCGAGATAATCCTATACGAATAAGATGCGCGAGGCGAGGAACTGCTCGACGAGGTTGGCTCGCCCGTCACCGTGCTGGCGCAGGACGTCGATCCACTCCGCGAGCGTGCGTGCCGCCTTGTCGCCGTTGCAGGTCGAGCACGTCAGCACGGTGTTGTTCGGCAGCCCTCGGCCGCCGCGCGACTTGGGGATGATGTGGTCCCGGGTCCGGCCCTCGCGCTTGCCGCAGTAGGGGCACATCGGGAACGACTTGCCGGCCTTCCTGGGCCGGGACGAGTGCTCGTGCGATCGGCTGCGCCGGTAGCTGCCCTTGGAGGCCTCGATCATCGCGCAGATGTCGCAGAGCCACGTTCCCAGCACCGGATGGAAGGCCCCGGTGATGCTCGGGGCGTCGCAGTTCGAGCAGCGGCTCACTCCCTGATCCTATACGAATAGGATTAGACCGGATCGTATTCGACCTCGCCATGGCAGTCCCCGAGCGGCTGCCAAACGCCGTGCTCCATGTAGCCGTGCCAGCGCGCGATCGGCGGTGCCTCGACCAAGATCGAGTTCGAGCTGCCGTCGCCGGGACGGATGCTGAACGTCTCGTCGGCCTCGATCCGCACGGTGTGCAGGGTGAGGTCGGCCTGCATGCCGTTGGGCGTCATGAGGCCGATCACGAGACCGGTCAGGTTGCCGGCCTCCAGGGCCGTCCGCCCGCGGATGACGCGATCAGCCGGCAGCGGCTTCTCCGGGTCCTTCCAGTCCATCCACAGCCAGTAGTCGCCGGGCTGGAGCTCCTCTGGCCACTGGCGGCCGTAGACCTGATTGGGAAGCCGTCGACCCTGCATGGGCCGATCCTAGCCTCAGCCGTCGTCGTCCTCGATCGCCTGTCGACCCTTGTTGGTGACGTAGCCCTGGCCGTCGAGCCAGCCGAGCTCCTGCGCTCGCAGGAATGCCGTGCGCGACGGGCTACCGGCAGGCCGAGCCAGGATCCGATCTGGATCGACTCGGCCGCCGGCGGCCTCCCCCATCGCCACCAGAGTGAGCGGGGTGTCGTTGCTCACGTCTCCGGCGGCATTTCGGGCCGGCCCTGGTAGTGGTCCCAGACGGCGGACAGCACCTGCATGGCGAACAGCGCTGCCTGATCGGCCTGGATGTGGATGCTGGCCTCCTCGGCAGCCCCGTCGGTGAAGCCGTGGCGCTCGCCAGTCTCCTGGTCGCGGGCCGCTCGGATCCAGAGGTAGGCGTCCGAGGCAGCCGAGGACTCGGTGACCTTGAGCTCGTGCCCGTACGCCGTCTGGAGCGCTGGGAAGGCGTCGAAGCCGCGGTCGTTCCACGGCTCACCCTTCGGCTGGTTCTGGGAGAGGGCAGCGACCCAGTCCTGGAAGGTGGGTTCGGCCTGCTTCTCGTCGGCCATCAGACGATCCTGTTGGCGTCGAGCGCGGCGGCGGCGTGCTCGCGGCGCTTGGGCGGCTTGACGCCGGCGAAGAAGCCCATCCTGGCAACGGCCTGGAGCCCGAGCTGCGTGATCGCCTTCGCCTTGGCGGCGTCGTAGCGCTTCTGGCGACCCTCGCGATTGTCAGCGACGTCGATCAGCGCCTCCTGGAGGCGACGGGCCTTGAACTCGATCGAGAAGAGCTCGCGGAAGGTGTCGATGTCGTTCGGCCGGCGCTCGGCGTTGTTGGCCAGGACGTCGGGATGGCGACGCGGGCCATGCGGGTAGCCATGCAGCTCGCGGACGACCTTCCGGTCGATCGTGATCTGGTGCCGGCGATGCAGGCTGTCGTAGTTGGGTGTGCGGCTCTTGCGGGCCGACGCCTCGGCGAGTGATAGCGCCATGCTGTCTCCTGGTTGGTCGGGAGACTTGATCCTATCCGAATAGGATTAGGATTGCGAGCTCGGAGGGGGTGGGAAGGATGCTGCCGCCCCTCTACGCAGCGCCTCTCGGCCAGCCTGCCGGATCCGCTCGACACCGGCCTGGCGCTCCTCATCGGTCGGCTGAGCCGGCTGGGGCACCGGGGTGTAGATCACCGGAGCGGCGCGCCGCATCTTCGCTGTCGGCAGGACGTGGCCCAAGCCCTGGAAGATCACGATGCCAGTGCTCGGGCCCCAGATCTCCGAGAGCTGCTCGATGATCCCCTCCTGCATCCGCGGCGGCGTCTTGCCGACGGCCTGCCAGACGAGCTGGCGGGCGCGCTCGTGCGAGACGCCGAAGTAGGTGCTGATCTGACCATAGGTCGCCCCGCCCATCCGCAGGTCGAGCGCGATGAAGTCCCGTCGTGCTTCGGTCACCAGCACCAGGTCCTGAACTCGTAGTCGCCCTCGCCGGTCCAGGAGTCGACCCAGGCGTGGTGGCAGTAGCCCAGGCTCACGGTGTCGCGGCTGGTGCGAAGGAAGAGTCCCAGCAGGTCGATCGCCGCCTGGTCGTACTCGAACCAGTCGGTGCCCTGCACCTTGAGCCCCAGCGTCTCGAAGGTACCGATGTCGGCCTCCATGCTGCCGAGACCGCAGTTGTGCTCGACGTAGGAGAACTCGCCGTCCTTGACCTCGTGCTGGCAGCCCTCGGGGTGGACGATCTCGAACTCGAGGTACGTGACCTCGCCTTCCTCGATCTCGAACCAGACCTTGAGCTTGTGGTCGTGCCGGACCTCCGGAGCCCTGCGCTCTTCACCGAGGATCACTGGATCGCCTCGCCGACCTTGAGGTAGACGAAGTAGTCCTCCGGGGCCTCGTAGCTGGGCTCGAGCAGCAGCTTGTAGCGGCCGAGCTCGAGCTCCTCCAAGCTGCCGTAGCCCTGGAGCGCCTCGTGGTTGTCGTTCCCGTTGAGCAGCCAGCAGTGGTGCCGGCCGTCCTTCTTGCCGGTGCCCTTGCAGGTCGGGCAGTCAACCTCGACCAGCTCGTCCAGGTAGTCGCGCTCCAGCACCACGCCGTGATCGCAGCCTTCATCCCAGTCGTCGCAAAGGAGGCTGCCGGCGGCGCACTTCCCCTCTCCGGGGCAGGTGATCGTGAACTCGACGTAGTCGTCGGGCTTGACCTTGGTGATCTCGATGATGTGCCCGTCGTCCTTCCACTCGGGCTCGTCGAAGATGCTCATGCCTGTCGCTCCGTCCAGCACCGCAGGCAGAGCAACGCGAGCCTCTCGGGCCGCAGGTCGTGCTCCCAGCCCAGCAGGCGGGCATCGACTGAACGCCACAGCGCCTCAAATGTTGGCGTAGGCGTGATGCCGTACTGGTTGGCCTTCTGGAGCCACCGTCCCACCAGCTCGTCGCGCAGTTGGCCGCCCGTTGCCCGACCGGGGCCGTGATGAGCACAGCGCTCGTCGCAGGCCGAGTAGTGCGCGCCGCCGTGGCGGAAGGCCCACTCGTGGAAGCTGTTGAGGGGCTTGTGCAGCAGCGAGTCGATCGAGATCTCGTCGAGCAGCGGATCGCCGTCGGGTGCGCCGGGGTTGTCCCATGTGCCTTCGACCATCGGGTGGCCACAGCACTCGCAGCGCGCGAGGAAATCGGGCGGCGCAGCCTCCACCATGTTGAATCGCCGGACCCACGCCTCGGACCCGATGCCCGCCTGGGCGACCCACTGGCCGCGCTTGAGGTGGCCGAGCACCGCGATCTTGAGGGAGCCATGGCCGCCGCAGGTCGGGCACGGGACGTCCGCACCCCAGTCCGAGGTCCGGCTGCCGTGCCGCAGGTAGCCCGCCACGCCGATCGTCGAGTATCCAGGCTCGAGGCCGACACCGTCGTGGCACGTGCGGCAGCGCTCCCAGTCCAGAGGCACGCCCCGCTCGTCGCACTCCTTGGGGTCGTAGACCCGCAGGGGTAGGACAGCGATCTCGGCCCGGTTGAGGTCCTGCCACTTCCTGCCGTCCAGCGCCTCGACGGCTGGGCGCGAGGGGCCGATCGGACGGTCGCGATGGTGCCGCGGGTTCTCATCGTGACGGGTCATGGCCAGCCTCCTTCGGGATCGAGTTGGCCTTCACGAGCAGGGGCCAGTCGCGGAGCGACACGCGATGCTCAATGACCTCGCCGGAGAGCTCGGTCGAGCGGATCTGGACGTGGACGCCCTTGCGGGCCGCGTCGAAGGGCTCGGGGTCGCCGAGCACCTCGATCCAGCCGCACCACTCCGGCACGTACGCCACGCAGCCCTCGCGCAGGTCGTAGGGGCTCATCTCGACGACGAGCTCGGCCTCGCCCTGGCGCTTGGACTCCACGACGCCGGCGAGCCACTCGACGTCCTGCTCGTTGAGCGAGGCGATGGCCGCGGGTCGGCTGTCGAAGCCGACCCGCATGAAGAGGTAGCCGCCGCTGCCGTCGATCGACAGGTTGGCCCCGCCGGCGACCGTGCGCTCGTGCAGCTCACCCTCGCTGAACTGCGGAGGGTCAAAGTGCCCGAGCTGGATGCGAGCCAGGTGGACGTACTTTGCCACGATGCCGCCACCGCCCTCTTCGCAGAAGACGAAGAGGCTGCCCTCGGGGATCTCGATGCCGTCGGCGGCAGCCAGCTCGCGAGCGACGCAGCGGACCTCAGCCCGATTGGGGTAGGGAGCCTTGGCGCTCATCAGGACCACGCTCGCTCGTCGAACTCGGCGTCCTTGCGGGTGGCGTAGTCGATGAGCCACACCCAGGCCGCCAGCAGGGCGACAGGGGCGGCCAGCACGATCAGGTAGCGCCTCATCGGATCACCGAGCTCTCGCAGCGCAGCGGCTTGCCCTCGCAGATCACCACGATGGGGTCACGCGGAGAGGCGGGCTGGCGATCGATCTTGCCGACGAAGAAGATCAGCACGGCGGCAAGCACCATGCTCACCATCACCGGGCCGAGCAGCAGCGGCGTGTTCCACAGGGGCTTGAGGTGCGACATCAGAGCTGCACCGAGTCGAGCTGCTCGAGGGTGATCCCGAATGAGTCCTTGGCGTACCGCTCGATGTCGCGCGCCAGCCGGCGGGCCTCCTTGCGGGCGACCGCGAGCTCGTGCACGGCATCGAACTCCGTGCCGTCGGCGTTGACCAGGGAGCTCTTGAGCAGGCGCATGTCCTCGTCGATCGCCTCCTGCCACTGCGACTTGGTGCGGTCGATAGGCGTGATCGACTCGACCAGCCAGAGGTGGAAGGAGCCCTTCATGCCGCCGCGGACCTCGATCCCCCTCGGCAGAGCGGCCACGAGCTCGGCCTGGGCGATGTCGAACTCGAGCATGATGCCCTCGCCCCGCTCGCAGTCCGTCTGGCCGAGGTACTTGCCCTCCATGACCTTGCCCAGGGACTCGGCCCTGATCTGGCGGTGCGGGGCGGCGTCCGCGAAGGGCTGCTCGTCATAGATCTTGATGCGGTAGGTCCGGCCGGCCGTCAGGCCGAGCTCGGTGAATGCTTGCGGGTCCATCGCTCAATCCTATCTGAATAGGATTGGGAAGTCACGCGAGCAGCATCAGCTCGAGGTAGACGATCGAGGCCTCGCCGTACTGGGGCCGTTCCTGAATCAGAGCAAACGCCTGGTCGGCCGCGCGGACCTTGTAGGGGCCGTGCCACCGCGCGTCCATGCGTCCCGGGATCTGGGTGCCGAAGTTGACCCAGAACTCGCCGCGGGGTAGCTCTAGGTTCGGCTCCCAGGCCACCGGCAGCATGAGGCTGCGGCCGGCATCGCCGTCGACGAGCGTCGGCATCCTCTTCGTGCCGCAGAGGTCGCGATAGGGCGGGACAGCGTCCCACTTCGGGTGGCCGGTCGTCGGGTCCTGGTCGCCCGGATCGACGTCGGAGATCATCACCCTCGCCGGCGGCGAGAAGTCGCCTCGCAGGAAGGGGCGGTTGGTGCGTGGATCGCCGGGCATCAGCTCTCTCCGATCCGCCGCACCTGAATCCCGTAGGAGAAGCCCGCGGCGCTCGCGGCAGCCTCGAACCCCATCGACGTGTCGCCCTTGCCGCTGACGAGCTCCTGGATCTTCTCTGGGTCGGCCTCCGGACCCTCCCAGGGTTCCCAGTCGCTCTCGATCGCGCTGTGGATGCCGTCCACCTCGACGACGGCCCGCCACTCGAAGACCGGCTCGGCCTTCTGCACCTGCATGCACGAGGGGCAGCGCGTGGCCTCCTCGTCGCCGATCCTGACGCTGCCCGCGGGAGGCGAGTCGCAGGTGCAGAACTTTGGGCGGGTGTCGGCAGAGCTCGTGGGGTCCATCCACCAATCTTATCCGAATAAGGTCCGGATTTCACGGAACCTCATGCACTAAATGCACCCTCGTGCTCGAGGAGCCAGTCCCGGCAACCCCACCCAAGGTGCCCCTCACCCCCCAGCCGGGCCAGCCCCTCCCTCAGGTTCTTATCCGAATAGGACCATTCCGAACCACCTCCACATGGAGTCCGGATTGGACCAACACCCACCCCCGAGGCCCCGGCCGGCCATGAGTAAGCAAGGTGGGGGTACCCGCCGATGCGGACATGCCCGCCAGAGGCCCGTAACCCTGCCACGGCAATGCAGCGGCGGAGAATCTGACGGATCGTCCACGTAGGTGGGTTGAAGGCCTTAGAACGGCTCGATGCTCTGCGGTAGGGCATGGCCTAGGCATCGGTCCCCAGGGGCCAGAGATGAGCCCAGGGCCCAGGACTGGACACATGGCCAATGCACCGGATAGGGCAAGTGTTGGCATGAGCGGGGAGAAATGCCCCAGCGGGCCCTATAGGGAAGACACCGGCAGGGCACCGGGTGCAACGGATCGTGCACAAATGTCGGGGTAGGGCTTGACAGTGTCGGGGGTAGGCCTTACGGTGGCCAAACACCCGACCGGCCCAGGAGGCCCGATCACCATGCAGAGCAGCAGCAGCACCAACGGAACCAACGTCACCACTGGGGTGAGCTTGGCAAAAGGCCCGCAGGGACGGGGCATGCGGCCGACGGACACCCATATCGAACACGTTCGGCAGGGTGCGGGTCAGGCCCAGGGGCAGGGGGTGAGCTTGGCCAAGGGCACCGGGTGCACCTGCCCCAGTGACTGCAAGTGCAGGCGTATGGACCTGTACGGGGGCGGCATCGCTCCGTGCGGGTGCCGGCAGCACCTGACCTCTACGGCACCTGTGCGTGTCCAGGTCTCGCACGTTCGTATCGTGCATCCTGTCCAGGTCTCCTCTGTGGGGGATGTCCAGGGAGAGGCCACCGGCGCATCGCCCCAGATTCCCCCGGTACGTGAGCAGGCCAGCCCTACGGGGCGTGTGCGTGGGGGCCACTGCTCGGGTGTGACTGCTCGCCTGGGCGGCCCGGAATGGCGGTCCTACACGGGACGTACGGTCATGGCACCGGACACGGGGGCAGGGGACGGGGGCGCTATCCCCGTTCGCCCGCTCACCCCGGCCATGCGGGAGGCCCTGCCGACCATCGCTATGGGCAAGGGGCAGAACGTCGCCACCCGCACCGGTACGGCCCTGGTCTCCCGTGGTCTGCTCGATGCCGAGTCCGCCACCCTGACCCCGGCCGGCTACCGTCAGGCGGCCACCCTGTGGGCGCATGCCGCATGGAAGGGTGAGCCCCTGACCATCGGGGCGGAGTGTTGGGACTGCTCCCCCTGGGGCCTCTACATGCATGCGGCCCGTGTGCGGATGATGTCCTACGGGGGCCACGGCAAGGCAGCGCGCGCCCGTGAGCACGCCGAGCGCATCGAGCAGGCAGCGGACGCGTTCATTGCCGCCGGGCACGACCCCCGTACCCCCGTGGGCGATCACGGGTTCAGCGTCGGGGAATACGTCTTGCAGGCGGCAGAGCTGGGCAAGACCGACCCCGAGGATTCCGCCCCTGTGGAGGCCGGGCCCCAGTTCGCCGCATGGCTGGCAGCGCGCGAGACCGCCAAGGGTGCCGAGACCATGACGCACGCCGAGCGCCGGCAGGCAGCGGACACCCTGACCGCTACGGGCCGGGCCCTCATGGACGCCATCCCTGCCCAGGTGTGGGGGCGCGCTATCGCTGCCCTGCCGGCATCGCGTGACGATGTCCGGGCGTACTGGGCCCAGCATGAGGCCGACCCCGCACGGTGGCCGCTCAGCTACCCCGTGGGCGCGTTCCTCGGTCTCCCGGTCGGAGAGGTCGGCGGGTACCTGTGCGACGTTGCCGGCGTGGACCTGACCGCCACCCTGTGGACGGGCCGCGTGCGTACGTCGCAGGCGATCCGCCCGGCCACGATCACGACCGACCGCAACGGCCGGGGCGTGCGTACGTTCATCGCGGGCCGGTCCCTGCCGGAGGCGTGTTCCCCGCGCGTGGCCACCCTTGCCGAGGCCCTGACCATGGTTACCGTCGTCGACGATGGCGGCACCGATGGGGGCACGCCCGCACCGGCCGCCCCTGTGGAGCCGACGCCTACGCCCGACGCCGACACGATCCGCCGCGCCATGGAATCGGCCCACGTGGACGCCGGCACCAAGGTGGAGTCGGTGATCTACGACAAGAACGCAACGCAGGTCGCCCGCACGTTCGCGGTCGAGCGTCACCCGCTCGACGACGATGCCCGCGTGCCTTGCCCGACCTGTCAGGGGAACGGCGAGCTGGCACCGGGCGAGGGCCACAACGGCACCGAGACCATCGAGTGCCCGGACTGCCACGGGGCAGGCGGCACCGACAAGCCCGACTTCTACGAGCTGGTCTCGACGATGTTCGGCGGCCGGCTCCAGGACGTCACGCTCTCCATCGACAACCACTACTACGTCACGCTTTACATCGAGCCCGGCCGGTCGGCCGAGAGCGATCGAGCCGTCATCGACCGGCTGGCCGCGAGCTACGGAGAGCCAGCATGAGCGAGCGTCGCAGCACCATCCCGCGCGAGCGCCTGCTCGCCCGCACCTTCGCCTTCGATCGCCTGCGCGATGCCCTGTGGGGCGAGGACTACGCCCCCATCCTCAGCGAGCGCATGCTCACCTCTCCGGTCGCCGGCCGCGACCCGGAGGGGCGCTACGTCGCCATCGCAGCCGGCCCCAACGGCAACAAGCTCGGCGTGCGGGTCAGCTCCCGCGAGCGCGCCGAGGTGGCCAGCGCCGACCTCGTCAGCCGCGGGTGGATCGTCGAAGCGCTCTACGACCTCGACGATTTGGGCCCCGAGCCCGACATCGCGTACGGCGACATCGTCAAGCACGACGAGCAGGACTACTACGTCACCAGCCACGACTACGAGGGCATCGAAGGCGAGTCGGTCCTCATGCTCCAGCTCAGCGAGGATCCCGAAGACCTCGACGGCGAGATGGTCGAAGCATCCGAGGTCGAGTTGGTCGACCGCAGCGCCGACTACGTCGACACCCGCCTGCCCACGCGCTACGACGTGGCGAGCACACGCGTGGTCGTGGCCTTCAACACCATCCCGACTGGAGCAACGGCATGAGCCTTCGCACCTGGGCCGCGATCGTCGCGGCATTCACCGCCAGCCTGTTCGTCACCGTCGACCGCGCGTCGGCCGGCACGATCGCCACGATGGACCGCGGCGGCTGGTACTACGACATGACCGACCAGCCCTACCAGGACGGACGCCTGGGCTACGCGATCGAGGCCGCTCGCATGTACTGGGGCCAGCTCCCGGCCGGCTTCCGCGTGCTCACGCTGGTTGCCACGCCGACGGCTCCGATGGACCAGCGCGGGGACATGGCGATTGGGATGCAGCGTCCAGTCGACATCGACGACCACGGTGCCATCTGGGTCAACGCGGCCTACTACGGCGAGCGCGTCGACGGCAAGCGGATCCAGAACCGGGCCAACCTCTGTACCACGGTGGTGCATGAGGCTCGGCACGCGATGGACCCGCGGCCCGACCTCGACCCGCACCGCGTCATTCCCGAGGACCCCGAGCACGTCATGCAGGGCTTCACGCCGCGCGTGTGCCTTCGCCTCACCCCGCAGGACGTCCTGCGCCGGCAGCGGATGCGCTGCAAGCGCCACCCCCGCAAGCACCGCACCAAGTGCCCCGCCCAGACCACCAAGAAGGACCGCTAGACCATGACCCTGACGATTCACAACGCCGACAGCCACCTCGTGCTGGCCGCGCTGCGCGAGCAGGCTCGAGACGTGCGCTCGTTCAACTCGACCCTCGGCAAGAACGACCCGCCGTCCCTCCGCGAGGCCCGCATCGAGCGCGCGGAGAGCTTTGAGCGCTTGGCCGGCGAGCTGGCAGCCCAGCCGGTCGGCCTCATGCCCGACGAGGACGACCTCATCGACGCCGCGGAGGAGCTGCGCGCAGCCGAGGGGGCCTACCCCGGCCTCGACACCTCCGGCCCGAGCCGCTTGCTGGAGCAGGTGGCCGCCGCGATCACCACCAACAAGGCCCGGCGCGACGAGCTACTCGAAGGCCGAACCGACCTCGGCTACCCGGAGGTCAGGTAGATGGCTGCCACCGACATGCGGCTCGCCGGCCTGGAGCCCGGCTGCAAGGTGCTCGTCGACTGCTTCGACGACGGTGTCGAGCAGGCCGGCCGCGTCCGCGACATCACCGATGCCTTCGGCAAGCCCGACCCCGAGGGCGGCAGCATCGGCGTCGACCTCAACGAGGGCGAGCCGGCCGCCGGACAGAAGTCCTTCCGGACCGCGCGCCACAACGTCACGCGCGACTACGACGAGGCCCAGGCCACCCGCCAGCGCCGCTTCGGCATCCTGCACGAGCACTTCGGCGGCGACGCCGGCGTGCCGGAGGAGACGGACACGATCGAGCGTTACGTGATGGTCCAGCGCGATCACGCCGGCGAGGTCGTCTACTACTGGGGCGACGACTGGGACACGGTCACGCACGATGCCGGCGGTCGCATCTCGCTCGACAAGGAGCACCTCCCGGACGGCATCTACGACCTCGACACCGGCCGCAAGATCGACGTGCACCCTCGCACGCAGATCGTGGCCGACGAGGAGCAGGGCCAGACGATCAACGAGCTGAACCCCGACGAGGTCGAGGCCAACCGCAAGTTCGTCGAGGAGCACTACGACGAGGTGGCCGTCACCTTCCACATCTCGGCGACCGTCCCGCCGGAGCACGCCGAGACGTTCAAGGCCCAGGTCGACGAGATCCTGAACGGCCCGCTCACCGAGTGGGCCGCCCTCCAGGCCGAGCGGATCCGCCAGATGCGCCCCGACACGGCCGACAAGCTCAAGGAGCAGTCCGGTGAGTAGTCATGATCTCCGCCGTCGCCACCCTCTTCGGCGCATCGGCTCTCTTCAACCAGAGGTACCCACGTGACTGATCGAGCCACCACCATCGAGCAGGTCAAGGCCGCCGAGCGCGCTTGGATGCTCGGTTCGATCGACGACGTCGCGACCGAGCTCGGCTGGACCGCGGCCGAGTACGAGACCTACCAGGAGACCGGCCTGATCCCCGCCGTCGAGGTCGACGCGATCATCGAGACCGGCGGCGAGAAGCACATCGTCGAGTTCAAGACCGAGGAGACCCGCACGCCGGCACCGCCTACGCCGGTCATCAGCAACGTCCTCGCCGGCGTCAACTGGACGCCCGAGATGATCGCCAAGCTCTCGCCCGAGCAGCGCAAAGCGATGGGCTTCGTGCCCGAGAGCACCCCGGAGGTCCAGCCGACGGAGATCCTGCGCGACGAGCCCGAGTTGATGGCCGACCAGGTCATCAGCCTGCGCGAGGAGGACCTGACCAAGGAACAGCGCCAGTCGCTCCGGCAGGGCGATGGCCTGCGGATGGCCAAGACGGTGCACATCAACCCCCAGGCCGGCAAGGAGATGGTGCTCGACCACGCAGTCGCTCCGAAGGCGAAAAAGCGCGCCCCGCGCAAGCCCAAGGCCGACGGCATGGCCGGCAAGCGCAAGGAGTCGCGGGCGATCATCGAGCGCAAGAAGCTCGAGCCCGGCACGCAGGTCTCGGTGAGCTGGGGCGTCGACGACAAGGACGGCCACCGCACGGTCACGCACACCGGCACGGTCAAGGAGGTCGACACCGACTTCCTGACCATCGAGCCGTGCACCACGCCCAACGGCCACCTGCGGCTCGCGCTCACCAGCCCCTCGGCGATCGGCCGGATCATCAACCTGGACTCGCCCGAGGAGCCCACCGAGTACCGCCCGGACCGCTGGTGGCTGGCCCCGCACCACAAGCGCTGGCGGCACGAGATGGCCAAGGATGGCTCCGGCCTCTTCGAGATCCGCTCGGAGACCACGCGCGAGCTTGCTCCCGAGCCCAACACCTTCGCCCGACCCCAGTACCGGGACGCTCTCGAGCGCGCCCACAAGCTCAACCGCCAAGAGCACGACAAGTACATGTCGATGCCCGAACGACCCACCGAGGACCGATGACCATGACCCTGACGCCCATTCCCGCCGGAGCCTGGCGGCGCATCGCCGAGGAGGTCCAGCGCACCTACACGCAGGACCTCCAGCTCGAGCCGCACGACGTCGAGCTCTACATGACCGGCGAGCCCAACAAGCTCGAGCAGCTCCCGGCGGAGATCCAGGACGCGATCATCCGCACGGCCCGCACCTACGGGATCGGGGGCCGGGGATGAAGATCGGACCGACCAAGAACGCGACCACAGACGTCATCGCCGGCGACCGCGTGGCCTGCATCGTGATCCTCGTGTGCCTGGCACTCGTGCTCCTGGCAAGCTGACGGGGCCACCCCCGACAGACCTGATATCTTATTCAGATAGGAACAGAGTGCCCGAAGCCACCGACATCACCATCAGCCTGGAGAACCACCCGGTCAAGGCTGCCTTCACCCAGCGCGACCTCAAGCTCGTGGCGGCTCGCACCGCCTACAGCGCCGCGGTCGCCGAAGCCAACCAGGAGCTGGCCAACGTCCTCCGCAGGGAGACCCGCGACACCCCGGTGATGAAGGTCGCCGAGATCGCCGAGGTCTCTCGCCAGACCATCCACGACATCATGCGCCGCTTCCCCGCCAAGACCTGACGCTCACCCTCGACCCACAACCTGACGCTCATCATGCCCAAGACCCTGACGCCTGTCGTCGAGGGCTTCCCCGAGAAGCTGCTCGATCCCGAAGGCCCCAAGACCTACACCCTCATCGCCAACGAGCAGCCGCTCGAGCAAGGCGAGGCGACCTACCGCTGGAGCCATACCGACCCGCAGGCCTCGCCCGGCTTCCTGACGGTCAGCGAGACCATCATCGTCGCGCGCCTGCGCACCGGCGAGTTCGTGATCGTCGACAGCAAGAGGAGCCGTCGCTGATGTCGCCCTCTCCTGAGCAGATCGCTCGCTTCCAGAAGTACGTCCGCGCCACCGAGGAGACCCTCGAGCAGCTCAAGGACTCCATCGAGAACGAGGAATGGGACGGCGTACACACCGACGCCCATCGGCTCGCCGATGACGCCCAGACCTTGCGCCACCAGCTCACGCTGCTCGAGGAGGATCCCGATGCCTAGCCACATCCCCAACGTCCAGGAGCCCTTCGAGGGTCCGTACGCCACCCGAGAAGCTCGCGCCGAGTACGCCCGCGGCCTGCGCGAGCTCGCCGACTGGGTCGAGATGACCGAGTTCCCGATCCCGGACTACTACCTACGGGCCCAGGATCACTTCGGCTACGGCACGCTCAACGTGTCCTCGATCTTCATCGAAGACGAAGGCTTCATCCAGCGCCCCGGCAGCGCCGCGCGCCTGATCGGAGGCAAGGTCGAGAAGGGCACGTCGACCTACGGCACGGAGTACATCCTGCGCCGGCGCTTCGGCAACAACGTCTCCTTCACCTACGCGATGCAGCGCGAGGCCGTCTGCACCGCTCGGGACGAGGAGGTCGTCGTCGAGGAGCCCAAGCCCATCGACGCCGCACGCGACGCCGAGCTGGCCGAGAAGATCAAGCAGCTCGAGGAGGAGCGCGAGAGCCTCCCGACCGAGCTGCGCCCCGTCACGAGCACGAAGCGGGTCTACGACTGCCCGCCGGCGCTGCTGTCGCGCGAGAAGACGGAGGCGTAGGTCATGCTCATGAACCTCAAGGTCCTGGAGGCCAACGACCGACACGTCCGAGTCGCGCACTTCATCGGCCCCGAGCTGGGCTCAATGCAGCACGCCGGCGAGCTCACCTTCCGCCCCGACGAGTGGGAGGACTACGTCGCCCACCTCATGGTGAGCTGCGACGAGAAGCACGGCGGGGTCGACCGCGGGATCCTCGTCCACATCCGGACGAGCGGAGACCTTCCGGGTGGCCGCGAGTCGCAGCGCGGTCAGCTCCAGTTCTGCTACGAGACCAGCAAGCAGATCCAGGGCGGCGGCTTCTACACCTTGCTCATGGCCGCGATGCGGCTGGCCGACACAGCCAACATCGAGCTGCTCAAGAAGACCTACCCCGACGTCTGGGAGGAGCTCCAGGAGCGCTACAACGCGCCGGGCGGTCTCCTGATCGGCGAGTCCAACCGCGACTACACGATGACCGCCGAGGGCCTGGTGCCCAAGGTGATCCCCGAGAGCGTGCGGCCCGAGCGCATGCCCTGGCTCACGATCGAGAAGGGCGGCGGGGATTACGAGCTGTTCCAGCCAGACGGCACCCACTTCGCCTACGCCCAGACGGAGAAGTCGGGCATCGAGCACGCCGAGCGCGAGGGTTACCACGTCGTCCGCGAGCCATCAGCAAAGAGGCTGCGCGAGCGCGGCATCACCCACATCGACCCACGGGAGTACCGGCATGGCTAGGCCCGACGACGGAGAGCGTCTCTACCAGGCGCTCTACAACCGCGACAACCCGGCCGAGAAGGCCATCATCGACGCCTTCAAGGCGCTCAAGGAAGGCGACAAGGAGAGCGCGATCAAGCATCTCGAGGACGCCACGAACACGCTGGAGGGCGAGATCGATGGGTAAGCAGATGCTCCTCACCGGAGCCGGCAACTGGGACGGCGCGGTGAGCGAGGACGGCCTCTACGAAGGCATCGACTGGGCCGTCGACCAGCTCGACCTCGACGAGGACAGCCACGAGCACCAGCGCGATCTCGCCATCGCAGCCCTCTGGCCGCCGGAGCACTTCCCGGTCGGCTACGAGGCCACCTACACCATCCCCGGCGGCCGGACTCTGACCGTCACGATCAAGGAGGCCAAGACCCATGGGTAAGGCACACCGCAGCAAGCGCCCCAAGGGCTACATCGACTGGCGTCCTAACGACAAGTGGGAGCCGATCCTCGACAACGTCAAGAGCGTCCTGCGCGAGAACCAGACCTACGCCCCGGGCAGCTCGCTGACCGTGCGCCAGATCTTCTACGCGCTCGTCGGTCAGTACGGCTTCGACAAGACCGAGCAGGCCTACAACAACCTGGCCGAGATGCTGGTCAAGGCGCGCCGCGCCAGACTCGTGTCGTTCAACGAGATCATCGACATCGGCGGGACGACCGGCGGGGGTGGCCACGGCTACGCGAACCTCGACCGCTTCCTTCGCGGGCTCGGCAGTTGGGCCACCTACTACGACCGCGATCAGTTCCAGGCGCAGCCCTTCCACATCCTCGCCTTCTGCGAGGCCGAGGGCCTGGTGAACACGGCGGGCGAGATGTTCGGCAAGTACGGGGTGAAGCTCACCGGCACCGGTGGGTTCGCCTCGCTCACGGTCAACCACACGCTCGCGATGGACATCGTGCGTCGCGACAAGCCGACGATCTTCATGCACCTGGGCGACTTCGACCCCTCCGGCGTCAGCATCTTCGAGTCGATGTCGCAGGACATCGGCGCGTTCGTCGCCGACGAGCTCGGCGTCGACTTCGACGAGGAGACCGGCGAGACCGAGTGCGATGACGACGAGCCCGGCTTCCGCCCCGTGCGCATCGGCCTGCTCCCCGAGCACATCGACCGCTGGAGCCTGGAGTCTGCTCCGCCCAAGAAGAGCGACTCGCGCTCGGCCAACTGGGTCGGCGAGACGACCCAGCTCGAGGCCCTCAAGAACCCGCAGCTCCGCTCGATCATCGACGAGGCGATCGAGCCGATCATCGACTGGGACCAGGTGGCCACCCAGCAGGCCATCGGCGAGCGCGAGGACGAGTGGATCGAGGACAACCTCAAGCCCGAGACCGAGGAGTTCATCAAGGGGATGCGCCAGCGCGTGGCCGAGTCCGACCTCTACGACACCGACGGGGACGAGGAGTAGGTCGTGAGCGCCTACCCCTTCAAGCTCGGCAAGGCCGAGGGCCGCCGGCGGCTGGAGCTGCTGGAGGCCCTGGAGGGCTCGCTCGGCCCCGTGACGATGGACGAGATGGGCGACCGGCCCACGCAGGAAGACCTGCGGTGGCTCTGGCGCAACGAGCTCGTCGAAGTCGTCGGGGCCCGCCCGCTCAAGTACGCCGTCACCGAGTACGGCAAGACCATCATCCAGCGCGCCCCCGAGGCGCGCGCCAAGCAGCAGCAGAAGGAGGCGCTGGCTTCATGAGCCCCGTCACCGCGACCACCCGCATCAACCAGCAGGACGACAGCTCCCAGCCGATCGAGGAGATCGTCTTCGACGTCGAGATCCACTTCGCCTGGGTCGACGAGGACGGCGTAAGGGTCTCGCCGATCCACAACGCCATCGGCTCGGCGCTGAACTTCATCACCGACTGGAACGAGAAGGTCGACCGCATCGAGCGGCAGGCCGAGCGGACCCAGGCCGAGTACGAGCGCGATGTCCAGCGCTACACGACTCGCGGCGACGCCGTGCCCGAGCACCTGGTGCAGGGCCTGGAGCGCAAGGTCCAGAAGATCAACGAGGCCAAGGAGAAGCTGACCCGCAGCGGCAAGCCGCCGGCGCGTCTCGCACGCCTGGTCACCAAGACCACGGTCGAGCCGCTCACCGACGTCGAGCAGCAGATGGCCGAGGTCATGCACAAGGCCGAGTTCGAGGAGCAGAGCTGATGCCAGAAGGCAAGAGCTGGAGCCTCCAGGAGTTCATCGACAGCGAGCGCCCGCGCGTGCTTTGCCTCGACGAGATCCCAGCCTCCGAGATGACGGGGCGGAAGCACTACGCCAGATCGTTCGTGCACGCGGCCGACATCGTGATCGAAGACGGACGGATCATCAAGGACCGGGCGATCCCCGACATCGATCGCGACTCGATGATCGGCCTGCCTCCCACCGAAGAGCAGGCGCGGCGCGCGTTCATGCTCACGCCCGAGATCAGCCGGCGGCAGGTCGCAAGCATGAAGGCTTGGGTGGGAGCCATCACCCAGGCCATGATCGCCGGCCGTGCTCAGCGATGACCCGGGATCTGGAGACGATCGGCGGCGGGGTGGAGAGCGATCTCCCGATCATCGACATCGTGCTGCGTCAGGAGGCCCGGCAGGGCGATGTCGTGGATGGGTCGATGCTCATCATCCAGATCAACCGACCGCTGCCCGAGATCAGCCTCGAGTGGCTGCTGTCGATCCTCCCCGACGCCCCGGCCCAGCAGCTCCGCGATGCCAGCCTTGTCTTGGTCGCGGACCCCAACCTCCGGCTGGCCCAGGTCCTCAAATGTGAGGCCCAGGTCGGCCAGTACCTCGAAATGCACACCTCAGCCCTCGGCTAGGAGAACCACCATGCCCCAGACCAGCCCTACCTCTCGCCTCGTCGAGGGTCAGTACGTCCGTCGCGCCGGCACCGAGCCGTGGCGGCGCATCATGACCGCCGAACGCCACGAGTACAGCGTGGCCTCGCCGACCACGTGGAACATCGGCGACGTGGTGCTCACCAGCGAGCTCGAGAGCGACGACTGGGAGGTGTTCGGACCGCTCGGCGAGCTGCCGCCCCTCCAGGAGCGCTGGGAGGAGCGCGTGTCCGACGATGGCCACGTCACGATCGTCGTGTGGGTCAACCGCGAGGCCGGCCCGGTACCGCTGCGCGATCACGGCTTCTGGGACCGGATCCTCGTGCGCTTCGGGATGCGCCCCCAGCAGTGGCGCGTGCCCTCCCTCGCCGAGGCGGCCAGGCGGGTCGTTGGCGAGCGCCGGACGTTCTTCGGCGCGACCTGGGTGTGGGTCGTCACCGACATCGAGGGCTCGGCCCAGCTCATCAAGAGTCGCACCGGCGCGTGCGGACCCGGCCACTACGACATGTTCTTCGGCACGCTGCGCATGCTCGACGGCACCGCCTGGAGCGCGTCATGAACCTCCACACCGGCACCTTCGAGATGAAGGAGCGCGACGTCGTCAAGGTCGCGTGCCCGCAGTGCGGCTGGACGGCCGACGGCGAGCTGCACATCGTTGATCGCTACCTCACCGACTACCCGCCGATCCCACGCGGCAACGGCATGAGCTTCCTCGAGCTGCGCATCGACGATCCGGAGCGCCACATCTCCGAGTGCGATCGGTGTGAAGCATGCCTCGACGTCGGCGAGGTCGTCCAGGCCGAAGACGCCGTGCTGCTCTCCCAGGTCTACGAGCTCGCGCACCAGACCAGCGTGGTCTACCAGCGCTTGCTCGAGATCGTGGTCGACCAGATCACGCCTGGCACGCGACAGCAGAACGCCCAGCACATGCTCCGCATGGCCAAGCCCCTGATGGAAGGGGCCCTCCACGAGATCCGCATCCACGCCCAGGAGAACCCCACGTCATGATCGACGACCCGACCCCTCCGTCCGAGCCCAAGATCGGCTTCGGCAACCTCGCCTTCGCGGTCAGCATCTCGACCGCGGCGGCGCGCCTCCAGGCTCGCTACTACCGCGTCCTGGTCGAGGAAGGCGTGCCGGCCGAGCACGCCAAGGACATGGCGTCCCAGAGCGTCGTGAGCCTCCTGGAGAGCGCCGGGCCGATCCTGAGTTCAATGAGCCCGGCGATCGGCAGCGTGGCCGACCTCTCCAAGCAGGCGGTGAAGCTCGTCGACCACCCGCTGGTCAAGGAGTTCATCAAGGGATCGAGTCGATGAAGGCGAGCGCCCTGTTCATCTTCATGGTGGGCCTCGTCGTCGGCTTGACCGGCGGCTGGGAGGCGTCTGGCTGGTGGGTCCTGGGCCTGGCCGCGATGGCCGGCGCGAGGTACATCGAGAGGGAGTGCGAGTGATCGCCACGATCCCGGCCTTCATGCCGGTGCACCAGGGCGAGGTCACCTGGTCGGACTTCTTCTGCGGGGCCGGCGGCAGCTCGCTGGGCCTGCACCACGTGCCCGGCATGAGGGTCAAGTACGCCCTCAACCACTGGGACCTGGCCGTGCAGGCGCACAACGCCAACTTCCCCGACACCGACCACGAGGTCACGGTGATCGAGGCCGTGCACCCCTCGCGCTTCGGCCGCACCGACTGCGCCTGGTTCTCGCCGAGCTGCACCAGCCACGCCTACTGCGGGCCCCGCGGCAACGACGATGAGAGCGTGCGCTCGAGGGCGACGATGTGGGACGTCATCCGCTGGACCGCACACCACCGCTACGACGTCGTCGTGATCGAGAACGTGATCGAGGCCAAGCTCTGGTGCGACGCGCCCGGGCACTACGAAGCCGCGCTCGCCGCCGGCAAGAAGGGGTGCTCCTGCGGGACCACCTACGACGACTGGATCGCCGAGATGGCCAAGCTCGGCTACTCCCACCAGGAGGTCTTCTTCAACAGCCAGCACGCGCTCGTGCCCCAGAGCCGCGACCGCCTCTACGTCGTCTTCTGGCGAGAGGGCATCCCGACGCCCGACCTGGACTTCGCGCCGCCGAGCTACTGCTCGAGCTGCGACGACGTCGTCGCCGGCGTGCAGACCTGGAAGCCGGCCACCCGCGGGTCGGTGCGGGACTCGCCACGCTGCTTCGAGTACGGCAAGTTCGGCGAGAACTACGTCTACACCTGCCCGGAGTGCCTCTCGGAGACAGCGCCGGGCGTGGTGGGCTCGCACTCGATCATCGATCACGACCTGCCGATCGACACCATCGGCAGCCGCAAGAGGCCGATCGCGGCCAACACGCGGCACCGGATCCGCACCGGGATCCAGAAGGTCGGCCTGAACAAGAGCGTGCAGCTCCAGGTCGGTGGCAACCTCTTCGAGCGCCCGGGCTACGCACGACTCTGGTCGCTGGACGAGCCGCTGCGGACCGTCACGACGAGCAAGTACATGGCGGTGATCCTGCGCTACGGCAACGCGGCCATGAGCATGGCCGGCGAGCCGGGGCCCGCGGTCACGACATCCGAGGACATCGCGCTCGTGATGCAGAACATGGAGAACAACATCCCGCGGCCGGATGCGATCCCGACGCCGCCGGTGACCACGGGCGGCAACCACATGCTGCTGACGATGCGCAACAACAGCAGCGGCCAGGCGATGGACCAGCCGGCCCCGTCAGTCGCCGCCCAGGGCCAGCACCACGGCTACCTCGTCTACAACGGGACGCCGGGCCACGTGCGCGAGTTCGGCCAGCCGGCCGGGACAGTGAAGACGAAGGACAGCCAGTCCGTGATCTACCCGTTCCGCGACGGCAACGCACTGCGATCGGACGTCGAGCCGGCCGCCGCGCTCACCGAGAAGAAGCAGCAGGCGCTGCTGGAGATCTCCGAGGCCGACATCGACGACATGCTCTTCCGGATGCTCGACTGGACCGAGCTCCAGCGGGCCCAGGCGATGCACGCGATGCCCGATGGCTCCCCCTACCTCCTGACGGCTCGGGTCAAGGGGGCCAACGGCAAGTTCAAGGACCTCAACAGCAAGCAGAGGGTCCGCATGATTGGCAACGCCGTGTCCAGCCCAGTCGCCACCATGATCGGTTTCGCTGTCGCCGACGCGCTCGCCGCAGCGTAGTAAGGTGAAGTGCCCCGGGAACGCAACTCCCGGGGCACCGACACCGAAGGAGCATCTTCGATGGACATCCATCTTACCGAGCGCTTGATCGAGCGCTTCTGGGCCAAGGTCGACAAGGCCGGACCAGACGAGTGCTGGCTGTGGAACGCAGCCATCAACGAGCATGGCTACGGAGTCATGCGACCTCACGGCAAGCGCACCGGTGGGACGCTTAAGGCCCATCGGGTGTCAGCCACCATCGCCGGCATGGAGATCGCCGGCGAGAAGGTCAGGCACACCTGCGACACGCCGGCGTGTGTCAACCCGGCGCACCTGATCCCCGGCACCCAGGCCGAGAATCTCCAGGACATGCGAGATCGCGGTCGCGCAGTTCTGATCGGCTCGTCACACCCGGGCTCGAAGCTAACCGAGACCGACGTCGGCCAGATCCTCTGGTTCGTCGACAAGGGCGTCACGCACAAGCTGATCGCCCAGGCCTACGGCGTCAGCCGAGCCACCATCACCTTCATCGCCAACCGCAAGACGTGGAAACACGTCCAGACCGCTCGAGGAGCAACATGCAGCCCACAGGAGGCCGAGGCCATCATCAAGATCTGGATCCGCGACGGGCGAACGACAAGCCGCGTGATCCCAAGCCCATCGTGACGACGCACGGATCCAAGACGGAAGCGATCTGCATCGGCGTGATCGGCGTGCTGATTCCTATCGGCGTCTGGCTCTCGGGTGGCATCCATGTCGGATAACCAAACGATGATCGGCTACGCCGTGGCCGATGCTTTGGCGGCGGCATGAGCGACGACGAGAGTGTCGGCACGATCGTCTGGTGCCACGGGATGGTGAAGTTCCACGTGGTCGAGTCGATCGAGGTGATGAAGGATCGCTTCATCGAGCACTGGGACAGAGCCGACGACGAAGACGGCTCGACCTGGTGGATGACGGTTCACCGCTTCGGCGACCTCAACCCGATCGAGATCGCCTTGCCGACCGTGACGGCCTTCGAGATCCCAGGCGGGGAGAAGAGGGAGACGTGGGAACGGCCGAGCTGAGCGACGAGCAGTTCGAGTTGCTCGACCGCGCCTGGCGTGCAGGATCGATCGACGCCATCGAAGGCACGCATAGGTTGGTCGAGATGGACCTCCTCTCCCCCGAGCACAGCGACACCGGTCGGCGCGTGCGGATCTCCGAGAAGGGCATGGTCAGACACCAGTCCGAAGTCCGAAAGCGAGGGTAGGAAGAGCCCCGTCAGGCCGAGCGCCGGGCGGGGCTCCTTGCATTCCACGATCCTATTCGTATAAGATCGTAAACGTCCACCCCGACACCCGACCAGGAGGACTGAATCCGATGAGCCGATAGCATCACTACTACCATGCAGAGAATCCAAGTCGATTCAGGATCTACCTTCGGCAGGCTGACTGTCGAACACGAGGCCGAGCCGGCCGTCTATCCCTCTCGAACCGATCGACGCTTCACTTGTCGATGCACCTGCGGCCAGCAGGTCACGACCTCACTCAAGAGACTGAGGAGCGGCGAGACGCAAAGCTGCGGATGCCTCCAGAGAGAGCGAGCAGCGCAAGCATCGAGCGAGCAGAAACGCAAGCACGGCCTCAGCTCTCACTACCTCTACAAGGTCTGGATGGCTGCTCGATCGAGGTGCGAGAACCACAACGATCAGGCCTACCGCTACTACGGCGGGAGGGGGATCCGAATGCACCCAGCATGGCGAGATTCACCTGAGGGCTTCCTGAACTACATCGATCGGGAGCTCGGGCCTCGGCCAGAAGGGCACTCGCTGGACCGGGTCAACAACAACAAGGGCTACGAGCCCAACAACCTCAGGTGGGCTACGGCCCAAGAACAAGCCGACAACAGTCGCAGGAAGAGAAATCCGACATGAACCGCAAGCAGAAGCGTGCGAAGAGCTTTCGCCGCCGCCATCATCAGAAGGTCACCGCGACCGGCACGAAAGTGCTCGACTTCCCCGACGGCTCCCGGATCGAGGTCGCTCGCGGCCCCAAGCCGGCCGAGAGCTACCGCCGCAAGCGCAAGAAGTCGCCGGCGGAGATCGCCGACGATCATCTGCGCGACGTCTTCGGCAACGTGCCGATCTCCCCCGCGATGCGCAAGGAGTTCAGCCGCCTCGCTCGCGCCGTTGGCGGCTACGAGAAGGCCAAGGAGGTCCTGTCCGCACCGGTGGCCTCGGCGCGCGAGCGCAAGATGGAGGTCCGGGCCCGCGCCGGCGGCAAGTCCAAGCAACAGCAGAACGTGATCGCCCAGGCTGACAGCCTGCGCAACGGCAGCACGATCGCCATGCCAGACGGCGGGCCGATGCGCCCCAGCCATGGCGAGATCGAGGCGATGATCGAAACCGGTCGTCGCAAGAAGCGAGGCCGTGCTGGTTATATCAAGGCCGGCACCGACCTCGGATGGGCCCTCATCGCCGACGACGCTGACCCCAAGCTCCGCGACTCCTGGACGGTGGGGTAGATGGCTCCTCGACTCGACACCTTCGATCCCGACAAGGACGAGCAGACCGCAGCCGACCACGCCCAGGCCGCCTCGGCAACGCTCGTCGCGATGGCCAACGCGAACAAAGCGGGGGCGCTGACCAGCGATGGTGAGTTCGCCGCGCTCGCGGCTATCGCCCAGGCGCACGCGATGACCTCCCTGGCGCTGACGCTAAGCGATCTCTCCCTTGCTGCCATGGATGGCAGCGGCTACATCTCGATCCGAACGGAGCCGGTGGGCTGATGGAGATCAACGACCAGCGCCTGCACTACGTTCTCTCGGCCCTTATGGCCGAGTGGATCGGCCCGGAGGACCCCTCGAAGGGGAGGGTGGGCCCCAAGGTCGGTGCAACGGAGATCGAGCGCATCTTCACCGAGGCGCGCGACCTCAAGATAGGCGACCTGAGCTACGTCCCGGGCGGCGGCACCGACATCGACATCCCACGCAACGCGTTCATCCGTGAGCAGATGCGTCGGCTCGGCGATGTTCCCGTCATCACGAGGGATGTGACCTGATGGGCGACCACTACCACCGCGCGATCGCCGTGGTCGGCGGCCAGGAGGGCGACCGCCACACGAACATCCATGAGGCGCGGGCCGTCGCCCACTCGTACGGCCTCAGGGTCACCGAGGTCGTGCCGGCCTGCAACGGCTACGGCTCGTTCATGGTCGCTCCGCACGGCTACAAGGCCGGCGGGCTGCCGGAGGAGGGGATGGATCAGGCGACCAAGCGCTTCAAGGAGTGGCTCGTCGCCGAAGATCAACTCCACGAGTACGACTGGTTCGACGCTGGCCAGGTCGAGCGGGACTGGCGGCTAAACGACTCCATCCAGGACGAGATCCAGCGCCGCGACATCGCCGCCGGCGACCAGGCTCCGATCACCGAGCTCTTCCGCTTCTGGGAGGTCAGCCAGCAACTCCGTGCAGCCCAGCAGCGGATCCTCAAGAACAAGGGCGTCGGCTGGATCTCCGTGGAAGAGGATGGCGGCGACGTCGAGATCGGCTTCAACTACGGCGAGTACACCTGGGAGCTCGATGAGGCCGAGCGCCACGCGTGGGAGATCCTCGCGCTGGTCGCCGAGGCCCGATCGGAGGGCAAGAGCTGATGGTCACGGACGACTTCAAGCAGCAGTTCCGGGAGATCTGGGCCGAGTCCGGCCAGAGCTCCATCCGCGAGCTCGCCGACGAGATCTTGCTGGCGCTCAGCAACGAGCGCCCGTGCGACCGCGCCGACAGCATCGCATTCGTCGAGAACCAGGCCGCGAGCGCGCGCCTGACGACGATCCTCACCGACCACTACGAGGAGGTCGACGGCGACCTCCTGCTTCCCGACGAGGCCGAAGCCCGCGCCTGGGAAGACGACATCGCAAGGAGCTACGACTGATGATCGCAGCAGACGACGAGACCCTGACCACCATGGCCAAGGTGCTCGCCAAGCAGACCAACCTCGCCCCCTACGAGGACCAGCCGGAGGAGGTGCAGCAGCAACTCCTCGACGACGCTCGAGAGCTCTGGGGAGCGGTCTTCGACAACGTCGACCCGCTCGGCGGGTGGTGGCTCAAGCCGATCGTCATGGACCCGCAGGTGGAGATGCTCTTCATCGTGCCCCAGGAGCAGCTCCACCCGGGCACGCTCATCCGGCAGACGGGCCCGGAGGAGATCAGCACCGTGGCCCACCACACCAACCGCAACTGGAGCGACGACGGCCGCACGACCCACTTCCAGGTCTCCAAGATCGGCAAGACGTCATGACGGTCAACAGCGCCCTCAAGAAGAAGATCCGCCGGCGCATGCTCGAGACCGGCGAGAACTACACCACGGCCCGGCGCGCAGTGCTCGCCGAGGAAGGACGCGGCGATGACGCCTCCTGAGATCGCAGACGCCTTCGTCTTCTGGAACGACCGGTACGGCAACTCGCCCGACCTGATCGTGAACCTCCGCGGCCCGCTGGAGTTCCCCGAGCCCTGGATGAAGGTGAAGATCCCCGACGACGACCACTCGCTGTACTGGCGATGCGACGGCCCCTTCTACGTCTACTTCGTGTGGGCCGGCAAGCCGGACCGCGGCTTCGGCGGGTGGCGGCGCACGATCAAACTCGTCAACGGCACCTCCGAGGAGGTCGTCGGCGGGTGGACGTCCAACCCGAGCTCGTTCAAGGCCGCCGGCATGGGCGAGATGCTCGAGGTCACCGCCTACCAGAACGGTGCCAAGGCCACCTCGTGCGCGCTGCCTCGTGAGGAGGTGGAGCGCATCGTCGAGCAGTTCTGCCCCGACGTCGAGATCATCGAGACCGGCAAGGACTGCGAGCCGATCACCTTCAAGCTCGCCGGCGAGCTCTCCAAGGAGGAGTGGATGGAGCTCGAGGGCCAGCGCACCGACGCCATCCGCGCGCAGCTCAAGGAGAAGTACGGCACCCGCTGGTACGACCTCTCGACGGCCGAAGAGAAGCAGCCGTTCCAGAGCAAGCCCTACAGCGGGATCGGCGGCCGAACACCGCAGAGCTTCGAGCGCAGCATGGTCTTCTCCCAGCGAGGCCTCTCATGACCATCATCTGGTTCCTGTTCTGGGTCGTGTGTTCGCTGATCGGCTCGCCCGAGGCGATCAGCTTCGACCCCGTCAACGGCTGGGGGGCCACGCTCCTGTTCGCCGCCGCCATCGACCTGTCGTTCGGAGAATGACCGTGAGCAACAAGCCCTCCCTCCTGAGCCGTCAGCAACGCGCGATCGTCGTCGCCGACACCGGGATCCACGAGCTGATCGTCGACCGCGCTACCGAGGCGTTCGATGCACTCACCCAGCGCGGCGACGTCGGCGAGTACCAGCGCCTCATGGGCAACGCCTGGGCCCAGATGGGGTTCGAGCCCGGCCGGCCGATCCAGGCCAAGGACCGCCCGACGGCCGTCGACAAGGTCAAGACGATCATCATCCGCGCCTACGCCGACCGCGAACAGATCAGCTTCAAGACGGCAGCGGCGCGCCTGGACCTCCTCGTGAATGAGGGGTAACCCATGGCCAAGCTCAAGAAGAACCAATACCCCCAGCAGGTGCTGGTCGAGGCTTGCGCTCGAGGGCAGATCACCCTTGGCACCCCGGACACGATCCAGGCAGCCCGCCAGCTCGAGTCTGACGGGCTGGTGAAGATCGAAGTGGTCAACACGCGCAAGCTGGATGAGCGTGTGCGTGTGATCGCCACCCACAAGGGCCATGTCGTGCTTGGCCAAGGAGGAGTCTGATGCTCCCTGAGATCCGATCGATCCTGGCCAACGCCGGGCTCGAGCCAGAGCAGATCCACCAGTGCCAGATCACATGGGTGCCGCCGAAGGACGGCGCTTCGCCAAAGCTGCTGGTCGACTACCAGCTCAAGCCCGAGCACGGCGACAGCGAGATCAAGCGGGCGGAGGCCCCGGGCTGATGGGGTGGTGGAAGTACGAGGCCGACGACGGCGTGCACCTCATCTGGGCCGGCAAGGCGTGGCACGCAGTGCACACCGCCGCTCGGGCTGGGCTGACGCCTGCCCGCGAGGCCTCAGAGCTCAAGGGCGTTGGATGGAACGTCCAGGGGCAGCTCGTCGCAGATGGGGCTCGACGCCTCTACAGCGACTACCGCGGCCGGACGTTCCGCGACGGCGACGTCGTGCACTGGCAGGACCCCATGGGCCTGGGCGGCGAGAAGCACGAAGGTGCGGTCGTCGGCCTCGTTGTCGGCGGCCGTATCGAGATCCGGATGGAAGACGGGTCCATCAGCCGCGAGATCAAGGGATGCGTGGAGGCAGGGCCGTGGCCAAGCTGATCGACAAGGGTCGCCGGCGTCGGCCGGGCATGTGGCTGCTGCACCAGACCGAGCGGTGGATCTGGAACGAGAACTTCGACAAGCGCATCGACCAGATGAGCGCCGACGAAGTCGCTCGCGTCCTGAGCTGGCTCGACGAGCACGCGATCAAGCTGTTGGAGCTCGAGCAGGAGGACTGGCTCAGCATGCCCGAGCCCGGCGGCGAGATGGCGGCCGACGACTTCTGGAAGGCGTTTGACGAGGTCATGGATGAAGGACCGCGGTCCTTCGTGCTCGACCTGCCGGTCTGGCAAGCGCTCGAGACTCGCCTTCGCGAGATCCAATCACACACACGAACGATGCCCGACAGCATCGCCGATTCACACGACCAGGAGGCACCATGCCCGCCGACCCCACCAACGACCTGAACTCCGTCATCACCAGCGCCGTGCAGGCGCGCATCGAAGCCGAGGTCACAGCCGCGCTCTCCG
>ERZ869907.134-NODE-134-length-35672-cov-7.748968_pt1 | contig 35672 bp, 53 predicted proteins | sample MGYA00579309_ERZ869907 | MGnify/ENA primary metagenome ERZ869907 (study PRJEB32216, sample SAMN09231814) | wastewater metagenome | place: USA: Maryland | collected 2016-07-30 | study: EMG produced TPA metagenomics assembly of the PRJNA472060 data set (Reclaimed... | reverse complement strand
ACGCGCTGCGGCCCTGGCCCGCGTTGCCAAGGTGCGGCAGTTGCCGGTTCACGCCCTGGCCCGCGTCGCCAAGGTGCGGCAGTTTCCGGTTCACGCCACGGCCCGCGTTGCCAAGGTGCGGCAGTTTCCGGCCGTCCACCAGCTTCTCGCCGTCATGCACCCACGGCCCGGTGCCGCTGCACCAGCCCGAACCGATCCAGTTGCACGCGCCCCAGCACCACCAGCCCGCAATCTTCGCGTCGTAGTAGTCAGGGTCGGCGTGCAGGCGCTCAAGCAGCCCCGGCGCATGGCGCACCAGCCACGAGTGCCGCGCAAACAGGTCGGCCTCGTTGGTCGGCCAGTCGGTGTGCTTCGCCACCTCGCCGGCATCAAGCGAAACGGCCCGCCAGAAGTTCGCCACGAAGCCGTCCGCGTCGTTGATGGTTTCCACCTTGCCCACGTTCGGGCGGCCAAGCAGCATTGCCGCCGAGCCCGCGAACGGCTCCACGTAGTTCTCGGGGTCGCCCAGCGCGGCCCATACGGTCTCGCATGCCAGCGACTTTCCGCCAAAGTACGGGAACGGTGCCGCAAGGGTGCCTGCTACTGACTTCATCTGTTCTCCACCAAGAAGTGCCCATCCTGCACGTAGGCAACGACCAGCCCGTGATCGCCAAAAGGCGTGATCGTCTTCATGTGCCCTCCGGAGGTGCGGGCAACGTCGAGCGGCGCGAGGCCTCGAACTGCTCTTCGGTCGGCTCGTGCGAGCGCGGATCGTCGGCCCACGAGGTGCGGCGACGAGGGCGGGCGCGACGACGGGGCCACGGGACGTCACCGAGGGCTGCCTCGGCCACGCACGCGGCAATGATGAGCGCCACCCAGGCGCCGAACACGACGCAGAACAGGATCGTCGCGGTCACGGCTCGCCCTCCCCCCTCGGCACGCGGATCCCTGGTGACTCACTCGCCTTGTGCCATGCCGCCAGTGCGGGGCGAAATATGTCCCTACCTGACATGGCGCTATGCCTCATGGAATTGTCGCCGATGTAGTCGGCAACGCATCGGAACGCAGCGATCGGGCTGTCGAATCGGGACCGTCCAAGAAACGCGTCTTGCGCAAAATCCTGAGTAGGAATCCCTGGATTGGTCCCTGTTTGGCGACCAAACATCGCCTCTCGCTGCCATCGCTCCACCACACAACGCCCGTCCTCGATTCGGCATCGGATCCAACGCCCATCGTTCCGGTGGATATCGAGGTCCATGCGACCGATTACCGCGTCGATTTCGACACTGCGCACCTCCCACCCGCGTAACGCAAGCGCAGCCGAGACGGTGGGCATCATCGTTGCAAAAGCGCTCATGCTCTTGGTTATCTCGGGCTTGGTGCTCAGGGAGCGCCCCGGGGGGAGGGCCGTGAGGCCGAGGAGGACCGCGGGCGTCATCGGTCGCGCCTCGCCTTCGCGAGCGCGATGCCGACCCGCGCGTGTTTCGCGTCCGCGTACCCGACGCGCCGAGCCACCTGGGCGATCGGCACGCCGGCCTCGGCGAGGGACAGCGCCTCTTCCTGGCGAGCGCGTTGCGCGCGAAGCTTCGGATTTCGCCCCATCTCCACCGACCTGGGCTTGCGCTCGCCCCAGATGTCGACCGGCGGACCGTACGAGCCAGGCCGAGGTGGCAACCAGCCGACGGGCCGAAGCCCGTAGAACATGGCGAGCGGTACCTCACCTCCGTTCAGGTCGCGCGCGTCGGCAGCCGACGCACGCTGAGAGCATGCGCCGCTCACGCCGCACCTTCCGAGTCTGCGCGCTGCAACGCGACGCGGACCGTCTCGCGGACCGCCGACCAGTCGGGCGCGGGGGCGCGCCCGGTGATGAGCCAGTCGAGGCCGACCCCGGTGGTCTGCGCGATCTTCGCCGCGACGTCGGCGCGAAGACTCTGGTTGCGCCCGGCGACCATGAGGCCGAGGTGGGAGGGGGCGAGGCCGCAGAGGGAGGAAAGGCGCTCTCGCGACCCTCCCGCAGCCTCGCAGAGCTCTCGCACGCGATCGGCGAGGGTGGTGGTGGGAGTCATTGCGCTACGTTTATAGCGCACTACGACTCTAGCGCAAGAGACGGATTTCTTTTTTCGGTGTGGTAGACATGTGAGGTTCCGTTCGCGCCCGGTGAGCCCGCCAGCTCCCGGGCGTTTCCTTGCCCGGTTCATCCCGATGCGCAGCGGCACGCGGCCGCGGAGGTTGGTGTCAGGCGGCCGAGCTCGCCGCGCGCGGCGAGGTCTTGCGGTGCTCGGCGAGAGCGCGGGCCACGCGAAGCCCGGGGCGCCCTCGGACGGGCAACCCGGCGAGAGCGCGGATCACTGGCTCGAAACGCTCGCCGAAGAGTTCCGCGAGTGGCGGACGGCCCGCGACAAGTGTAGTGAATGGTGCGACCGAAAGCGCGGCACCACGTCGAAAAGTTTTGCGCTACGATTCTAGCGCGCTATGTTCGTAGCGCTGCGGATGACCCGCAGCCACCAACCGACCCGGAGCACGACGTGCGCGACAGCCCGGAGAGACGGGCACCTATCAACGCGAGGACTGCCATGCAAAACGAAAAAGCGACTTGGATCGCGCGGAGCGGCACGCCCGTTCGAGCGGTCATGAATCTCGACAAGGCCTCGATGGATCGGCCGCTTTCGCGCCACCTCGCCATGCGCTGCGAGGTGTGCGGCGCAACGGGAGTGGAGACGTTCGACACGGACTCGGGCCGCCGCTGCGCGCTCGACGTGGGGGTGTGATGCCTCACTGGCGATCTATGACCGACCGGGAAACCATGGGCGCGTGGGATCTCGTGGGCCGCGACGGGAAGCCCAAGGACTGGACACTCGAGATCGAGCGCGTCTCGGTCGGCGTGGTCAAGAGCCGCGAAAAACCGAAGGGGGAGCGCAGGCCACACGTGTTTTTTCGTGGCGCACGGAAGCCGCTCGTCTGCAACGCGACCAACGCCGAGGCGATCTCCACGATTGCCGGGAGCGAAGACACCGACCGCTGGATCGGCCTGAAGGTGACGCTCTACCAGACGAGCGTGCGAAGCGCGAAAGGCAAGCAGGTTATGGGCATTCGCGTGCGGCCGATGAAGGCGACGGGCCCAGTGGAGGAAATGGGAGACGGGCAGCCCGTGGACGAATCCATGCGCGCCGAGCAAGAGGCCGCGATGGCCGGAGAGGACGAGGACCGATGACCACCCAGATCGCTACTCACGAGCCCGAGCCGCCGAAGACGGACGCGCTCGCGGCCATTACCACCGACCTCGAGCCGGAAAGCGCGACGTCGATCCGTCACGCGTTCGGCCCGATCTTCGACCTCGCCGCCGAGTGGACCCGGAGGGCCGCGGAGATCAAGGTCACCAGCATCGACCAGAAGCGCGAAATGAAGCTCGCCCGCGAGTCGAGGCTCGCGGTGCGTGACGCGCGCCTTCAGGTCGAGGCGAACCGAAAACGACTCAAGGAATCCATCGTGCGGCGCGGCAAGGCGATCGACGGCGCGGCGAACGTGCTGAAGGACCTTCTCGAGCCGATCGAAATCTACCTTCTCGAACAAGAGACCTTCGCGGCTCGCCACGAAGCGGCCCGGAAGGACGCGCTCCGGAGCGCGCGTGAGGAGGCCCTCCGCGCGCTCGGCACCGACCCGAAGGCCTTCGCGAACCTCGGCGAGACCGACGAGACGACGTGGGAGAGCGTGCTCCAGACGGCAAAGGGCGCGCAAGCGGCGAGACTGCAGGCCGAAAAGGAGGCCGAAGAAGTTCGCCTCGAAGCGGAGCGCATCGCCGCCGAGAAGCGCGAAGCGGCTCGGCAGGAGAAGGCAAAGCAGGAGGCCGAGAGGGTCGAGCGGGAGCGCGCGCAGGCCGAAGAAAACGCGCGCCTCGCAGAGCAGGCCGCGGCCGAAAAGGCGGAGCGGGAGCGCGCCGAAGAGGAGGCCCGGAAGGCTCGCGCCGAGCAGGAGCGCGCCGAGCGGGAGCTCGCGGCGGAACGGGAGCGCCGCGCGGAAGAGGAGCGCAAGGCCGCCGAGCAGGAAAGGCTCGCCTCCGAGCGCGAGCGTCAAGCCGCAGAGGAGCGCGAGGCCGCCAAGCTAGCCGCCGAGCGCGCGGCCGCGCTCGCCCCCGACCGGGAGAAGCTCGCGGCCTTTGCGGCCGCGCTCCGTGGCCTGCCCGTCCCCGATCTCACTTCGGCCACGGGGCCCGCGGCACGAACCAAGCTGCTCGAGCAAGTCGCGAAGTTCGCGGCGTGGGTCGAGAAGATGGGCAAGGACCTATGACGTTCGTCGACGACGCGCCCTTCGGCGACGACGAGCCGACCACCGACGCGCAGGCGAGCGCGGTGCGGACCACGCACGGCGACGGCGCGGTTCACTTCTCCGAGCTGAAGCGCCTCAACCTCTCGGGAAAGCAGTACATCCACGCGTGCAACGAGCGCCGCGCGCCCACCCCCGACATGATGATCGGCACTGCGGTGCACCAACTCGTGCTCGGCGCGCGGCCGGGCAAGGAGATCATCCGCTTCGACGGAAAGGCACGAAAGGGGAAATCATGGGACGCGTTCGCCGACGAGCACGAGGGCTCGGAGATTCTCACCGCGCCGGAGTGGGCTCGCGCCGAGGCGATCGCCGCGGCCGTCCTCGCCGACCCGCTCGCGCAGGCCCGGCTTCGGGACGCCATGACGGAGGTCCCCCTCGAGTGGGAAGAAGACGGCATCAAGTTCGCGACCGGTGGCGTCGACCTCATCACCAGCGCAAGCGCAATCGGTGACCTGAAGACCTCCTCTTCGGTGGAGCCCGAGTGGCTCAAGCGGCAGTGCTTCAAGATGCTATACCACTGCCAACTTGCATTCTACACGCGAGGCGCGGCCGCGTCGGGGCTCCTCATCACCGGAGCGCCCTTCCTGCTCTGCGTCGAGACCAAGGCGCCGCACGAGGTCGTCGAGCTCGAGCTGACGCCCGAACTGCTGGATCTCGGAGAGCGGACCGTCGCGCTCTGGGTCGAGAAGCTGCGCAGGTACCGCGACGCCGGGCAGTGGCCAGGATACGCGCAGAGCCCGATCGCGTGGGACGTGCCGGAGTACATGCGAGCCGACGACTACGAGGACGACGAGGAGTCACCATGAACGACGAAAAGAAGCGCGAAGAGGCACACCGGCTGCGCGTGGAGCTCGAGGCCGCGGCCCACCGAACCGAGGAGGCCAGGCTCGCGGCGGCAAGCGCGATCGCGAAGCTCGTCGTGCTCGCCTCCGAGAAGAAGGAGATCGAGTCGAAGCTCCACAAGCTCGAGTGCCCGATCTGCTCGATCGACATCGACCAGCCTTTTCGGAACACAAACTAGGACGTGGACCGGGGCACCCAACGGGCAGGCGCGAAAACGTTCGGCCACGGCCGCGCGCCGGTTTGCTCCCCCCGACCTGACCGGTGGCGAATTGGGTGAGTCAGGGGCCGATGGAGCTACGGGCGCGCGTCTTCCGCGCGAGGAGGTTCGAGACCTCCCCATCGGGCAAAACAAGGGCGGGCGACTCTCTACGTGGCATCGGTTAAGCTGGAGATGACATGCGAAAAGAAGTGATCGGAAACGCTGAACTCTACCTTGGCGATTGCTTGGAACTAATGCCCGATGCGATTCCGGCGATGAGTGCTTCGGCTTGCGTGACTGATCCGCCGTATGGAATCAACACGAAGTCAGACGGCAGCGGCAAGCTGAGTCCGTGGGGCGATATTTGCAACTCCGCATTTTGGTATGCCGAGTGGTTCCGGGTTGCGAAGTCCCGGCTGCGTCAGGACGGGTGCTTGTGGACGTGCCTTAACTGGCGGTCGCTTGCAACATTTCAGAAGGCGTCATGCGATGTGCGGTGGCCGATTGAGTCCCTGATGATTTGGGATAAGAAGTGGATTGGACCGGGCGGCCAAAAGGGCTTGCGCCCGAGTTACGAAATGGTGGCCTTGTTTGCCGGCGAGGATTTCAGCATCGACAACCGAGGATTGCCCGATGTGCAGGCTTTCAAATGGTCAAGCATTAAGCCGAACGGGCACCCTGCCGAGAAGCCGGTTGCTCTGATGGGGTTCCTTATCGAGAACAGCACGCAGCCCGGTGAGGTTGTGTTTGATCCTTTCATGGGCAGCGGAACAACGGGTGAGGCTGCGATTGGGCTTGACCGCAGGTTCGTTGGCTTTGAGCAAGACCCGCAGTGGTTCGATGTAGCGTGCCGCCGCATTGAGGCTTCCCAGCGACAGGTGGGGATGTTTGGGTGAGACATAACAACGACATCGTGGAGGACGACATGAGAATCGAGTGGGACGAGAGCGTGAGAAGGTCTGGGGTTCTGGAGTTTCGATCCACCACGGAAGACAGCCATGGGTGCGTACGCACCGCCACCGTGGACGACCTGCGGCGCGCGTGCGAGGCCGCGGGGCTGACGCTGGCGAGCGCCCAGCACGCGGAGGACCTCGCGAAGCTCGCGCGCGAGATGAGCGAGGTGGTCGCGCAGCGGGACGAAGCGCGGGCGGACTACCACGCAGCCGTCGACCGCGCGCTCGACGCGCATCGCGTCCTCGGCGCGATGCACAATGAAGGGACCCTCGATGCCGCGAGGCGCGTTGTGGCCGAGCGGGACGATGCGAGGGGCAGCCTCGACGCGGTGAGCGCGCGCCTGGCCGACCATCTCTACGCGCCTCTCCAGGGTGGCCGCGTGCCCGACGTGCTGAGCTCTATCGACACGCTCGCCCAGCGCGTGAAGGACGCGCGATCGGACTACCGCGAGCACGACGTGAAGCTGTCCTACGTCGTGGACCAGATCACCACCATCGTCGACGAGGCGTTTGGGATGCAGCCGGTGATGACGCACGAGGAGCTGCTCTCGTTTCTCGAGGACAAGATCAAGGAGCGCGGGCGCGACCTCGCCGCCGCCCGGGCCCGCATCGCGGAGCTCGAGGCCGCGCCGGTGGGCCTGCCCGTCGCGACGGATGAGGAGTTGTGGGAGGTGGGCGACCAGGCGTGGTACGCGTGCACTGGCAACAGCACCGAGTCCCGCCACGCCGGAGCCCTCGCCGTCGCCGCCCGAGTGCGCGCCGAGCGCCCCACATGCCTCGTCGAGAGGGCCGTCGCGTTGGGGTGCGATGTGCGCGTGTGCGAGGATGTTGCCGGCTGGCTCGTCGCGATCCACGAGAGCTCGGATCTCGACGAGGACGTGCACCGCGACGTCGCCGCCTCCGACGTCCCCGCGACGCTCTCTCGCCTGCTCGACGAGGTCGAGGCGAGCCGGAAGGCGGGTGCGAAGTGAGCCGGCCCGTGCCCCTGTTCCTCGCGGCGCTGAGCGCCATCCTCGCCGGGTCGAAGGTCGACGAGGTGCGCGCTCATGATCCGATGACTGGCCCTGCCGAGCACCCCACGCCGCGTTTCACTCGTGTGGTGCCGTACGTTCCGCGGGTGCCTCCTCCTGACGAAGCGAGAGCCATTTCCGACGCCGAGGAGAAGCGGGCCCGCAAGGCCGTGAAGCGAGCCCGTGACGCCGAGCGCGTGGCCGCCGGCAGGAAGGGGGGTGTGTGATGGGTGACTTGACGGTCAAGGTCGTGCCCGACGTGTTCACCGAGGTCGCGTGCTCGCTCTGCGGATGCAAGCGGCTCGCGTGCAGCTTCGGTGCACCGACGGTGTGCTCGGGAGTGAACTGCCCCGACCCGACCCACGACGTGATGCGGGAGCAGTGGTTCCTCGACGTCGTGGTGGAGCAGACCGAGGGCGCCCGCGCCGAGGGCTACGCGGAGGGCAGGGCTGCCGAGCGCGCGGACATGCTCGCATTCGTCGACGAGGCGTGCCGACTCGGGACGCAGGGCGACGCGCTCCTCAGGGCGCTCATGGCCAAGGGCAAGCACGAGGGGCTCGCGGCGATCTCCCGAGACGATGGCTATGCCGCGTGTCAGGCCGATGTGGTGGCGTGGCTCCGGCGTCATGGTCGACGCATGGATGAGCCGCCGAGAACTGACCGCAGGAGAGCGTACGCGGGAAGCATATTCATCTTGGCAGGTCAGATCTACGAGGGAGCCCACGTCGGCGCCGCGAAGAAAGGAAGGGGGTGATGATCGTCGTCAGGATTACCAGGGGCGAGCTGGTCGGACTTGGCGCGTGCGCCGGGGGCCTCGCCCTGTTCGAGCGCATCGCGCCGTCCGGGCGTCTCGAGATCGCCGAGTGGACGGCGCTGCACGCCGTGTGGCTCGCCGCGGCCGAGCCGTCGCATTGTGGGTGGCTCACGAGCGCGGGGATCATCCCGCGCGCCGACCTCGCGGGCGCCGACCTCGCGGGCGCCGACCTCGCGGGCGCCGACCTCGTGGGCGCCGACCTCGCGTGCGCCGACCTCGCGGACGCCAACCTCGTGCGCGCCAACCTCGTGCGCGCCAACCTCTCGGGCGCCGACCTCGCGGGCGCCAACCTCTCGGGCGCCTACCTCGCGTGCGCCAACCTCTCGGGCGCCGACCTCGCGGGCGCCTACCTCTCGGACGCCAACCTCGCGCGCGCCAACCTCGCGGGCGCCTACCTCTCGGACGCCAACCTCGCGCGCGCCAACCTCGCGGGCGCCTACCTCGCGGGCGCCGACCTCGCGGGCGCCTACGTTGGCATCGGTGCCGTGGCGCCGGCAGGATGGCGCACGACCGCATCGGGCTACCTGGAGCGGGAGGTGGGAGCGTGAGCGGGGGATACGTCACCGGAGCGACGCCGATGATCCGCGCCATCCTGCTCGCCCTTCTCACCGCGCTCCTGGCCTGCTCTGCCCCGAGCGAGGCCCCGCGCGTGGCCGAGGTCCTTCGGCTCACGGTGCGCTTCCAGGCGGGCATGCAGGCAGACCACCGGGTGCGCGCTCGGGAGGCGATCGCGACGGCGTGGATGGGCACGGGCGCCGTCGTGCTCGTCGAAGGCGCGCCGTGGGAGTCGGTGCCCACGCCGACCGCCGGGCCGTGCACGCCGGAGGTGCACGTCGGATGGCTCGACCCGAGCTCGCCCGACGCGCCGAGCGACCCGAAAAAAATCGGCATCGGCTACGACCGGTGCACCGTGCGGGCCGCGCTCCTGGTGCGCGGGAGGGCCCGAGACGACCAGATAGAGCGGGCCTTCGCCCACGAGCTCGGCCACGCGATGGGCCTCGATCACGTCGCCGCCGGGGTCATGGCGCCTCGGGTCGAAGACGTGGCCGAGGTGGCGAGCGCGGAGGACTGGCGCGAGTTTTGCCGCGCGAACCACTGCGATAGGCAATGATCTTTTTTTTCCAAAATCGACCGAGGGAGGTTGACTGGTAGCCCAGTCCGGGCTAGATTGTGAGGTGTCGGGAGCACACGACGCCCCGACAGGAAGAGACCTGACCATGGAAACCATGTACACCTTCGATGACGCTCGATTCCTCGACCGCTGCACGTTCCTCGTAGACCTCGCCGGCACCCGCGTAGTGGCGAATCCGGCCGACGTACGCGCGTCGGCAGACCGCTGGATGAGGCGCCGCGAGCGCGGCGAAACGGACACGGCCGTCATGGTCACGGACGGCGAGATCACGTCCAGGGCGACCCCCGGCATGGCCGCCGCGTTCGAAGTGCTCGGAGACGCCGCACGCGTGGTGGGGTACGACGACGAGGGCCTGGTCGAGATCGCTCACCCCTCGCACGAGGCTACTCGGCCGGAAACGTGGGCCTCGCGCCGCGTCTGGCGCCGCGCCTGAACCAAGTTGCCCCCCGCGGCCCACGACGGCCCGGGGGGCGTGGCGCGCCTCGCGCCGCGAAGAGACCCCACACGGCGCTTCGGAGCGCACGGAGAACGTAGCATGAAGATGGCAGCGAAGCGCAAAACGGCCTACATCCCCGAGGAGCAACGGCAAAGCTCCACGCGATTCCAGACTCGCCTGACGCCCAGCTTGCACGCCGCGATCGAGAGCGCGAGCGAGCGGTACGACCTCTCCCCCGCCGTCGTGCTCGAGGTGATCCACGACCTCGCGCGCGCCTCCGGGAAGCTCGACGCCGCGCTCTTCGCCGCGATGGTGCTCCACGAGGACCCCAACGCGTACGCGCGCGTGGTGGGCCGCCCTGCGAGCGCAGAGGCCCGGGCGCTCGCGGCCCGGTCCGCGAAGCGCGCACAGACGATCATGGCCGCGGATAGGAAACGCTGACTGCCAATCAGGGCGCCACTTTTTTCCAAAAATCGACCGAGGCCGGTTGACTGGTAGCCCAGTCTAGGCTAGATTGTGAGGTGTCGGGAGCACACGACGCCCCCGAGAAAGAGGACCCACATGAGCACCACGCCCAACTACGCCGAAATGTCCCTGAACGAGATCGTCGCTCACCAGGCCCAGGCCCGTTATCACCGCTACATGAGCGAGGATTTCAGGCCGGTCGGCGACCGCATCGCGAAGGAGCTCCAGGCGGAGTACGAGACCGCCGCGGCCCGGGCTGGATGGCGCATCGACTGAGCGAGCCGGGGGCCTTCGGGCCCCCTTCCACTCCCCTTCCCAATCACCCAACGAGGCAGACCATGAGCGGAGGCTCCGCAGCACCGAGCGCGCGTCGAAAGCGCGCCGTCGAATCCTTCAAGTCGGCGGCAGAGACGATCGGACCCGTTCACGCAGGCATGGCGCTCTTCGCCGTGACCCGCGGGCAATTCTCGATGATCGACGCCATCCTTCACGTTCTCGATGCCGTGGGCTCGGGCGCCGTGCTTTCGATCTGGACGTGGACGATCGCGAGCTACGAGATCGACGTGTTCCGGCAGCTCGCCGACGACGGGCGCATCGCCGCGGGAACGCTAATCATCGACGAGGGCGCCCGCGCGAAAAACTCCGAGCTGATCGCCGCCTGGAAAGCGCGCTTCGGCGCGCGCTCGGTGCGGTACGTGCTCAACCACTCGAAGATCGCCACCGTCGAGGCGAACGGGCTCCGCGTGCTCCTGCGCGGCTCGATGAACCTGAACCACAACCCTCGGTTTGAGCAGCTCGACGTGACGGAAGGCGGCCCCGACTTCGACCTCATCCGAGAGATCGAAGCGGACCTGGAAGAGCTCCCCGACACGGCGAGCGCCGCCGACGCCTACCGCGCAAGCAAGGTGAGCGCGGCCTTCGACGCGAAGACGCTCGACATGTTCGCCGGCCTCAGGCGTTGGGCTCCGAAGTGACCCACGGACGCCCCCATACCCGGTCGGTGCGCCGGAGCTTGCAGCGCAGGATCGACGTCTGAGCGCCCGCCCGAACGCGCAAGAAGGGGTTTTCGATGGGCGCCCCCGTCCGCGGGTGAAAGACGATCGTGCCGTGCTTCGCGATGTTCTCTTCCGCCGCGGCGAAGTCTCGCAGCGCCGCGGTGTAGATGCGGAGAACGTCCTCCCCCGCCCGCGGGTTGTCCTCCCGCAGGATCTGGAGCGCGAGCTCGAACGTGAGGGGCTCGGCGCTCATTCGTCACCGTCCAGCGCCGGACGCCCAAGGTGGACCTTCGGGCGCACGATCGGGCCGTGCTCCTCGTTGGGCTCGACCGGCTCGGTCCCGAGGAGCATCCGCCACGCGGCTTCGTCGGCCACGAGGTTCAGATCGACGAAGCTGCCCTCGCCAAACCCGGGCACCGTGTTGCCGGGCAGCCCAGGCCCACCGCCCGAAAACTGCCAGAGCGCCCAGGACTGCCACGGAAAGAGGGACTTGGGGCCTTGCCCGGGGCGCGGGGCCCACGCGCCGATCCTCGAGTACTGCGCCACCCAGAGCGGGTACCTCGCGAGCTCGCGGACGCGCCCGCCGTCCTTCCATTCGGGCAGGTAGACCTGCGCCGAGTAGATGCCCGCGCGGTGCCCCTGCTCTTCGACGCGCTCGCACCACGCAAGGATCCAGTCCACATAGGCCGAATCGCCCCCGAGCCGGTCCGAGATGCCTTGCTCTTCGCAGTCCAGCCAGACGGGCATTTCTCCCGCGTCGTCACCGACGCCGAGCCCGAGCCCCACGACGTGGTCGGCCTGCTCGCGCGCAGGCCCTCGGCCAGCCCGGGCGAAGTGGTAGATGCCGACCGCGAGCCCTTGCTCGCGCGCCCCGTCGAGATGGAGCCGCGTCTCGGGGTCGATGCCGCGCGGTCCCTCCGAGGCCTTCGCGATGCACCCGCGGATGCGCCCGGGCGGCACGCCAAACGCGGCCCCGGGGTCGTGAGAAACCACCTTCTTCCAGTCGGGTTGGATTTGGACGGCCGAGACGTCGACGACGTAAATTCTTCCCATGGCTCTCTCTCTCCTGTTCACGGCGGGACGAGAACGGCCTCGCCCGCAGTCGATTCGCGAAGAGCTCCGCCGTCCACGACAAGGCTCTTGCCGCTCGCCACCGAGGTCACGAGCGCGCCCGCCGAGAGGATCACGCGCAGGCCGTACGGCGCCGACGTCGGGAGCTCCCGGAGGGCCCCGTCGAGGAGCACGAGGCACCGTTTCGACGCGAGGCCGTACCGCGTGACGGCGTAGGTGTTTTGGGCCGCGTGCTCGGTCGCGTCGCACACGCGCGCGCCGAACCCGATCTCGAGCACGTCCCCGTCGAGGTAGTTCGTCGCGCCCGTGTAGTCCGCGCCGATCACGAGGACGTTGGTCGGGTCAGCCGCGATCGCCGTGTACGCCACGGACGCCGACCACGCGCCCCCGTTCACCCGGATCCTCAGGTTCGAGCCGTCGGCCTCGGCCTGCACCACGTTGTACACGCCGGCCGTGAGCGGGACCCATGCGGTCTGCACCCATCCCGCGATCGAGTCGTAGATGCCGAATGCCACGCCCGAGGACGACACGCAGAGCCCGATCGTCGCGCTGCTCTCGGTCACGAAGATGCACGGGCTCTCGAAGCCGAACGACGTGGGCGCGGGCGCCGAGTTGACCTTCAAGACCGCGAGCGCCGTCAGCGTGGACGCGCCCCCGAGCAACGTCTCGACGGGCACCGAGGTGCGCAAAATGTCGGCCGTGCCGTCGAAGTTCGCCGGGCGGTACCCGTTCTGCGCGGTGCCGATCGCGGGCGTGAACGTCGCCTCGTCGGCGTTGACCCTGCTCGTGCCGTAGTTCTGCCCGAGCCACGGGACGCCCGAGTACGACGCGCGCCAGAGCGCCGACGCGTCCCACGATTCCTCGGTGTCGTACGTGTCAGCGCCGAGGACCTGTTGCTCTTGGTACGTCGCCCACGCGTTCTCCACGCCGAGCCAACGGCCCCGCGCGGACGCGCGGGGCTGCGTGATCGTGACCCCGAGCCGTTGCAGCGCGCGCATGATGTCACTTGTTCGCGATTTGGATCGCCAGGTCGGGCAGGCCCGTGCTCGTGGAGTCCGCCGCGACGACCGCGACGAGCGCCGAATCGGCGTAGACCCGTTTGCGCCCGCATCGGATGAGGTCGAGCGTGTCCGCGAACCCCGCCACCGGGACGCGCATACGCGCCAGTCGGCGCATGACGAGCACGTTGAAGGTGCCCACGGTCGCGACCGAGCCCGCGACATTTTGCACGACGGAAACCCCGCGATCCTGCCCGTCGAGCGGCATGCGGAACATGCGCCCAAGGGTGAGCGCGGCGCCCGCCGAGATCGTGCCGGTCGTCTTCCCCGCGACGCCGAGCTCGTTCGTGTACGTGACCGCGAAGCTCGGCGTTCCGGTGAACGCCGTCACGGCCTCGATCCAAAGCTCGGACGCGAGGTCATCGGCCGGGATGCGTCCCGCGAAAGAGGGCTGCCCCGCGAGCGCGGTGTTCGCGTTGAACGCGTACGCACCGGCCTTGAAAAGCAGGTCGTAGAGCGTGATCGTGCACGCGACCGAGCTCGAATAGTCGATCTTGGTCAGCATGCCTTCGGCGCCGCCCGCGAAGGCGTTGATCAGCGGGCATCCCGGCGTGGCGTCCGTTGGGACAACGCCGGCCGCGGTACTCGAGCCCGCGAGCGTTCCCGCGCCGGGCTGCCCCGCCAAGTCGAACACCGAGAACGGCACGGCCGCGACCGAGGTACGGGTCGCGGTCTTGGTGATCGAGAACTCGTCCTTGCCGGCGCTCATGTAGTCATTGACCGAGAGGATCGCCATGGTGCGACCTCAGGCCAGCGTGATCGGTTGCTGCGGCTCGAAGTTGATCTCGGTGGCCGAGACGGCGACGCCGAGATTTTGAACGATGTGCGTTGCCGTCGAAGGGGCCGTTTCGGTCGACGTGCCGGGGGTCGCGCTGAGGAACTGCACGGCGCCCGGAGTCTTTCCGCTGACCTGGTTGTTCGTGCCCTCGAAGTACACGGTGGCCGTGGCACCGGAGCCGAACGCGGCGAGTACGAACCCCACGGCGCGCTTGTTCGTGGCCGCGTCGGCCTTGCGCGCTCGCGTGCCGCCGACGTTGTGCAGGTTCACGAAATCGCCGGCAGAAAGCGCCTCGCTCGTGACGATGTCCTTCGTGTCGGGCCCGACGCCGGTCGGGAGCACGCCGACGGCGATTCGACCGGTGCCGTCCATTTTGACGAGCTTGTTCGCGGCGGACGTGGCCGACGCGTTCGTGATCGTGTCGTCGAGTATGCCGGACGCGTTCAGGGCCGCGAGCTTGCCCGCGTCGCCCGCGCCGGCGCTCGTGTTTTTGCCGTTCGTGATCGTGAGGTCGAGCACGCCGGAGCCGTTGAGCTGAGGAACCTTCGCCGCATCGCCAGCACCCGCGCTCGTCGCGATCGTCGACTCCTCGGTGAGAACACCGGAAACCTGCTTGAGAAACTTCGGCATTTTCGTCTCCTATTTCACGCGAGTTGGATGGGTGCCGCGATGCGAACGATCATCGACGTGGCGCTCGTCGCGACACCGAGAACCATGAGCCAGCCGGCGACTGGAGCCGTCTGCGTGAGCGCTCCGGACGAGCCGAGGTAGATGAGCGCCCCAGGCGTCCACGACCACGTCTGCTCTTCCATTTCGCCGGTGGTGACGATCGTGACGGGAGCGCCTCCCGAGGCCGCGCCGGAGGTGATGCCGAGGACCGTCGTCAGGCCCAGCGGTGTCGAGGGGTCGGCGTACTCGACGGCGCCGTCTGCCCTCTCCCGCACGGCACGATGCCCCGAGAGCGCCGTGGAGGCTTGACGCGCGATCGACGCTCCGCCTGCTAGCCCAGGCGGCCCCTGAGGACCGCGCCGGCCGAGTTCGAGCACGACGCCCCCGCCCTCGCCAAAGGCGACGCTCGGCCCGCCGTCGAGCGAGAGCTCCAGCAGGTGACGAACGGACGGGACGAAGGCAAGGGAGCTCACCGGGTGACCGCCTCCTCGATGCGAACCTGGACGGTTCGGGTGATGTCGGTGTCTCCGCCCGGGTCGGTGAGCGCGACATCCCAAACCGCGCCACCGGCAGGCCAGAGCGCGGTGACGGCCGCCGCCGCGTAGACCTCGAGCTCCCCTCGGTGCCCAACCTGGTCAGGGTGCACGCTGCAGGTGAACGACGCGATCTCGGCGCCCGACGGGTCACGGAGCTTGCTCGCGACACCCCAGCCGGTCAGGTCCAAGAGGGCGCCCGCGGAATCCCGGAGCGTGCCGGTCATCCGCCACGTCGAGCCACGCTTGAAGCAGAGCGCGGCCGACATCGGTCAGCCCTCCGGCTTCGGGTCGTCGCGGAACGTCGCGAACTTCTCGCGCGCCGCGGCGTCCGCGATGGACTCTTGCGCGGCGAAGAGCGCATCACGCGCCGATGCGCCCTCGTGCACGGCCTTCGCAGCCGCGAGACCCGCTTCGGCGAGCGCGATCGCCACGGTCTTCGCCACGTCTCCCGCGGCGCTCACTGGCACCACCCCGTGCGCGCGCGCCCGTACTTGTCTTGGACGCGGTGACGGCACGCGAGGTAGCCCTCGCATGTCGACGCCGACCGGCGGCACACCTCGAGCTCGGCGCCGTACGCCGCCGGGGCGGCCGTGCTCGGAGGCGCGCAGCCGTCGGTGAGCACCACGAAGCCGAGGACGGCGACGAGGACCACGAGCGCCTTGAGCGCGCCGTAGAAGAGCGGCCCGGGCGGGCCACGGAAGGGGGACTGGAGGGAGTCGATCACTTGGCCACCCGCGCGCGGACCGCCGCGTCCTTCGCCTCGAGCAGCTTTCGCAGCGCGACGGTGCGCTCGGGGTTCCTCGGGAGCGTCTTCGTGACGACCTCGGCGAGATGCCCGAAGAAGGCCGACACGTGCGCGAGGTGAGCGGGAAGGTGCTCCCACGCGAAAAACTGCGCGATGTGCTCGGGCGCGGCGCGCTCGAGATCCGCCTCCGCCCCAGGGTCCTCGGCGAGGAGGTCCTCGCTCGAGATCGTCTCGCCGTCGGGGTGGGTCACCGTGAACCGAGCGAGCTTCACGGTCGCGCTCTTGCGCAGCATGCGCGCGAGCAGGGCCGCGACCTCGTTCGCGTCGGTCGGGGTGTCGTTGTGGTGGGCTCCGACGCCCTCGATTTCGATCCGAAAGTTACCCATTTTACCGGTGCTCCGTGGTGGTGGTGGTGACGGCGAGGCGCTCCCCGAGAAAGCCACCCGCCGTGCTGAGGACGACGACGGCGAGCGCTGCGGCCGCCCATCGGATCGCGGTCTTGCGCCGCTGCTCGCGTCGCGCGAACTCGCCGATCCCGGGGATGCTCTCGACGCCCTTGCCGGTGACCGCCTCGTAGGTCGCTGCCGAGATCGTGAGCGTGCGCTCGCCCGCCTCGGCGAGGGTGTCGAGCTTGGCGTGGACCCGCTCGAACTCGTCCGCGATGCCGTTGCGGAGTCGGTGGATGTCCCGCATGTCGACGGGGCCGCCCGGGCGCGTCGGGTCGTAGTCGATCGGGCGGTACGAAGCCCCGTTGGCGCGCGAGGCGCTCACGGCACGACCTCCTCGGCCGCGTGCTCGGCCGGAGGGCACGACGAGCGGCACCGCTCGGCCGCCTTGCCGAGCTCGTCGTTGACGCGGTCGAAGTCGGCGATCTGGTGCTCGGTGAGGGAGTCGAGCTTCTTGCGGTACGCGACCACCGCGGGATGCTGACCGCTTTTCGTCCGGTCCTCGCCCATCACGGCCTCCGTCCTACGGCCTCGACCACGTTTGCGAGCTGCGCGACGGCCGTAGTCGTGCGCTCCTGGATGTTGATCGCCCGTTCGCCGAGGCTCTTCGCGTCGTCGACGCGGCGCTCGTGCACCTCGGCCAGCTCCTCACGAAGCTGCGCGAGCTCGGCGTCCTTCTTGTCGCGCATCGCGGCGAGCGCGTCGGCGCCCTCTTTGCGCGCGGCCGCGAGCTCCTGGTCTTTGCGCCAGAGCGCGATGACGGCGAGCACGAGGAGCACCCCGAGTACCCCGTGGCCTACGATCGTTTCGACGAGCTTCGCGGTATCCATCCGATCACGACTCCAGGCGCGCGCAGCGCCACTTGATTGTTGTGGCGGCCAGCCCGGTGACGGTGACCTCGATCTTCTTGGTGGTGATGTTGTAGACCAGCGAGGCGTCCAACCCGAACGCCGTACCGCCGACCGTCTCGAGCGCGTAGACCCACGAACACGTTCCGCTCACGTTCGCCATCGAGCGCGTGAGGAGCCACGAGCCGTGTGCGTCGTTGATCGGGGTCTTCTCGGCGTGCACATGCACGCGGTACATTTCGGTTTTTTGCTCGGTCGGCTCGGGATATTCAGCGAGCACGAGCGGCGTGGCGTCCAGGGTGTTCCTCTCGGCCTTCGGCGACGCCCACGCGTCGGTCGCGCCAAAGAGCTTGTCGAGCCAGCTGAGGACGAGTGCCACCCCTGAGATATGCCATCACCGCCAGGCCCGAGACGTCTCGAGCCTGACGAGCGATGTCGATTCCCGGCAACTTACGGCAACTCCCGGCAGCTTACGGCCGGATGCCGAACGCGTAGAGCCGGACGCGCCCGCTCCCCCCGGTGCCTCCGGTGCCGCCGACCCCGTTGTTCGCCGGACCGTTGCCCGCGCCTCCACCACCTCCACCACCGCCGCCACCGCCGGAGTTAGCCGCCGCGCTCCCGCCGTTTGCGCCAGCCACGGCCACGCCCGCGTTGTTTCCGTCGCCGCCGTTGCCGCCGTCCCCCGCGCTCCCGGTCGGCCCGCCGCCACCGCCGCCACCGCCGCCGCCACCTCGGCGCAGACCCGAGTCGGCCCCGGGAGCTCCGCCGATCCCAGCGATCCCCATGCCCGCCGCGTAGCGCACGCGCGTCCGCTGCCGAAGGCCGTTCCGGCCCGCGCGGCTGCCCGGCGGACGCACGTGGTACGCGGGGCCTCCAGACCCAGGAGGCAGGGGATAGCGGACAACCGGCGAGGACGTGTTCCACGAAAGAGTCGTAATCGACGTGCCAAACGACGGGCCGATCCACTCGTCATCCGAAAAATACGCCCACGGGGTGCCGCCGAGGGCCATGAACGTAGCGCCGACGGGGGCCGCGTTGGACGCGCCGCCACCGCCGCCGCCTGCCCCGCCGAACTCGCAAAGGACCTCGCCCGTGGACACGCGCGTCACCGTCGACGCCTGCCCGGGAGCGCCCGCTGTGCCGTAAGGCGCTCCGTTCACGCCCCCAACACCTCCGGCTCCGACGTCGACGGAGTATGTCGCTCCCGCGACGAGGGGGATGATCGCCATTTGTTCGATAGCGCCTCCGCCGCCCGCGGCGCCCATCGCAAAGGCGTCGTCGAGCGCAAGACCGTCAGTCGCGCCACCTCCCCCGCCTCCCCCGCCGTACCCGACGGCGATCGCGTAGGCCACGCCCGCGGGCGCAACCCATGCCACCGTCGGGACGAGGAACTCCGCGACGGCGAAGCACCTCTGGTAGAGCCAGACGGTTCGATCGGCGACTCCCTCAAACGGCACGTTCACCGACCCCGCCTCGATGGGCTCGCCGTCGTCAGGCAGGAGGATCGAAGCGGGGAATGCGGGACTACCAGCGTAAGGTGCGCTCATTCAGAACTCCCAATATCGGCAGTTGGTGAACCGGCCGCTTCGCACGCGCGCGCTCGACGGGTCCCCAGAAATCGACGGCTCCGACCACGAGCCCCAGGTGCCATTCGGGCACGAGAAGGTGTCGGCCGGGTCAAACTGACTTGGGTCGTCCGTCCAGATGACGGCCCGAATCCTCGAGTGCCCCGCCTTCCACTCCTGCATGAGCGCGCGGAGCTCGTAGAGCTGCGAGCGGGGGATCTTGTGGCCAAGCCCCTCGTTCATGCCGTACACCCGACCCAAGGCAGCGTAGTTGCCCTGGACCGGGTAAATGTCGGTGTAGATGACCACGAAGAGATTGCTCCACCACAGAGCCCTCTCGGGATGCGAGACGGAATCCCAGTCCCACGTCGCGGTCTCGACCACGACCGACCCGTCAGAATTCCGCGTGGTCCACACCCCGTTTCGGCAGATGACGCGGACCTTCGGAGAGCCCGGCAGGTACTCCTGAATTTGCCGCGCAAGCTCGCGGGCCGAGCCCTTCACCCGTCGCCGCTCCACCCAGTCGACCAGCTTCGCGGCGAAGCTGTCGGTGGTGTCGGCAAGACCTCGGGTGATGCCGCGCGAGGCCGAGATCAGCGGGAGCGCCGTCGGCGTGCCCACCCCTGGCCACGTGGCTTGGATGCCCTGCGTGAGAACCTCGGCCGCCGCGTCGCACATGGCAGCCACCGACCAGAGCACGCGATAGCCAACATCGAGCCCCGGCCGCGAGGCGAACTCGCTCGGAATCCACGCGGTGAACGCGTCGCGAAACCTCTGGCGCGCGGTCATGTCGGCGACCCTTCGACGAACCGGACCTCGATGGTCGCGGCGAGCACCGCGATCTCGCCTGGCGCAAGGGGGATGTCCGCGTCGTCGTCCGCGTCGACGTCGAAGATGCTCGGATGAGCCGACGCGATCGCGGCCTTCATGCGGTCGGTGAAGAGGTACGCCGACGAGGCCGGCGTCTTCCGGATGCCGCCGATCGGATAGTCGGCCACCAGGGCAACGAGGGCAGTCTCGGCAGGGACACGAACCGCCGACTCGGCAACGCCAGAGGTAGCGCGAGCCCACGCCGTGAACTTGCGGCTTACGACCACCGGAGTCGCTCCGAGGACGGTGACGCGCACGTCCGGCGGACGGGCGAGCTCATCGATCGACGTGGCGATGAAGGGGAGATCGGTCGGCACGGGCGGGCCACTCGGCGACGCGACATAGATGGTTTTCAGGCCGGTATCGCTCGATGGCGACTGCGCAACGCGGTTGACGTCGACAGGCGAGCCGTCCAGGCGCTTCGCCGAGCGCACCGCGTAGGAGTAGGCGCCGCTCGGGCCGAACGGAGAAAGGGTATCGAGCTTGTCTCGGCATCGCTGGCGGAGCGGCGGATCCTTCTCCTCGTCGCTCCCAACGAGGGCGACGAGGTTCGTCACCTCCACGCCGGTCATGACGGTTTCGAGCTTGCGAATTCCTCCGGCCGCGACGCTCGACGCCGAGCCGGCCTCGAGGGCCTCGAACGTGACCTCCAGCGTCTCGAGGGGGCCGAGCACGAAAGCATCGGCGTTGCGGTACGACTTCCGACCGTCCTCCCAAAGCACGGTGACCTCGCCGATCGCCTTCGTGAAGGTCCCGCCGCCCGTGTTCTTGAGCTGCACCTTTTCGCGCGCAAAGGTCGCCGGGATGCGGTGCACCTTGTAGACGTTTTTCGCGGCGAGGGTGAGCCAGTCGCCCTCGGCGGTGTCGAGAAATCCGGACCGGATGAACGCGGCCATGACGGCGGAAAACGCGGCCATCGTCCGGGCAAGGATGCGCATGAGCGTGCGGGTCTTCCCCGCCTTCACCCAGGAGCGCGCGGGGATCTGCATCGTCTCGAGGATCGTCAGCCACGACTCGAGGATCTCGTCTTCGGTGAGCGCTCGCGAGAGCTCTTCGATCGTCAGCATTCAGGCCGCCTCCGTTCCGGTCTCGACGGGCAACGCAGTCGACAAGAGCGCGCCATCGTTCGTCACGATCTCGAGGCGGATCGTGAACGTCGTGGGGCCCTCCTGCTCGATACGCGCGGTCACGCTGGCCACGCGCGGGTCCTTCGCGACCTCGGCCTCGAACTCGCGCCGAGCTTGCTCGACGTCGAGCACGGGAGCCGAAAGCCAGTCGTGGGCGGCCTCGCCGAAGTCAAGATCGTCGAGGTTGGTGCCTCGGCGGGTGGTGAGCCGCCGCAAGACGTCTTGCTCGAGCTCCTCCATCGCGCTCGCGCACTCCGCGGCGAACGGGTCCAGGTCGAAGGGGCCTCGCAGCTCCATCACTCGGCCTCCAGTTTTTCGCTCATTGCCGGAGGCGGAGCCGTAACGGGCTGGCCGAGAGCGCCGAGCGCCGCCGTCACGGCCTGAAACCACGCGGCGCCGCCGAGCACCACCGGCACGCCGCCGCCACCCACCGCGACCTTCTTCGTCGCGTGAATCTCGATGCGCTCGGGCTCCCACCTCTCCCCTCGAGGCCCTTCCCAGGCGATGACGCGCGGGAGACGCGGATCGCCCTCGGCAAAGACCACAAGAACTTCGGTTCCAAGCTGGACCTCGGCGCGCATGCCCGGGAGGCCCGGAAGGATGTCGGCCGGAAGAACGTCGGGAACGCCGCTCGACGGTGTGACGATCTGCAGGTTCAGCCGGTCGCCGGCGCGCGTATAGACGCGGTAACGGTAGGTGCGGAGGTAGACCGCCCCCGAAAGCTCGAGGATGGTCGCCCGCAGCGCGGAGGAGAGAGGCGACCCGGGCACCGGAGAGCACCACGCGGTGCACCGCTGCCCGCTCGCGTCGAGCACCGTCTCCACGTCGCGGACCACGAGCGGGGTCGCAAAACGCGTGTCGGAAAAGGTCCACCCTGGACGCACGAGCTCGGACGACAGCACCGACGCGATCCTGGTCCTGGGGTCGTAATCGGCGACGAGGGCCCCCTCGGGAGCGGCCGTCGCGGTGCGCGCTTTCACCTGCGTGACGCCGAGATCGTCGACGTACCACGCACGCCCCGCAAGGACTCGGCCCGCGGGCCCCGCGACCCGAACGAAGTCCGGACCGAGGCCGGCCTCGGCGACCTCGCCCACCGACTCCCCGGCCGCGGCCGCCGTCGTGCGTACGACGGTGGAAAGCAGCACGCCCGCATCCGACTGGAAGTGCTGCCCGTCGACCTCGCGCCCCCATCCGTCGCCGCCGCCCACGACACGAGCGACGACGCGCGCGCCAAACCGGCCAGACGCCTCGGGGTGAACGGTGCCCAAGAACCGCTCGCCTCGCAGGTCGAGAGTCACCCGCCCCGATGGCACTTCCACAGTAGCGCTCGTGTCGAGCGACACGTCCGCGAACCACGCGCCAACCTCGGGCATGCAGAGGCGCACCTGAAACACCGATCGACCGTCGAGAGAGAGCGTCATAGGAGCTTGTTCACCTGGTCTACGAGCTCGTTGATTTTCACGTCGGCCGCATCCTTCGCGGTCGGCGTCGGGAGAGTCGCGCTAGGGATCCCCGCCGTCGGCTGCTTGAGGACGGGGCGAGGCGCGCGAAACACCATCACGAAGATCGTGCACGTCCAAAGACCCTCGGGGCTCACGTCCCACTGCGACACGTCTTCGACGACCACGTGTGTCACGTTGTGGGGGGCAACCCGCAGGATCGGATGGTAGATGGAGATCGCCCGGTAGTCCGATGTGGTGCGCCCAGTCGGCTTCGGGAGCACCTTCTTGGCGAACTTCTCCCACTCCTCAAAGTGTGAGTCGAGCCAGGCGACCACCTCGATCTCAAACTTCGGAGGCGGCCCGCCTTTGTACGTCGTGTAAGCCGAATCGAAGCCGTAGCCAGTGAGGACCTCCCAGCTCCGAGGATCGCCGAGCTTGCGCGGGCGAGCGGGGCACGGAATCCACTCGGAATTCATGCGCACGCGATCGGAAAACGGAGCGGTCATGCCACCACCATGACCCCCTCCGACGCCGCGAGCTCGCGCAGCACCTCAAGCAGCTCCGCGCGAACGTTCGGAGCACGGAACGCGTCGCGCGGGCCGTCCCCCTTGACCTCGAGGACGATGCGGAGGACGCGCTCGACCGCGCCGCCACCACCCGCGCGAGCGGCCTTCGCGCCTCCGATCGGAGGCTCCGGAACCATCCGGTCGACCGCGCGCCGCACGAGCCCCGCGCCCTGCTCTACCCCCTTCGCCGTGCCGGCCGGGAGTTGCCGACCGTCGCGCTGGAAAACGCGCGAGGGCGAACGGATCTCGGTGCGGGTCGTGAACGCCTTGCGCGCCGTGTCGGCGAGGCCGACCACCGCGTCTTTGAGCTTGCGCGCACCCCCGGTCACGCCCGAGACGATGCCGTCGACGATGTTGGTTCCGATGTCGGACCAACTCATGGCGGAAAGGCGAGCGTGGAACCCGGTGAGAAGGCCCCAGAGCTTTTGCATCGTCCCGATGCTCGCCGCCGCGCTGTATCCCACGGCGCCGACGGCCACGGCCACGAGCCCGAGCACCGCAGCGATCGAAACGGCTGCGTACTGCCCGGCCTTGAGCGACAGACCCAAAAGGTCGATGTTCCCGAGGAGCTTCGTATCTCCGAACGTCTCGTTCAGGCTCTTTCGCATCTTGAGCACGGCGACGGTGAGCGTCAGGCCGCCGATGACGAGCCCCTTGAAGAACTGCTCGGCGATCGGCGTGGCCTTCCCGAAGATGGCCACAGCTCCGTTGCCGAAGACCGTCACGAGCTTTTTGAGCGCCGCGCCGCTCACCGTCGACTCGTCTAGCAAAAGCCGAAAGCGTTCCACGCCTTTCAAGAGCGGTTCGAGCTTCACGTCTTTCGTGAGGCCAAGGAGCGACTCCCGGAACTTCTGCGACTGCACCCCGAGATCGAGCATCTTGCGCGCGTTCAGCTCGCCGAACTTCTTCTCGATGGTCTCTCGCAACACCTTCGCGCCGAGCCCGAGCGGCACGCGCCCCTCGGCGAGGGCGGCCCGGGCGTCCTTCACGCCGATCTTCATCGAAGCGGCTAGGCGCTCCGCCACCTCGTCGAAAGCAACGCCGGTGCCCACGAGAGACTCTCGGTTCACGAAGAGCCTCTGGGAGAGACGCCCCGCCTCTACCAGGCCGCGGATCTTGTTCGCCGCCTCCGAGCCCATCGCGTCGGACGCCTGCGCGACCGCGTTGAAGGTGTCGACGATCGTCTCCCCTCGCATGCCGGTGCGGGCCAGCTCGTTCGCGAGGCCCGCGAGCTCTTCGCGGGACGTGGAGACCTTGCCGGCCAACGCCTCGATCTGCGTGCCGAGCGCGGCCCCGTTGGCCGCCCCGCCCGCCGCGGCCTCTCGGAAAAGGGCCGTGGTCCGCGCCGCGTTCGCCCCCTCGACGACGAACGCCGCCATCTTCGCCGCGAGCCCAGCGGCCGCAACCGTCACCGCGATCACCGCCGCCGCCACGCCAACGAGGGCGAGCCGGAAGACCCCAGACGAAACGGACCCGTTCCCGACGATCTTCGCGAGGCCCGCGAGCTTCGACTGGAGCGCCGTCGCCGGCCCGCCCACCTGTTCGAGCGCGGAGCCCATGCCGCCGGTGTCCGAGCTCGCCGCCTTCGTCCGCGTCGAAAGGTCCTCGAGCGCCACGCCGGATTTTAGGGCGCTCACAGAGAGCGACGACATGTCGTCCCGGAGCCCGTTGATTTTGGCCTGGAGCGCTGCCTTCTCGGTCTTGACCTCTTCGCTCGACCCGCGAAGGCGCCGAAGCGTCTCCGAGTACGTCTTGATCGCCTTCTCGCCCGCGATAAGACGCTCGCGCATCTCCGCGATCGACGCAGCGGACTCTTTCGAGGCCTGCGCCGCGTTACCCTGAAGGCTGATGTCAAAAACTGCCTCGAGCGCCACGGCCTAGTACTCCTCGCCGTCGTAGGTGATCGTCGCGACCGTCGCGCCATCTCGCGCGGGTGCGTTCCGCATGGCCTCGAGGCCTCGGAACAGGAGAGCGCCGGCGACCACGGCCCGCTCCCCCTCCTCGCCCTCCGTCGGCCCGCCGAAGAGCGCGACGAAGCACTCACCGGCGAGCAGAGGGGACGATGTCGCCTTGCGGAGGAGCGCTAGCGTTTTCCCAGCTTCGTCGCGTCTTCCGCGCGATGAAGCGTGATCAGCACATCCTGGAGACGCACCACGAGCCCGGGCGCCGCGTTGAAGAGCTCCTCGGCCTTGTCTCGCGCGGGCGCGTGAAGCTGGTTCAGGACGAACGTGCGAGCCGCGATCATGCGCTCCGGGTCGGTGACGCCCTCGGCCGAGATCGCCGCCGTGAACGTCTTGAAGTGGAGGCCTTCGCCGCGGACGACCGCGCACGGGCCCTCGGTGGTCCTGACGACGTCCCACCGACGACCGCGCCGCCCGAGCTTCGCCGTCAGCTCGATCTCGAGCTCGAGAGCACGCTCCTCGTGCGCGTCCTCGTCCTTCGCGGCCTCGGCGTTCGCCGCCGCCAACTTCGCTTGCAATTCCTCGACTTTGCTCACAGCGGACCTCGCGAGTAGAGAACGGCTCCGTTCTCGGTGATGGTTTCGGTGATCCAAGAAAGGTCGTACATGAGCCCTTCGGGCCCCTCCGACGTGGTTGTTTTCGACTCCTCGAGTCGACAGTTCGTCGCGACCATGACGAGCGGCGGGCGCTTCGGCTCGAAGCACTTCCACGTGATCGGCACCACCGCCGACCCGGCGGAGCCAAGGCCTTTCAGCGACAGCGCCGCGATGAGCGCGACGTAGCTGTTCGCCAGCATCTTCATGGTGATCGGGTCGGCCTCGTAGACGCCGCTCGTCACCCCGAGAGGACCGCGCGATCGGTTCATCCCCGGAACCTTGGCGTGGGTGCGCTTTTGCCCGTACGAGAACTCCGTGAGGCCCACGAAGGGCGACACGCCGATCACGAGTTCGGTGGAGGCCCAAGAGAAAATGTTGCCGTTGACCTTGTAAAGTAGCTTGTCGGTCATGTTGCCTCAGGCCGCCGAAGCGGGAATAGTGCGGACGAACTTCGCCTCAATGTTGAACTTCTTGGCGTAGGCCAGGCTCTTGATCCAGACGTCGCCATTCAGCGTCGCCGGGCCGTTGCTCCCGAGGTCGTCGGTGCGCGAGAGCACGAAGCCCCCGTCGGTGATCTGCCCGTCGAGCTCGGAACGGATGACGGACGAAACGAGGTCGTCGATCTCTTGAGCGTCGACCTCCACGATGTGGTTGTTCTCGTCCTTCCGGATGCCGCTCGAGAGCTTCTGCGTAAGGAGCTCCTTCGCGATCTCGCACGCGCGGTTCATGGTCCGCATGTGCTGCCAGTACACGTAGTCCGAACCCGGCGACGAGAAGAGCAGAGGGTTCGTGACGTACGTTCCCGGGAGCTGGTCGAACGATCGCATGACCGTGAAGCGGGAGTCGTCCAGCCCCGGATAGATCGCCTCGTCGTGCCACTTCGGATTGCCTCGATCGTCCTTGATGTTGACGCCCGAGAGAGGGCCAAGCGACACCTGCGCGCAGTCGACGCCGCGGGCGATCGACATGCCGCGGGTCACCGTCGCCAGCATAGAGTCGCGCACGTGGACGACGCCGGTGATGGGGCTCGACCCGTCGAACACATCGGCCCCAACAAGCCCGCCCGTGTCGGCCTTCGCGGAGAAGATGGTGTCGATCGCGGTCTTGAACGCGGCCTCGGTCTCGCCCGAGTTTCGCGCACGCGTGTTGCCGCTGGTGGTGTAGTAGCGCCCCTCCGCGTCTCGAGCCAGGCGCCACGCGGCGAGGGTGTCGAACATGGTGCCGTCGAGCGGCCCGACCACGTGGACATGCTCGAACCGCTGGGACGAAAGCCGAAGCGCCTCGAGCGCCGCCACCAAGTCGGCGTTGTTCATCCGCGCCGCGGTGGCCGGCAGACTCTCCGTCTGCGCGGCGAGCATGGTGCCCGCGGCGAAGTTGAGCGTCACGCCGGTGGAAAGCCCCGTAGGCAGCTTCAAGAGCAGCGTGTTCGCCGTGCCGAGCGCGAGCGTCGCGGTGTAGTTGACGCCCCCGTCGAGGCTGTATTGGTAGGTGATCCCGGCAGTGCCGACGGTTCCGCCGGCGATCACCTTGAAGATGATCTGATAGTCGTCGATGGGAGTGCCGGTGGCCGTGACCACCGACGTTCCGGCCCCGGAGTGCACGACGGTGCCGAGCACCGCGGCCACGCTCGCAGCCGAGCGCACGCAGACCACCGGGCGTTGCGTAAACTGCATCATCCAAGCGGCGTTTTCCGGAAGGAGCCCGCCGCCGAACTCGGTGACGAGCGCCTTCGACTTGCCGAATGCGGCCGCCTGGTTCTGCGTGCCCGAGATCGCCGGAGCGATGATCGCGCAAATGCCGTCGGCGCCGGGGCGCACGACTCCCGTATTTCCGTCGGTCTTGGTGAGCTGCACGTTCGGAAGCATCGAAACTCCTCACGCCCCGGGGGGCGTTCCTTTGTTGACCTGGCCGCTCGGGAAAACGCGCTTGAGCGGGACGTCGTAAAGCGGGAATCGGACGGTCAGCGCGACCCGAAGCTCGGTGCCGTGCACGAGAACCGCAGGGTCGACCACGAGCCCGATGTCGCCCCACGCGTGCTCCGCCGGGTAGACCGCCGCGAAGGCGCGCACGACCCACTGAAACAGCTCCTCGGCCGCCTCGAACGTGGCCTCTTCGCCTCGGGAGAGCGACGCAGCCCACACGAAGACGGTGTAGAGCGCTTCCCAGTTCGCGAGGCTCCGCGCGACATCGTTGTTTCCGAGGTCGCGGGGGCCGGGCTGGTGCGTCGGCGCGATCCGGCCAAGGCGCCCGCCGTCGTCGCCCGGTTGGATGATCACGCGGTTCGCGCTGCCCGCGCCCTGGTTGACGCGCGAAGGGTGAGCGCGTCGGCCGAACACGACCGACGCAACGAGCCCTTGCGCGGCGAAGTACTCGCGGATCGGGCCTACCGACGCAGCGATCATCTGCCCCCCGTGATCTTGCCGAACGCGACGGCCGCGGCTCCGCGGATCGCTTCGGCGTACGACGCGGGGACGGTGTCCGTCGCGTCGGGGATGATCTTGCGATGCGCCTTCTTCCCGGATCCCTTGCCCGCGGTGTGAAAAAAGTGGTGCCCTCGCACGACGACCTGGAGCGTCGTACCGAGCGCAGCCTTCACCACGCGCACCACGATCGACGAGGCCGCGTTCACGAGGGGGCGGCCTCCGTCGGACTTGCGCGTCGCCCACGTCTCCCCTTCGGGGGTGGTGCCTGCCGCCGCCGAGGCCTTCGCCGCCGCTTCGACCGCGGCACGCGCCTCCTCGGCGGTTCGCGCCGGGAGCTCGGCCAGCGCCGCCACGCGCGCCACCATCTGGTCCATCGCCTCGGCGCCGCTCACGACGTGCCTCGTACGGCCGCGACCTGGGCATCGGTCCATTCATAGGGGCTCTGCTCCGCGTAAAAGAGCGGGCCCCCGCGCTCGACCCCCTCCGACGCCGCGAGATCGGCGCGCAGCGGGAGCTCGTACAAGCCGACTTCGCTATTCGCGGCCTCCTTGAGGGCCTCTTGCGCGGCCTTGGCCGCCTCGATGATGCGCTCGTCGTGCGCGCCTGGCGCGTACCCTAGCGCTTCGTACGCGTCGCCCGTCACGATCTGCTCGAGCCACATGCACGCCACGTCAGGGGCCGGGCTAGCGAACGGGACCGCGTAGCGCTTCGCGAGCCGCGCGTGAATCTCGGTCGTCCGAAGAGCGAGGCGAGCCGCGACATACCCCGGACGACGCATCTCGAGCGCGTCGACGCTCTCCGGCGGCATGACCGTGCGGAGTCGCCATTGCTCGAAGGTGATCAGAGGGGTCGCCATGCTCTCCTGACACCCCAACCCCGGGGCTCGAGGCCTACCGGGGTCGGTGCGGGTTCTGGCCTGCCCTCAGGTCGCCTTGACCTTGTGGAGTTCGTACGGGTGGCCGTAGCCGACGGACATACGTCCGCGGCACTGCCACTCGAAGCGCTGCTGTCGCGCCAGTTGGGCATCGAGACCCGTCGCGCCCGCCCCCTGGCCGGCGTAGTAGTTGATCTCGAAGTCCTTGCGCTTCATGTAGACCAGGCCGCCGATCTCGGTGGTGGCGACGTCCTGGCAACCGATGAAGTAGGAGGTGCCGTTCTCGAAACCGGCGAGCTCGTCGGCGATGACCGGCTGGAGGAGACCGAGCGCATCGACCACCGCCTTGACGTCCGCGCCGCCCGCGCCGCCCGTCGCCGCCTGCGCGATGAACGTGGCGTTCGTGAGCTGCACCGCGCGCCCCATGTTCTCGGGAGAGACGAGGAGCTTGAGCGGACGGAGCCCGCGGGGGTCCTCGCCGTTCGCCGACTTGATGCTGCGGATGTAGGCGACGACCTTCTGGAGGTTCTGGAACGCGACCTCGACCGAAACCGACGTGTCGATCGGGCAGGCTCCCGGGTAGATGCCCGACGCGGCGCCCGTGAAGAGGTTCGCGTAGGTGCCCACCGCAACCCGGTTCGGGTTGACCGGGTGCGCGTTGCTGAAGAACGGCACGCCGTCGTACCCGAGGCTCGCGGCATCGTGCCCGACCTTCAGGGCCTGCACACCCAGCTTCTGCGGGTAGTAGGCCATGTAAGCGCCGATGTTCTTCATCCACTGCGCGCCGACGTCGAGGCCGTTGCCGTCCAGGTCCTCGAACTGCGCGCGCTCGACCTCGAGGCCGCGCCCGTGGTGCTTCGTGGTGAACTCGGCCAGGACCTGCTCGATCCCGGCGTAGTCCATCTGCCCGCCGTCCTCGCCAAGCTCGCCGATCTGGGCGTTCGACAGGAGCCAGGCGAGCACCTCCTTTCGAGACTCCGTCGATTTCTCGATCATGAAGTCCCAAATCCAGATCGACTTCGCGAGCTTTTCGTACGAGTCGACCACGATGATCTTCGAGCGCGTCTCGAAGTCCTGAATGAACTGCAGATTCACGATGGGCATAGCTCAGGACCTTTCAGGGGCTCACGTAGGCGTTGGCGACCCACTTGCCCCCGACCTTCACCGCCGACACGAGGTGGCGCTTCGATGCGAGGAGGGCCGTGGTCAGGTTCGTCGGGCCGGTGGCGTCACGGTATTGGACCGTGTGCCCGTTCTTCGTGCCGTCGGCAGCGAAGAAGATGCGGGTGCCGTCGGGCGCTCCGGACGGCAAGGTGACCGTGGAGACGCCCGCCGTTACGGGGACGTCGTAGACGGCATCTTGGATCGTCGCGGCCGCGGTGAGAACGTAGTCGTTCGCCACGAAAGCGATCGGCGTGGGGAGCGGCGCGAGCTGCTTGGGGACGTCGAGCTTTTCGACGAGCACGCCCTTCGTGGGATGCACCTCCCACACGCGACCGGCGATCGACCGGTTCGCCGCGGTGATGGTGACGGTGTTGTCGTCGAGGTGATAGCAGAGCTTCCCGACGTCGGACGCGATCACCGCATCGCCGGCCGTGGCGTTCGGCCACCACTCGGCGCGCACCTCTCGCCCGAGGTCGACGGAAACCGGCTTTTCGGCAGCCGTGGCGTTCACGCCACGAATGAACGTGCCGATCGCCTGCTGGTTGGGGTCCGAGCTCGCCGGAACGACCTTGCCTGCCCCGTTGAGGCAAGCGCGGGCGCCCTTGAACGCGACGGCGCCAACAGCCAGGATGAGCGTGATATCGCGGAAGAACTTGAAGGGACGATCCTGGTCCCGAACCTGAGCGGTCATTTCGCACCGTCCTTGCTGGCCTGCGCGGCCCGTCGAGCGATGGAGGCCAGGGCGTCGGCCGGGCGCATCGTGCCGAAGACGACGACGTCACCACGGTCGACCACCGCGGCCGATCGGGGGGCAAGCCCCATGCGGCGGTCCATCTCCGCAGCGTCGGGCGACTGGCTCGACACGGGCGCCCCCTGCGTCGCGCCCACGCTCGCCTTCACGTCGGCCTGCGCGGCCGCCGCGGGGTTGCGCTGCGTGACGGGGATCGTCTTGACGGCCTCGCGGAGAAGCGAGATCGGCGCCTTCGCGAGCACCGAAACGACTTCCTTCGCGAGGTCCGGCCGCGACGCGATGAGCCCCGCGCGCTCGGTCTGCTCCTTGTCGGCCTCGAGGCTCGAGACCTTCTGCGCGAGCCCCTGCACCGTCGCGAGGATGGTGGCGAGGGTCGCGGCCACCGGAGGCTCTTTCTTCTCCTCGGCCGGAGGAGCGTCCGAAGAGGCGATCTTTGGCTCTTCGGCGGGCGTCTCCGAGGTGGTGGTTTCGCTGGTGGGCTCCGCCAGCGCGAGGAGTGCCTTTTTGGCTTTCTCGTCGCCCGCGTCGGCGAGCTTTTGAAGCTCGTCGATCAGCTCTTCGATGGTCATGGACGATTCCTTTGGTGCAGTAGCGAGCGCGGTTACCCGCCACGTCGCCGGGTTGTTCGTTAGCGCCGTGTTCAGATACCGAGTGATCTCCCCGCCCTTGTCGCAGTCGTAGGCGGGCGAGAAGTACCTCCACTCGGGAGGGTCCTTTTCGAGACCGGCCCGGATGGTGTCGGTCCACTCGACGTCGACGGCCCAAAGCTCGGGCTCGCCCGCCTCGTCGGGCCGCTCCGCGAGCCGCATCCATCCGACCGCCCGCCGCGCTTCGGGCGGCGCATCGTTCGAAAGCGACAGGTGATCGACGTCGATCGAAAACAGGTTTCCGCGGGCCGCCTGCGTCGAGAGAATCGCCCTCACGCTCGCAGCCGAAAGCGTGTGCGTGCCGTGGTCGGTGACGTTCGGGCCGGCCTTCCAGATGCGAAAGGCCGTCGGCGCCTTGCCGGGGCCCGGCCTCTCGACGGTGCGGGAGTCGTCACGAGCGAGCGCGATCGCAGCGCGGATGCTTCGGGTCTTCATGATGCCGCCTCGAAATCTCCCGAGTCCTCGGGCTCGGGCGCGCCGCCGATCGGCTGCCACGCCACGCCCCACGAGTGCGTGCCGTTCTTCCCTGGGATGAGCACGCGCACGCGCTCGACGCCGCAAAGGCGGCACCGGTTCGAGCTCCCGTGCTCGCAGCGAGGCACGCCGTGCTCGGTCATCTCCTCGGCGAGCTTCGCCGCGCCGCTGAGACCGGGCGGCTCCTCGGCGTCGACGGTGCTTTCCACGAGGGAGAGCTTCGGAGCGCCTTCCGCGGGCTTCGCCGGCGTCACGGCGGGAGCGACCGCGGGACCACCGGCCGCGTCGACCACCGCGACGCCAAAGCGCCGATACTCGGCCACCGCGTCGATGCGCTTGCCGTCGCCGGCAAGGGCAGCGTTCCCCTTCTCGAGGGCGCCCCCGATCGCCACGAGCCCGTTCGCACGCGATACGAGCTCGGCGGGCGAGGTCGTGTCGTACGTGAGCACCGCGGCGCGCTGCAGGCCCCCAACGCCCCACCGCGAGATCACCCACGGGGGAAGGCACTGCGTGTTGATCGTGTGAGCGAGGGAGGTGGCGGTCGCCGCAATGAGGTCGGCTCGCACCTGCTCGTGAACGTTCCCCGAAGAGAATGCGCCCGAGCTGGTCGTGGTGCCGACCTGGCCGAGCACGCACACCATGAACTCCTCGTTCGAGCGCGCGATCGTTTCCTTGAACGACTCCCAGCCGCGCCCGTTCGACTCGATGATCTTGACGTCCCACCCGGGGGGCAGCTCGATCACCGTGTTGATGCCCCAGGCGATGAGCTTCTGGAGGAAGCCGAGGCGCTGAACTTCAGTCGCGCCCGCGGGCGCCGTGGCCGCACGAGCGGGGTTCGCGAGCTTCCCCTCCCAGTTCGAGGTGTTGAGCTTCGCGTGCGCCTTGTCGATGTACGCTGCGCCGATGGCTCGCCAGAGGCCGTACCGCCACGGAGAGACGCGGCCCGCCTCGATGTGTAGCACCCATCGCCCGTCGCCGGGCGTGATGGGCAGGAGCCCCGCAACGCTCGCGTAGTACCACCGGTTTTCCGACCAGCGGAATCGCAAGAACTCGGGCTCGAGCCGGACCAAGACCGGGAAGTCTCGGCCGGGCACCGGCACGAGCTGACCAACGGCTACGCCGAGCATGAGCCCGTCGGTCGCCATCGCCGCGAGCTCGGACGCCGGGAGCATGTCGTCGAACACGCTGCGCGCGCCGTCGATCTGCGTGAGCGCCGCGATCTGCTCTTCGTCGCCCGCCCACGTCCGAGGAAGCTTCGTCACGCCGCCCATGCGCGCCGAGAGCACGCCGCGCAAAAAGCCGTCGCCGAGAGCCGCGCTCGTGATCTGCGCCGCGATCGAAAGGTCGCCGGTGTCGGCGGCGTACTGCGCGCTTTCGAGGTCGCGCAGGTACCACCGAAGCCGCGTGGTCGGCAGCGGCGAGACCTGCCCGCCGAGCGCCTTCAGGCGCGCGTCGACCTGCTCGTCACCGAAGCTCGGCGCCGTCGCGGGCGCCGCCGCGAACGCCGAAACGCCGAGGAGCGCCGCCACCGCGTCTCGGATGTTCTCGCGAACGCCCATCACCCACCCCACACGGCGAGGCCGTCGTACGGGTTCATGGCGGGCGCGTCGTAGTCGTCGACCTGCGGCGAAGCGGTCGCAGCTGCAGCCGCGGCCGCCTCCGCCTCGTCGGCCTCCGTGCTGGCAGACTGCCAGCCGTAGACCGAGAGCGTCGCCGCGTCACCCTCGTCAGGCGAGCGACCAAGGGTCTTCTTGAGGTCCTTCTTGGGCGTGGCAGAAAGCCGCTCGCGCCCGTCCTTGCACAGGACGTTCACGAAGTCGGGCGCGTTGAGGTCCTGGCGAAGCTTCGAGCGCGTGGGAATCGCGCCGCCGGCCTCGACCCAGTCTCGGAACTCGCCCCACACCTCGTCACGAAGAAGCTGGTATTTCGAGCCGCCGCCTTGCCGCGGCATCTTCGAGCCACGAACGATGACAAGCTCGAAGGCCTCGGGGTCCCGAAGGAGACGCGCCCGGAGCGCGCGCTCGACGTCGATGCCGATCACGCCCTCCGCGTCGAGCGCGATCCTCGGCCTCGCCTCGCGCGGGAGCCGATGAGACTCGAGCAGCGCAAGCGCGTTCTCCACGATGCCGTCGGGCGTGAGCCCTCGCCACGTGAGCAGCGTTCCGATCTTGAGCCCGCGGCGCACGGCGATCGCCGTCTCGTCGTTCGTGGTCTTGTCGCCCGCGGGGTCGATGCCGATCTGGAGCTGCCCCTCGAACGCCGTCGCGTCCCAGAGCGCTTCCGCTGTGTTGATGGCCTCGGCCGCGACGACCTTGCCCTCAGCGCCCGAGTGAAACTCGCCCTTCACGCGGATCGCGTACTCGGGCGAATCCTCGCCGGGATTCGCCTTCCACTCGGCGATCCAGTCCGGCCCGGCGAGCCCGGGCACAACGTCGGCGCCCGTCGCTCCACGAGCGTTCGGCGTGTCCTCCGAGCTCGTGTGCAGGCAAAACCAATTCGCCTTCTCGGCGTGGTGCGACCGGTAGAAACCGCCGCTCGTACGGGTCGGGTTGCCCGCGTAGGCCTTGCGCACAAACCCGCCGGAGCCCGCGGTCGACGTACCGATCGCCTCGAGCACGGGGTCAGGAACGCCGCTCGCCTCGTCGACAAGAACGAGCACGTTCGGACCGCTGATGCCCTGGACACCCTCGGGCTTCTGGGCGGTCATGCCCCAAACCTTCCGGTCGTCGGAAGCCTCGTGCAGGCCACCGCGGCACGTCGCGTGGAGCTCCCCGCCGATCGGGATGAGCGCGCCGCGGTGCAACCGGCGAAGCTCTTTGTAGACCCCGAAGTCGATCTGGGCCTCTTTGACCGCGACGATCGGCACGCACGCGCGCTCGAACGAGCAAAAAAACCAGAGCGCCGCCACGGCAAAGGCCGTGGTCTTTCCGGTTTTGTGTCCCGAGCGCCACGTGACGTTTCGGTTTCCCAAGAGCGCAACCAGGAAGTTGCAAAGCGCGTCGGTCACCTGCACGCGAAGGACCTCGCGAGCGAAGCGCACCGGGTCTCGGCGGTACTTCGGCGACGGCCACGAGTGCTCGCTGCCACGGGTCGCGATGCGCTCGGCCACATGGGCCAAGGCGCCAAACGGGTTGCGCTCACGCCGACGCGCGCCCCGAGCTCCCGTGTGTGCGACGCCTCCGGCCACACCAGGACCGTTCCACACGCTGCGCGCCACCGAGGTTGCTAAACAGGGTTACGGCCCCCCGGTTACGTCCGTTTGTAACCCGACTCCATTTCGACGCGCCGCAGCTCGGCGGCAACGGCCGCCGCCGCCTCGGGATGCCCCGCGAGACCTCGGGCCAAGGCCTGCTCGACTTCGCGCCAGAGGGGGAGCTTGAAGAACCGCGCCCCGAGATCGAACGCGCCGGTCATCTTGCCCAGGATGGCCAGGGTCTGCCCGAGCGACGCGCGCACACGGGCCTTCTCCAGCGGGAGCGCGTCGGAGTCCTTCCGGAGCTCGTCCAGCCCTTGGCGAAGATCGCCCATGAGCTCGTCGGCCATGCTCAGGACCTGGTCCGGGACCGTCGCCCCATGGCCCGCTCCATGCGCGAGGATCGGCGAGCTCGGCGCGACAGGGGCCACCGTGGACGCCGAGGACGCCTTCGGCGCGCGCTTCGGAGGCTCTTCGTCCCACGCCGTGACGGGGATCCCGTAGCGCTCCGCGAGCACGACGCGCGCGGCCTCGTCGGGACGCTTCCGGGCGTTCATCCAGTTCGAGACGGTGACGCGCGATTTGCCGACGACTGCCGCGACGACCTCTTGCGCGAGGCCGGTGCGGGCCAGGAGGACGGCGCCCTGATTACGTTTCATTGGGGGAACGCTCGGGGGTTACAACTTCGGATTTCACGGACGTTTGCGTGGAAAATCGCC
>ERZ869907.133-NODE-133-length-35693-cov-35.681379_pt1 | contig 35693 bp, 59 predicted proteins | sample MGYA00579309_ERZ869907 | MGnify/ENA primary metagenome ERZ869907 (study PRJEB32216, sample SAMN09231814) | wastewater metagenome | place: USA: Maryland | collected 2016-07-30 | study: EMG produced TPA metagenomics assembly of the PRJNA472060 data set (Reclaimed... | reverse complement strand
GCAGGCCGGCCCGGCGCTCGGGCAGACGGTGGCGGGTCTGAGCAGGGCGGCGGCGGCGTAAAGATGGAAATTCATCGGGTAGACAACCGGCGTTCGCGGTTCCAGCCGGGGGCGTCTCTAGCTGAGAAGCTGCGCGCCTACTCCGTTGATGGCGCGGTGCCGGATGGATTTGAGACGCCTTGCCGGGAGTGGGCAGCGGTGCGGACGGGCAACGGTTATGGGCAAGTGACCGATGAGCAGGGCCGCAAGGTAGGGGCGCATCGTGCGTCTTATGAGGTGAGCAACGGCCCGATAGCGTCGGGCTTGGTGATCGACCATCTGTGCCGCAACCGCGCGTGCATCAATCCAGAGCATCTGGAGGCTGTCACGCCGTCTGTGAATGTGCTTCGCGGCGATAGTCCGCGCGCCTCTGCTGATTTTCTGCGCGCGATGAACACGAGCAAGACACACTGTCCCAGCGGCCATCCGTATGACGGCGAAAATTTGTATGTGAAGCCAACTGGCGCGCGCGTGTGCCGGTCCTGCAAGAACGATCAACAGCGCGCCCGTCGCGCGAAGAAGTCCTGTGATTTTGTTTAAGTCGCTGCGGCGCAAGAGAGACGCTTACATCGACACGTTCCGAGGGCCGTCTGGTGAGCGCGTGCTGCGCGATCTGATCCGGTGGGCGCGTGTCTTTAGCTCCACGTTCGACCCTGACCCGCGCATCGCTGCCTTCCGTGAAGGACGGCGCGAGGCGGTGTTGCGCATTCTTACCTTTTTGAACCTCCCCGAAAGCCGGGTGCAGGAATTGAGCGAGGCAGAGACGGATGAGTGAAGCGGCCCAGGTTCTGGCCGGGGGTGAACCCTCGACAACCGGAACGCAAGCGACGACGGACAAGGTGGAAGCCCCCGTTGCGGAAGTCACCAAGACGATTGAGGGCTTGCCCGATTGGGCGAAGGATTGGAGCCCTGCGGCGCAGAACGTCATCGCCGCCAAGAAGTGGTCGAAGCCCGAGCAGGTTGCCGAGGGCTACGCCAACCTTGAGAAGCTTCTGGGTGGCGACAAGATCGCGCTGCCCAAGGACGAGAACGATCCCGCATGGAAAGACGTGTGGAAGCGCCTCGGCAGCCTTGAGAAGCCTGAAGAATACGCCGGCATGGTGAAGCCTGTTGAGGGCACACCTGACCTCGATCCGGGTTTCGTGGGCGCCATGTCCACGCTGGCCCAGAAAGCGAACCTGACGCCTGCGCAGTGGAAGACGATGGTGGAGGGCTATCAGGCGCTCTCCGCCGCCGCTGTGAACGATCAGGCTGGCGCTGACGCTGAGGCCGCCGCTGCGCTTGAGCGCGACGTGGCGGCCCTGAAATCGCGTCTCGGCAAGGATTACGACGCCTACATTGCCGATGCGCAGCGCGCCGGTCTGGCGGTCAAGATGACGCCCGAGGAAAGCGCGGCCATGGTGGAGGCGTTCGGCTTCGCCCGGGCGACGGAGATCATGAACGGCCTTGGGTCCAAGTTCGGCAAGGAGGCCGGGTTTGTTGAGGGCAAGGGTCCGCAGGGCCAGATGACGCCCGAGATGGCGCGGGCACGCATTGCCGAGCTTGGCAACGACCCTGTGTGGCGCAGGAGCTACCTTGAAGGCGACTCCGGCAAGAAGGCCGAGATGGAGAACCTTCAGAAGATCGCGGCGGGCGTGGCGTGAGCGCGATCCGTCTGGAACTGGTGAAGCTGTGCTACGCGCATGGCAAGGAAGCCCGGCACATCATCGAGACCGCCGCCGAGCTTGAGACATGGATTTCGGAGGGCGACAAGGCTGAGAAGCCCCGCCCGACATTGACTGCGGGAAAGACCGCAACCGCCGACGCGGGCGCTAAACGCTAGAAGCCGACCCCGTATCAATCGACGCCTGACAGAGCGGACAAGCCCTCGTGCCCCGCTGTGAAGTCGCGCGTCTGACCGCACGGACAAGTCCTTCGCCTGATCCCCAATCAAGCGAAAGGAAACCCATACCATGGGTGTCAACGTCTCTGCGCACTATGTGACGCAGTTCACTACCAATGTGCAGCTTCTCCTTCAGCAGAAGGGTTCGCTGCTTCGCGATACCGTGAGTGTCGGTTCGCATCGCGGCGAAAGCGCCGTCCCTGTCGAGCAGATCGGCGCCATCTCGGCGTCCATCCGTTCGGGCCGTGGCGCGCCCATCGTCGTCCAGGACAGCCCGGAAACCCGTCGCTGGGTCTATCCGGTCGATTACATCACGCAGGCCGAAATCGTCGATAGCGACGACAAGGTGCGGATGCTGATCGATCCGCAGTCCAGCTACGTCCAGAACGCGGTCAACGCCATCGGCCGCCAGATGGACGACACGATCCTTGCCTCGCTCTATGCGTCGGCCAACACGGGCAAGACCGGCTCGACCGCCGTCACCTTCCCCTCGGCCCAGCAGGTCGGCATCAACGTGGGCGGCACCTCGTCGTCGCTGAACGTCGCCAAGCTGCGTGAAGCGCTCCGCATCCTGATCGCCAACGAAGTTGACGTGATGGGCGAGCGTCCGACGGTCGTGGTCAATGCCAAGCAGCACGACGCGCTCCTGAACGAAATCCAGATCATCTCGGCGGACTTCAACCGTGGTGAGGCCGTGATCGAGTCGGGCCGCGTGACGCGCATCCTCGGCATGGACATCAAGATCTGCAACCGCGTGCCGCTCTCATCGAGCAACGCGCTGGTGCCGGTTTACGTGAAGTCCGGCGTTCACCTCGGCATCTGGAACGACATCCAGACCTTCGTGAACGAGCAGCCCACGCTCGAAAAGAACCCCACCACGGTCTATGCGGCTGCCACCTTCGGGGCCACGCGCCTTGAAGAGGGCAAGATCGTCCAGATCACGTGTGCTTAAGGAGGTCATGAACCATGGCTGTAGTTAACACCAAGTCGGCTTCCGTTACGGCGAAGGACTCGACCCCCAACACGCTGTCCAACCCGCGCTTCCGCACGGTGTGGGATGGCGGCGCGGTGGACATCGCGGCAGCGGACGACGATACGTCCGTCTATCGCGTCTGCCGCGTGCATTCCTCGCAGCGCATCTTCGGCGTCTATGTGACGAATGCGGCGATCACTGGCGGCACCGATTACGATCTTGGCTTCTACCGCACGGCTGCCGATGGTGGCGCGCTGGTGGACAAGGACAATATCGTGGACGGTGCGACCCATGCCACAGCGCGCCTGATCCCGACGGCTCTGGCCTTCACCACGGGCACCGATTTCGGCAAGCGCGTGTGGGAGATCGCCGGCCTGACGAGCGATCCGAACATCGAGTATGATATCTGCTGGACGGCCAACACGGTCGGCTCCGGCGCTGGCACGCTCACCACGTGGCTGGAAATCAGCGCGGTCTAAGCGCTCTCGGGGCGGGGGAGAAATCCTCCGCCCTTTCTCTTTTCCCCTGACATTTGAACGGAGGCCGTGATGGCTGACAGGTATTACAACGTCGCCCTTGGCGGCTCGATGAAGGGCGATGTGACGGAGGCGGGCTCCGACTCGTCCGGCTTCGCTGCATTCCGTGTGACGTATGACGCCACGGGCAATTCCAAGGTTCAGGCGCTTCGCGCTATCGAGGCCATCAAGCAGGCCATCGAAGTCGAAACCTGGCCCCCGGCCTAAGGGGGTCTGACACATGGCAACGCGAACCCCTACAGTCAGCTACAGCCTGAACCGCGCGACGGTTGTGTGGACCGGCCTTCTCAATGGTGACGACGGCGCCGCGTTTGAGGGCTTCGATTGGGCGGATGCGTCTGTCCAGATCACGGGCACCTTCGGCGTCGGCGGCTCCATCAACATGACGGGTTCCAATGACGGAACCAATTACGTCGTCCTGACCGACCCGCAGGGCAACGCCCTCACCAAGACGGCAGCGGCCGTCGAGCAGATCAGCGAAGGCGTCAAGTCATTCAAGCCCGCCGTGACGGCGGGCGACGGCACGACCTCGCTGACGGTCACCATGTATGCCCGGAGGAACCGTTGATGGCCAAGCCGACCCTATCCGAGACGCAGGCGGCTCTTGCGAAGCTCGGCGTCATCGCGCGTGCCATTGCGGACGCCCAGGTCATCGTGGACGGCCTCGCCGGTCACGAGCAGAACGCGAAGGAACTGAAGGCGGCTGCTGACGCCGCTCGCGCGGACAAGGCCAAGGCCGACGCCGACCTTGCCGAAGTGCAGGCGACAATCGTGGCCGCCAAGGCCGAGGGCAAGAAGCTGGCTGAGGCCGCCAAGGCCAAGGCCGACGGCATCGTGAGCGCCGCTGAGGCGAAGGCGAGCGCCCTTGTGGCTGATGCCGAAGCGAAGGCGGAAAAGGCCGCTGCTGACGCAGCCGGTGCGCTACAGGCAGCGATTGATGCCGATGCCAAGCGCGCGGTCGCGGCGTCCGATCTGGAAGACCTGACGACGCGGATCGAGAGCGCGAAGGCGAAGCTGCGCGCGCTGGTGGCGTAAGTGCTGCTTCTCACGTCCACAAGCGATCTGATCCGGCTCGTCACATCGAGCGCGGCCGCGATCAAGGTTCATGCGTCCTATGTGGACCTGAGCGGGGCGACGGTCACGCCCGGCCGGACCAACACGTCCATTTCGAGCGCGACGACGACCGATATTGTGGCTTCTCCAGGCTCTGGCGTGCAGCGCAACGTCAAGGGCGTCACGATTTTCAATGACGATGCCAGCCTGTCTTGCAGCGTGCAGATTTCGCACACAGACGGCACGACGGCGGTGGACCTGTGGACGGTCAATCTCGTCGCGGGTCAGGGCGTCCAGTATGTCGAAGGCCGGGGCTGGGAAGTCCTTGGCGGCAACACGCTCGGCAACGCTGTTGACGTGCAGGTGTTCACGAATAGCGGCACATGGACCAAGCCGACAACGTTCACCCCCAAGGTGGTGATTGTCGAGGCCATCGGTGGTGGCGGTGGCGGTGGTGCCGGCGCGTCTCTCGCCACGGCTGTTGTCGCCAAGGGTGGCGGCGGTGGCGGTGGAGGCGGTTGGGTGCGCGGCGTGTTCAACGCTGACGATCTGGCGTCCACCGAGTCTGTCACGCTCGGCGCGGGCGGAACGGCTGGTGCGCGAGGCGCTGCTGGCGCGGCGGGCGGCGCAGGCGGCATCGGCGGCAACACGACTTTCGGAAGCTGGCTGACGGCCTTCGGTGGCGGTGGTGGCGCAGGTGGTGCGATCTCTGCTGCGGTGACGGGCGGTGGCGGGGGCGGCGGTTCTGGTGGTGCCGGCGCATCTGGCTCAACGTCTGGCGGTGCTGGCGGTGTTCCAACGGCTGCGTCCAACGGCGCGGGCGGGCAGGGCGTTACCGGCACGGTTGCCGTCTCCACAACTGGCAATGCGGAATTTGGCGGCGCCGCTGGCGCTGGTAGTGCCAACCCGCCTGTAACCAACTCGCGTGGCGGCTCGTCGCTGCGTGGCGGTGGCGGGGGCGGCTCAGGCGGGCACCACAGCGCGACTCCTGCGATTGTCGCAGGCGGCGAGGGTGGGCGCTCTGGCTCCTACGTGGTCGGCGGCGGCGGCACGGTTGGCACGGACGGCGCAAGCCCGACGGCAGGCGGCAATGGCGCCAATGCAAACTCCGGTCGCGGTGGCGCAGGCGGAGGCGGTGGCGGCACAACCATCACGGCGTCCACAAACGGCGGCGACGGCGGCAATGGTGGCCTTGGCGGTGGCGGTGGGGGCGGGGGCGGCGTCGGCATGAACCCCGGCCTCGGCGGCAACGGTGGCGTTGGCGGTAAGGGCTACTGCATCGTCTACGCGTGGTGATGCGCCGTGGCCCATCCCGGCGCGTTCAGTCCTGATCTGGTTCCGGTCGCGTGGTTCGATCCGGACATGCAGCCGTCAGGCTGGTTTGCCGATGAACTGATAGCGGACGGGGGAACACCCCCCGAACCAGAACCCTCTGAAGGCGGTCTCACCCGCCGCTTTTTCACGACCAGGAGAGGCCGCTAATGCCCCGCACCTTCACGGACCGCACCCGTCCGAAAGAAGTCATGTCAGCCGACGACGTCGCGCTGTCCAAGCTGCTCGCCACGACGAGACGAGGACGCTAAGTGACCTCACAAATCCAGGTCGTCAACGCCGCGCTTCGCCTGATCGGCACGCGGCGGCTGACGGCGCTCGACCAAGGCAGCGTGGAAGCCGTGGAGGCTGAGGACGCATGGGATCGCGTGCTTGATGCGACCCTGCGCAGCCATCCGTGGAATTTCGCCATGAAGTTGGCGAGCCTCGCGGCAGATAGCGTTGCGCCTGCGTGGGGCTACACCTCGGCCTATCCTGTCCCGTCGGACTGCCTGCGCGTGTGGGCGGTTGATGGGCTGGACTGGAGGTCATGGACTATCGGCCGCCACGGCACGTCTCCGAACGAGGTGACGGCCATTCTCGCGAACACGACGGGCGCGCTCAACGTCGCCTATGTGCAGCGCGTGACGGACGTGTCCAAGTGGGACAGCCTCGCGGTGAAGGTGCTGGAGCTGGATCTGGCGCTGGAGCTGTCCAAGAAGATCACCGACTCCAACCCCGACGTGCAGGCGCTTTACGAGATGCGCCGCATGGCTCTGCGTGACGCTAAGGTCGCGGATGCTGTCGAGACGCCTCCGGGCGATACCGGGCCGGATGACTTCATTCTCGCGCGCGGGGATGGTGGCGTCTACAGCTACTGGCCGCGCTACGTCTGATGCCCAAGGCAGCACCGGCACTCGTCAGCTTGAATGCTGGCGAGTTCTCCCCTCTTGTCGAAGGCCGCATCGACCTCGACCAATACCGCTCGGCGCTGACGCTCTGCGAAAACTTCATCCCCATTGCGCAGGGTGCGCTCCGCAACCGCCCCGGCACCAACTACGTCAACACCGCGAAGTCGTCCTCTCTGGCCGACGTGACGCGGCTGGTGAGCTTCGTTTACTCGCAGGACCAGTCCTACGTCCTTGAGTTCGGCAACCTGTATTTCCGGGTCTATCGGAACCGGGCGTATAACTCGACGGAGGTGGTGACGCCGTGGACGACGGCCGATCTGCCTTTGTTGCAGTTCACGCAGTCGGCGGATGTTCTCTACGTCACGCATCCGAGCTACCCGCCTTACGCCATTGCGCGCACCGGGCACACGTCATGGACCTGCACGGCTCTGACGTTCGATGACGGGCCGTTTCTGGACGACAACCCGGACAACACGACGATTGCGGTCTCCGGCACGCTGACCAAGGGCGGCACGGTCACGCTCACCGCGACGCCGGGCTACTTCACGGCCAACATGGTCGGCGGCCTGTTCCGGCTGTGGGCGACGAATATCGATGTTTCCAATTTCCAGCCTTGGGAGCCGGGCAAGAGCTACACGACTTCGGATCGCGTCTATCACAACGGGCGCATCTACGCGAACGCGACCGGCTCGACCAAAACCAGCGGCACCATTCCGCCGACGCATGAGGAAGGCTCGCGCTGGGACGGCCTTGGAAGCACGAACTGCAAGTGGACATTCGAGAGCGCGTTCTTCGGTGTCGTGCGGGTCGCGACCTATTCGAGCGCCACGTCAGTCACGGCCACGGTCCTTCAGCAGCTTCCCTTTACGCTGACGAGCCACGCTTCAACGCGCTGGGCAGAGGGCGCATGGTCGGCTGAGAATGGCTATCCGGCAGCGTCCACGTTCTACCAGGATCGCCTCTGGTTCGGCGGCACGACATTCCAGCCTGACACGGCATGGGGGTCTGGCGTTGGCGACTATCCGAATTTCGGCGCGTTCAATCTCTCAGGCCAGATCACCAGCGATCTCGCCATTACGGTCACGGTCGCGTCACAGCAGGTCAACCGTATCCGTTGGATGCGTGCGGATGGGGCGAACCTCGTTATCGGCACGGAGGCCAGCGAGTTCCTGATTGCGCCGGCCACGACGGCAGAGGGCCTGTCGCAATCAAACCTCCGCATCATGGAGCAGACGAATTACGGGTCATCGACCGTCGCTCCCATCCGTGTCGGGCCGACGATCATCATGGTGCAGCGCGCCGGCCGTCAGGTGCGGGAGCTGACGTTCAGCCCGCAGGATGATCGCTACATCGCGCCGGACATGACGGCGCTGGCGACGCACATCACGGCGTCTGGCGTGGCCGACATGGCTTATGCGCCGGAGCCGCACGATCTGATCTGGGTGGTTCTGGAAGACGGCGGCCTCCGCACGCTGACCTATGACCGCGACCAAGGCGTCATGGGCTGGGCGCGGCATACGCTGGGCGGGGCAGGGGATAGCAGCGGCAATCCGCCGTTTGTGGAGAGTGTGGCTGTTATCCCATCGCCAGACGGAACCCGATCCGATGCCTGGCTGTGCGTGCGCTGGTGGCTCAACGGGGCGCTGAAACGTTGCATCGTCTATGCGAATTTCGACCGCGACGTGGACGGGGAGATCGCGGACAGCCAGTTTCTCGACTGCGCCGTGACCTATGACAGCACGGCGACGGCGACGATTACCGGCCTCGGGCACCTCAACGGCGTGGAGTGCCGGGTCATCGCGGATGGCTACGTCCACCCCGTCAAGACCCCTTCGGGCGGGTCGATAACCTTGGACCGCACGGCGAGCGTTGTGCATGTGGGCCTGTTTGCCCCGGCCAAGGCCGAGACCATGCGGATTGAGGCTGGATCTGCAAACGGCACGGCGCAGGCGAAGACCAAGCGGTTCAGCAAGGTGCGGTTCCGGGTTTACGCTTCGACAGGCGGCAAGTATGGCCCCCGCGCGCGGACAAGCGACCAGTTCCGCCTGATCGACCGCGTGCCGAGCGATCTGCTCACGGCGGCGCAGGCGTTGCAGTCGGACGATTACGAGGTGTCGTGGCCTACCGGGCATGAGAAGCCGGGGCGGCTGTATTTTGAGCAGGACGTGGCCCTGCCGTTCAACATGCTGGCGATCTTCCCGATTGTGGACACGAAAGACTAGCAGTGCTGGTCAAATGCGTGTGCGGCACCGTCCAAGAGCGACGGAGCCGAGGATACTGCGCGCCTTGTCACGCGGCCTACCAACGGAAACACCGCCCAAAATACAGTGAACTAAGCGAGGCCGACAAAGCCAAGGCTCGGGTGAGGGCAAAATCAAGATACCTCGTTGCGTCGGGAAAGATCGCCAAAATGCCCTGCCGTGATTGCGGCTCGGAAAGGGCAGAGAGGCATCACCCAGATTACAGCGACCCCTGGAATATCGAGTGGCTGTGCAGAACGTGCCACGTGGAACATCACATGGCTGAAGCCGCGTGATCGATCTCGTGAGGCTGGCACCGCAGCACCTGCGCGACATGCGGCTGCAAGACAATCAGGTCGCGTTCGGCGCGCGCTTTACTGACGATTTTCTAGAGGCGCTGGCTAAGACAAACGCCTGGACGCTGATGCGGCACGGGGAGCCGGTCGGGTGCGCCGGCGTGGCTGAGATAGACGGCTTCAAAAACTACGCGTGGGCGTTTTTGGGTGAAAGCATCGGTCGGCAGATGCTGACCGCAACGCGCGCCTGCGCGGACATGCTCTCTGGCTACACCTCCGACGTGTTCACGCACTGCCGGATGGATGTTCCGGCCAATGCGCGCTGGCTGAAATTGCTGGGCTTCGAGCCGACGGGGACGCGGGACGTGTTGCCGGACGGGATGACATACGAGCTGTGGGTGCGAAAGCATGTTTGAACTGGTGAGCGCGGGGGGCGGGGGCTTCCTGCACTGGCTGTGCGCCGATCCGACGCTGTTGCTCGTCTCGGCTGGCCTATCTGCCGCGTCACAGCTGTTTGCGGGCTTCTCGCAGATGCAGCAGGAGAACGCGACCGCTGCGGCGGCAGAGGCCAATGCGAAGGAGACGGGCCGCCAGTTGGCCGCTGAGGACGTGGTGGCCGAGCGCCAGCAGCGTGCCATGGTGGGCGATACCCTGACGGCGATTGGTGGGAACAACGTTACGCTGTCCGGCTCGGCGCTGGACGTGACCCGCCAGAACCTTGTGGAGAGCGAATATGAGCGCCTTGTGGGGCGCCGCCAGCGCGCCATGGAGATCGACAACCTGAAATATGAGGCGGCGGCGGCGAAGTCGCGCGGGAAACAGGCCATGTTCGGCGGCATTCTTGGCGCAGCTGGGTCGGCGGCGCAGGTGTTCGCGCCATCTCCGGGCGGCGGTCTGGGCGGTGGTGCGTCACGCGGCTCGATTGCTGGCCTCGGTCGCGGCATCGGGCGGGGCTGACGGATGCCGGCATTTCCCACAGTCCTCGCGCGCTCGGCCGGCGGCATTGTCGCCGTGCCGAATGTGCAGGTCACAAACGGCGCGATTGCTGGCGGGCTGGCCTCTGCGGCCGAAAGCACTGGCCGTCTTGCTGCATCGGTCGAACAGCAGAAGGAGAAGGACGCACGCCTCTCGACATCGCTTGCAGATGCGCAGCTTCAGATCAAGTTGAGCAAGCTGGCTATGGAGCGCGAAAGCTCCGGCGACCCTCTCGACAACTATGCCTCATGGCTGGAGTCGGCTACGGGCGCGGCTTATGACGAGATCATCGCCGGGGCCAAGAACGATTACGAGCGCACATATCTGACGATGGCAAAGTCAGACGCAATTGGCCGCGCGGTCAATCGTGGTCTGGACGTTCAGGAGAAATATGTCGTCGGCAAGCGCGCGTCCGATCTGGACACGCTGTTTGGTGATTTGCAGATCGCCGCGACGCTGGACCCGGCCTCCGCGCCGACGCAAGCGGCCAAGTTCCGCGATGCGCTGAGCGCCGTCGATCTGCCGTTTGAGGTTCGGGACAAGTTCAAGGACTCCGAACGCAAGATCAACGCGGCTGGCGTCGCGGCCATGATCGAGCAGAACCCCTACGCGGGCGCGGGGATGGTCGATGACTATCTCAGGCGCGGGATGCTGGATGCCGAAAGCGCGCTGACGCTCCGCAACCGTGCGTCCAATGAAATAGAAAGCCGGGAGGCCAAGGCCCGCGCCGAGGCCGCACGCGTGCAGGCAGAGAAGACGCAGGCGCTTGCCAGCCAGATGGGCTTGCTGAGCATCCAGATCAACGACGCCGCCAACGCGGGAGACCTGGAGACGCTGGACAAGGCCCGCAAGGAGCTGACCGCCCTTGGTGGCGTGATCGGCTACGACAAGGTTGATGGCCTGATCAATGCTGCTGGCGACGCGACAGCCAAGGTCGAGGTTGTCGCCCGCGAGAATGAACGGTTCGCGGCGGCACTGGCGACGGGCATGACGGACCCGGCTAACGCCGATGACCGCAAAGCATCCGAGCAGTATTACCGCACGGCGCTTGCGCCCTCTCTGGAGAGTTTGCCCCCGGATGAGCGCACAGCGAAGCAGGTATCCTATGCCGTTCAGGGCGGCATCATCCCGGAGTCGATGCAGCGCGAGATCAACGCGGGACTGCTGAACGGGTCGAAAGAAACGCAGATCTACTACGCCGGTGTGGTCGACAAGATCAGGGCGCAGAATGCGCAGCTTGTGACGCAGCTTAGCCCGGAGGCTCAGCGCAAGTCCGCTATGATCGTCAACTATCAGCAGCTTGGCGAAGAAGACCCATCCGGGAAGGCGACGCTTGCGCTCAACGTCGATCCATCGACCAAGCAGGCGCGCGAGGCGTCATTTCAGAACCCCGACATGAAGAAGGCGCTTGAGCGGTTCCTGGATAGCAAGGACGTGGACGGGGAAGACCTGACGCCGGAGGTCATCGCGACGTTCAACGAGCAGTATCAGGCTGAGTTTCTTGCGACCGGCGACGCGCAGAACAGCATGGAAGAGGCGTGGCGTCAGGCGAGCGGAAAGTTCGGCCGCACTGCCGTCGCTACCGTGCCGGATGGAATGAGGGTTATGGCCTCCCCCCCTGAGAAGTTCTTTGGCCTGCCGGAGCTAACGCCGGAGCAGAACTCGCAGTGGATGCGAGAACAGCTTCTGAGCGATGTTCATGCGGCGATGGGCGACAGCCTGTCCGAAGAGCCGGTCGATGATCGTCTTGTTCTTATGGTCCACCCTGACAGGCGCGACCCTTCCGGGAAGCCGCTCTATGTCGTGGCGATCAAGGATGCGAATGGCGAACTTCGGCCGATCCGGGGCAAGGGCGGCAAGGTCATGGCATGGCAACCGAATTGGGATGCCAGCCCTGCGGCGCAGCGCGAAGCTGAGGATCTTGCAAAAGGTGTGGACCGCGCCCGCCGCCGTCGCCGCGGTGAGATGATCACCCCGTCACAGGGTGCTGACGCTATTTCGGCAGCCTTCGGGGCGCCCTGATGCCGTGGATCGAGGACACGCAGCCCGGCCTTACGAGTGCTGGAACGCAGACCGGCCTTGAGGCCACGTCCAGCCCCGGCTTGCGAACCGTCTGGAATGCGCTGTTCGAGTCCGAGAACACGCTTGGCTCGGTGGGGCGCTGGGCTGGCAATGCATGGGCGCGGGCGCAGTTCGATGATGTGGAGGGGTATGATCCTTTCGACGCGATCGGTGGCTATGAGCAATATGCAGACCGCTTTGTAAGCAGCAACAGCCCCGGCGAGACGGAGGCGATCAAGCGCCAGATCGACCGGGAGAACCGCAACCGGGGGACGATTGCCGATAGTGGGTGGGCGGGAACGGTTCTTGGCGTCGGCGTCACAGTAACTGATCCGGTCAACCTGCTTCCGATAGGCGGCGTTCTGGCGAAGGGAAACACCGCTCTTCGCGGGCTCCTGATCGGCGGCGGCGTGGCCGGCGTGTCTGCCGTTGGGCAGGAGGCGATCCTGCAAGGCACGCAGGAGACGCGCACCACTGAAGAAAGCCTCATGAGCATCGGCGGCGCTACGCTGTTTGGTGGTGTTCTGGGGTCCGCTGTAGGCGCTTGGGCAGGTAGCCAGACCAAAGCGATGGCCGATCTGGAAACGGCGCTCTACGGCGAAGGCAGGCCGTATGGCGGTGGTGGTTCACTGTCGGCGGCAGACGGCCGCGACCTGAGCGGAAATGATCTTGTCGGATCGTTCGGCGCTGACACGCTTCAGACGATGCCCGTTGTCGGCTCGCCGCTCATGCGCAATATGAAGTCGGAAAGCCCGGTTGTTCGTGATCTGACAGAGCGGCTGGCTGAATTGCCGCTTGTGCAGCGCAAGAATATGGAAGGCCGGGCTACGGCGATGTCCGCCGAAACGGGCGCGAAGCTCTGGCAGTTCAATCTCTATGATGCATCCCGCTCCGTCGAGGATGCATTCACCCGCTACCGCATGGGCCGTAAACCGGGATTTGGCACGGCGACCCGTCTGGCGGCTGCGGATATGGCGGGCGCGACCGGAGGTAAGCTCAAGTATCGCGAGTTCTCGGTTGAGGTCGGCAAGGCTCTGCGCCGTAATGATGAGCATTCCATCCCGGAAGTAGCGGAAGCCGCCAAGGCCGTCCGCGCCAAATTCTTTGAGCCGCAGCGCAAGGCGCTGGTCGAGCTAGAATTCCTGGGCGAAGATCACGAAGTCACAACCGCGCTGAGCTACTATACGCGCGACTATGACACGCCGCGCATCATCGCTGAGCGCACCGCGCCGGGCGGGTTCGAGGAACGCCTTGTGGGCGGCCTCCTGCGCAAGCAGGTCAAGGCGTCGAGCCTGTATGACGATACGGTCAAGATGCTAGCGCGGCATACGGCAGACATTGAAGACCTGACCGCCAAGCTCAAGGTTGCGGTTAAGGCCGAAGTTGCCGGCCTGAAGAAGCGCCTCGCGGCGGCGACCTACAGGCGCGACTTGACAGAAAGCAAGGCCGAGGGCTGGCGCTTCCTCGCCCGGGCGGATGAGAGCGACCTGAAGGACATTGCGCGCCAGATCACGGACAAGATCGTCGGGAACGAGCGCGGCGCACTGACCGGCATTCCGGACTTTCTGGAAAGCAACAAGCGCGGCGTCATGGCCGAACGCGTCCTGACCTTCGTGCAGGATGAGGAGATCGAGGATTATCTGATCTCTGACGTTAATCAGGTGCTGCGCCGGGCCGTTCAATCGAGCGCGCCGGATATCGAGATCGGCCGGCAGTTCGGGCGCCCGGACATGGCCGACGCTGTGGACGACATCAACGAGGATTTTGCGCGCCTTCGCGAGGCTGTCGAGAAAAGCGATCTTCCTGATGCCGCGAAGCGCAAGCGGCTTCAGGAATTGCAACAGGATCAGCGCGACGCGCTGGATAACCTACGGGACATGCGCGCCCGCATCCGTGGAACCTATGGCATTCCGACCAACCCGGAGGCTCTGGGCTGGCGTGCGTTGCGGGTGCTGAAGCAGGTGAACCACGTGACGTTCATGGGCTCGGCAGCGTTCCCATCGAGCCTGCCGGATATTGCCCGGTCGATCTTTCAGCACGGCGTGACGCGGGTATTTGCTGACGGCCTCGTCCCGCTTGTTCGCAACTTCAAGCAAATCCGCCTGTCGGCTGATGAGTATCGTCTTGGCGGCGCGGCTATGGAGGTGGTGCTGGATACGCGCCTCTCGGCCATGTCGGACCTGAACCAAGCCTACAACCCGCGCACGCGGTTTGAACAGGGCATGGAGAACCTGGTCCGCAAGTTCAACATCCTGAACATCATGGCCCCGTGGACCGATGGGCTTCAGATCTTCGAGGGCATGATCGCCCAGAAGCGGATGCTGGATGGCGTCGAAAAGCTGGCGACCGGAAAGGGCCTGAGCGCGAAGGACCGGCGCTGGCTTGCGGAGTCTGGCATTGACGAGCAGATGGCCGCGCGCATGTGGGCAGAGCGTGAAAACTGGGTTGTAGAGGGCGGGCTTAAGCAAGGCAACGCGCGCGCGTGGGCCGATGCTGACGCCGCCCGGACGTTCATGGGCGCGATGGGCAAGGCGCAGCGCACCGCCATCATCGAGCCGGGGCAGGACAAGCCGCTTTGGATGAGTGGCCCGATTGGCTCTCTTGTCGGCCAATTCCGTTCTTTCAGTATGGTTTCCACGTCCCGCATTATGGCGCTTGGATTGCAGCGCAGCGACGCGGCGGCCCTGTCCGGCGTGACGTCCATGATCGCGTTCGGGATGCTGTCCTACTATCTCCAGTCCGCCATGCGGTCTGACAAGTCCGGGTATGATCTGCCCGATGATGTTGGTGTCTGGGTCAGCGAAGGCATCACGCGATCCGGCGTCGCTGGCTGGGTCATGGATGCTAACTCCATGATCGAAAAGGCATCTTCCAATAATCTTGGCCTCGCCGCTGTGCTGGGCCGCCCGGCTTCGTCGCGCTATCAGAGCCGCAACGTAACAGGCTCCTTTCTGGGGCCTTCGTTCGGCCGCGTAGAGGACATTGTGAAGCTGCTGAACGCCGTCTCGACGGGTGAATGGGCCCCATCCGATACCAAGGCCCTGCGTCGGCAAGTCCCGCTGCAAAACCTGTTCTACCTGCGCTGGTTGTTTGATCAGGCCGAAGGGGATTAGATATCGGTCGGGAGAGCTTATGAACGACCGATATTCTCAAGTGGTTCTGACCATCATCGCGCTTGCGCTGGTGGCGCTGGCCGTAGATGCCTGGTTCTACAAGCGGGACTGCACATCGGACGAGGTGTGCATTGTCTACATTGATGGACAGCCGCTTCAGGTGCAGACGACCGAGTTCAACCGTTGAAGGAACGGGGCTGGCGAGATTGGCCGATAATCCCGGCCATACTGGTCGCGCTGCTGGTTTTCGGGGCGCTGCGATCACTCACGTCTGACAAGCGGGGAAAGCCCGCCAATGATTGTTACGTGGATTGGGGAAGCCGTAGCGCCTCCGAGGTCTGCGACTAGCACCACCTAAAACCCAAGCCTTTCAAACCCTGCCTCGCGGCGGGGTTTTTTGTTGCGAGAAATCCAATGACCATTTCGTCCACCGCGACCCGCGCCGAGTATCTCGGCAACGCCGTCACGACCGCTTTCTCTGCGCCGTTTGCGTATCTCTCGACGGGTGAGGTGAAGGTCTACCTCGACGGCGTTCTGCAAAGCACGGGCTACACGGTGAGCGCGGCTCCTGCATCGAGCGGGACGGTGACGTTCTCGTCGGCTCCGGGGACGGGCGTGAAAGTCGTCGTTACGCGCGCGACGGCGAAGACCCAGAACATCGACTATGTGGCTAACGACGCCTTTGCGGCGGACGTGACTGAGGGCGGCTTTGACCGCGCGATGCTGGCGGCGCAGGACAATGCGGCCGCCATTGGCCGCAGCCTGCGGGTGGCGGATTATCTGCCCGCGATTGACCCGATTGCGGACCCTGACGCCGTGGTGCTGGCGTGGGCGGACAGCATCACGTCAGTAACTGGCGCGGCGCAGAACGGCGCCGTGACGGTGGGCGGGGCGGATGCAACCGGAACGGATGACAGCGCCGCCTTCAGCGCAGCCATCGCCGCTGTGGTGTCCAAAGGCGGTGGCGTCGTCTCGATCCCTTCGGGCGGCAATTACCGGATCGCCAGCAATATCAATCTCGGCAACGGAAGCGACGGCGTATTCTCGACCCAGCCCGGCTTCGGGATTGCGGGCCTGTCGCCGGTCGGCGGGTTCGGGGCGAATAACCCGGTCGGCGGCGGGGCGCTCATTCTGGACGGCGCGCAGATCAAGGCTCCGGGGCCGCAGTCCGGCGGGTCTCTGCGCGATCTGTTCATCATCACGCCCGGCGATTACCCGGCCGGGCAATGGGCGGTCGATCTCTACGAAGTGAGCTATGGCCGGTTCGATAACCTGAATTTCTCGCTCTATGCCGGGAACGGCATGCGGTTCACCGGCTATGGGGACAACGGAAACCTGTTCAATGCGGTCGGCACGCTGCGCTTCCGGCTCGATACGGGCGTTGCGGCGGCGGGCTCGAAGGCGCTTGAGCTGACGCAGACCGGGACCATCGTCGACACCGCATCCTCGACATTCGATTTCGTGGGCGTGCTTCCGGGGCGGGCCGACCAGGTGGCCGTCACGCTGGGGAACTGCGACACCAACAGCTTCGGCTATCTGGAGGTCTACCCGATCCCGACGCCCGCCAGCACGGCCGTGGGCGCGACGACGAACGCCGCCGGATATGCGGCCGGCGTTTCGACCGTGACGCTGGCCAGCGCCGGCACGGGGATGCTGGTGACGGGCGACTGTTTCCAGTTCGCCAATCACACGACGACCTATCGCCTGACGAGCGGCGATGCCGATGTCTCGAACGGCGGGTCGATTTCGTTCACGCCTGCGCTGACTAATTCCCTGCCTGCGAGCGCGCAGGCGATCACGGTGGTGACGAGCGCGGTGGCGCTGCGGCTGGATTACACCGCCGACGCCGACTATCCGCAGTCGAACACCATCGACCATTTCGATTGTTTCAACAACCGCATCGAGAGCATCGGCACGCCGACGCAGCTTGCGAAGAACAACCCGAACGTCATCAACTACCTGAACCAGCAGGGCGTGACACCGATACCGACAGACGTGAGCGGCCTGGTCGTGAACCGGAAACGGCTGAAGGAGGGCGTTCTCTACGTCAACGCCGGCACGGGGCATGACACGCTGGCGGCGGGGCTGGCCCCCGAGGGCGCCCTGAAAACCATCCAGAAGGCCTACGACCTCGCGGCGCTCTACTACGATCTTGAAGGCGATCTGACGATCAAGCTGGCCGACGGCACCTATACCGCCGGCCTGGTGGCGGCGGTGGCGGCCATCGGGAAGAAGGTCACGATCCAGGGCAATCCGGCCTCGCCGGGCAGCGTCGTTCTGAACGTCTCGGGCACGGACGCCATCGTCGCGGACGGCTGCCGCATCGTCGTGCGCGATGTGCTCTTGACCGGCGCGTCGAACGGCCTGCGCGCGATCAACGGCGGGCGGATCGAATACACCAACATCGTGTTCGACTCCATCGTCGGGGCGCATCTCTATGCCGACGGCGGCTTCATCGAGCAGACGGGCGCGTGCTTCATCGTGCAGGGCGCGGCGCAGCACATCTCCGTCCGCAATGGCCGCTACACCTCGGCCAGCGCGACGACGCTGCTGGCGAACGTGACGGTCACCAATTTCGTCAAGTGCAGCATGGGCGGCTATCTCCGCGCCGTGGGCGCGACCTATCCGGTCGGCGCATATGCCGTGACCGGGCAACGCTATCTCGCTGAGTACAGCGCCAGCATCGACACGAACGGAGGCGGCGCGAGCTTCTTCCCTGGCTCCACGTCCGGCGCGTCCACTGGCGCGAATTACATCTGATGATCTCCGACCCCATCGACGCGCTGATCGTGGGCCTGATCATGGTCGGCGGCGTCTGCCTGCTGATCCCCTTTTTCGACTGGATGACGAGGAAATAGATGGCGCGCGTGAAAGAGCGGCAGGCGCAGCTTGCCAGCATCCGCAAACTGCCGATCTCGGCCAAGCTGCTGGCCGTGCTGGAAGGCGCTGCGGCGGACGCGGGCGTTGACGAGGTGGTGGTCTATTCGGGCGGGCAGGAGAAAGCCCCGTCCAAGAAGCGCACCGGCTCTGCCCGGCACGATAACGGAAATGCCGCCGACGTGTGGCTCTCGATCAAGGGGCGGCAACTCAATTTCGATACCGCCTCAGACCGCCCGACGGTCGCGGCCTTCGTCACCTCCTGCGTGAAGCGCGGCGCAACAGGCATCGGTGCAGCCGCCGACTACATGGGGCCGACGCGCCTGCATGTGGGCTTCGGGGCGCGTGCGACGTGGGGCGCGGCTGGCAAGGCTGCGAACGCGCCGAAGTGGCTCCGCGACGCCTACGCGAAGGGTGCCAAATGACCGACGCGACCCTCACGCTCACACGCGACGAGCTGTCCACCTTGCTTGAGGACGCCGCAGAGAAGGGCGCTGAAAAGGCGCTCGTCAGTGTCGGCCTTCACTCTGCGGACCCTGACGCGGTGCGGCGCGACATCACCGAACTGCGCGATCTGCTTGGCTCATGGCGCGGGGCCAAAAAGGGCATCGCGGCGGGCATCTGGAAAGCCATCGGCACAGCCGTCGGCGCGGCCATCCTCGCATTCATCGCGTGGAAGGTCGGCGCGGACATGCCGAAGTGATCTGACGCCGGGCAGTCCCCCGGCATGAATGGAGAGTAGTATGGATTGGCTCATTGCCCGCCTGAAGGAAAAGACGACTTGGATCGGCTTCATCGGCGTGGCGGCGTCGTTCGGCGTGACACTCGATCCTGAACAGATTGAGGCCATCTCGGTTGCGGCGGTCGCACTCGTCGGCGTCGTCCTCGCCTTCACTTCTGAGAAGAAGACGTGAACTGGGCCGCGCTCGTTCCGTTCGTCGTCTGGCTCGTCCAATGGATTGCAGGCCGCGTTGACGAAGCCGAACGGTCAAAACTGGCGAGCGCCGTCATGGCCCTGCAATTCATTCGTGAGGCAAACGATGCCATCGCCAAAGCGAAAGCGGCTCGCGCTGCTGCTGAGCGTGACGCTGCCACTGGCGGCCTGCGGGACGATCCCTTCCGGCGAGACTGACCTCCCGCCGGAAGTGGACCCCTCGCGTGTAGCCTGTGAGGCGTTTACCGCCCTGACCTACGAAACCAATGACTCCGAAGCCACCAAGGCTGGCATCATCGCCCACAACGCCGCCTTTTGCGCGCTGTGCAGCGAATATGAGCCGCGCTGCCCAAAGCCTGGTTCCTGATGGCCATCTCCAAATACGCGGACGGCATAGACGAGGCCCTGAAGAAGTGGGCCACACCCCTTCAGGCAAAATACATCGACAAGACGAATGAGCTAGGCAGCGCCCGCAAGGCCGCCATGTTCTTCGGGGTGGACAGCAGCGCGGTTCAGACCGCTATCAGGTCTGTGGAGCGCAAGGCCGCAAGGGCCGGATACTCGCCCGATCACGATATGACGCACACGGTCCCTGAGGGCTATGTCGTCAAGGGCGTTTCGACCTATTACAACGGCGATGGCGTCATAACCGGGCAATGGGTGAAGTCCTCCGCCGACGATCTGGCGCGGGAGGCCGCCGTCAAGGCCGCGTATCAGGCCATGGCGAGCGAGCTTCCCAAGGTGAAGCCCGTCCCCGCGCCGACCGATAGATCCCCACACCTGCTGAACCTGTTCACGTTCAGCGACCATCATCTCGGGATGCGTGCTGAAGAGCGCATATCCGGCGAACCGTGGAACATCGGCATTGCCGAGCGGCTGCTATCGCAATCGTTCGACTACATGATCGGCGCGGCGCCCAGGGCCTCCGTGGCGTTCATCAATCAGCTCGGCGACTTCCTCCACCACGACGCGCTGCTGCCCGTCACGCCGACGCATGGTCATGTGCTGGACGCCGATTGCAGCCTGCCGACGATGGCAGAAGCGGCCGTCCGCGTTCTCCGGCGCATGATCGACCGGGCACTGGCGACCCACGAAAAGGTGGTTGTCCTGTTGGCCGAAGGGAACCACGATCTGGTGTCTTCGGTCTGGCTCCGGCTGCTGTTCCGCACGCTCTACGAGAATGAGCCGCGCGTCGAAATCATCGACAGCGAGACGCCATACTACGCCTACCAGCACGGGCGCACGATGCTGGCGTTCCATCACGGCCACCTGTCCAAGAACGAAGCCCTGCCGCTTCTGTTCGCCACCCGGTTTTCAGCCATGTGGGGCGCGACCGAACACCGCTACGCGCACACCGGACATCGCCATCACAAGGACAACAAGGAGCACGCGGGGATGGAGGTCTTGCAGCATCCGACGCTGGCGACGGCAGACGCGCACTCGAACCGGAGAGGGTGGGACGCCAAGCGCCGCGCCTTCGCCATCACCTATCACGCCAAGGAAGGCGAGACGGCCGTGCAGACGGTCACGCCGGGGATGATTGCAGCATGAGCGACGACCGCGAAGAACGCGACCCGATGCCCTGCTGGATCAGCAAGGACGAAGCGGGCGTCCCCGTCATCAACGGGCAGTTGCTCCGCTACGACCTGTTCACGCGGTCCACGTTCGCCTGGCAGGATACCGACCCGGCGATCCTGCTGGCGTATCTGGAATGCGCGCATCGGTGGATCTTGGACGGGAAGCTGTCTGCGATGCCTGCGCCGCCCAAGCTCGCGGCGGTGAAGTGATCCACCAACGGCCCATATAGCCGCCCCGTGGGCTGTTTATGGGGCGGGGGATTCACATCGCGGCGGAATGTGGTAGGGTGCTTGCGATACGACCCGGGCCTCTGGCGAAAGCTACGCTCGGGTTTTTATCCCGCATCGGTGAGCGCACTTGATTTGGGCTTGGCCCGGGGCTCTGCGTAGGCAGGGCGGTGCGCTCTCCGCTGCGGACGCCCGACACGCCGCAATGTCTCGGGCATCGTCGCTTTTTGCGGAGCGCAACACAAAGGGACGCCTTAGGCTGACCGAGTTTGCCGCGGCATCGCAGACGGACCGGTCGGAAGGCCGCATCCGCGAGCACTCAGGGGGCGGCTCCTAACCGGGTCGCCCCTTTGCTATGCACGCGAAGGCCGGGTTCCGTTATTAGCGGCGGGCGGCTAAGCATCTCCACAGCCTTGCGCATCATTTCGATGGTCAAAACTCGACTCATTCTCCATCCTTCCGCTGGCGGGGGAGGGGCGCGTCGATGGGCGGCTCCGGGTAGCGCTGCCAGTGCGTGATTTTCAGGGCGCGAGACTTCTCAATCGGCCACTTTCCGCCGTGCGGGTCCGGCTCGCGGTAGTAGTAGGACAGACCGCCGTTGCCGTATTCGTTGTACCAGTAGTCGCCCCCCGCGCCGGGGCCGTAACTCACCTGAATTGATTTGCCCTCGGTCAGCACGAAACACTTAGCAAACGTTCCGGGGTGCGTGTCGGCTGGATGCCAGACGCCGGGCGCAAACGTCCTGAGTGCCGCCAGCTCGTCTTGATAGCGCTGCTTTTCAGCCTTGCGCCATTCCTTGAACTTCTTTGGCCCAAGCTGTTTGAGCATCAAAGCATCCGTCAGAAACATCATCTCACTCACCCATTCCTTTCCTTCTGCTGAGATACGCCCCCACGGAGAGGGGGTTAGGGGATTTGGGCAGCGATGTAGGCGAGCGCCATCTTGACCATCTGTCGTTCGCGCTCAGGCCATGCCATCGACGGATCGCCGCCTGCGAAAACCCAGTTGTCGAAACTCAGGCCATTCGCCACTGCCGGATCATAGGTCAACTTGCCGGGCGCGATCAGAACAAGCTCGTCACTGTCGCGCCGCTGTAGAGCGACCTTGCCTTTTGCTCGGGCCATCTTGTGAACCATATTCACCTTCCACCCTCCACAATTCCGCGTTCCCGCATCAGATCCCCCAACCTCTTCCCGTCCATGCTGCACGTCGCGATGACGCGGATCATGTCCACCACTCCCACCCAAAGGCCCACCCCACGACCGCCAGCACGATTGCGGCGCCCCAGAGCGCGAAGACAACGCGCATGTAACGGCGGCGGGTCATGCTGCTTGCTCCCGATCCAAGACGCCCATCACGGCGCGGATGTGCGCTTCGGCTTGCGCGACGTTGAGCGCGTTACCCGCGCCCCTGAGCAGGCCGATGCGGTTGCGGTACTCTTCCGCTTTGCAGAGCGGGAACGTAAGCGCGTCACTCGCTCGCCCGCCGCTAGCCAGTATATCGCGAACGGTCCCATCATCAGCCAAAGCGAGTGGCGAGGATTCAACGGGCCGCCACTTTCCATCCGTGCATCCGAGCCAGTCAGCAGCTCGCCAGAGGCCGTTAGTCGGGCCGGGCCGCAAAGTGTCGCAGTCGTCCGAAGGTCCATCCCGCCATCCCCGTGCAGGCCGGGGCCGTTCGTGTCGCTTGTCCGCGGCGTCGGCCATCCGGCCAATTCCACCGTCTTGCGCGAGCTGTCGTTGTTGCCCGCCTCGTTGTTTCCGTTCCGCGCTGGTGTCCCCGCCATCGGCGTAGGCCACCCCGACAGCCACGCCACGCGCCCCAGCAATGCGTTGAGAGACACGTTCACGTTCGGGTTCGCCCCATTTTTGTGATCGCGCGTCGTCGGCGTCGGCCAGCCAGTAGAGCCGCTGCCGGATATGCGGGGCGCCGAAGCCCGCAGCGCAGGTATCCACCGCCCCGACGGCATACTCCGCCGCTTCCAGGTCAGCGAATACAAGGTCGAGCCAGCGAGGCCGTCCTTGCTCGCAACCTGCTCTCCAATGACGTGCTGAGGGCGACACTGGCCGATGAGCCAATGGAGCGCGGGCCACAGGTGCCGCTCGTCAGCAAACCCGCCGCCTTTGCCTGCCGCGCTGAAAGGCTGACACGGGCATGAGGCCGTCCAGATTGCGCGGTCGTCGGGCCACCCGGCGCTGCGGAGCGCGAGGCTCCAGACGCCGATGCCGGCGAAGAAATGGTGCTGGCTGTAGCCGTCGAGGTCATCGGGGTTCACATCCTCAATGCTGCGATCGTCAACGTCGCCTGGTGCGATGTGGCCTGCGGCGATCAGATCGCGAAGCCAGGCGGCGGCGAAAGGGTCGTTCTCGTTGTAGTAGGCGCCCCTCATCCCGCCCCCATTTCCTTGAGCGCGGCGGTGAGGGCGGAGAGGACCAGGCGGAGGTCGGCGGGATCGACAGACACTTTTGTCGGCCAATCCAGGTCCGCAATCCGTGTCGCCTCAAAGCGAGACAATGCCCGCTCAACCCTCTCCACCGCAGCCCGCAGCGCGTCGTCGGCGGGGGTGTCAGTCATATTCGCTCTCCTCGATTTTCCACATCGCCCTCGCCACGCTCTCTCGCAGATCGGTCATGGCGACACCGGGAACGCGCCGAGCCAAACTGCCCAACCCTTGACTATGTGACGTGCTTGACTTTGCATGGCAGCCTCCTCGGCAATCTCACGTGACGGATGGATTTCGCGCCCGTCAAAAACCTGACCGGGCGTCATCGGGCGGACACCCATCCTTCGCGCGATCATGCACCGATATTTATTCCGCCACCCCTTCGCCGGCTCTTTCATCCGCTCCGTCTCGCGCTCTTCCACGCGGGCAAGGTCGAGCTGGGTCATGGCTTCTTGATCTCCGAAATCGTGACGCGGATGGGCACGACGCGGTGACGGCCCAGCGTCCAAGTCGGGTTGGCAAGCTGCTGCGCGTTGATGTAAGCGCGGGCCGCCAATTCCGTGTCGAACGTCTCCGGCGTCCAGATGCCGCCGACGTGGTTGAGGATGCCAAAGCGCCGCGTGCGATACGGTTTCGCCATCACTTCCCCCCATCGGCGGCGGGCTGGGCGAGCGTGGCGCGGGCGGCGATGTCATCGGCGCGACCGCATCCGGGAAAACCGCTGGCGCATTCAGCCATCCGGCTCGCAGGAAGGCCGCAATAGACGCAATCAAGCGCGCTGGTAGCGACGATGCCTCGCAACGTGTCGTTCTCCTCCCTCAACGCCTTCACTTCCGCCACCGCCGCATCGGCGCGCGCCGTCTCGCGGGTCGATTTTTCGTGCAGGTCGATGAACGAACGCTGCGCCTCTTTGCGCTCATCCCGTTCGGAAACGCGCCACATCGGGCCGCAGTTATTCGGGCAGACGTGCGGTTCATTGTTCGCGGACATGCCACCGTCAGCGACGTGCAGATTAGTCGAGGTCAGGACTAGGGCGCACTTCGCGCAGCGCCAGCGCCCTGGCACAAAGGCCATTTCCTCGGCCTTCTCCGCCCGCTTCACCGCCTCGTCCTGTTCCTGCTCGGCTTTGGTGAGGGCGGTGAACGGACCCGATGTGAAGACAGCAGTCTCAACCCGGATGCCAGCGGCGTGCGCTCGCTTGCAGAGACAAGACGGGCAGAGAAGCCCGCCTTCGTCACCTGACGGGCTGATGCGCTTCCAAGTCTCGTCGCTCACGACCAGATCGGGGAACCCGAACTCGTCACCGTAAGGACGAGCGCAATCGTGGCAGGTCGCCTCCTGCGTTCCGGCGCTCATGGCGTGGGCCTCGCGGTGAGGGTGGCGGGGAACTTGGCGTCGATCTCTCGCAGGGCACAGTCGGCGCTCTCAGCAATCGCCCACGCGACCTCATCTGCGTGCAGGCCGGGCGGCTGAGATGCCTCCGTGAGTGCGGCGCGCAGTTCTTCGCTAAGCTCCCTCAGCCGATCCCGTTCCTCCGTCAGCGCGGCGAGGGACTGGAGGAGGGTGGGGTAAGCGGTCGTCAGAACTTCGCGTGCAATCTCGCGGGCGTCGCTACGCTCAAGGAAACCGCCGCCGTCGCAATCGCTTTTGGCCATGCCGCGCACGCCCTCCTCGATCATGGTGGTTGCGGCGTCTATCGCCTCCACGAGCCTCTGCCCTTCGAGACGGAGCGCGGTGGGGTCGGGGTGGTCAGTCATGGCGTGCTTTCCTTCTCGAGAGCGGCGCGGGCGCGGGTGGCAGCTTCCCAAAGGCCGCGCACATAGCCTTCATGGAAAGCCTCGTCTGGATCGTCGCTGGTGCGACCCGTGGGCGGCTCCTTGGATGCGGCCTCGCTGTCAATTTCCCTCAGCGCCTCGGCCATGTCCGCAACGAGGGCTTCGGACGCGGTGAGGGCGCGATAGAGTTCAGCGCAGCAACCCGCATCGCCGTTGTTAGCGCCAATGTCGCTCATCCATGCGCCATGCGCTTTCGCGCGATCAAGTTCACTCATCTCCGCCCTCCCTGATGGCTGTGCTCCGTCCACTTCCCTTCGGCGCTCATGGCTGAGGCTCCCTCGACAGGGGCGCTGCGGCGGCGGTCATGCGGGTGCGCTTTCCGACGGAGCAACAAGGCGCAGATCGAAATCCGCGCCTGTTGCGGCCTTCAGAGCATCGCCAGCGACCTTGAGGTCAATTACGGGCGGCTGAGTTGCGGTGTCGCTCACCTTCAGCGTGGCGCTCAGCAGCGGCGCCGCGAACAGCGAGGCAGGTAGAGTGCATTTGAGCTGCATCGCCCGCTCCTCGCGGTGCATATCCGGCGCATTGCGCGTCAGGCGCATACCGCCGCGCTTGTCGAACACCAGCCAGAAGGCGAAGATCAGTTCGCTTCCCGCCTTGTGTGTCGCAGTCGAGTTCTTTCCCATTCCTCTTCTCCTCTTCGCGCTAGGGGGCGGTTACCGGCTCTTGGACCGCTGCGCCTCAAGGAAGGCCTGCGTGATCTCGCCAAGGATCTCTTCCGGGGCATCTTCGTTCGTCAGCCGCTCGCGAACTTCGTCATAGTCGGCCTGAAGCGCCGCCCGCGTCTTGTGCTTCTCGAAGTCCGCCTTCACGGATGCCGCGTAGCCCTGCCAGTCGAACGGCGGCGGCTCCTGGCTGATCTCTTCCTCGGCCGGCGCGGGCGGGTCGGTGGCTTCGTCGGCGGCGGGGGCAGCAAGCGCGGCAAGCGCCTCGGCGTGTGTGTCCTTCGGAACGGCCGCGAGGGCCGCCCGCTTCATACCCTCGAACTCGCCGTCGTCGTCACGGTCCACGGCGCGCGCCAGATCGGGCGAGAGGGTCACATACTTGAGCAGGCGCCGGATCACGGTCTTGCGCGCCATCTCATCGAACCAGCTCGCCCACGGGCCGCTGTCCTTCGACCGGCTGACGGCGCGGGCCTTGTTGACCTCGGCCATCGTCATGACTTCGCGCTGCCGCGTGCCGTCCTTGAACGTGACGGTCGCATAGACGAGCTTGGCCGCGCCGGTCCCGTCGAGATTGGGCTTGTGGATCAGGCGCTCGTCATCGCCCAGCACATACTCGAACTCGTCGCCCTCGCGGACGATGTGAGCGGAAAGCGTGCTGATCTCACCAGACTGGCGCGCGAGCTTAATCAGTCCGCGAACCATAGGCATATACTGGGCCGACTTCACCCAGCCGCCGCCGTTCTTGTCCTTGACGTTGAACACAACGAGCGCGGCTTCCCGGCCATCGGGAATGAGGCCGTCGGTGGCGCACTTCACGCAGGCGTTGAACAGCGTCCGGCGGTCCACCTGAAGCAGATCCGGCGTCTGCGTCACAGCCGTCATGACGGTGCGGATGAACTTGTCCGCGTTGATATGCGGCGGAAGGACAGACGCGAGCGCGCCCTTGTTGCGCTGCAAGTCTTCGGCGAAAGGAACCTTGGCGGTTTCAGGCTGCGCGGCGAGTGCTTGTGACATTGAAATCTTCCTCTGCTTCGTCTGCAATCTTTTTGGCGACGCTGTAGGGCGTCAGGATGGGTTCAGGGGTTGTGCGGTAGCCGGGCCACGCAACGCGCTCGGGCTTGCCGGCGGTGTGCCGCTCCCAGCACGCGGCGAACGTGTCGAGCGCCCGACGGTAAGCCTTGCGGCCATGCTCGATCTGGTCGGCGGTGAAGAACTGAAGATCCGCGAGATAGGGCGCGGCCTTCATCTGGACGGCGTGTGCGATGCCAAGCGGCTTGGCCCCGGTGACGGCCTCCACCACGTCCAGCATGAGCGCCGCCTGAATGTGGTAGCCGAACTCGAATGCCTGGTAGCCGAACTTGTCGGGGCGCACGGACGCGGCGGTCTTGTATTCCACGATGAAACGCTGCGTCGGATCGGACGGGAACCAGTCAGGGCGTGCCTTCAGCCAGACGCCAGTTGCCTTGTCCTTGACGAAGAACGATCGCTCCGGGATGCCGTTGGTGAAGGCGCGGCCGACATGAGGCGTCGCCTTCAGCTCTGCGACCATGGCCCGGATCGTCGTCAGGTCGCTTTCCCTGACGATGACGCGCGTCTGCTCGTCCCGCCAAATACGGGCTTCCTTCGTCGTGAAAGCATCGAACGGGCTGACGACGAACTCAGCGTCAAACGTCGGTTCGCCAAGGGTGAGTGCATGCGCCGCCTTACCGAAATCCAGCGCCTTCGTTTCCTTCGGCTCACGGTTTGGATTGAGCGCGCTCTGCATCCAGAACATTGCCGGGCAGTCGAGCGCGATGGCTTTCAGTCCTGAGGCGCTGATGCTCGGCCCATCGCAGATGGCGCCGGAGTGGTAGTCGTCGGAGGCTATGCCATCGCGCCAGCAGGGTTCGGTGATAATGTCGGTCACGACAGCACCGCGCTCCACAGCCAGTATGCGGCCACACCCATGACAGCGATGGCGGCTGCGGCGACGTAATCGCGCGCGGTCATCGGCTCGTTGCGGGGCTCCCACAGCGCGCGGCGCTGCGTCTCGACCATGTTGGCGGCGACGACGCGCCAGCCCGTTTCGTCGGTCGCGCGGTCGGTCATATGGCTCATACCTTCACCTCCACGGCGTCCGCGATTGCCCGCGCGGCTTCGGTCGGCGTCATGCCGTGCTGAATGAGACTGTCCACCGCGCAGGCCGGCGTGATCCCGCCGAGCTGGTAGACCTTGATCGTCGCGGCTCGCATCGCCTCTGCTGACGGGCGCGCGGGGCGGCGGAGGAGGGGGATGACGTGCGCGGTCATTGCCGGGCCTTCGCCAGTAGAGCGCCGATGCCTTCCGCTGTGATTTCAGCGGTCAGGCCGTCCACGTCCTTGCGCGTCGTCATGTAGCCGCGCCGAACGAGGTCACCGACGGCCACGATGTTGGTCTCATCGACCCACACACGCCCGCCGCTGGAAATGCCGTTGGCAATGCTTTCGCTGGGGGTTGGCTTGTCGCTCACGCCGCGCCCTCCCGGCGATCCGCCGCGATCTGCGCGCGCTCAAGGGCGCTGCTCCACACATCGTCCGCGCTGCCCCGGTATTCCGAGATGGCCGACGGCGCTTCGTCCTCTGCCTGCGCCTTGATCTGCGCGGCGAAGATGAAGTCATCCGCCAGCGGGACGGGCACATGCTTGGCCTGCGCCTTGCTCCACGCGCTGACCGTGATCGCCTCAATCTCGTAATCGTCGTGCGCTTCGAAGCTGACGACCGCCTGGCACTCGATGTCGCAGACTTCCAGACCCGCCATGAGCAGGCTGTAGGTGAAGGGGAAGGTGATCGTGTAGGGCATCACGCGTCTCTCCGTGGGTGACGGAGGGACTAAATCACAGGATATTGTGACCGTCAATAGAGATCACAGAAAAATATGATCTACGCTTGCGGCCTGTTTCCACGCGCGTAAGGGCCGCCGAGTCGAGGGATTGAAGGGTTTTGTGATCCGGCCTTGACCGTCACAAGAGTTTGTGTTTCTGTCTCGGCATGGTCCAGACAGTCGCCGCAGCAATTGATCGCATCCGAGCCTTCGCCAAGTCCCAGGATTTGGCGGCAGCGACGTTCGCAAAGCGCGCGGGTCTTTCCCCGAATGCCCTGAGTGATTTTCACAAGGATAGCTGGTCCCCGACGCTCAAGACCCTTCAGGCGTTAGAGGCACTGATCCCGGACGATTTCATTGCCACCGAGGCCGCCGCATGATGGCCGACGCGGGGTCGATATTCAGCCTCACGTCCTTCTGGGTGGTGGTGGCGATTGCCGTCATCGGCTGGCCGGTCGCGATCTGGCTCAAGCGCCGCAGGATCGCGCGGGAGAGCAAGGAAGACCCCCACGCCTGCCCTGAGAATTGGGGCATGTGATGGACGCGCTCGCTGCATACCGCGAACAGTGGGAGGTCCGCCGCGCCAAGGCGCAGGCCGCGCGGGAGGCCAAGCCGAAACACCGCCAGCCGCCTGCGCCTTCTGCAGGCGAAGTCGGCGCGCGCTGGTCGAACGAGGAGCGCGCCACCATTGAGCGCATGGCGGCTGACCAAAAGACCGCATACGAAATCGCCCGTGCCGTGGGGCGAAACGACAAAACAATCTGCCGCTACTGCCAAGAGCAAGGCATCGTGCTGTTCAAGCACCCCCCGCGCAAGCTCCGTGTGCCGGATGCCGTCATTTGCCGGGAGTATCTTGACGGCGCGTCCACCATCCAGCTCGCCAACAAATACGGCGTCACCTATGGCGGGATTGTCAGTTGCTTGAAGCGGAACAATGTCCCGCGCCGCTCTCTGACCGATGCAGAACGGATGCGCCAGATGCGCGAGCGTGCTGACGCCGAGTATCAGGCCCGCCTCTCCGAAATTCATGGGGCCGCAGCATGAGCGGCCGTCTCTCACAGAACTCGCCGGCAGGGCGGCGAAGCCATATCCGGGTCGTGCGTCCCGTCGATGTGGCGGCGGTGTTGCTCCACACCGAAGCGCGGGCCTTCACCCGTCGCGCCCTGACTCGTCTCCCCCTGGGTGTCCGCCCCACAGTCCTTCGCGGCCCCGGCAACTCCGTCCGGCGTCATAACCGGGCGGCCTTTATTCGCTTCCACCAGAAGTCTCAGAACGAGGGCGGCAGCAACCGACCCTACCGTTCGCATCCGTCCGTCCCGTTGATCCTCCGTCATTGGTGCGCCTCCTCGTGTGTCCACACCACACACGAAAGGCTGGCCCCATGTCTGGAGTCCCAAACCGGAAGAAAGGCGGTGCGCCAGTGAACGCGCTCGCCCTCAATTCCGAAGTCGCCGCGATCCGCGTTGCCTCGCGCCTCACCCGCAAAGAGTTCGAGCGCCTGACCGGCATCCCCGCCGCGCGCCTCGAAAAGATCGAAACCGGCGCCTGCGGTGTCTCGCTGGAGACGTTGCAGAAGCAGGCCGCGACCACGGCTGAAGGCAAGCGCCTCGCCGCCCGCATCTTTCAGATCGACTACGACACACAGGCCGAGCTGCACGCGCTGCTGATCCGCGCCACAAAACTTGCCGGGGGAATGCCTTGAAGCCAAAGCCTGGCGAGATGCTGGCCGCAACGGTCGCCTTCGTCTCGCAGACACCGCCGCCGCCTGAGCGCACGGTCCGCGAGATGCTGGCCGCGTTCACGACTGCCTACGCCGAATACGGCGCGGCGATTGAAGTTCTGAAAGCGCATCAGGCCATTACCGTTAATCGCGGAGATGTGCGTGACACATGACGAAAACGGCCCGGTCAACCCCGAAACGTCTGGCGTCAACCGGCCCGGCAAGACCTGCCGGAAATGCGGCGGTCGGCTTGAGCGCGCCAATTACTGCCGCAGGTGCGGCCCCCAACGGAGAAAGCCAAATGACTGATTATTCCAAGATGCCGGTCCAGTTGCTGGTCGCTGAATACAAGCGACAAGAGGACTCCCAGCGGGGGCTGATTGACGAATTGGTCAAGCGGCTGATCGCGGCGGAGGAGGCTGGCGACCGCGTGACCATCGAGCGCATTGAAGGCCATGCTGGGTTGGACGAGGAGACGCTGACGCTCATTGCCCTTCAGCGCCAGCACACAGCGGGGCGTGCCGCCTGATGAACACGCAGGAGGTCGCCGCCATTGCGCGCCCGGAAAGCTGGCTTAGGTCGGCTTCTGGCATCGTCGTGCCGGATGACCTTCGGCTGTTCGATTTTGAGCCTGACGACTACGCGTGGGTCGCTATGTGCATCGATTGCGCGCTGCATTTCGGCGTTTGCAGCACAGCCATCCTCGACGTGATCAATACGCCTGACAACGAGGATGTATGGGATCGCTCGATGCAGTGGATCGCGGACGAGATCGAACTGCGCGGCGGCGATTTGCACGAGGTTTGCGACGACATTCAGGCACTGATTGAGCGGATTTACCAAGAGGGGAGGCCGCACTGATGATCTTCGCCGTCGATCTCCCGCCCAGCACAAACCGCATGTATCGACGCGCGGGCAACATCATCCACAAGTCAGCCGAATACCGCGAATGGCTGGTCACCGCTGGCTGGCAGCTCGCCGCTCAGTGCAAGGGCTTCAACCGCATCAACACCGAGTGCGCGGTCGAACTCTTCGCCGGGAAGATGCACGAGAGCCGTGATGTGGACTCGATCATCAAGCCGCTGGGCGATTTCCTTCAGCACGCCCAGGTGGTGACGAATGATCGCCTGATCCGTCAGTGGCACGTCGCCGCCGACTGCGACTCGATCCCTCGCAACACCGTCATGGTCACGATCCGCGAGATGGGGAGGGAGGCCGCATGACCCGCATCGAGCGCATCGGGGACGCGACACTCTATCTGGGTGACTGCCGGGAAATCCTGCCGACGCTCGGCAAGGTGGATGCCGTCGTGACGGACCCGCCATATGGGATTGATTACGGCAAGCGCATGAAAGGAAAGGGCGACGGAAACGGCGGCTTGGATGCTAACCGCTGGAAGGATTACGGCTCCTTTACTTGGGACGAGTCGCGTCCAAGCCGTGAGACGTTCGACGCCATCCGCTCCGCCGCGCCAAAGCAAATCATTTGGGGCGGCAACTACTTCACGGACTATCTGCCGCCGACGATGCAGTGGCTCGTTTGGGATAAGTGCCAGCGCGATTTCTCGCTTGCAGACTTTGAGGTTGCTTGGTCCAGCCAGAGCGCCGCTTCTCGGATATTCGATTATTCTCGACCGGAGGCGCTGCGCGATGGGCGAGAACACCCAACCCAGAAGCCCGTCGCCCTCATGGAATGGTGCCTCGGCTTCCTTCCGAACGCCCGCACCATCCTAGACCCCTTCATGGGTTCCGGCACGACCGGCGTGGCCTGCGCCAAGCTCGACCGCGCCTTCATCGGCATCGAGCGCGAGCCGACATATTTCGACATCGCCTGCCGCCGGATTGAGGAAGCCTACAAGCAGCCGCGCCTGTTCACCGAGCCGCCGCCAAAGGCCGAGCAGCTCACAATGCTGGACGGTGCAGCATGACCCGCCGCATCCACTTCCTCCCCATACCCAAGCGCCAGCGCGCGCTTGAAGCACGCCGCATCGCCCCCAAAGGCGAGCGCATCCGTGCAGAGAATGCCGTGATCGACGCGACCAATGACGCCTTGCGCGAAGAGATCGGCGGGTTCGAGCAGTGGCGGCGCGCTCAGTGGGGTGAGGGGTGATGGGGGAGGTCTGCAAATGCTGCGGTCAGAAAATGCCGGAGACGCCCGCGCCCGTGGCGAAAATCCGCGACGTGCTGCACGCCATCGAGCGCGCCGGCGTCGCCATTGAGGACGTTCTGGCGCGTAACATGACGCATGAAGTCTGCGTTTGGCGGAAGGCCGGATACGCCGCCGCTAGGCAGGCGACGGGCGCGAGCTATCCCAAGATCGGGCGGGCATTCCGGCGCGACCATACCACGATCATGGTTGGCGAGCGCGGAGCCGAACCGTGGCGCGTGCAGGCGCTGCTCAGTTGGACGGCCGAGCGGGTCGCGGAAAGGGCAGGGGCATAATGGCGCGCGATTATGGGCGCATCCGGGCGCAGTTCTGGAACGACGAGAAGGTCAAGGCTTGGCCACTCGATCTGAAAGCGGTCGCAGCCTACCTGCTGACCTGCGAGCATTCTACGGCTCTCGGCGCGTTCCGCCTCCCCGCAGCTTACATGAGCGACGATCTGGACCTTGTGCCGAGCGAGGCCAGGGATCTGTTGGGGCGATTGGAGCGCACCGGCTGGCTAAAAGTTTGCGCCGCGACGGGCTGGGTCTGGATCGTCAACTACCTGAAGCACAATCGTCCCGAGAACGTGAACGTGTGGAAGCACATTCGCGGCCTCGCCAACGCGATGCCGAGCAACGTCTCGTTCCGCGCCGACGTGCTGGCAAGCATTGAGCGGCGCACTGACGACGCCAAAGAGACTGTTTCGGAAGGCGGAAAAGGCGACGCGATACAGTCCGCAAACGGTTCCGAGACGGTATCGAATAATAATACCGATCCTATCCTAACCGAACCAATCCAATCCGTGCCGAGCCAAGAGGACGCGCGTTCCGCGCCCACGGCTCCGCCCATCGCCGACCAAATCTGGCAAGCGGGTGTTCCCTACCTCGAAAACCACGGCCTGACGAGCAAGGCCGCGCGCTCCCTGCTGGGCAAATGGCGAAAGGAGCATGGCGATGCGCACACGCTCACCACCCTGATTGCCGCGCAAACCCAAGGCGTGAGTGAACCCGTGGCATGGATGGAAAGGGCGTTGAAAAATGGCGGAAAACAGGGACAGTCTGGGCGCGGTCGTGCCGCTGAGCAGTGGGATGCCCGCCGTCGAGGCGCAGCTCTCTCGGCTGGCTACCGATGCGGCCCTGATGGGGTTTGGTATGCCCCAGACGGCTCCATCGTGGGCGATCCAGCGGGCGAAGGCGCTCCTCCCGGCCATTGACCGGGCCATGTGCGGTGCGGGCCACAGCGCCCGCGTCACGATCCTGGAGCGGCTGGCGGATCAGACCATCGCGCCCGACGCGCTCAAGTCCGGTGACGTGAAGCGCATCGCGGCGTTCTGGGGCGCTTTCCACACCGATCTCGCCAACGTGCCGGCCCAGGTTCTTTCCCGCGCCTGCGGGGCTTGGCGGCGCTCAGGAGAGAAGTTCTACCCGACGAGCGGGCAACTGTTGAAGCTCTGCCGGGACGACGAGGAATGGCGCAACGCCACGACGCTCCGCAAGGGGCTGGATCGCATCGCCAACGCCATGCCGGAGCGCGGCGACAACTACCGCCTCACAGACGAGCAGAGCATGGCCTATTTCCGCGAGAAGCTGGCGGCGCTCGGGAAGCGCGTCACGGACGAGCGGGACGAAAACGCCGGCGCCAACGCCGACAGGGCGCGGGAGATCGCAACGACCGGCTCGCTGATCCGCAGGGTTCCCGCATGAGCCGCGCCGGAAGAAAGCGGGCAGAGGTGCTGTTGCCCACACCCGAGAGGTTAGCCAAAGGCGACATCGAGATCACCCCGATCCGCTACGGCGATCAGCGCGACGCCGACCCCAACCGCCCCGCCGTGCATCGCTCGCGCCGCAGCCGGGATAATCCGTTGGACGAGTTCCTATCCCGCCGCCTGATCTCGAACGACGCCTACCGCATGGGGAACCGCATCGGCTCGCTCTACGACCGCGCCACACGGGAGGCCGGGGCGATCAACCTGGACAGCCTCGGCGGCGGCTCATGCGACGGGCTGCCCTACAAGACCGTGGAGGCCATGTCAGAGCTTCACGCGCTGTTCCGCCAGCTACACCGGGACGATGCCGAGAGGCTGAAGCACTCGCGGCTGTTGATCGCTGTGTGCGGGGAAGGGCGGTCAATCCGCGAGTTCGCTGGCGACGGTGGACGCGCAAGGCAGGCGGCCAGTAACATGCTCATTGTCGGGCTGGAACGGCTCGCGAAGGAGGCGGCGTGAAGGTGGAAATGCCGAAAATCGAGGACGTGCTTGAACGCATAGCCTTGGCGCGAGGGCGGATTTACAGTCCAGCCCCGCCGCAACCGCGCACGTGGAGGGATGATTATCCCGGTTTCGATGATGCTCGCGACATTCCCTGCGAGCGGCTGGAGCTTTCGGTCAGGTCCGCACGGATACTGCGCGAATTGGGTTTGATAACCGTGGCTGATCTGCTGCAAAAATCAGAGCGCGACCTGTTCTGCGTGCTGGGTTGTGGAAGGACTACCGTCAACGAAATCCAAGACATGCTGAGGCGTCTAGGCGTCGGGACGCTTCGGACACTTCAGCAGGATCGGGCGCAAGCTCGGCGTGACGCCGCTGAGGCAATCGCCAAGGCCCCGAAGCCAGAGCGCCTCCGCATCATCAAGCCCTACGGCGAAAAGCCGGAGCGGAACGAGCGGATTTACAACGATTTCAAGAACGGAAAGCGCCGGTGCGACTTAGCGCGCGAACATGGGATTTCCCCGACGATGGTGGCGCACATCTGCCGCCGCGCCGAAAAGCGACTGAAGCGCATGGGGGGGGGGGATTGGTTAGCCCCTTGACACGCGGGGCCAGTTAAGGCAGACATTCTCCAACGCCCGAGATGCGTCCACAGCCCGCCCAAGAAATCGCGGCGGGTTTCGCATTTCGCGGCACCGTCAACAACACCCCTCACGCCTCTCACTGAAGCGCAATACCGAGGGGTTACTCATTCCGGCACCGGCTCTCCCCAAAGCGCAGCACTGACGCAATCGCCGCGTAAGCCGGAAAACTTACAGCACCAGGAGATAAGCCA
>ERZ869907.131-NODE-131-length-35863-cov-216.266477_pt1 | contig 35863 bp, 57 predicted proteins | sample MGYA00579309_ERZ869907 | MGnify/ENA primary metagenome ERZ869907 (study PRJEB32216, sample SAMN09231814) | wastewater metagenome | place: USA: Maryland | collected 2016-07-30 | study: EMG produced TPA metagenomics assembly of the PRJNA472060 data set (Reclaimed... | reverse complement strand
GGGAATTGAATGATGGTGTCATGACAAAATCAGGCTGAAGCGCGATAAAGTCAGAGGCTCCTGAGGGAGCCACCGGAGTCCCTTCCGTGGTTTCTTTTACTACTGCCAAAACAGACGCACGCGTTTGAATAGCCGTCATTTTCACTTCCTTCCTTGGAAATAAATGGGTTCTTTAATCTATGGAAACTCTATAAATCTTCTAAGTATTCTACCAACAAACTGATCTCCATTGCCATAAACTTGCCCCGAGTCTGATCGATATAAGTCAGACCGCCATCACCCTGGACAATTGCCTCGATGACAAGGCCGCCGAGTGTCACGTCGTTTTCAAATGCTTGCAGCACCAAACGGTGAGCATCCAAAATTCCTTGGATAAAAGACTCGCGCTTTGTCGTATTGTTTTCAGTCGTCACGACCTGGGTCACAATACCGACAACAAATTCGCGTTCCCAGGAGGTGCCGCAATTAATGAGACGATTCGTATTTGTTCCCGAACCGACGGCCACCGAGTAACCGTTACGAAGGATCAGCATCGTATTTTCATCAAGGGCGTACGGGTTAGGAATGCGAGCAAAAGAAGAACCCAACGCTCCTGAAAGCTTGGCTTCAACTGCTGACTTAATGTCTGCAATCTTCGTCATAAAGGCGTCCCTGCCAAAAAGGAATCTCTCAATCCTTGAGAGGTCCTAAAAACCTATCTGTTCAGCCAGCCTTGCTGCCTAAACTCCTCATCTCGATCAAGCGATCCATTACCGGATTGATCAAGTTTTAGATAACGTGTGTCCATCTCTTCGTTGTAGGCCTTCCTTGCTGCACTCTTCTGATTTACGTAAGGCTCACCGAATGAAGCATAGACAATCTCTGCAACCTTGTGACACGAGGCATCGACGAAAACACTTGCGTCAACAATTTGACCGCGAGCAAGGATAAGAGATCTCTTCTTGAGGTCCCTTTCAATGTGCTCGGCCGCCATAAAATGTTGCTCGTTCCACGTGGTTTTACCTGTCTCAAACCCTTCAAGAAGTGCTGCCTGGGAAAGGTCTGGATAGTGGGAGAAAAGAACGTCATCAATCGAGAACTTTTGGCCAACGTAGCTTAGTGCTGTGGTGACCTTCAGGGTGTTTGACCATGAAAGACGTGCCCAAAACATGTTGTACATGTGAGTCCCGCTTAGACCAGTGACTTTTGTAGAACGCTGCTCCAAGTCCCAACCCTTGTCGATGTTTGTGTTCCACTGAATGCGGCCACTCGTCGAAAGGCTCACGCCAGATGAGTTCTTTGTTTCATCGATGATATCAACAGCAGAAACCCACGCGTTTCCAAACCAGATATCAACCGAACAAGCCGAGGCCACGTCATTGGCAACTGAAACCTCAAACCAAAGGTTATTAAACGGCATTGGCTGACCGATATAGAGGTATTCCCCAGCAGTGTAGGCAAAGACGTAGCTTCCCGTTCGGAAGTCGTTTAGAGCCACACTGACGTCGGTTGCGCCGTGTAATATTCTTTGGTCGTTATTCATGCTTCTTCCTCTTTATGATCGGAAGCAGATGGTGGAAATAGAGCGTCTTTGATCATTTTCAGAGCTCTTTCCATGAGAATGTGGGTTTCTTTATTGGCAGGAGCTGCCGCACATCCACTCGATACGAGTTCCAAGGCTTGTCGTAATTCCATTATGCAGGTTCTCCATAGATGAATACGCGGCCAGTCGGCACGCCGTTTTCAATTTCATAGTCAATCGTCGCCCAATCTGGCGGAAATTTGATCAAATCTTTTGATTTTGGAAATTTTGCCACGAGAAACTCAACAGTGTCAGCATGAGATTTGAACACAGAAAGTGCGCTTGTACCAAGACCCTCAACAATCTCGGCAGGAGTAAGCTCAGAATTATTCCAGATGTGATCAAAACCCTCGTTAATTCTTGCCACAAGATTTAACAGAGTCATCCTCCCACCATTGGCAACGACGGCTGCCCAACGAGCTTTCTTTGCCTCAAGAGGCTCAACATAAGGTGCAGGTTCATGACCAATAGAATCAAAAATGTCGTCCATAACTCTCCTTACCAGGTGGCAATTGCCACGCGCTTCCAAGTGTTTGTTGCCGTGCACACGTATATAAAACCAGTATCCCATGCGATATCGCCCTGGTTACCAGACGCTGCCGCACTTGCAGGAGTTTTTGCTGTTCTGACTCTGATGATGTCAGAGTTTACATCAATAAAGGCCGTAGGAGAACCAGTCCCAGCTCCGATCTTTCCGTCAGCAGCTACCGCGGAAAGGACCGTAGAAGAAGAGTTTTGCCACTCGGTGAGGTTTGCCGACTGCGAAGCCGCGCCTCTGATGATCTCAGCAATGGTTCCTGATGCCGCAGAGACGACACCGAGCTGTGCAGAGATCGTTGTGGAGTTAATTCTAAACTGGCCCGCGTGATATGACGCACCACCAAGAGAATAAATTGCCCAGTTGTTAGTGGCGCCTGTGATGCTTTCAAGATAAAGACCGTATTGGTTGGTAAAGGTTCCTGGAGCAACGTTACCCCAAGACTTGATCCAAATACCGCGGGCATTGGTGACCGTTGCGCCAGAGTTATAGCCATAACCAGTGTATCCCTGAAAAGCAGTAACGTTGGTCACGGTGACAGCTGCGTTATCTAGCTGGCAAAAAGAGTAAATACCATTGACGTTTGTGGCGTTGTTGACAGTTGGTGCAAGATAAAAACCTTGCACACCACGACCGATGGAGTCGTAAGTACTGGTTCCAGTGAGCGTTCCACCAACAAATAAACCATTTTGAATGGTTGAAGCGCCTGCCGCAGCGATACTGGCAACGATGGTTGACCCAGAGGCCGCGGCAGTGTTTACACCAAGAGACGTAAACTGTGGTGAGTTACCAGTGCCAAGACCAAGATTGGTCCTTGATGTTGAGGCAGAGGCCACATCAGAGAGGTTACTTGCGATCTTAAGTTGGGCGTCGTTTGTAACGTTACCAAGGCCGATGTTAGTGCGTGCGGTGGCCGCATTCACAAGGTCAGACAGGTTGTTTGCGGCGACAAGCTGTAAACTATTGGTGACGTTTCCAAGGCCAATGTTTGTCCTTGCCGTGGCTGTGTTTGTTAGATCTGAGAGATTGTTGGAAGCAATGAGCTGTAAACTATTGGCGACGTTACCTAGGCCAATATTTGTCCGAGCTGTCGAAGCGCTAGTGAGATCAGACAGATTGTTTGCGGCAACCAGTTGCAGAGCATTTGTGACAGCACTAAGCCCCACCTGGGTTTTAGTGACAGCGTGAGGGTTAGCGGTATCCGCAATGTGAGTGTCGATCTGCGCATGGGTATTTGTACCTATGTTCGAGAGCTCGGTGTGGTCCATCGTGCCTAGGGAATAGTCCATTCCTGCATCGTTTACGACCCTGAACTTACCCGTTACCGAATCAAGATAGAGCACAGCCGTATTGGTAGCTGGTGTGGCCGGTGTGGTCCGCTCTGTCATCCTGATAAGGCTCATGTCATATCTCCACTATATATTCGCCTTCGACAAGTAGCTCACCATCAAGCGTGAGCATGCCAAAGGTCGTCATTTGCTTGTTCTCGGCAACGGTAAAAGATTCCGATGATTCTATTTTATAGAACCCTGAATGAAAGTCCGTGCCAGACGTGCCAGAAGAAGCTCTGTAGTAGTCTAGCATTCCTGTGAATGGATTAAAAACGTATGGCATCAAGACCTCACCACAGTTGAGATCTGCTCTTTGGTCGAGTCAACGTAGGTAACCGTGATGACTCCAACGGGAGAACCCGTAAGGCTATAGGTGTAAACCTCACTCGTGGCCGTTGGATAAGTCACAGTGATGGTGTCATATTCGAGTGGAGAAAGAGCGGTTGAGGAAAGAACACGAACCGCCACACTGCCTTCGTGTGTTTCGGCAAATTTTCCGTACTCACGATCTTGTAGCGCGACGGGCAGAGTCATGATAATTCCTCCACAGAATAGGGCCAGAGTCCATCCTAGACTCCAGCCCCACTCACTTGCAGTCGGTTACGCTCTCATGTACTCGACTGTGTACTCAACAACACCAGCTGTAAGAGCAGCGGTGCCGATGGTTTGAAGGATTTTAGCGCCTGAAGCAAGCTTCACAGGAAGTGGAAGCGTGTTCGGTGTTCCCTCGATCGCAAGAGGAAGAATGACGGCGTTAGCAGTCAAACTTGCGACTGCACCTTGAGTTGTAGTCATGAAAAGGTTGTCTGTGCCAGTGATCCCGACTTTCAAAGTCGCAGATCCACCAGAAGTTGCTGCTGTTTTCACGACAGACATAAAGCCTGTGATGACAACGTCTGCGCCTGCTGTGAAGATGTCGAGGACGCCGGTAGCGCCTGCATCTTTAGAGAAATCGTAACGAACGCGTACGATTTCTTTAGCGTTTGTAAGGGTTTTGCCGATGGTTCTGGTATCTGCAATAGCTGCCATGATTATTTTCCTTTTACGTTAGGTTGTTTTTTTGGTTTTGTTGGCTGAGATTTTCTCACGTCTCCCATGACATAAGCAACATGTCGTGTCCCGTAAGGCACAATCGCCACGATCTTAATCGGGGTTACCGTTCCACGAATGGCCCGAACAAGCTCCTCGGGGGAATCTCCCACGAGGAACTCGATCGAGTCATAAGGATTCAATGAATCAAAAATTACCATGCGGAGTTGTACACTCTGATGCATTTTTTGCTGCCGTCGTTGCCAAGCTTCGCGCCGAATACAACGTCAACAGACATCACGTATGCAAAGCGTTTTTGCGCGTGCATGTCGGAGATTCTGAAATTCACTTCAGACTGCATCACCATGTGAAGGAAGTCTGGGTGGAACAAGAGGCCGTGGTCAGCCGACAAGCTATTGTCTTCAAGGATATTGAAGCCAAAGCGTTTCAAAGCCACTTGTCCGCCGATCACAGGGGCATCAGTTGCACCGTAATCAGAAGAGGTTAAGGTTGCCGCGTTCAAGACGTCACCCATGTATTGGGGGTCAAGAAGAGCATACCAACCTGGCTCTTTGCGCCATTTAGCTTGTGCAGCCAAAATGCGGCAAGCAGACAATTGGCTTGCGTTAAAGTCGGAGACGCCAGAGATGTCATGGTCAGGAGACGATGTCGAAGCAACAGCTAGGCTATAAAGGTAGCTATTGATTTGAGAAGCAACAGCAAATTGCAGTGCTTCCATAACTTCAGGGTTTTCTCTTGTAACTTGGGATTGCATCCAAACGAGATCTTGGAACTCGTAGGAAGCCACGGCGCGCTTATCGGCTGTGACGTCGACGTAAGAAGTCGAGATCGACTCTGGGTTGAACGCGTCTGCGTTTGTTCCGACAGTCAAAAGCTCGCCTGTAGGAGCGTTGATTTGGCTAACACGGACAGTGTCGCCTTCGTTTTTAAGAACGCCTTGGTATTCTTTGTTTACGAGTCCGCCAAGAAGAAGGCTTGAGCGAAGTTGTTTTGTGAACACAGGGGCCCAGAACTTTTGTACTTGGTTGGTTACTTCCGCAATAGTCGATGCACTCATTTGACACTCCTTGTCAAAAAAAGCAGTTAATTTTAAAAACCCACAACCCTGTGAGCTTTTGAAAACAAAATTAGTCTAAAATCTGATGCAGCTTGTACTTCTTCATCTCAGATGGAGGAAGCTTCAGCCACTCACTTCTTGTGATCCCACCTGTTCCCATAGGGGCCGCACTTGGAAGTCCAGCCGGAGCTACTTTAAGCATCTCAGGCCATTCTTTTCTCAAGGTTTCAGCCACTTTTGCGACAGATGACGGATCGACTTCACCCGTTTCCGGATGAACCACGACCGAATCTGCATTGATGAGCTTGTACCATTTAGGTTCAAGGGAGCCACCGAGTGCATCAATGACAGCGTTCATCTTGCGACCATAAGCGATTGATTCCTTCAATTGCTCTGCTTCGCTCTTGTAACGCTGCACTTCTTCTTCCCGAGATTTCAAAAGAAGCTCGTAGTCGCCGCGCTTTTTGGCATCGGCTTCTTCTCGTGCTTTTTTCTCTTCTAGGAGTGCGTCCAGTTGCGCTTGAGCTTTCTTTTTCTCATCAAGCAACCTTCTGTGCGTGTCATAGGTAACAAACTCTCGGCCTTCCTTAGCCTCTGCCGCATTTCCCTCAGGGATAGGCGGTTGCTCCACAGGAGCTTCCATGCTCATGCTTAACCTCTTTATGTTGGTATCTTATTAATTCATGTTATCACACGTTTCTTTTTTAACAAGTCCCCAAATGTTTTCCTATAAAACCTTAAAGCTTGATTGAATTCAGGCTGAGATAAACGCATGAAGATTCGGCCAGCTTCTTCTTGATAGCCAGCCACTTCACGGTTTTTCTTGCCGTCATCGCGTCGGCCATCGGGAGCAATATTTATTTCGCCGTCTTTGAGATAAGTCACCTTGAGTGAGTCGAGAAGCTGGCCTGTGGCCGTGAGGTTTGATCTCCCTGGCCTTGTAAAAGAGCTTAATTTTCCCGATTTTCTCAGGGCCGTTCGCTGTTTAATCGTGCTGAGCGCTAAAGATTTCAAAGGAGATTTCTGGCCACCATTGCGGTCGACGCCGTAACCAAGACGTGTTCTTTTTGCGATGATTGATGCAATGAATTCACCTGTCGGCATCAAAGATTCGCGCCTAATGGCTTCTTTTAAAGTACCTTTGATCTTCGCAATGATATTTCCAAGTTGCTTTTCAGCTTTTGAAGCCGCCATCAGTCTTTACCCTTAACGTAGCGAATGATTTTGGTAAGTTCTTGATCGGTGATTCCAAGGAAATTTCTTGCTCGGCGCGGATCTGGCGTGTTTTTTCCATAAGTGCCACGAATGTTTCCATCTGCTTTTGCGTTTTCTTCTGATCCACGTTCAAAGCCAATGACAATCTCCTTAGGTTTTTCAGCAAGAAGCTTCATCGAAGCAAGCATGTCACCAGAAAGCTCGAGGTTGATGTTGCTTTTTGACTTGCCTGCGATCTTAAATTCAAGGCTTTTTGTATAAGCCTCGGAATAACGAGGAAAACGTCTGCCGTCGGCATCTTTGTTTTCTCTCGTGGTGCGCTCATAGATCCTTTCGATGATCAAATCTGCGACCTCTTCCCTCTCTTTGGGTTTTAGGCCGTAGTCTGAAATATCAACCTTAAACCGCTGCCATTGTGCTGCCATAGGCGTCACCTGCTTGATTGGAGTCAACGGTTTGAGCATTATCCTGCTGCGCTACAGGCTCACGGTAAATGGTGCGCTCTTCTTCGATTTCATAAAGAAGCTCGTCCACCTCTGAAATGGTCATGGTCGGATTTAAAGCCTGGATAGCGCGTTTTCTTGTGGTGAATCCTGCCGCGTATTCCTTCTGCTGCTCGTCGATTAACTGGGTTCTCGTGGTTCCAGGAATCGCAAGGCGAAAGGACGTAACAACCGATGCTCCCGGTGTCCATAGAGCTCTTTGTGAGATCCGTCCCTGATCAACCCACATGGGATGCATCTTCTCAAGAATAAGCTCCCATAAATCTTTTTCGGCACAGGAGAACGTCGAGGTCTGTGCCTGTCTTGCATCGAGGGTGTCCATCTCGTCGATCACCTTTGAGATGCCTGAGGCAAAGTTCTGCTGCGTCAACTCACCCACACCGTTAGCTCTGATGCCTCGTGTCCCTAACCACATGGAAAGCTGCGACTGAATTAGATTCAATACTTCCTGAAAGTCCACCTCTGGCTTGATCGTCCCAATCTCAGGTTTTGACTCACCAGGGTTATCAGATTTTAGGAACCAAAAGGTATTAGGCGCATAGGTCATGTTCTCGATCGAAAGATCCACGCCGTACATGATGGAAAATGATTGAAACATCGCAGCAAGGTTAAGATCTGCAAGCATCACAGGGATGACTTCTGTCATGCGAATGCCGTCATAATCTGGCGACGGTATAAGCTTTAGAGCAGAAGAGTTGACGTAAACGAAAGGAATCTGGCCATATGGGTTGATTCCATCGGGATTACCCATCATCGCCATGGCGGCATAGTCGATCTTTTGGTCAGATGTGACGATTGCAAACTCAGTGTCGGTATAAACCCAGTAAATCTCTTTTTGATCCCTTTTTCCCGCAAGGAGTGTCACTCGTGTCACCCTCAGAGGGTCTACAGGGTCATCGGACTGTACGATAAAGCGGTCGTTCGGGATGACTCGAAGCCTCGGCCCATATTTGTCATCAAAGAACGGATGAATTAGGGTTGATTTGCAGGCATTAAAGATCGTATTGCTGTGATGCATCGTCTCGTTCATGTACATCTGCTTTACGTACCAGTTCATGAGATCGGTGTCAGACTGCGTGCCGTCCATCACCTCGCGCACGACGCCTTGCTGGTAGATATTAGAAAGCTTGTCTATGACCTTGGGATAAATATTGATCGGCACCATGCGCTCACAGGCCATACGGTAGGAGCGCTCTGAAAGCTGACGTGCCAGAGCCTGGTCCACATACTTCATCAGGTTATTTTCATAGATATCGAGGGTCTTTTGCTGGGCTTTGAGATGGTTACCGTGGTCTTTTACCGTTTCGCACACATAAACCGGATCAATAGCCATTTTATAACCTCATGTTATAATTATAGGTTTGTTATTAAAGAGTAACAGACCGCGCATCCTGCGACTTATCTTTGAGTACTCTCATAATACAATATCCAACTGCTGTCGTCACATGCTGTGACCGGAGCGAATCGTCTTCAATGTAGCTAGAGCCTCGTTTAAGTTTTGTTAGTCTAAAGCCTTCGTCGACGGTTGGACAGTTCCAAACGAAGAGGCGGTGCTCTGAGAACGAGTTTTTGAAGTAGGCGTTGACCGTGTTATGGCGTGACCGCACGGGTGGATTGGCAAGCGGGACCTTCATGACGTACTTGATTCCGGCATGATTCAGTTTCTGGGCAATAATGTCGTAGTCAGAGCGGTTTGACCGGGTGTCTCTGGCTTTACCTGAGGCATCACCGTGGATGTGGTACTCAAAGCCTTCCTTTACAATGCCACGGTCTAGAAGCTCGTCGACTGTGTCAGCGGTACGGCCGCCGTCAATGATCACCTCAGCGAAGATGTGGAACTCGCCGTTGATGTGCTGCATCGCACAGCAGGACATGGGCTTGCCCTCACCGATGTTAAAGTCCCATGAGAGAAGCACGGGATACTCGGGGTTTGGTTTGAAGGTCGATGTGCGGTAGTTGTGATCCTTGTTGTATTCGTAGTAGACCACCTCGCCACTGATTTCTAACCATTCACCGTATAGCATCCGACGTGCCATGCGTGGATCAAGATCGCGCTTGAGTTGCTCAATGTAAGAACGGGGCAGAAACGGATTATCTTCTGTACGTGAGTAGTAGACGTGTCTTGTCGGATGTTTCTTTCCGCCGCTATTTGGCTCTATAAAATGCTTATAGACCCAATGATCTGGAGCATCTGGGTTTGTTGCAGAAATGATGAGAGGGTTCTTGATATGGGGAAGACGTCCTAGGCGGTAGGTGCCCTCATGATAGGCCGTAGCATCGTCACCTTTATTCTCTGTGAGCTCTTCAAACGCTGCTATCGAAAGATCGAGGGAACGCATTTTGGTGTAATGCTTATCTGCCCAAGATCTCGCAATGATACTGCTACCATTTCTAAAGTCGACGCGTGCGGTCGAGTCATAGTCTTTGAAGCTATTCGGCGGCAATCCTTGCAAGTGTTCAATGATCTTTTTGTAGAGCGTGTCTTTTAAGTCAGGCAAGGCACGACGACCGATCATGGCCCCTGCTTTTTTATTCTCAAGGCAGTGCCTTGCAAGAATGTGCGCCATAAGAATCGACTTTGAAGAGCCTACAGATCCTGAGAGGAGGATCTCGTGAGTCCCAAGCGAGTAGTCAAAGGTTCTGATGTCTTTCAGCACCTGAAGCTGCATAGGGATCGCTCTCGGATCAAACTCCGAGAATGTGGGAGTAGAGCCAATCATTTATCATCTTTGAATGATGGATCGTAAGCAAGCTTGATCGGCTGCTCTTCTTTCTCGATCACCTCAACACGATCAGTCCATTTGAAGCGGTTTTTCATGTTGAAAACCCACACGCCAGTGTTCAGCGTTTCACTTCCATATTCTCTGCTAGACCTACTGATGATGTTATCAATGCCCAATTTCTCCCAGAATTGCTGGCACTTAGTGAATGCTCTTTTTTTGGCGTCAACAAATTCAGGGAAATGTTCTTCCCAATCGTAGACCGTTTGCTTACTGCAATCGACAACAGCGCCGAATGTTTCGTAGGAATATCCCTGAGACATATGCTCAATGAGCATCTCGCAATATTCCGGTTTGTACTTGGTAGGTCTTCCAACCTTTGCAGGTTCTGCGTCTTTTTTGCTTTTTGCCAAAGTTGATACTCCTCTATCGCTCAGCAATGAGGCTGTCGCGCACAGCGCATAGTTTATTGAATGATTTTAACGTATTTAATCAAATCTATTATAGCACGTCTGTACCAATTTTGTGCTCAAGGCATTACATGGGATAATTAAGACGAGCTAATCAAAAATCTAAACCAATATCGCAACTAGGGGGCCGTCGACTTGAAGACCTACTTGGTAATTAGTGATTTGCACGTGCCGAGCCATTGCCCGAAGTATGTAGCCCTAATAACCAAAGTAATAAGGCTCCTGAAGCCAGATGGTTTAGTGCAAACTGGTGATTTTGTCGATTGGTGGCAGATCTCTACCTACGACAAAGACCCAGCACGTAAGAACACGATTGTCGATGACATCAAAGAGTTTGAGAAGATCCTTGTTGGTTGGGCAAAAGAGCTCAAACGTGGAGATATTCACATTGTCTGCGGTAATCACGAAAATAGATTATCCCGCTACACAGCCAGGCATGCCAAAGAACTCCACGAGATTGTAAAAAGCATCCCACAGATGCTTGAGCTGAAAGAGAAGAACGCCGCTGGTAGCATCAAATATCACTGGCACCCTTACCACCGCTGGAACAGTTGCAAGATTGGCGATTGCGTCATCATGCACGGATACTATTTCAATCAGCATACAGCTTCTACTAACCTATTGAAATATAAGACAAATATTCTGTGTGGCCATACCCACAGGGTGCAGCTTTTTACAGATGGCGTGCATTATTCCGCAACCCTGGGTCACGGTTCCAATGAAAAAGAGACGGCCCACTCGCCGTGCCCCACTGGTTGGCAACAAGCTTTCGGGATTCTAAATGTGCTCGATAACGGCAAAACGTCTCTCGACATCATCCTTGTAAATGATGGGAAAGCCGTGGTTTATGGCAAAGCTCTTTAAGTTTAAAAGATTTGTAAAAATCATGGGTGTAAGGCTGAAGATAAAGTATGTCAAAGAGCTCCTTCACGACGGAGATGAAGAGTTGGCCGGTGCGTATAACCATGACACCCACACTATCTTCATCTCAAAAGCAATGGACAGAGGAAGCCTTCATTCAACTTTATGTCACGAAGTTTTGCATGGAGCTCTTGCTATATCCGGAGCAGGAACGTTGCTATCTGAAAAAGATGAGGAGGTTATTGTGTCTGCTCTTGAGGTTGCGTTGAGAGACTACTTATTCTTTTGAGCTGCTTGGCTCTTGCTATTTTACCAGCGCAGCTAGTGCACCGAACTGCATTCTTGAATTTTAAACGCTGATTTGTCGTCAAATGATCTTTGCCACAAACGCAGATACAACGAATAATACGAGTTTTCTGTGCTCCTTCCCAATTTTTAAAGTGGAGGAGTTCAACAACAGTTAGGCCACCAAACTTATCGCCAACCTGTATCTCCTTCGACTTTCTCCAAGGAAGCGTTAAAGCTACCTGTGGCAACATCTTGTCTTTTTTTATGCGACTCGAAGCCGTCGCGTGGGGCATATGAAACATATGACACCAGTAGGATAGGCTCCTAGTGGCTGAACCGAATGTTATTTTGACGTTCGATCTAGTGTTCTGAGCCTGCTGTATTTTGGTCGCCCAGCGACAATTCCCAGGTTCGTACCCTTTGGTTCCATCGAGCCGATCTACCGTAAGAAGCCCCGGCCTTTCTCCCATATCTTCAAGAAAAGCTTCAAATGAATTAAACCACCTATCGCACATGGTAATTCCGACAGCACCGTATCTGTAATAACCCATGTTCTTTGGATTACGACAACGTTGCTTGATACCAGACCAAATTTGGTAGGTTCTAAGCTTTGCCCTATCTTTCTGTTTTCTAGAACAATGTGCGTGCGTAATTTTTCCCATCAAATCCTTACAGGCGCGAATCAGGGCCTAAGCCCGAATGTTGAGGAGCGGATAGTTGTGGCTCTTGAGAATGGGCTATACCCGCTTCTTTGAGCTCTTTGTCTCTCCGAAAAATCTCATCAAGATGACCATTGAACCGTGGATCAGCATGTGTGGATCCTGTGAATATTTTCACGAGCTTTTCTTCCCCAGGACTATCGAACTGTCTGGGCTTTCCGGATAGTTGATTCCTCATCTCTCTACTCTTCTCCGCGAGATCGTGCATATGTTTACAATATGCCAGATGCTCAGCGTAAGCTTGAGCTGGTGTTTTGGATTCCTGCAACTGTTCGGACTTTCCGGATCGTTCGTCCCTCATCTCTCTGATCTCTCTCAAGATCTCTCCGAGGATCGTACTGATATCTTGGAGCACATCGTAATCTTCACTATCCCAACTCATTAGTCATCTCCATAACGTTCGTTAACTTCTTTGACAAGATCTTCAATGCTTGAATTTAGCTGCACCTAATTTTTACATAAGGGAACTGGAGATCTTTGGAGAGTCTCTCCTCTACACTTATGCCCCATCCAGATAGTGCTCAAACTCTTTGTTTTTAAGAGCCATAATCTCGAACTTTCTCCTCATCTCTTCAAATGCTGCCTGTTCTCTCTCAGTCAGAACCTTTGGTTTGTATGGCTCTGTCTGTTTCGGCATTGGAAAATAAAAAAAGAAATCATCTTTGTGATCTATTGCATCTGCCAATCTTCTAGCATGCACGTGAGCGGCATTCATGTCGTATCTGGTATAGCTTCTTGACCAAAACAGAGCATGACCGCACTCGCAGGTACTCTCATTCCTTTTAGATTTGACCTCAAAAGCCATCCCGGAAAGCCCTTTAACCCTAAAAACAGTTTGGACTAAATTGCTTTTTAAGCTCTCTTCAGGCATTTTATGTGTCCAATTCTGGCAAAAAGATCTCAATTCTCGATTAAGATTTTTTGATGACAGGATTTCTGAGTAACTATGGGTTTGTGCGCCGTATCCAAACAAAGCGACAGAGAAATTGTCTCTCGCAGTGAAATTGCAAATGCTCATTCCCCCTTACCCTCCAAGATCCAAAACATCATCACCCTTCACACAGGTAAGCACCGTCATAAAGTACTCACCCCCAAGCCTCTCACACTCGTGTTTGCGGTCAAGGACACATCTCGCTATGAAGGCCAACCACAGGACCATCAATATTAGTAAAGTATTACGCATACTTATAACGACCCTTTTTTGCCTAAAGTTTCCCCCTGGACATCCCGATGTTATCTATATTAAAGGGAGGACCCATGGAAACCATTACCGTCACTTACAAAACACCATCTGGCGAACTTATCACAAGAACCTATGACGGATCTTGCCGTGAAGCCGCCCTCGCCACACTCGAAGCAAAGATACAAATGGGCTGGGCCGTAATGTCAGTTGAAACAAAAAATATCAAACTCACCGACGAGCCGCCATTCGATTTAGACGTCATGTCTTTGAATTAAGTTTCACAGGAAACCTGGCAACAAAAAAGATTGCCCAGAATATCTGGCCAAGCTCTGTGGTTCCCGATTGATTGATCTTATATAGGCAAAAAATTCGAAATGAAAGAATGATTAGGCCAACGATAAAAATAGGTACAATTTCTACAAATTCTCTATCGTTACGATGCATTGAGGCCTCTTCAGATGTGACTTTGCTTCAATCTTATCGGAAACTTTTTTAAAGATCGACGCCAAATCAAGATCACGCTCAAGACAGATCGCCATAAGACGTTTTAGTTCTTCCTGTTGACCTGAAGAAAGATTTTCAAGGGCACGGCCTCCTGGCATCGCAGCCATTAAAGAAATTTTGTCTCGCGGCAACTCAAGAAATTTACCGACGCAATCAAGCACAAGAGGTGTCGCTCTAGCCTTACCTTTTTCAACCTGACAAAGACAGGCCTCGCTGATTCCGGAACGCCTTGCCGTATGATTCATCGTAAAACCAAGGAACATTCTTGCCCGTTTTAGCTCTTTTCCAATTAGGTTTTCAGGTTCCGTCATGGACCCTCCTCAAGAAACCTCTTTAGAGAGGCCTTCACGTCGCGAAGAATCTGCGATATCCGCGCAGGCTTTAGTTCGAGGAATCTTGCAATGGTGCGCTGGGACCAACCATCTTCCCGACTCAGCTTGAAGCATAAAGCATCGCGTTCACATAAGGTATTTGTGAATTTTTCAAGATCAATTTCTTTACAGTCACCCGAAGCTTCCTCGTCTCCGGTAAAATCCTGAAATTCTGGCTTCTCCCCGCGTCCATATAGCTTTCTTTTGGCGTCGACAATAGCCTGGCATATGGTCTGAGAGGTCGGTTGGTTATGCCGATTGGCGTAGGACAGCCACGATACAATTACTTCCTGGGCAATATCTTCAGCATCTTCTTTGGAAAGACCCTGCTTTTTGCACTGCCTGACAATTTCAATAAAAAATTCAGCGTCCATGCTCATATACCATCGAGATCCAGTTTGAAGACATGAGCCCACCATTTTCACGGTTGCCAACGTAGAAGAATCTTCCGTCCACCGGCAGTGCCACCTTGCCCTTTGTGAGCCACGAATAAACGCTGTTTAAGCCCATGATGACTCTTGCCATGGTTTTTCCTACGACTTCCTCAATCAGCTTTGGAAACTGCAGCGGTGTGCCAATTTTGGCGTAGAGATAGGCCACAAGCTCTGTGCAATAAAACTTGTCTTGGTCATTGAAGTTAAAATCATAGTCGGGATCGAGATCAGCAATCCTTTTGATTTCCTGCATGAGGATGGTTTCTTCAAAATCCAAAAGGCCATTTTTCGATCTCCAGACCTGGAATTTTTCCTTGAGACAAAAGGCCAGCCAGTCCACGAACCGGTAAACCATCATTCCGATGTCAGTGGCTTCCATGACGTAAAGCTCTCCGCCGTCCCAGTAAGCGATCGCCGCGTGGGTAAACTCGGATTTGGTAGCTTTGGCTACGAATTTCATGAACGGTAGGTTAAACGGACCTCTAGCGTCTGAGAGACGAAAGAGAATGTCCCCATTCTTGATTAGTTTTTTCATTTCAAGCGTCAGCGCGCCGCGTCCTGGGAATCCGACTGCCGTTTCCATGGGCTACTCCGTACATTGCAATTAAAGCGGCATCAATCATGCCGTCGTGGGGTTTTTTTGAGCGCCCTGAGGCGAGCCATTTCATGTGGGGCCAATACTGTGACGCAGCTTCGAAAGATTTTGCCTTCGCATCTTTGAGCCTAGTGCCGGGAATCCATAAATCTTTCTGCCATACTTTGGGTTGTACCAACCTGCAGTCGTAAAAGATCAGATGAAGCTGGCCAATGTGATAGCCAAAGCCAAAGGACGACTTACTGCCCCAGCCCGGAATGGACCAAACGTCCTCAATCCAAACCTCGCCGTTCTCCTTGTGAATCCAGTCGGAGAGCTCTGCGAGATCTTCATTGCTTGGCATGGGAATCGCTTCACAGAGCGCACCATTACGGTCGAGAATGACCACTCCGCCCTTAAGGCCGGGGTCAATCCCGATCACATAGCGTGACTGGGTCTTCGGTTTGTCTGTGCTCATTTGCAATGATGATACGCGATCATCGTTAGCCAAGACAAGACAGTGCTACTGTTGAATTTTTATTTATTTTGTGCTAGAGCGACTCTTAGTCTGCTAAACAGACCTTTTACTCTTTCGATATTTCTTTCCCTATATTCTTTACCGCAGTCGACATGCGTCACTCCTGGGAAAAGATCTGACAACGTTCTTTCGTCAAGAACCTGTCTCCCGAGACTGTTCCGCACGTTATCCATCTTTCTCTCAAAGTCGCAAACGATCCTGAATAAATCGTGGTTATTGTTTTGGGCAAACCATCTGATCCCGTCCATTGCAGACATAATCTCGTCCAGTTGGCCGCAAATCTCGTAGAAACAATCTTTCTGGATAATCACCGCGTGGTCGGAAGGATAACGAAAATCATCTGGTTTCACTTCATTCATCACACACCCTCGAATAAGCTGAATTGTAAATTTGACCTCAACGGTATTGGCCCGTCGTCGCCATGTCTGTTTTTCAAAATATGGAGATCCGTAGAACCAAGCTTTTCCTCGCGCTCCCTGTGAAGCACCATGACGACGTTGGCATCCTGCTCGATTGAGCCCGAGTCTTTAATCATTGCAAGATTTGGTCTCTCTTGGCGCTCACCGTCACGATTGATCTGAGCAAGTCCTACCACTGGGACAAAGCAGTCCTGTGCAAGTGCTTTCATCCTCGCGGTAACGTCGCTCACGACCATTTGTTTGGTTGCTGAAGATGGGACGCGGTGGGATTTGACTTGCTGAATGTAGTCGATGATCACCAGGTCTAGCTTTCCGTCCATTTTGCGCTGAATACACTCCGCCTCGATCGTTTCGATGTAGCGGGCGAGTTTTGTTTGAAAATGGATGTACTGATGAAGCTCTAGATTGAAAGAGTAGTGAATCCGGTTTATCTCGTCTTGGTTCAAACAGCCCTCTTCGATCCTTTTGCTATTCACCCGTGCAAGGTTTGACGTGATCTTCTGGAGAAGCTCCTGCTCGCTCATCTCGATCGAGAAGAAGAGAACGTGTTTTTTTTGTTTCGCCGCGTTGATCGCTAGATTGAGGCAAAAGGTGGTCTTGCCGATCGCGGGTCTCGCTGCCAGGACGTAAAACCGGTCATCTCGGAATTTACCCATGGCAAGATCAAGCTTTGGTATACCGGTTGAGATACCCCTGGTGTTCCCCTCACGGTATTCTGTCATGACCTGGTCCAGGTGATCGCCATAATCGTTAAGCATGTCCACCGATGTGATCGTTTTGTAAGCAGAATTGGTACCATCGTTTAAACGCGCTAGAATCGATTTTAAGGCGAGCTTGTGGTGAGACGCGTCTTGCATTGGATCGGACGTTAGGATCGATTGGGAGAGACGTGAGAGCTCCAGGGAAGCATTCTTCTTCCATTGGGTATCTGCCAGGAGGCGGAAGTGGTAGTCCGAGTTCTGGGCTACTGGCGCTTTTTCATACATTTCAATGATATCTGAACAGTTATCAACGAAGTTCATAGAAACAGTAACAGGATCTATAACAGCCTTTTCTTTGTATAGATGACTACAGAAATCAAATACGTCCCTACAAAAACTGTCTGTGAACATTGATTTGTTAACGCCAAAGGCCATGGCTTTATTAAAAGCCGTAGGGTCTTTCATAAAAATTCCAAGCACACTCTTTTCGATGCTCATGGGTCAAGGCCCCAATCTTCTTTGTAAACCACGGGTTTTTTCACTGGTTTGATCTTGATAAAAGCCGCCAAAAGGTTGTCCATCTTGAGGTTTCCGTTGTCAGACTTCTTCAGAAGGCCGAAAGGACTTGCCACAACTTTGCACCAAAAGCTATCGGACTCTGCAAATTTCTGGACTTCTCGAAACTGCTCCGGAGTGAGGTTCACTTTTTTCGCCACTCTCTCAAGCTCACGACCGAAATCCTCAGCGTTCCATTTGGGACGTCCAGCCATGTGGGGGATTGTTCTGATCCCGTAGTCCAACCAGACCTGACCAAAAGATAACCACCCCTCGTCCAGAGGGGTGACGGGTATTTTCTTCTTTGGAGAAGGATTAGGATTAGGAGTAAGAGTAGGATGGTTGAATTCGCTTGAGCCACCCTTAAGCGACCCTTGAGTTTTTTGTCCAGTATTTGTGCAATCTGCAAGATTTTGCACTCTTTTTAGGCCGCCCATCCGGCCGTGACTCTTCGCACTCACCAACCACCCAAAGTGATCTTTTGACCCCTTGAGGTACACTCCTTGGTCGGTATTTTCGGTAAGACCAACTTCTGATAAAGCGCAAAGTCCGCTCACGTTCCAAATCTCAAAAGGGATCGGTTTGAACATCTCGCCCTTTTTCGGAGCCCAATACTTTTGGGCTAGCCTGATTGCACGAAGCATCATCCCGTAAGCCTTGTCCCGGTCTTTTACGAGTTCCGCTAGGGCATCAATCCTTGGTTCGTTCCAGAAATCATCTTCGATATTGATTCTCGCCATACAAGCATTCCTTTTGCTTGCATCGCTGGCGGCTGCGATGTAATTTGATTTTCACTTAGGCCGCCACAGACGACTAAGTACCCAAACCCCTGAAGCTTGCAACCTTCGGGGGTTTTTATTTTCTTGGAAGGTTCAACAGTAAAACTCCTTTTAGACCGTTCTGTCCAGAAGTTTTAGACGCTGCTCAACGACTGACCAAAGGCCTATTAAGCCTTGAGTTTGTTGTATTTTCCTAGCTTCAGTTGTACTTAGTCCCGATGATATTTGTATGTGCGGGTACTCTTTTTTAAGGGTTTCAAAACCCATTTCAACAGCAATCTTTCTGAACAGATCCCAGTCCCCTTTCCTCGGTTCTTCCCAGGTCCAGGATGGGTTTTTAAAGACTATGTCCGCGCCCAGGCAGTACTGATGCCAGGACCTAAAAGGCTTTGCGTCTGTGAGCCATTTGCCTTCTCTCGTCCTAGAGGAAGCATAAAGCCACTCTTGGCGCTCCGGTGATCTGTAGCCCTCGAATATGTCCATGTTGAGCCCCTGGTCCTTGCAGCGGGCTAGGAGCTTTAAGACCCGCTCGTAGAAGAACGGCGCAAGAAACGAAGGGTCACGGTTTGGTTTGTCCACGACATTAGGAAGATCCATACGTACTGGTTTACTTACAGGGTCATTCATGGTAAGAGTTTCCCTTCTTTGGCCAATCAAGGCCTTCGAGTTTTTGGACACAAATGAAAATGGAGATGTATGAACAATTTTAGTCCAGTCCGCGCTAAACACGAAGAATTGAAACAGTTGAAAGCTTTAATTCCCGCGAAGATCAAAGATGAAATGAAGGAATGGGCCTTGAGTCAAGGGAGGTCGATGAACTGGGTCGTGAATGAACTCGTCAATCGTTGGATGAAGGGTGAACTTAAAATTACGGTAAAAAAGGACAGAAAAAGGAGGGTTATCAGTGCCTAATATCATCTTTCAAAGAAAAATAAGCCGGTGGCAAAAAGATCAAAAAACATTGAATGATCTTGTTTCAAAATTGGTTCCTCAAAAAGAGGGAACGCGTGTGGGTGGTTTAAAAACAACGGAGGCTTTGCCGCATGGAAACAGCTTGGATCTTAGGGGTTCTTTTTGTTTGTCTGACTCAGCTCGGCAAGCAGCAAATTGATCATTTGAATAAGCTTGAAGAGATAGAAGCCAAGGAATGCCGGCAATGTGAAGAAGAGCTTGATGCGCTTCTTGATCAAATAGATGAAGAGAAGGAAAAAGAGAATGGAAGATTTGATACCGGAGAAGACGAAGGAAACGAAGAAAAAGCCTGTAGCGGAACAGTCTGCGAGTAAAGGTTTGATTTATTCGGCAATCCCCAAAATTATGATTGAAGTCGATCCAATCGCTAAAAACAGGCCTGGTCACAATTATAAATTTCGCGGAATTGACGATGCTTATCAGGCACTCCAAATGATTCTTGCGAGGAATGGTGTGTTCACAGTACCGCGTGTGCTTTCTCATTCGTCAGAGGAGAGGCGGTCATCTGGTGGAGCAACGTTGATTTATAGAATCCTCGACATGGAATATGATTTCTTCGCTTCCGATGGTTCTTATGTCACAGCTAAGGTTGTTGGTGAAGGCATGGACTCAGGAGATAAAGCCTCAAACAAGGCGATGTCTGTAGCGCATAAATATGCACTTTTACAAGTTTTCTGTATTCCGACAGCCGAGGCAAAGGACCCCGAAAATGACCATCACGAAGTTGTTCCAAAAAATGTTTCGACGCAAAGTGTGCCGAGAAAAGATACCACTTCCCCTTCTCCTACGCCGTTCTCTGGAAAAAACCCAGGGCATGTCACCCACGCTAGGAAGTTTCTTGAAACAAAGGGTGATATCAGGTTTTTGCAAGCTTTCCTCGAGCTTCTCGAAGGAAAACCAGCTGTAGAATCTAGCCTCATAATGGCATGGGATAGACTAAACCCCGATAAACCGGATCCAGATCCAACATAAAAAGGTGGAAGGCTTCTATGTCAAAAGAGCAAGAGATATTTTTTAAACTGGCAGGTTATTTCGGACAGGTGCTCACGTCTTTAGCATTTGGCGCGACTTACTCGGATGAGCTGATTCGAGAGCAATTAACCAAGATGAACGAGACTTTAACAGAACTTTTAGGAGAAAAGTGAAATGGCATCTCTCAACAAAATTATACTCATCGGAAACCTTGGTAGAGATCCAGAAATCAAGCAGGTCGGAGATAACAGCGTTGCAAATTTCAGCATTGCAACCAAGGAAAGGCACAAATCCCAAACGGGAGAATGGCAAGAAAAAACAGAATGGCACAACATTGTTGTGTGGGGAAAAAGAGCGGAGACCTGCGGAAAGTACCTGTCGAAAGGTTCTGCGGTATTGGTCGTGGGAAAGCTCCGGACAAGAAGTTGGGATGATAAAAACGGTGGCGCTAAGCGATATGCTACAGAAATTTGGGCGGATGATGTCCAGTTTCTTTCAAAGAAGGAGGAAAACTCGGCCGTCAGTCAGATAGATAGAGGCTCTCCGGAGGCATTTAAACCTGACAATTCCTCATGGGACGTCCCGTTTTGAAACCATTGGAAGAAATCTTGATGGTCCTTGGTATGAATGAACGGTATAGCGCTATCGTCACGCAAGATAAGAGAAACGGCGTCTATACTCTGAATCTTTACGACAGTGAGCTGCAACAATCTGAGTATGAAAATTTTCGTGACGAATATATGCAGGGTCATGAATATGCTTTGATGATACGGCGACTTGCAAAAAAAATTGAAAATAAATGGAAAATCTAAAAAATGAGAAAAAAGCTTAAAGATTTCATGGGTGACATGAACTACTCGCAAGGTGTGAAGTTCTATAAAATCGGTGATGATAACTACCCGTTCGAATGGTTCGAGCCACTCAAAAAAGATGGTGACCGTTGGGTTGGTCATTCAGACACCGGAGCGCAGTACGTTCACGAGAATATGACCTGCGAGATCTGTGCAGGAAGGGATTAATCACGTTTGCCACGGGGTTTTCTGTAACCGTAAAGAGTATTTTGACGAATACCTAAAAGACAAAACTCTTGCGGGATGGATGCCGCCAGTAGAAGTAGAGGTTGAGGTATGAGTTTTTATTACTCAAATTTGAGTATTCAGCAGAATCGAGTTCTTTAATAATTTTTGGGAGTTCAAAATGAAACTTAGTGAAATCATGAACGGCGCGTCGTATTCCAATGGCCTTTTCGTCAAAACAATTCCAGTTGAACCAGAGTTTAATTTCTACGAGCCTCTAAAGAGAATGCCGAACGGTTGGCTGTGCATTGATTCAGATGGAGATCTCCTCCTCATGGGGGAAGATGAAGAGGTTCGTGTCTATACCCCGTCTGTTGGGGAACTCACTGAGTATCAAGCGGTGCTGGCGAACTTTGACTGATAAGTGGCGGACAATGAAAACCCCATCAGGACTCACCCTGCAGTTCGATGGGATTCACGTACATGTGATTCACCGTTCCAACGTGGTTTGGCTTACGAAAGATGATCTTGAGATACTTAACCGATATGCGCGAGACCGTCATGCACAACAAGAACCCTCTAGCCCGTCTTCTCCACCCCAAGACCCAGATGCCAAGCCTCCATTTCCGTACTTTTGAATGGTTGCTCGTGCCGTTTTTTGCCGTGGCTTGTTATGCTACAATAGCTTTGACCTACATCATTCTCGCCTGGAGCGATCTATGCTACCGTCTGAAAACATCGAAGAAGTTTTGAGGGTTTTCTACTGTGTTGCCGTGATTGCAGCGATCTTTTATCTCATTTTTCTCATTGAGAACACGATGGCTCCTTAAAGGAGCAAACGCCCCCAAAGAACTCCCCGAGTTCCGCCGCCCACACTTGCCTAATTTTTCGTTGGTGTATGCTATAATTAATAACACACCACAAAATCGGAGGCAATATGATAGGAACTATCCTAAAGATTCTTAGTATTCTATGGAGCTTAATCGGTCCTTTGACCTCGCTTCTTGGCTCTATGAAGAAGAAGACCCCCGATGAACTAAAGGCAGAGGCTGACGCCAAGGCTTACGAGGCTCAAAAGGAAGCAGAGGTCCGTAAAGCCAAAGCCCTTTCAAAGATCCAGGAGCACGCGGCTAAGCGCGAAGCAAGACGCCAGGAGATCTTGGCCCGTCTCGAGGAGCGCCGGCGTCGTAGGGAAGAACAAAGGGCCAGAATTAGGAAGCCAGACTAACTTCACGGTAAAATAAAACCCTCATAACCAAGGAGGGTTTTATGATTACCAAAATGATTTTGGGTATGTGTCTATTTTTCAATTCTTGCGGTGAAAAAGAACCGCAAAGATCCCCCGCCATCGAAGCACAGCCAGAGGTTCCTGAAACGCCAGAAGTCTACAGCGGAAAGCCATCGGTCGCCGGTGAGTTCCCCGAAGTCGGCTGGATTGGAAACTGCACTGCAACGCTTGTTGCCCCCAACGTGATCTTTACCGCGGGACACTGCAGAGCCAGTGGAAGTTCCGCCAAATTCAAACATAGAGCCACCCAAGCTGAATTCAGCGGAACCTGCACAAGGCACCCTGACTATAACGACCGCACAGTCTACAATGATTACACGCTTTGTAAACTGGATGTCTCAGTCCCCAAGGGATCCCACATGTCATCATTTGATATAGACCATGTTCCCGGAGAAGGCGAGAAGATGCTTGTCAATGGTTACGGCGCACCAAACCTTGGTATCCACTACTGGGGATCTGCCATCATCAGCGACTACACTGGGCAAGATCTTACGGCTTGTGGTCCCTCAAACCTGGGTGGTGGAGATTCAGGTGGCTCGCTCTATAAATGGGTCGATGACCGCACAAATGGCGCCTTTCGGACCATTGTCGGTGTTAACTCTCGTCGCGGCGGAGGTTGTAGCTACTACAACGCCGTGGCTCATCCTGAGTTCGTAAAGTTCGTCAAAGACTATGAAGTTAAGGCTGGAGTGAAAATCTGCGGGGTTTCAAGAAAATGCCAGGGCCCCGAACTTGCAAGCTGTGCCAAGATTCATGACTCGCTTAAGGAATGCCTCGTTGAATCGATTCCAATGCCGGAAGAAATGGCAGCAAAAGATTTCGAATTGCCGTCTAGCTGCAAAGAACGTTATGCATTGCTTGCACAATGTATTAAAAAGCAATAGATTCTTTTCTCTTACGAATTCATTTAATTCCTTTTTTTTAGCCATGCCCTTGATTTTTTGGGTATGGCTTTTTTCATGAGAAAATAACAAGGCAGGTGAAATCTCCATGGTTGGCGGGTGCTGGTATTTACTGGTGCCCGCTTTTCAATCTCTTTCCAAATCCTGTAAGGCGTTGTATAAATCATTCAGTCCTATTATCGCTTTGCGATCTGGAGCATTCACAATAACTCTCTGAGCTGCATCTATAAGAATAAGAACCTTTTGAGCATCCCTGATTTTCATGGTTAGAAGCCCTTCAGGACCGCTCTGGAAGAGATATTGTCTGTTAAAGAGTCTACTCATTTGAATTCCTCTTGGAATCTCTGCCATTCTTCTTCACTGAGGTGTTCAAGAATGTCTAACACTTCCTCACTCATACCAAACCCTCGTGCAGCCGCAAAGCTCATGATCATCTCTATACGGCCTCCGGTCACCGGTTTTGAAACTGCCTCGCGCACAGCGGCAAGGGTCTTCGGATCGATATTCATTGTCATCCCCGCCTCGCTTCTTTACATCCAATCTTTGTCACCACATTTTTTACATGTTTCACCGTCTTTACTCCAATCGTGGGAGCACACAACCCTCTCGTATCTTCCAGCCTCTTCATTCCACCTGGCTTTAGAGAGAAGCTCATCCCCCAATCCGTTAAGCGCAGCTCTATATCCGGCCACGTAGAAATCAACGACGTCACATGTGGTAAAAGTTCCTGGCCACTTTTTTACATCCTCTCCAAAAGTGCATGGAAGTGCGTGCTCCCAGACGAGAAACTTTGCTCTTGCGTAGAGGCAGTCTTTATCAGTCATTTGATCTCCTCCAACTCACAGAACTTTCTAACTCGTCATATGCCTCAAGCAGTTCTTCAAACTCATGTTGGTGGTGAACGCGAACGGCAGACACTAACGCTCTCGCCGCCCTCAATTCACACATCATCGAATAAACAACGTTAGTAAACAGTTCAATGATGCCCTCACCCTGGCTTTCAACAAAATCTAATTCTTTTTGCAATTGATCCAAATCAACTTTCATCACCACCCCTTTTTCTCAGGAGAACACTCCAAAGAAGAGTGCCGGACAAAATAACACCAACAACTAGGACGATAATAGCCAGCCAGTTAAATTCGAGGATAAGCTCAATGCTTCTTTTCTGGACAAGACTTTGAAGGCCCTCAATTACATTGATCATCCCCGCCTCACTTCGTCTAGGTTTTCTAAAGATTCTCTTAACTCACTGAACGGCAGATTTTTACTCCAAGGACTTTTTGTCGTTTTATAATTCTTAGAGCTTAAGACGAATTGTATTGGGTAACCCTTAATATACCTTTGATATATGGTACTATATTTAACCCCAAGCACCTCAGACCACTCGGCCAAGTTTCTTGTGCGGCCTTTAAAGGTTAGATTGATGCATGATTTTCTGTTTCTATTCTGATCCTTTATATCTGACCATCTACAATTTTCTTTAAAATATCCTAATCCCGAATCTATTCGGTCTATCGAAGCACCTTCTGGTCTTTCGCCCATATCTTCCAAGAAATTTTTAAAGTTTTTCCATCGGTCGCAAATAGTGATTCCTTTGCCACCATATTGAGCAAATTTTATGTTTTTCTTATCTAGACAACGGCCCTTCATTCTCGACCAAGACTTATAGGTGCTCGACGTGTAAGACCCAGTAGAGTGGCCGTGCTTTATATTTCCCATTTTTATGACTCCAACTTCTTGAGTGCTTCGCGTGCGCGTTGACCCCTATCTAAGTCCATTCCGTAGAGATCATGTGAATTTTCTTCATACCACTCCAACGCCTTCGCACATCCAAGCAATGCCCTTATATCCATCGCCATAAGCTTGCGGTCCGCGCTGAACTCATCGAGTGGCTCTTGTTCTACCCAGTGACACCAGGCTTCAAGTCGTTTCATTTCTCACATTCCCTGAAAAAAATCTGAATAGGCCCAATTCAAATCAAAATGCGAATGCGGCCAATATAGTCCAAAGATTAACCACTTGGTACAACAAAAGTCTTACCTATGGTCGTCTCTGATGGTAAATAATCCCTTGTGCACGAATAAATCTCCGAAAATTTTAAGTGCTTGGAAGCCTCGCGTCGTTGACGTGGGGTTTCTTTTTTTTCCACACGCACCCGGAACGAACTACGAATTTTACGAATAAAGGCCGCTCCTACTCCCTAAACCTCCTATTTCTCCTATTTGTCTTTGGACAAAAGCACCTCGAAAAGGGGTAAAAGTCCAAAATAGCAAGGCGCCAAGCTCAACAATAAACCGAGCTAGGCGCACCCTATTCTGTATAAGATTCGGTAATGTTTTGGTTTTTAGCTTTTTTAAGAAAAAACAATATGGGGATTGGACAAAAAAATAGGGGGCCGACCTGGGCCCCCTTGGCTGCGCTTAGACGAAGAAGTTACTTCTTGAATGACTTGACCAGCTTGTACAATTTTAACACAACATCGAGTCCACCTTCCACGGCGCTCTCAACTGCGTCCTCAGGAATATCAAATTCTTCTTTGACCATTGCTACAAGCTGTTCCATTTCTTCTACCGACAAGTCACCGATCTCTGCAGGAACATCGCCCAGTCCGCCAAGAGCAGACATTGCTTTTGTCATCGGCTTATACAATTCACCGATATCGCCAAAACCGATTTCACCATCGGCAGCAGCGTTGCCTACAGCATTTGCCAAACTGATAACAAAACTCAAAACTTCCTTTGTTTCTTTGATGCTAGCCATTTTCTACCTCCTTGTAGAATTGTTGTGCTCGATTTCCCTGAGCCTTAGTTCATGATCCTTCATCATACCATCAAAGTGACCCATCCGAGTGTTAAGCTCTTGGATGGAAACCGTCATCACCTGGATGTTGCGACTCATCTCAGACATGTGAGAGACGGCAAGACCGGCAATGCCGATGATTGACGCTGTCAGCATGTTTTGTACGTGTTTTTCTAAGTTCATATGATTAATTTTAACATGGCACCAATCAAAACCGATAACACCAGTATTCATTTAATATGCCCACGTCGGTTTGGAGTTTAACTCAACGTCGCCAGAAAAATGGTGCGATGTTTGTGAGTTACCCGCAGCCCAGTCAAGTTCAATGTTTCCAGTATTGGGCACAGTATAAGTCATGTCACGTGCCGCCGTGGCGCTACCTGCTCCCGAAAAGGTTACCGGCTGATAATAGTTCGTGGTGTTTTTAAAGGTGACTCCGGCAATGCCGATGATGGTGGTACCGCGCGAGGTGGCAGAGAGTGTCAAAGATATATTAAAACGAAGACGCCACGAGCTATCTTGCATTTGATAAGGGATGAAAAGACCACGCTCGACCGAGTTTAGAGTGCCACCACCACTAACAAGGGTGATGGTCGGAGCGTTGCCACCGTTATAGCTTGTGCCGTGGAGGTAATATTTTGCACCAATTCTTGTGGCCTCCATGTTACTCAAAACGGAGGCGTCGTAAGGATAAAAGTCTGAGCCAAGAACGATTTCTGTTGGAACTGCAGCCCATGTTCCCGCCGTCGTTTGCGTTGACTTCATGCGCCCAAGCATTCTAAAAGCCACGTTAGATCTTGCAGTCGTCGAGTACATTGTAAGGATGGAATCCGCTGCACCCGCACCACCTTCTGCGGTTGTTGAAACAATTCCCGAAGCGCCAAAGTTTTTGGTACTGGCAGCCAGTTCTATAGTTCCAGCATTATTGATCGCGTAGACGTAAATCACGCCCTCGGAGGCGTTTGAATGGCCGAGAGTTGAGCCTGAGGAAATGACAAGGCTTGTAGCCGCTACGGCATCAACGCCTGTATAATCACCCGTTGCCGCGGTCGCGTTTCTAAACGCAATGTGTACGGGATCAACGAGACTAGGCGTGTTGCCAGCCTTTGACTTTAGCGTAATGGTTAGGGCGCTAGATCCCACCGCTGCCGTTAGGCTGTAATTTTTTGCATCCACCGGTGAATCCAGGGAAGAATCACCGCCGTCCGGTGTGAGATCAGAAGGGGCTTCTGTGTCTATGCCACTTGCAAACTGTAATTTTTTGAGCGTCCCGGCCATCTTTTGATCACTCCTATAGAATAATTTACATCAATTTTAAGATAATCTGACTTCTTGGGCCAGTATCGTCGTGGAACTGCTACCCGCGTTCACTTCGGTTACCATGACATTTCTCTCACCGTCTTCATTGGCAACAAGCGTATTTTCAAGCGCTACGGTGTCACCGATCTCGGTTTCAAGATCCTCTGAAGAGGTTGTGAGAGCGTATTCGATCCTAGGATTACCAAGATATCCAGCGATGATGGTGTCCCTTGCCGTAATGTCTTCTAGAACATGGTCAAACGTCGTTGAACGGTACGACCTATGAAGGCTTCGGATATAGTTACTTGAAATGGTGCGGTCTGTGGCATCGGGGCCGTCATAGTTTTCGTTTTTAAAGACCACGATATCGTAAATATCCTGGTAGTTGATGCTAACCGATGTCTGTCCATCTAAGAGATTACTGGGATCTCTTGTAAAGTCGGCTGTGAGGACTTCAGGATCTGAGATCACCTGATATTCAACTTCGTTATCGGTATTCATCCTCACCATAGCAAAACAGCTTTTTGCCACGCTTTCAGCTAGGGAAAGATAAGTGGGAAACTGACGATCTCCGAAACGAGGGGATGAAAAGCATACGTTTTCAACAAAGTCACTGTCGGCAGTCGTAAAAGACGTTGCATTTACGTCAAGATCACACGCTTTCATGATGAATTTCATGCATTCGCCGTGACTTAAATTTGTTGCCGGTGTAAAGCGGCACCTAAAATTATACGTTCCGGGAAGTTTGAAATTGATGTCCGCGTAGTCCACGGTAGCATAGACGTGAGTGATGGTTTGCCCTGCGAACGAATAAGGCGTTCCCAGACTTAATGTGAACGGTGCGTAAAATCCTGGATAGGAAGCAATGACGTTTCCACCAGTCAAAGAAACGGGATCTGTTCCATTCCATGTGTAAACAGCTTCACCTTTTCCGTCGACCCACATCGAAGCCGATGGATATACGTTATCACTCAAACTTGGTGATATAGATCCACTTGTCGGTGTTATATCGAAGACATAGTCCACCGATACAATCACAAGATTGTAACTATTGCCTCCATATGAAAAAGAACCATCATTCTTACAAACAAAACCATAGCCTGGGACATAATCGCCGATTTCGGCATTACAGTTTGAGCATTGCATGTAATAGAGGAGATAATGGACATCGCGGGTTACGTTGTTTGAATAGGCACCGCCGGAATTATCGGCAAAAACCATTCTTTTAGAAATTACATGCTTATATGCACGTGAAATAGTACCAAAGGTAAGGCGTTTTACATCGGTACCTATAATTCTTCCCAAAAGATAGGTGACACTTGTGGCGGTCTCATATCGATCAGTCACAGGTATAGGTTCAATTCCATCGGAACAGTAATAGAAATTAGTGCTTGCCGTAGGATCTCCGCTCTCATAGAGGAGCCCGGAATGTCTTGGACCAAGGTTAATTTTGACGGGACTTCTTCGTCCAAGAACCAAAGGAATCGCGTTCCCTTCTCGGTCTTTGGGAACGTAGGTTGAATAAGGGCTATTGCCGTTTGTCGCATAAGCTTGGGCTTTCGAACCAAAAAGAGCCGATGCCTTGAGTTGTTCAAAAGAACTAGCAACACCAACGGTAATACGGTCCTGGCTTAGATTTAAATCGGTCACGTAACCATTAAAAACCAAGCGGTTATTAGAATGATGACCAACACATACCCAAACCTTTACGACAGCCTTAGACCAAGAATAAACACTGCCGAGACTGTTTTGGACCCAGCGATCTTCCGGAATCAGTTCAAGCTGGGTATTTGAAATGGTAAAAATACCGTCCATGATATTTCGCATCGACTGCGACCACTTAGGATTGGACAAAAGAAGAGGTTCCCATACCTCAAAGGGAAGGCCGCCAGCACCGTCTGTCGTGTCGCGCTGTTTTACCGATGTCATGTAAACATTACTATCGGCTGTCACATAATTTGAGGAGCTTGCAAGATTGTCGGTCGAAACAACCGTTAAAACACCGTTTGTTTGAGAGAAAGCCCCGGGACTCAAATTTGTCCCGTTCACCTGGACCGCGTCGACCCTTGGAAGTCCTGTGACAAACGTATAGGTGTTCGGGGAAATGAGAGTTCCCACACCGATGAATTTGCGTGGTGACACCTGGACCAGCATATAGCGTTCACTTGCATTCTCCAGGATTTCATCGCTAAAACTCATGGGTTTAATACTCCAAGAGTCATGCGGGCAGCACCCGTGCTGGTGTTGCCGATAGGTTCCATCCAGTCACACCACACGCCAAGATAGGTATCGTTGTTGTTTCTTGTGTAACCCGAGGTCTCAAGTCTGACGTAAGTTTTGACGGCAGAATTTAAGCGCACGTTTCCGACATCAAAACAAAGGTCCCCCATCCAGTAGGCCGTGGTCTGTCCCGTAACGGTGTTTGAAAATGTTTCCCAATCAGTTGAGAAAAACTCGGTTCCGGTTTGACCATAATGAAAGACAAGACGGAGCTGGTAAGAATAAGCACCCGTTTTGACGTTGAAGACCCGGATATTGGCAAGATTCAGGTCACCACTCGCACCAGTAAAGTTTCCAAGTTCCTGGGTAGCGGTATTTAACACAATGTAGTACTGCGTCTTTGGATACTGCAGAACACTCATACAACCTCCCGAAGCTGGAAGCCGCAGTTATAATAACCGGCAAAGACATGACTAAAGACCGGTGAGCCGTCCAAGACCACGTAATGGGTCATTTTATCCTCAGACGTGGACACGGAAAGATCAGGATCGAGCACCAAAAGAAAGGGGCCAGCCGCACCGAGATCATAGAAAAGCTGTTCCATCTCGTTGAGATCATCTTCTTTTAAGAACTGGATTCCGACGTTTTGAAGCTGCAAAACCTTTGGTCTTGTATCAACAAAAAGGCTTCCTGATTCCGAATAGGCTCTAAGACTAAGGTCCACGTTTGATCGTGAAAACCCGGTTGCCACGTTTGTGTTGACCGTTTGATAACCGTCACCAATAAAGGCCACGGCCGCAGTAAAGGCAGAGTTTGTCGGGTCGACAATCTTCATGCGGTAGTAGCGGTAAGATTCACCGGTATCTAGGTCAAGATTTACAAAAGCTCCACGTCCTGTAATGGTCATGGCCTCATCGAGGGGCGGCGTATCCCAGTCGTCGATATTGTTTCCCTGAAGACGGATAGAAGCATTCGTTATTGCGCTAAAAGCCTCATCAACCACGGGAAGAAGTGCGGCATAAATGGCAGCCTGTGGAAGACCGACATCAACCTTGATCCATTCGCTGGTGTGATAAGCCCGCTCGACAGCAGTGGCTACGGTCCCCGTTACATCGACCTCTTGAAAGAAACCAAGCGTGTCCCAAATAGCATTACTTCTTTGGGAGAGATTGTAGGTCGTACTTGCACCCTTGGTGATGGTTACAAGTCCGTTTCCATTTCGTCCCAGGGTAAGAGATAAACCACCGGAAGCAGTTCCAAAGGCTGTGACCAGTCCAGACCAACTATATGTACCCTCAGGAACTGTGAAGGAACTAGACGCAACATAGACCACGTTATTACTTGACGTGATTTCATAGCTTCCTGAAGCCTTCCAAACGCGTGAGCGTCTCAGGTTTACAAGATTGTTTGCAGGAAAGGACGCGTTCTCGCTACTGAACGTGAAGCCGTCTTTTACAAGATAATTGTTGTAACAAAACTTGGCTCTTTTCATGCCGTAAGCCTCGCGTTTTGTCTGTTGAGTTGAAGGATGATGTCAGCAAAGGCGTTTTGATTGACCTTCACCTGGCTATTCACAACGACTGGTTTTTCGAGAAGATTCGACACCCGAGAAATCAAGGATGCTTGACCACTGTTGATTTCAGCGTTTTGAGTCGCAAGAAACTTTTGCAGTTCCGTTGTGGTATCTCTTGGTACAACGAGTTCACCAGGAGTGAGCATCGCAGGAACGGTGTCTGTTCCACGTGGAACATACATGCCGTCTGCTGCATAAGCTGGAACAATCCCACCTTGATAAAGACCGATGGCACTTTTAACGGGATTTACAACTGAGCCCACCGCTTTTCCTACAGAAGAATTGCTGACGCGCTTTACTGTCTCATTGATAATTCCACTGCCACCGCCTTGACCACTAAGCCCTTTTTTGATCGCATCGGCAATCTTTCCGGGAAGTGACGCGAGCTCACTGATGATCCCGCCAAAGATATTTTTTATACCGTCGAGAAATGTTTGAAAGATTGCTTTATTGAGATCAACAAAGTTTCTGAAAGCAGCGTTCAAAGTCTCACCGATTTGAGCGATCGGAGCAACAAAGGCATAGCTTACAGCACGGCCGGTTTCGGTTCCAAATTGTTTACCAATGGCTGCGAAAATGCTGACAATGCCTTTGCCAAAAGCCACAACAATCCGCTCAATACCACCGTCAAGTATTAGAGAATCAACAAGCGCCTCTACTACCGCAGGGATACTTTCAATCACGTTCTGGATGACCTCAGGGAGAGCATCCACGAAATCTTTTACAAACTGTTTATTCGCTTCAGGGCCGTTGGCGAGAAATCCGGTAAGACTTTCAACCGCTGCTCCAGCTTCTTTTGAGTTCGTGAACGCTTCGGTAAGAAGCCCAGCACCCCTGGCGACTGCTTTTTTTGCACCCTCTTTACCTTGAAGAACTGTGCTCGCAGCTTCTGCAGCATATTGGGTATAGCTTGCAATGTCGGCCTGACGCGCGTCTTCGTTTATTTTTGCAACGTCTTTGTTAAATTTCTCGGCAAGCCTAAGACGCAAATCATAGGCTTCCCCTTCTGAAATGATTCCTTGATCAAGAAACTTCTGAACCTGTAATAATTGTTTTTGTGCAGTTACGGCAAACTTATTGATTGCAGAATCGCCCTGCTCACCAAGGGTCAATTCATTCAAAAAATCGTTATATTCTTTGAATTTTTCCGCTTCCCTACGATAAGTGTCATCGATTTGGCGGGCAACTTCTTCATTAAACGATTTTATAATCTCTGCTTTTGTCTCGGATATGATCTTTTGACGCTTAACATCCTTAACGCCAAACTTTTCGCTATATTTATCAAGCTCAACCAACTGCTCTTGCGTTTTCTTTGCAAGCCGCTCAACGGGAGTTCCGGTGGAATCGTTGACGCCTTTAATGAAGGCTTCAAAAGCTTTTGCGGTCTCTTTTGCCTTTTTCTCCGCTTCTTCTAGAGCTTTTCCCGTCAAACCAAAAGATTTTTGGATCCTAGGAGCAAGCTGCTCAATCCTATCCGCAAAAGATGCGACTTCTTCGGAACTCTTTCCCAGGCCTTCCGAAGATTTTACGACCTGTTCAAATGCTGTTTTTGTGTTGGCGCTGAACTTTCCGATGACTTCTTTATCAGTGTTGGCGAATGTTTCTCGAACCAAGGCGACATCATCAGATACCTGTCCCATGGAGTCAGAAACATTGTTTAAGACTCCCGTAAGATAATTAAGAGAACCGGTGATAATCCCGCTTTTTTCCGCGGTTTTTCCAAATGCTTTTAAAAGATCTTCCCAAGAGTTCGATAGACGATTGATTGATGCTTGGTAGCTATCAAGATCAGCCTTGGCACTTCCCCCAAACTTCTGATTTACAAGATCTATCGCATCGCCGGCTTTTAGTTGGGTCGTCGATAAATTTCTAAACTCTTCTCCGAGGTTTCCAATCTTTCCGATACTGCCGTCAAGCGTTCCACCAAGTTGGCGAAGAGCGGTCTCGGCATCCACCCCGGTTGCTGCTGCAAGATCAATTGCCGCTTTCGTTAGCTTTTTTGCTTCGTCATTGGTAACGCCAAAGCTTTTTGCAGTCACAAAAAGGGACTTGATGAGATCATCATCAATGGTCGTTGTCTCTTTTAGAGCTTCGGCAAAAGCCAATACATCATCGCGTGCTTCTTTTGACAATTCCCCAGTTGACCTGATGGCAGCGTCGATTTGCTTTAAGCCTTTGGCCTCTTCGGCTGCGGCATTTAAGGATTTTTGTAGAGTATAAAAAGCAGTGACAACGCCAGTGATAAATCTTACGACAGGGTTTTTTGTGACCGCAGACAAGGCATCATCAAAACTTGCGACACCTTCTTCTGCTTTTTTTACCGATTTTACGGCTTCTTTTCCAAAGAGCTCAATCGCTGCCTGGGCGTCTTTAGAGTCGACCTTTACCTGAATTAAAACATCATTATCTGCCACGTTTAACCGCCTTCAATTCCTTTTGTTGGCAAGCGTTAAGTTCAGACTCTATGATAGCATAAACATCGACCTTAAATGCTGGCAGCTCGGATAAATTCGATGTGTATCCAAGCTGAGCCAAAGCTTTACGGCGGAAGTATTCATGCACAAGTGGAGCGGCATCATTGATTACTTGTGAACCACGATAAGCCGCTCGCACTTGAGCTTGGATATCCGCCTTTAATCGTTTCCCACCTTAAAACCATTCAAAATCTGTCCAGCGATTTCGATAAGCGTGTCATGAAGATCAGGCTCTTCTTTCATGCCCTGAAATGTTGTCACCATTTCACCAGTGACAAGATTTCTCAGGTCAATGTTCACGTACATCTTTTCGCTGAATTGCACGGTGTTTCTGATACCTCTGATATTCTTGTGAACCGAAGATTCAATATCACCAGATTCAGAAACTCCGTAGGTTTCCTTTTCAATGAAATCAAACTTTTCATCAAAATTTGGAAGCCTCAAAGTGACCGTACCCGACCACTTTGATTCAGGTTTTTTGCAGATATTTGGCGTATAACAAATAGATTTCATCGCAGGTTTTTCCTTCCATGGAAAAATTGGTTAAACGAATCCGAGAAAGAACTCGCCCTCTCCGCTCGAGTTAACAAACGCGGTCAAAGTCAGGTCCATCTGAACCAAGCCGTCAGCATCTGTCAGCGCAATAGACGAAACTGTGCATGTTGGGCAATAGATGGCCCCACACTTGCCGGCAACCCAGCTTCCACCAGACTTAACGCCGAAAGAATACTGGAACTTCGTATCGTCGTTCTCACGAAGACGGCGGAACTTATCGGCATCGTATTGATTGAGAAGAGCTGAAACTTGGATTGTTACTTCGCGGCTGGAAACGATTGATCCACTGACACCAGAGGTCGAACAAACCGAGAGGATGTTTGACTTTGGAGTTGACATTTGGATTGAAACGGAGCTTGCAGAAAAGCAAGCATAATCTGTCGTTGTTCCGACCATCACTTCATGATCTTTTGCAGCCAGCGGATCAGCAGAATCATAAGACGGAGTATAGGGTGCAGTAAGAGTGATAGCATTGTCAGATGTGTATCCAGTTGTGGCACCTGTTCCACTGTCATCGGATGAGACAACAAAGCCAATTTTGTCTCCAATCGTGTTTGCAGTGTTGGCACCGGTGGACCATTTCAACGTCAAAACAGTTCCGGTTGTTTTGATCGTGAACTTACCAGTCGTGTTGGAATAAGTGACCGTAGCCGTTTTTCCAGGGCTGATGGTTCTCATAGCTGTCTGGATGGCAGAAGCTAGCTCGTGCGGATCTTTATAGACACCTTCGGCAATCGTGGCTGCCCATGTGCCGTCGTCATCCGTAAAATCAAGCTTTGTATCGGTTGAAGCGATTGTGATGGGGTTGAAGTAGTATTTAACTCCTTCAATGTCATAAGCCGCATTGATCAATTCACCAGCTGTGATATCGATCGACATGTTTGTGACACGGCCGCCAGATAATAGCTGCACGCCGCCGCCATTACCAAGATAGTGCCAAAGGGAAACAGTTGGATGGCCGCTATTTGCTGGATAGTACAGCACCGCACGGCCAAGATTTACCGCAGAACCCGGGGCGTTCGGGAGCTGAAAGCCAATCGTAAGATCATCACTTGAGATGGAATCAATACAACGGATTCTATAGCCGTTGGTTCCATCTTTGATCAAAAGAGGCTCACCGCGTTGAAAGGTGGCGCCTTCTCCGGTGTTCACCTTGATGACCGATGTGGTTGAAGACGACACGGTGTCATATTCAGTTCCCGCCGAAGTGACAGCACCGAAGGCTGCTTCAAGGAATTCACCGTAGTTTGGAGCTTGGGCTACGACGCCGCTGGCTCTTAGGTAGGCGCTGTAGCTTGCTGTAGGAGCCTCCAAGCCTTGGATCGACTTTGCGGGACCGATCGAGGCCTTGAGTTCGTCGTTTGATAGGGAATTGAATGATGGTGTCATGACAAAATCAGGCTGAAGCGCGATAAAGTCAGA
>ERZ869907.130-NODE-130-length-35907-cov-9.400145_pt1 | contig 35907 bp, 60 predicted proteins | sample MGYA00579309_ERZ869907 | MGnify/ENA primary metagenome ERZ869907 (study PRJEB32216, sample SAMN09231814) | wastewater metagenome | place: USA: Maryland | collected 2016-07-30 | study: EMG produced TPA metagenomics assembly of the PRJNA472060 data set (Reclaimed... | reverse complement strand
GAATTCGGGGTTGGCATGTGGGGTGCATTGGTTAGGGTATGGACGAAATAGAGAAAAGAGCAATACAGGCTGCCAAGGTCATGGGTCTTGCAAAGGGCGACGAGGTCGCCATCGCAGGTGTGACATTCGTGGTAACGGTTGTCGAGAAGAAGACCGGCGCGGTGAGAGTGAGGCGTGTATGACGGGCTGGATCGAGTACATTGCGCTTGGCGCAAGATCGGGCTACGATGACGTGTGTCGACGTACGGCAAGCGCAGCGACAGGGTCGCAGCTAGTAGGGTGGCAGGTTAGGACGATGCGCGAGCTTCGCGCGAAGGGTTACGAGATTCTGGGGTATGGAGAAATGAAAGGGGTAGATTTATGATTGCATGCGCGGTACCTATCGTGAACGATGCGGGCGAAGAGGTTGGGTTGCACTATCGACGTTGTGAGACGTCGCAGGAGATCGCGACTATTGAGCGAGAGCTTGCGGCGATCGGCGCGCTGTGTACTCGGAAGGTACACCTTTCGGAGGACCTGACTGTGACTTATCTCGACGAGTTCATCATCTGCCTTGAGGATGCCGACTCGGAAGATACGAACCCATGCTTCCAGATTGCGGAGGCAACGTGAGAGTCGTCGAGCTTGACAACGGATGCGTCCGCGTTGACTTCGACCTGACGCAGCACACGAGCGTGTCGTTTGAGCGCGGCACGGCCTTAGAGGCGGGCATGGCACTACTCGACTGGCTTGTAAAGTTCGAGCCTTCGCTAACGCAGGAGGCTTGCAATGCGCTTGGGGCGCGTAGGTTCTTGGCAAGAGGGCGAAATGATTGACGTTGAATACACGGCGATCTACGATCGCATTACAGACGCGTGGTGGTTTCAGGACGTGTCAGGGTTCTACCTTGCCTATGACGGGGTCTTTAGGTCGGTGCGCAAGGACTGGGACGTATACGCGCCGGCGTATTACGAGACGCTTGAGGAGTGCTACGCAGTCCTCTGCGATCTGTGCGGCGGGCCACCGCGTAGGTACGGGATCATCGGGCCTAGTGGGATTCGTGACGTAGCAGGAGGGGTAGAAGTATGAGCGGACACGTAGACGATACAGACAACATGTTCGATCCTTTGGTCGAGTTCGAGGTGATCACCTACCGTGTATGCCGAGCGCAGAACGCGGAGGAAGCGGCCGCGCTCGGTCAGGTCTACCTGGTCGACTCGGACACCGATCGCGATGACCCGTTGCTCGCAAGCGGCGACACGCTTGAGATCGCAGAGGAGGAGTTAGACTACCTAGCATACTATATGGAACGAACGCCGACTCATCTGAGGGTCCTGTGAACGACGTGCCGTGGCAGGTCTCTGCGTCGCTATTCGTTCACTACGCCAGGCGGTACCGCGAGCAATCGAACGTGACACATGCGCAGATCCGCGCGCTCAACTTGATGCGCTCGGACCTGCAATGGATCCGCGCCGTTCAGGCGATGCTGTCGTGAGACCGTCCCGAGGCCAAGGGCGATTCGCATTGGGAGGCATACCAACCACCCCCAGCCTCGGGACTGCCTTACTCGAGCTTACCCTCGATACGCGCTACGGCGCGCGATAACGTGCGCAGTTGTTCCGCCGTTTCCGACGCCACGTGCTCCGCCCTTGCGGACCTCTCCTCAAGGACCAGTGTCGTGCGCACGAGCCATGTGCCAAGCGCGATCGCTGATGTGGCAATTAGCGCGGTTAGCCATGCAGCAAGCTTATGCGTCGCCGCAATCCTTGTCTGCTCTGTCTTGAGGACCTCAAGCGCTTCCTGAAACGCGCTGTGGTCGCGGTCCATCCGCTCGACCTGGTCGTCGACGCGGGCTTCGAGATACTCGGACCAGTCAATGCGCGAGCCGGACATTAGTACAGGTTGCTCCCCGGATCTGCGATGCCATATGTGCGCACCATAAACGCGCGCATGTTAGTCATGTCCGTCGCGCTTGGCGCCCCTCGGAATACGCAGATCATCCCAATGTGTCCGATGTAGTACAGATTGTTTGACACCTCAACCCCACGACCGATCTCCGTAAGCTGCGCCATGTTCCACGGCGCCGAAGTCGTGGCCGTCGAAGTCGTGTCGATTGGCGCGCTCGCATCGGTGCCGCGCGCCCTTACGTTTGCGCCGTCAAAACCAACCTCAACCCATACCCACTTGCCATCGGCATCCGCCTCAACATCCGCGCCCTTCCATCCGGATCCACCGGACGCCGTGTGGTACAGCGCGTTGAACCGATTTTCTGCGCCCACTTTGACGTAGCCGATGCCCTGTGATGGCACGTCCGAACCGGCCACGGCGGCCCACACTCCAGCTGCCATAGGCGTTGTTGCATCTCCGGTAGCATATACTAGCGCGCTAGCATACATGAGGCCATTATCAGAAAAGTTCGAAAGCGCTGGCCCATCTAGGTGTTCGTCGCCATCAAAAATGACAGTCTCGATCGCGCCTTGATTGGCCTCGGCTCCGCCCGCTCCGGTATAGTGGTTTCCTCGGCCGGACTGATCGGCCCACCGCACGCCGGGCTCGAATGATGCGGCCGTTAGGAGTAGTCTAAGGTTGCCGCTATCGGTAGGCGCCCAAAGTCGTTCAGGCTCGCCAGCGCCACCGCCAGCGCCATCACGTAGCGCATGCCCGATTGATCGCCAGCGCGCCATACTAGGCACTCCCTACGAAGTGCCACATCTCAGACGATCCACTTGCCAAGATCGCGCGAAAGTGCGTGCGACTTGCGTCAAGTGTAAATGGGTAGATCACGCCAGCCCGCAGCTTGATCGAGTCTGTGTCGGCGGCCGCGACCGCGGATGTGCCGAAGACGATGTGTACATCGGCATCTGAGAGGAAGCAAATGACCTCGCCGGCGTTGCCGGCGGACACCGCAGCGGTTGAGGATGTCGACAGCGCGGTTCGTGTTGGGGAGAGCGGGGCAAGGATGCGAGCGTTTTGTGATGCAAAGGATGACATGTTATGGGACCTCGTAGATGCAAAGTGACTTGATTCCGAGGTTGCCAGTGACGGCTCCGCCGGAGGTGATTGTGAAGGCTAGCTTTTTAAGTGTATCGGTGGCAGTCCACGATGATTCGTCGTCGTGAGATAGTAATGGCGCGCCGGACCCGGTCACGTCAAAGTGAACCCACGTGCCACCAGCGCCACCGGTTGACGATCCGGTCTTGGTATACGTGTTACCGAAGCTGTCATCCCACGAGAACGTCACCGTCGATATAGTGCCAACTGAACACGAGAACTCGTAGTAGGCAGACACTCCGATGCGCGTCCTGTCAGATGCCGAACTATTAATGATCGGCGCCGTCATACGCGGGTAGTCGTCGATAGGTCCGACGATCGAGTCGTCGAACAATATGGCGGTGGGCGAGCCAGCGGTAAAACCCTGAAGCGCGATCATGTTGCTCGCAACAGTCTCGTTGCCAAGCGCAAGCGAGTACAACGCTCCGCGCTTGATCGTAGGCGTTCGCGCGATATCGTAGATGCCGCGCCAGCTTTCGTTGGCGTCGCCTCTAATAGGCGAGTCGGTTGAGATGGACGAAGCGTTCAGACCCAGGTCAGACGTGTCCTTTGCCAGCACCGACCGCGGTACCTCGATACAGTGAATGTCGGCGACGGCCCACGATGAACCGCTCGCGCCTGACACCTGCAAAGAAAGCGTATGCCGACCAGACGATGCGGTGAAGTACTCGTTGAATGTGATCGTATCCTCTTGCAATGGAGAGTTGCGGAGGGCCGTGGTCTCTTGCTTGTAACCGAGGTTGACTGTCACCGATGCAGAGCCCACCGCAAGCGTTACCTCGCCTGCGGAGTTCCATCGGAAGCGCACTGACCACTGCCGATGAAAGTGCACCCCGCTTGACCAGTAGGCGAAGCGAAATGTTTCACTCGACACGCCAGCGTTATACGCCGACCCCGTGCTGCTAGATCCGCACCACGGCACAACTACAGCGCCCTGCGCGCGATCGTAGATCGCCAACTGCGCAGCACGCGCGAACGAGCTTCCGCTCAAGTCGCCTCGCGGCTCGATTGCCGTGGACGAGGTTGGCAGACTTGGCCTTATGCCGATGTTCCTAGTCACCGACAACCTCGCTCAAGTGCGCGCTTGTGAAGTGCAGGCCATAGGTCGCATTGCTTGCGGTGTTCGATACGTTTACCGCCCACTGGTACCAGAATACCGCTAGGCCTGTGTAGCAGAACGTTACGTCGGCGTTCCCTCCGGATGACGTTTTTGTCGGTATCGTAGCGCTATAGCGTGACATCTGCGTTGCGGGCATGGTGATCGTCCCCCAAGACCCGGATGCGGCGGTGCAGTATGGTACTGATTGAAGCAAGTTAATGTCAGCGCCCATTGACATCGGAAAGATCGAGCATCCCCAGATCTCCGAGTCAAGCGTTGGCCGGCTACTGTCGACGGTGAATCGACAGCGGATGCGTATCGTCGCACCTTTGCCGTCGCTTCTCGCGTGCATCATAATTGGCGCATAGTTGACCACGTGGGCTGCGCCGTAAGATCCGCCATCGTCACCCAAAACGAATGGCACTTGCGCGATCCAAGGGGACCACAGGCCCTGCGCTCCGTAGTCGGCGGATGTGGGTCCGTAGTAGGTTGTGCCGACCGTTGCAGACCATGCGCAGTAGTTGACCTGGTGCAGCAGCGCCATGTCTGCGTGATGCTCAAGGTTATTGATGACCGCGCGCGCGGTGTGGCAGTCGACCGGCTCGGTCTCGGATGCTCTCCCGGTCGGCAGCGCGATGTCTCTTTTGTATAGGCTTGACAGTGGCATGCTACGCGTCCCACACGAAAGACTCGGCCTCTTGACCGCCGGCCCATTCGATCATTCGATTTGAGTTATTGACAAACGTGTACTTCAAGGCAAGGCTTCCCGCGCTGTTATGCGCCGTGCTAACGTCTGGCCTAATATACCACGTGCCAGATCCGGGGGTCCATGTCGACGCAAATGTAATGGTCATCGTCGAGGATGTGGCCAGCTGAACCTCGCCAGCGATCGACGTTGTCGCGGTGCTATCCCATGGTTGAATGCGCACCTTGTCGCCCACCGTGAAGGTGTTGGCGGGGCTGTGCGTTCCCATGCCGGTCAAGTCGACGGTGATGTCCCACGTGTCGCCGGAGGTGTTCGATTGGCTGCTAGTTAGGAAGCTAGGCGCTACTCCGCGAGCCTCGCGATCGGTTAGGAGGATCTCGAGATCAACCTTCCCAGACTCAAGGTCAACGTACCTACCGACGACCAAGCCAAGGCGATCGGTCACGCCGAAAGTTCCAGATGTATTTGGAAGCATCACGCTTGTGACTTCAACCGTCGAACCGATCAATGCGTCGAACTGTTTAAGTGAGCACGACAGCGAGACGGTATCGTATGGCCTGCCGAGTAGCCCGGTTAGCCGCTGGCCGATTGACACTGCGGTGTCGAAGTCAATGTCATCCTCAGAGATCTGCCCCTTCGATATTGGCAGCGTGCCGCCCACATATGACACGCGCTCGATCGTCGCGGTGGTACCGCGCGCAGTGATGCCCGGCGTCTGCACATTTCGAAAGACCCACGTGGTCCCCATGTGCTTGTCTTCGTAGATGTTGTATCCGCTCTTGTAAACCACCGTGCTGATTTGATTGTAGACAGCTCGCTCGATCGCGAAGCTCGTGATCTCATTGTCGCGGATGTTGGTCGTGTCCGAGTCTGCGCGGCTCGCAACGCGAAGGCGTGTTGTGGTCAGGCGGCCCGCTGAATCGGCAGACCACATGTGACCCATTGCCAGCACCTCCGGCTTGAGCATCTCGCCAAGTTCCTTGCCTTCGAAGTACGGGCCAAAGGTGCGTCCGGTGACCACGCGCGGCGGCACGGAATAGAGTCCATTGTTCAGGTATGTGGACGGCAGGTTGAAAACGCAGTCTTGCGAGGTGCCGTTGCGCACGATCGGCGCGCCCCATCGGTTTATGTTTTGGCCGGTCTCGTTGCTTATGCTGTTGAGAAGAGATCCTATTGAGTCCTTTTTGAAAACAGGAGGCGCCACGTGTAGCGTGTCTTGATCGGTGATCGACCACCATCCGCCGAATAGGTCGTCCGTATTGTAGATGTCCGCGGCCAGTTGAATGTATGAGCCGGCGGGATCTGGTAACGCGCTCGCCACGCGAAGAGCTCGGAATGCATAGCCCTCGCGGTCCGTCTCAAGCTTGACCATGACGTTAGTATCAGGAACCACTCCGCTGGTGTAGATGTAACTTGCAGGGTATGGCACGTTGGCAGCTGCGCCGTCACTTAGTGGAGTGACGCCAAGGTATGCGCGGTTAGTGGGAGCGTATAGGCGACGAGCGAACACGCCGGTAAACCCGACCGTACCGGTTGCGCCATAGAACGCAGGTTGCACCTGCGTCATGTCCGACGTCAATCCAAGGTTCCACCATGTGTACGCCGTAGCCTCGCCGTCGGTGGATTCGAGGATGCGCGGGTCTTGCTCTTGCTCCGAGTCGGATGGCTGCTTCGAGTTTGCCTTGGGGAAGCTGACGTAGAACCCGCGCTGATTCGAGGCGGTGGGCGCGAAGGTGATTTGTATTCCACCCTCTGCAAGCGGTACTACAGAGAACAATGTTCCGGACCAGTTGCCCCCGGAATAGTAACCGGCGGCCACAAACTGGCTTCGCATAACCTGCTCAACCGACGCGGCGAACGCGGTCTCGGTTTGCCAGAAGCCGTATATTTTTAGGGGTAGCGTGACGTAGTTGCCGCTGCCGTAATGAATCGACAGGTTGATCCTAAATGGCGAGCCGGCGTTGTAGTGGATACCGGTGATCTTGAGCGGAGCCGATACCTCTCCGCCCCACTGTGAATCAAGAATCTCGCTCACCGGCCCGACGTCAAGAGACCATCCTTCTTGCAGAGAGTAGGACGGGTCCGACTTCACGAATCCGACAAAGACCTGCGTGCCGTCACTGGTCTTTGAATCACCCTCACCGTAGACATGGATCCAAGCGCGCCGGCCGACAAGAGTGCGTGGCCAGTTGGTGACCTCGGTCGAGAACTCCTGTTCGCCTGTCGAGATGTAGTGATATTGCGCGAGTCCGTTTTGCAAGCCGCGCGTGCATCCTGTGAAGGATGTGGACGTCTTGCCGGAATAGGAGATCATCTCACTATTGATGTAGATCACTCCGCTTGACGAGAATCCCGCGGTCGACGTGACAGAGATCGATGTGTCCGATGCGGTTCGGTTCGAGGTCAGATGGCAAGCGGCAGTGACCTTCTTTCCAAGCGCAAGCGTGGCAAGCCTTCCCTTTGACACGTCGGAAATCGTCGCGGTAAAACCCTCGCCCTCGATTGATCCATCCTTGAGACCGGCGCGGTAGCCGAACGTGAGTCCAGACATTGACAGTCCAGCAATGCGGGTCGCATTGCCAGTGACCTGCGCCATTGACAGCGACGTCACGAACTCGTAAGGGAATCCCTCGATCGAGAATCGCGCGTCAAGCTTGCCGCGGCCGGTTGCCTTTGTCCGCGTCCAAGTCACAGGGCAGCTCTTAGCCTTTCGATTTTAGCCTCAAGTTCCGCTACCTTTTCGCCGACGGCGCCATCTACGAGCTTGCGCATTTGCGCGATCGCATCCGCTGGCGAGTCGGACTTGACTTCGCCACTGAACAGCTCACTATCGAGCCTCAGTACGACCACGCCGTCGCGCATCGATAGGACAAGGATGCCGAGGGATGCCAGTTTTTCGAGTTGTTTTTCCATTTTCGTTCGCCTTAGTAGAGCGCTGTGGCCGGATTGTTAAGTGAGAACCGGTCAAGAATATAAGACCTCATGTCGATTTGCTCATCAGTTGTGAGGGCTCGGTTGACGCAGATAATCTCCGCAACCTTGCCATTAAAGAAAAGAGCCCCAGACCAGTTGACGCCTAGCTTAAGTGAGCCGCTTGTTACACTGGTCGCTCCGCTCGCGGTCGTTGCGACAGAGCTACTAGATGCGGACAGGTGAACCCTCGCGTGTATATTCGACCCGCTTCTAGCCGCCTCTAAACATGCAATCGATCCGCTGGTGTAAGCGACGCCTGCGTTCTTCGCGCTACCATCCCAGTTGTAGTGCGAGAGCTTATTTACGCTCGAGGGTATCCATCCGCCGACCGACCAGTACCCGGACGCATCTGCGAGCACGGAGTTGAGCGAGCCGCTGGTATCAGAGAAGTTGGCATCCGGCTGGCATACAACATATACGTGGTACGCGGACGATATGATATTTGCAAGCGTGGTCGAGGATGTGAAGTACTGCGTCGACCCATCAAGATCTACGCACGTAAACCCGCCAAGCGTAGAAGACGCGGGCGAACCTACCGCGGTACTAAAATGCCTAGAGTTGCCAGACGAATCATTCCACGCAGTGACTGGCGATGACCCGGTGATACCATCGGCCTTGAGCCACAGCGAAAGCGCCGAACCAAGATCGGTTGGCACAAATGCAGGCGGAGCGGCGGAAGCATCGATCGCCGAGTTGAGTACGCGCGCATCAAGCTTGATGTCCGAGAAGTCCCACCAATCTTTGCGAGATAGACGTGGCTTAAAAAGCGCACCGTCTGACCGATTGCGAAGGATGAACGTGTGGTTTACGTTGTCGTCGTTGAACCGCAAAGCGTAGGCGCGCGTGTTCCGCGCGTCACGGAAGAAGCGCTGCCACGTGTACGGCGTAGTGCTTTCTGCAAAGTGCTCTTGCACCATCTCTTTCGGTTCCATAGGGATGGTCGCTTGAAATAGAATCGGCGCGCCGGGTTTCGACATTCCGTACGCATTGCCGTCGTGCGCAATGTGATCGATCGCGATGTCGGCGTCCTCCTCCTGATCCCACTCGTACCCGGTGAGTCCACCTTGTGTCGTGGAGATCCAGTAATAGGGAGCCCTGTCCGCCGCATGGGTGAGCGCGCCGGTCTTGTTCGCCGTGTATCCTAGCACTTGCTGCGCAACGGTATTAAACGAAGTGAGCGAGAACGCTGTAACGGATCCGCCGGTCGCAGATATTGTCACGCGCTGCGTCGTAGTGTTGAACGCCACCGTGTAAGTGGCGTTGCCGACCGCATCAAGCTTGCCCTTGAGACTTGTTAGCAGGTCTGCGTAGTGGCCAGAGCCGGCGCTTGGGTCGATCTCTAGGTAATATGCTGACAGGTCCGACCGCAGGAATCGCGGCCCATCTGCGCTCGACACGCTGATCGAGCCAGTGGCGTCGCCGCCGCCGGTCTCAGTGAGCGTAAATGACATGCTGCCAAGAATGGCGAAGTCAAGCTCGACTTCAATATGTACGCTCATCGCGACCCACTCCTAATAAGTGACGACATCTGATCGCCAAGTTGCCGACGCGTGCCGGCCGTGACCACGGGCGAGTTGTAGTTGATCACGACGGTTCGTTGAATGTTTTGCTCGGAGCCAGAACCGGAATCGGGTGACTCCGGCTTTTCAGGGGCCGTCGGCGTAACCGATGCGCTCGGTATGGCCGCGCCTACCGCGCCAAGACCAGCGCCAAGCGCAACCAGGCCAGCGCCTTCTGCGGCCTTTCCGGCCGCTGCTGTGTACTGGTACGATGCTGCGAAGCCGATCGCCTGAAACAGCGCGGCAGCGCCCTCGACAATGTACCGCGTTCCGAGCTGAGCAAGGATGCCCTTCATTGATTCTGCGAACGCAGCGCCGAAGTCTTTTTGTCCATTGATCGCGGAGCCATAGGCGTCCGCGAATACCTGACCTAGTAGCGAGCCGTAGTTTCCGAGCTCCTGCGCCGAAGCCTCAGCAGCCTGACTTTGACGCTGCGTCTCGCGCGTTGAGTTGCGCAGAAGCCCGAGCCGGATACGCTCGAAGTCAACCGCCTGTTCAGCGTCGTCGATCCCATCGGACCGCAGCTGCGCCATCTGCGACTCAAGCTCGAGCCGCTGCATTGCGATTCCGTTTTGCTCATTAACAGACATCGCAACTTCGATCTCGAAGTCGCGCCGCTCTTGCGCGAGTTGCGCTAGTCCCTCTTGCTGCTGAACTTCGCGGGCCATGAGCTCGTCTGCCACTTGGCGCGATGCGTTCTGCCGCTCCATTTGAGCCGCGATCTCCGCCTCGTAGGCGGCTTGCGCGCGCGTCTCTTCGGTCTCACGCGCGGCCTCGGCGGAATCTAGGATCTTATTCTTTTGATCCAGCCTTCGATTACGACCACCTCCGCCGGAGCGCGGGGTAGTCCCAGTCGTAGCGGTTCGCGTCGCATCGGTTGCCGCGACCGTTGCGTTGATGCCTTCGACCTGCAACCTGCCCTGTTCTGCTAACAGCCTGTTCTGCTCTGCAAGAGCCTCTGTGTGGCGACGATTGGCATCGGCGCGCGCTGCATCAGTAAGGCCCTGCCTCGTTCCTGCAACAGCAAGCGCAGGCAACTCGTTTTCAAGCGCACGCAACCGCTCTTGCGTAAGCTCTAGAGACCTTTCCCTGATACGGTTAGCACGTTCCTCACCAGTAACACCCGCGCTTGCAAGCGCGAGTGCCATTTGCGCCAGCTCAACCTGCCGCTCATTGTCCGCCCTTGATGTCCGCCTTGATTGCGCGGCGCTATTAATCGTAGCGAGTTCTCGAAGGGCGGCGGCGGTCGTTCTAGCTGCCTCCGCAGCGGGACCAAGCGCATTCAGCAGTCCGACCAGCGTGCCAGTTACGGCGCCAGCAGCGGCGCCGACGGGGCCGAATGCTGCGCCTAGGCCGGCAAAAGCCGTGCTAGTTTGTGTTACGCGTCCGGCGATTGATTGACCGCCGAAGCCGAGGACGTTGGCCACCTGACTAAGGCCGCTGACCAGCTGCTGCGTTTTGGCTAGCGCAGCGAGGGCAGAGTTCCCCATGCCTGCAACCTGGCTTGACGTGTTGGCAAGCGCTGGCGCAGCGGTGCGAGCCGTATTGCCAAGGCGCTGTGTAGACGCTGCCACGGAATCAACATCGCGGGCCGCCTTGTCGGCACCCTCGACGGTTATGGGGATTTTGATTTCGTTGTCAGCCACGTATAGTCCGTCTCACAGAGCTCGAGCTCTGTGTTAGTTTGGAAGATTGCTCCCTTGATTTTCGAGACTCCTCCAAAGCAGAGCCTCGGCAGGTGTCAAGTGCTCGATGGTACCAAGCGATACCCTCGACCAGCCAATGGTCGGGCTCGTCACCCAACCATACTGAGAGTTGGCCACTGTCAAACCATCTGTACGCTTGAAGGATTCGCTTGATCCGCTCATCGTAAAAACCTGACCACGCGCAGTGGTCTGGTTTGATTCCGGTAACTCGCTCGATTGAGTCTCGCTCACTTGTAACGAGCTTGACCTTTTCAGCGATCTTGCGGCCAGGCCCATAACCGTCCCCACAAGGGCAGCCGTAAGCTTCGCGAAAAGCAGAGCGCCACTCCCTAGCTTCTTTCGAATTCCCATCTAGCGTTCCTCGGCTTCGTCGCTGGTCTTCGCTGCATTGTTCTGGCTCTGCACCGCAGAGTGGGACTCCGCCGCTGCCTTTGATTCCCAGGCGCGAACTGACGTAGGCGCAAGCTGATAGCGCGGCGGCGGTGCTTTTGGGAGCATGCTCTTTTGATAGGCAACGTTGCCCACCTCGAGAATGTCGGCCAATGCAAACGCTTCCATGTCGCGATCTGATAACAGTCGCGCGTCGTCGCGCTCCGGAACCCACGTCCCACGCTCGCCATAGTTCGATACGCGCTTGACACACGCCGCAAAAGATCGATACGTACGCTCTTCGTCCGTCGTCGCCTTGGACACGTAGTCCAAGAACATACGATGCGAAAGGGGTTGACAAACAAACTTGACCGGCTCCTCGCCTTGCCTGAACGCGATGTGCTTGTTGTCGCGCGTGACGGCAAACTCAACAACGTTTGAGTTTAGCGAGTCGATCGCGGGGTCGTAGACTCGGATTACTTCAAAATGATTATCTGACACACTGCCTCCTAGTAGTGGTGCGGGTTCCTCCGCACAAGGGTTTAGATCGCGTGAATGCGGAACGCCGACTTAAGAAGATCGGTGGTTCCGAGTGAATCCTCGGTCGCTTCAAACGAAACCGTGAGACCGGCGAGTCCGGACTCAGAAGCGCTGCGCTGGACGTTGACGATCTGAACCTTCGGCACAGTGATCAGCAGGGTTAATCCCGCCGACGTGCCAAGTTGCAGGGTCAGCATCTGGTATGTCTTGGCAGCCCAGGTGTCGAAGATTGCTGTCGACTCAAGCGGCATAACAAACGAGCCTGAAAGCGCCGGCACCGATCGCTGGCGCTTCATTCGCTTAACAGTCTCAGCTGACCCTCCGCTTTTGACAGCAGCATACGTGAGACTCGGCGTCAACGTACATGCCGACCAGTCGATAGCGGTTCGCGTGGTACCAGAGTGAGCAGCGAAGAGAAGCTCGGCCGACGATACTACCGGCGGACTGTACAGCGAGTAAGAAGGGCACGATGGCACATCGCTGCCATCTGATAGGTTCGACCACGTTGCGCCGGTCAGGGAAAAGCTGATCTCGGGAAGTTGCCCAGGCGCCACCGTGAGCGCCATGCCACCCTGCATGCCCTTGAGCAGCACGCGGTCGCTAAGCTCGCGACCTTCATACACAAGTTGCAAGCTGGTATCTGGATCGCTGGTGAGGTAAAACGAGATGCCGCCTCGAACCGCGGTGCCGGTAGTCGGCGCACCGCTTAAGGCTTTGCGCAACGTGATTGCATCTGTCGACACCGACTCGACCTCGCGAACCTCGTAGCCCGCCGAGGTGGTCAAGCCAATAGCCTTGCCAGCCGCGAACCGGTCGCCGTGACTCGTGGTCACGTTGACCACCGTGGACGTGCTACCAGACTGCACAGTGGTCTGCGCAGCCTCGGTACCAGCTGAGGTCATGCCGCCCATGACAGCCTTTAGAACGCGCGCCAGGGCCCACGAGTCGCCATCGGTAGGCGTCACGTCGCCATCAAGGTCTTGTCCGTGGGAATGCAGCGTGCTTGTGAGCGTAGCGGTACACGACTTGATTCCGGGGATCTTCGCGACCGGCATGCCATCAATGCAGACTGTGCCCACCGCGGGGTCCAACATCTCTTGGTTAGTAGCGATCTCAAGCGTGCCTTCCTTGTAAGGAAAATCCAGGAAAGCGCCCGGGAAGCTTTGGGTTGCATTGTAAGATCCAGCGTCCTCGACGTCGACCTTGATTACTTTTAGGGCATCTAATTCTAAAGACATGGTGACTCCTAGGACGTAACGAGCGTGGTCATTACCAGCGCCCGCATTGGCAGATCAGCTTCAATAATTCGGTTCTCCCAGTCCTCGCGAACCACGCGGGCCGGGTTTGACGGTTGCCCCATAAGGCAACCTGAGATGATGCCGGTTTGGCTTGTGCCATCGGTAGTGAGGTTGCCAGGAAACGCTAGCGCTCGACGGACTGTTTCGATGCCCTCGAATACAATCGCGCGGATGGCGCGGCGCTGGTCCTCGCGAACCTGATGATCGGGCGACCAGTAAAGTTTGATAGTTAGCAGTAGTTCGAACACGCCCCTGCTCGACATCTCGTTTCCGATGTCACCCGTGCGCTGCCAGCTGTCGAGCTGAACATCGTAGCGCGGTTTGACACGAGCGCGGAGACCGATGGTCTCATCGCCAAGGCCTGCGAACCCCTGGGCTTGGTAGGTTGACGCGGTCACGGTACGAATCGTACCGAGTGAACCCTCAATCACCTTGCGGCAAGCGTTGACAATTGCATCAGCGTCGACCATTGCGCTCCAAAAGAAAGCGCTTCAAGCGCTCGGGAAGACTTGCCCAAAACGCGCCAGCAATGCCAGCTGTTGGGATAGCAAATGAGTTATAACCCGTCACCGTGACCGGTAATGGATTGCGCCTTGGCGTCTTTGTAGTTCCGAATACGTTGTAACCTGCGTAAGGTACGCCGAAGCTGATGATCGCAGAGTTGCCAGCCTCGGTTGACAAGACGGATGCTCGCAACGCGCCAGTGTCAACGAGTGGCTTCGACGATCCCTTGCGAGCAACGGTGGCAGGAGCGTTAGGCGCAAAGGCGTTGCCGGTCGACGGCTCGACACCTTGGTCAAACGCCGACTTGGTCATGACGGTGAGCTGCTCAGCTTCCGACTCAATGAACTTTTTCATGTCCTTGAGCCGGCCGCTGATCATCCGCAGTCTTGCGGTCGCTGTATCGTTGATCGTCAACCGCATTCAGTACCCCGACATCCGAGAGCGTTTGAAGATCTGAGGACTGCCGCCCGCTGTCGTTGCGCTTGAGTCTGCGAACGAGACCCCGCCGACCGACCGAGAAGACGATCGGCTTTCACCGTCGATCTCGATCGACCCGTCGCGAATCGACGAGATGAGGTTGATCCATGTCCACGCTTGCGGTTTGAGATCAAGCGAGTGGCGAAGATGAGACAGCTGCAGCCACTGTCCGTAGCACGCAAGCTTGACCACCTCAGGGGTTGTGGCGACAGAAGAGGTCGCCTCGCGCCTTGAGTATCCGCCGAGGATCAACGCGGCCTCGACCATTGACTCCGCACTCGCAATCGACTGGTTTAGTTCATCCGCCGTCGGGCATAACGCCGTGACGTTGGCAGAGCCAAACGAGTTGTTGAGATATGTGGAATCAATGAAGGCCATGGTCTAGAGCTTTCGAACTCCTACGACGCAAGGGAGATCCTTGCGAACACTGTCGTCGTGATCGGCAACCGCAGCGATCTGGTAGTGCCTCGGCACACTGGTAGCCCTATCCTTAAGAGATGCCTTTGCGAAGACGGCCTCTGCGCGCTTTGCACGCTCGGCCTCTTCGGGCGTTCGCGCAGCTTTCAGCGCGTCGTCGTATTGATGAAACCACAACGACACCTCATGCTTGCCAGCGCCGTCAAGCACGTGTCCGCACAGCACGGTTGATCCAGTCGTTTCAACCTCAACCAAGAAAGGGATCTCTGACTTGTCTGCAATTCGGATCGCGTCCGCCTTGCGGCCAAGTCTGTCCAGGCTGATACGCTCACGCTCGCGCTCGTCGCGATACGGGTCCGGAGCGCTGGCCATTGCGAACGGCTTGAGCGCAGAAGAAAGTGCCTCAATGAGTGTTTTTGATTCTTTGTCCATGTTGTGTTCCCTCTCTAGGAATGCAACGCCCGGAATCGAACCGGGCTCTCGCACCAGCGTTGCTTAGTTTAAGTTACAGGATACCAGCGAAAGCAACCTGCCATGCGCCAGCGGCGAACGCCAAGTCTGCCTCAACCGAGAACCGAAGTTCGTCATGCAAGAAACGACCCTCGTCGCTCATTTGATCCTGCATCACAGCCTCTGGCGCACGAGCCTCAAACATCACGATCGGCTTCGCGCTCTTCGAGGTGTCAAGGTAGTAGTAGTAATCATCGCGTGAACCAACGAGTCGAGGATCAACGATCAGCTTCATCTGACCGCCACCGTACACGTTAGGAATAGTCGACGCTGCCACGCGTGTGCCAGCTTCGAGACCGTCGTTTGCTACGGCCATCAAGCGCTCGTTTGACTGGGTCACTTCCATCGCCAATTTCATGAGCTTGGGTCCTACGATCAGCGTGTCGTATGACACACCGAACGGTTCGGACTCTTCGTCGCGAAGGGTCATCCCTGCCTGCATGACAGCGTCATGTTGAGCGAAAGAGAACGCGGTCGACGAGGTGTTCGACTGGGTTGCGCCAGCCGGACCATGAGGGTGAGATGCACTGAACAATGCAACACCGTCGTACCCGACGAGGTTGTCGAACAGTGCATCGTGAGCGAGCTTGTCGTAGATCGCGCCGTTGGTGTCCGATAGGAATCGGCGGAGCGCATCGGCGATTAGGCCGGTGCGATCAAGCGAAGCGTTCAGGCGGTTGATCCGGAACGAGCGCTCGAAAGCTTTCACGGTTGCACTAACCGAGTAGGCGCGCGCGTCCTTGAAAAGCTTCTCACTGGTCCACTCGCGAATGACCGGCATTGCTCCGAGCACGTCGATCTCGTTGACCTTTGAATCGGTCGAGATCAACTGAACGAAGTTCGCGTAGGTGCCTGGCGGTGGCCCTTGAAAGATTTCCTGGAATAGTGATCGATATACCGTCGACGCGGTATCGATGATCGATTGATTGGTAATAGCCATTTCTTAGTTCCTTTTCTTGCCGATTACATTACGGCTTTGCCAACTTCGACCCAGCACCCTGCGGTGCCGTCAATGGTCTCAACGGCTACAATCCTGCCCACCTTAACGTCATTGGTTCCGGCGCCTGCGTCGGTTACTACGGCGTCGTCAGTCACAACAGCGGCAGCGCCGATGTCCGCAACAGTGATACCAGCACCCTTGACAAACCATTCGGTTTGTCCACGCTCGACGGTGACGAACTTCGTTGAGTTCGAAGTTCCGCTGCTAACTGCCGCAACCGCAACCCCCGCGCTCACCTCGCTCGCGGTGTCCGATGCGACCAGCGCAAGACCGGATGCGTTGATATTGATCAATGCACCCTCGTACACGGTCTGTGAATCTGCCAAGAGAATAGTTTCTTTCACGGCAAGGTTTGGCGCCTTGACGCTACGCTTTTTGTTTGCTGATAGTGCCATCTGAGTTCCTTATTTCTTACGCGCCTTGATAACGATTCTCTCGGCAGCCGCGCGGTCGAAGCTGCGTGTTTTTGTGAGTTGCTCAATCGCGAGCTTCTCGACTTCAGTGAAGTGGTTTGATCCAGCTGACTCCGAAAGCGCAACCTCCGCCTGACGTCCGGTAGGTACAGGTGTCGCTGCGGTGGTTAGCGCGATGAAAGCCTTGCGGTCGGTGTTATACAGGTCACTAAGCGCAACCCTCTGCGACTCGTGAACCACGCCGGTGCTAATGGCAGCGGACACGGCGCGCTCAGTCTCGACGCTTGATAGCGATTCGACACGCGAGCGAAGCTCTGCGATCTGCGAAAGAGCAATAGCGAACGCCGGATTGTCCGACATGGCGGCGGGCGGTGCGTCTGCCGGAGGTGCTTCTGCGGGCGCATCGGCAGGCTTGCCGATTGCCGAGATTGCCTCAAGGTTGTCAGACATAAACTTCGCGACGCCAGCGGCGTCAAGTCCGAGCATCTCGCCTAGCTTGTCGAGTGCAGCGTGTAGCTCAACCTCGACAGGGTCGTTTGCGTCGACAGACATCGCAGCCTCTGCGGGAGCGTCTTCTTTCGGCGCTTCCTTTTTGGCCTTAGGCTTGTCTTCTTTAGGAGCCTCTTCCTTGGGAGAGGCGGACTCAACGAGTGCTTTTATTTTCTCAAGCAGCACATCCGCCTTCACCTCCTCCTCGAAACCAAGAATGGCGGAGAGGTGTCCTAGCAGTTCTTTGTCTTCCATTTCAATGCTTTCCGACAGCTCGATCCAGCCCGCTGCGGGATTGGGACCGTCCGCCTTTACAGACTTGTGTTCGTAATCCAGCACAAGCGCAGACTTGCGCTTACTGGCCTGGTCAAGTGCGCTCAACATGTGAGCCTTTTCGATCTTAAACTCGCCCGACGGGTGACCTTTCCAATGACCTTCTTTGGCCACGTGAATCCACGCCTCATTGTTCTCGTCGACGCTAACCGGAGTGAGGCCGTCCTGAAACGGGGTGTTGGTTAGGGCAACGCTGTGAAAGCGAGCGGGCACCTTTTCGCCGGACACGGGATCTGGCTTGTTCAGCAACCAAACCGGTGACGTGTAGCGATATTCGCCAGCACGAACCATGTCAGCAGCGCGGGGGGTGAACTTGACTTTCGTCCATAGCCCGTCCTCGCGGAGCTCCATAGGCAAAGCGCGGCCAGTCTCAACCCGCGGCGTAGCGAGAGAGGGGGTTTTTAGAGCGCTAACAGATGCACGCTTATTGCGACCGGCCACTGAGACCAGTTTCACACGCCGCGTGGCAGCGGCTCCAAATCTACTGTCGCACTCTGTTTAGAATGTGCTATGTTTGTGGGATGAAAAAGTTCAAAAACTTTGGCGCATCAGAGGTGATTCTGGCCAGAAACAAGGGGCTTCCGTGTTCGACGGTAGCCCGCTGGCTTGGCGTGAATAGGCGCACGGTGCTTAGATACTATCGGAGCCTGGACGGCGTGTGCGACCCTCGAGGGGTCGCAATACTCACGCACCGAGGCTGGACTCCGCTTAAGATTGCAGGGTGGTTTCGCTGCTCGGAGCGGGCTGTGAAGCGGGAGCTTCGGCTTTTAAAGGGCCGGAGGGAGATTGACCTGGTGTATGCGCTTGACTAGCCGGGAGGTCGCCGATCTCGCGGGGCAGTGGCTCCAAATCGAGCGCAGCGCGCATTTCGTTAACGGTAACCTTGGCCATCGTCAGCACTTCGGGCGAAGCGGTGGTCAAGGCAACGTTTTCGTTGCCAAGAATCCAGCGAATCGTCGGACAAGCCGGCTCGCTCGTGAAGAGGTGCCGATTGAACTTGAGAATGGGCTTGAATAGGTCGCGCTGCAGCGTGCTTGCAAGCGCGCTAGCGTCAAGCAACTTACGGGCGTCGATCGTGGCACCCTGTCGAGACTCGATCGCTGCGTATGAGCCAACGCCGCCCTGCTCGGTGGTACCCGATAGGCCCAAGATGGCCTTTGATATTTCGCGATTCATTGAATCGACCAGGTCTTTGTGCGCTGCGCCGTCTCGAATACCGCTGTCGATAATCTCGATAGCCGAGCTATCCTCGAGAATGGCAGCGTGATCGCTTGACAAATTCTCAAGGCCGCTTTTAAGCGCAGCCCTTACGCCCTCATCTGCGTTGCGTGGCACCTTGCCGACGATCAGCGGGCTGCCCATGCGCTCCGCCATTAGGACCCAGGCCTGCATTGACCAGCGCTTAAACAGGTATGCCCACGCTACCGGTCGCATGCAACCTGTTAACGCGGGGTACCCTGCCACAGATCGTGGCTGATGCACGATCCACTTGTTAGGGATGAGCGGATCGCCGTTGCCGCCACGGTTGCCCGTAGCGTCGACTAGACGCAGGTTCCAATCATCGCCAAAACGAAAGCGGCCCTGATAGACCCACGACAGATCGTCAGGCAGCCACCTCGCGCTTCGCGCGTCGTAACCCCATATGATTTCCTGCGCAGCGAACGACACTCCGATGGCGTCTAGGAGCTCCGTAAACACCTGCGGAAGGTCGCCAATGCGCTTCAAGGCATGGTCGACCATCTCGGCAGCTAGCTGGTCGTCAGCGGTCGGCAAGGCGCCACTGGAACCAGGCTCAATCACGAACCGGCTACCGGCCACCGCGGAGGTGCGCGTCTCGAAGTCGGCGCGAGCGTGTGAGTCAGTGCTTAAGATTCGGTAGCACAGGTCAACCCATTCGGACACCACCCCGCGCTCCGCTTGCGACAAAAGGAACGCTAGCTTTTCAGGTGTCAGCTGCGACAGTCGCGACTGCAGTTCGATCTGGTGCATACGGTTGACGTATGCCTGGCGCTTGACAGGGATCTTATCGGGGGATTGAGACATTGGTCCTTATGGCTATGGCGTTGCGGCTCAAGTAATCGATGGCTACGCTCGCTGCCTCCGACGAGCGTAATCCGCCTAGGATAGTAGCATATCTGGAAAGCAGGATCTCAAGCGCGACCTGAATGTCATCGGCAGAGCAGCCGTATGCGCCAAGCCTTCCGACCATAACGTAGGCGTTCGGAAGGGTGCCGTTGAGCCAGTAAGAGAGCTCTGCTTCGGCAGCCATGGCCTCAGCCTCATACGCTGCGCGGGCCCCAGAATCAGTAACGTATAGCTGTTCGTACCGGAAGCCATCGCGCTGCGATTGGTGCACATGCTCGTGCTCGTGAACGGCTAGGTAGAGCTGGTCAAGTAGCGTGAACCGACCGGGCGTGCCGACGTCAAACGGGACGTAGATGCGCGGTCCGATCGTGGTTGCATACTCGTTCAGGAACTGGTCGCGCGATATCGGGATGTTCGCAAGCGAGAGCGTCGCGGCCAGCGCTTGCATCTCGGGTGCGTTGCTCTTGTGAATCACGGTGCTGTGGTAGTAGGACTGCAGATGGCGCCAAACGCCGCGGACCGCCTGGGGAGACGGTGCACCTGGCGCATCGGCCTGAGCTTGGCTGGCTCCGAAGATGAATGCGGCTATTCGACCAAACAAAGCGCACGCCCTCCACGCTCGACGCAAGACGCTTGCCTCTGAGATATACGCGACGCCATGTCGCAATCGTTCGCGGTGTGCCACCGCTGGTATGTGGTGCATATTTGAGCCCGTTGCCTGTCGCATCGCCAAGTCATTGGCGCACAGTTGTCGCGAGCAACGCAGCCATTCGATAGCCACCACAGCAACAGGAACCCTGCGCACAAGAAAATGGTTGATCGGTTCATGGTAGGCTCAGCAGTTTAATCAGGTTGCGTACGACCCGCTGTTCCTCGGTCTTGATAACGAAATCCGACATGGTCTCGCGATTGGATGCATCTAGCGACCGGACCATTAGTCCACCTGCGCATTCGTTATTTATGCAGCAGATCATCAAGGCTTCTTCAAAGAGCGGGACATCACAGTAGGGACACTTCATCCGCCGCACTCCGATAGAATTAGCACGAGCAATAGCGCGGGCATAAACACGAGCAAGAGTCCGGCCGCCGTTAGGTCAAGGACCTGGCGCATGCGATGCGCTGGCGCTTTGATGCACCAGTCGCCGCCTTCGCATTCCGGGTCGCCACATTCGCGCTTGCACTTCACCAGGTCACCGATGCCATTCCGATCCAGAGACCCCAGACCATTGCGTAGATTGACAGCGCGAGCTTGAGTTCAGGCATCGTCGACCTCCGAGTCTACCAACACGCCACATGCAAAGTGATAGGCATCGCGGCCCGCCGCTTCCTCCGCGTCGTTGGCAGCCCATGCGCGCCAGCCGATGAGCATGGCGTATCGCGCGGCCTGGTCGAATGTATCAAACTCGATTGCACGATCTATGTCCACTGACGAAAGGAGTGGGGCGAGGGTGCCGCAGATTGCCTTGCCGTCAAGATGCACGTCGGATGCAAAGCAAGCTTTGCCGTCGCCTAGGTCTACTAATACCGCAAACGCCATATTCATATGATATCAGAGTCTCCTTCCGACTATCCCGCCATGGTAGATATGCTTTAGCTTTACGTAGTCGGCATACGCTTCAGCGACGCTATCCCTCGCGCCTCCGAATACGGTGGTAACCAATCTCCATTTGCCGCATCTTTCCACCTGCCTAACAGACTTCGCAAACGACATTGCTGCCCTATCGGATTCGTGCCCAGGGTCGCCAGCGTATCTGGCCGGAGTTGATACCGTAATCTTCGCGAAAAACATGCCGCTTGGCATGGCGCACACGCCAGATGCAGCCCTGTTCCTTGAGTTAATAAACCTAGATGCAGCGCGCAGGTTTCTCCTGCTATTGTTAAGAGTGTTTCCGTCGGCATGGTCGACGCAATCCCCGCCCAGGCCCATCCTTTTCGCTATGATCCGATGCATGTACGCGTTCCCAATCTTCGCATACCCACATGAGACGCGGGCTGTCTCGGCAAGATCTGAGTCGCAGGCGTCAGTAATAATACTGAATGACTCTCCGCGCCTGCTAACATAAATTCTACACACGCTCACTTGTCTACCCTAACCATTCTAAAATCGCCAACAACGTGGCCGGGCACGCTTTCCCACAGTGCCTGAATGGGATCGCTGTCCACAATGCCAAGTGATTGCGCGTAGGGCGATGAACCGATGAGGGCGCCGTTGACTATTAGGCTGGTACCGTCGTCCAAGGTTGCGTATGTGCACCGGTGAAGGTGACCCATTGCGAACACCTCTGCCTTGCGCTCACGTTTCGCGTTGAAGCGGTGAATTTGAGAGGCGATCGCTCCGACGTTTATAACCTTGCCCACGCTTCCCGCGTTCACAAAAGAGTCGCCATGACTAAGCACGCCTACCCCACCGCCGGGGGTGAACCACTCTGTCCATGGTGTGCGAGGAATATCAACGGTAACCCTCGGATCTCCGGTAAACTGGTCGCGCACATAAAGGTAGCACAGCGTGGCTATGGAATCGTATTTCTGGGCCAAGGCCCTTTCTCGAATGTCGGGCCAGCGATCATGGTTCCCAACGCAGGTGGTGACAGAAACGCGTCCATAAGAGTCAAGCGCTTCGTGAACAAGATTGGTAAGCTGTCGCATCGCAAAATAAATTTGCTCAGATAGCGCGGTGATATGGTTCGATGGGCCGTGTATCCTGTTCTCTATTAGGTCCCCACCAAAGAGAAGGCGACACGTTGTTTCATTCCTATGGTGCGGTTTATAGGACTTAAGCTCGTGAATCAGGGTTTGCATCCGCGCATTGGCGACCGAGTAGTCGTACTTTTCGGACGGAACCTCTCGGTTGTCGACGACCGAGCCGAAGTGGCAATCGCTCACAAAGAGGGTTACCTCTCGCTCGGCGCTTTTGGGCGCTGACTTCGCCACCTTTCTGACGGCCTCAACTTTCCGAGAGGAAAGATCCTTCACAGCAGAGATTAGTTCGGACCATCGCCAACCGTGAACCTCATAAGCCTTTTGCATCTTGTCAGTCACTAAACCTCCACTGCGTAAAACGGTTCGCTCACCGATGGGCTAAACTGACCCGCCGCCCGTAACGCCATCCTCACACGCTGCACCGGATCTGTCAAGTCTTGCGTCGAATAAAGCGAGCCGAGCGCATACGGCGCTCCCGCGCCGATAGCCGCGTAACCCCGCTGCATTCGGAATACTGCGAAGTCGCCCTGCAGCAGATACACCTTTCCCTTGACGCAGATCAACATCTCCGCCGCGTTCGTGTGTCCATCCTCGGATGACGTGCCGACGGCGCCGTGTTCAACTAGGAGCTGGCGCACCTGTTCTGCTAGGCTCACCGTCCACAGAGACGCGTTCTTTTCGGAATAGCGTGGCACCTTGAGCGTGTGCTGTAGCAGCTGTGGCACGCGCATGCCGCCGGCGTATGCGATGGCGATTGGTCCTACGCGGAATACCTTTGGCGAGTCGATTGAGTCTTTGGACTCGTACGTCCCAATGAACGAGTCAGTGCCTATGACTACCCTTCCGTCGCCACATTCGATTGCCACACATACTGTCAATGGAACCACCCCTCTTGAATCAAACAAACGAGCGGGATTCGAACCCGCCTAACTCCCGTTTCATAGGGGCACCTCTCCCGTCAAGCATCGCGGTAGATGTGACACTGGCTCTCGTTCATCCCCGCTTTATCTCCGAGGTGCATCGCCCTTTCAGGCGAACCCGTAGGCGGGAGTCGAACCCGCAACCTCCATTACTGGACTCTACCTGCGATCGGGAATTCTCGATCCCTTCGAGCTACTACGGATGCGACTTTATTTTGTAACCGGGTTTTAACCGACCGCCTCTACGCTGGGCTACCCTGTCGCTCGGGTCCGGAGTTTAACCGGAGCATCCTATGGCGTACCGACGCGTGCTTTTGCAGCGTCGACAAGCGCTTGCGCTTCCGCGTTCAGCGGTTGCGGCACAGCAGCCCTCGCCTGCAAGATCAACTCCTCTGTCGACTTACCAGACGACACCGCCTCGATTACAATCGGCACCAAGCGAACGAGTTCGCCTAACACCTTGATGACCACCTCAATAACCTTAGGATCCACTGGTACCCCCTAATGCAGAAACCACCGGTGGCAAGCTCGGCAGGTCAATGCCGGCCCCCTGGTATGCCGTCGCCATCTCGGCGTATGCCGCGATGAACGCGCGAGCCGCGTCTAGGACCTGGGACAGGCCTGCGCCGCCCTCCGAGTCCGCAGCGTTAGCCAGGCTGATTGACTCAACCCAGGCCGCTAATGCAGCGCGTGCTGTCTCGTAGCCGGCAAGCGCTGCCGTGTGAGACTGCGCCACCGATTCGACGCATTCCATTGTCTGGCACTCCTGCAATGCGGATCGCAGATGTGTCACGAGTACCTCGCGGGTTGACCCGAGGGTCTCGCCTGCGACGATGGCTGCCCGCGCATTCGTTTGAAGCGCGGACGCGCCGCACCCCGTGAGGAGTGCGAGCGCGATTAGCGCGTGTCTCATTCGCCTTCCTTGACGAAGAGCGATTTGGCTAGCGCTGCTAGCATGGTTCCGAGACCGCCTGCGGTCGCGATGATGTCGGAGCGATGCTCCGCTGGCCCATAGATATAGGACACGGTGATCGCAACCAGTGTGGTCACGAGGATGATGGTGGTGTTGGTGTCGAGCTTGCGATTCATTATCTGCATTGTATCATCCTTCGAAGTCGTTGAACACGTCGGGCGCCGCTCTACGCGGTTCCGTGGCGCGCCGATCATTGTCGTCAAGATTTACATAAAAGGATGACGTTTGTAACGTCTCCCCCGTGTCAAGGACGATGCCTACTACACGCCGGTCAAAGGCCGCGTACGGCCTCTCTCCTTCGGACCAGATACCGATCAAGTCCTGGTACCGACTTTTACCTTCAGAATTCTTTTCTTTTGATTTCAAGACTACACGTTTGTTCGGTTTCTGTTTTACTGTCATGTCTACCCCTTCTTTTCTCTCCCTATTACCCCACTATGATACTCGCGCTTAAGTTTTAGGTAGTCCTCCCTCGCGGACTCAGGGTTGTCTCGACCAGGTCCATATATGGACGTGCTAAGACTATACTTTCCGCCGGCCCTGCGGGCTTGGTAAACGGCAAATCCGAACGATTCGAGGGTGCGCCTATCCTCCTCGTGACCGATGTCGCCTGGCCACCTCGGCCGGGTAGACACGCATACCTTTGCGTAATACCCATTGCCGTTGAAAATCCATCCACGAGCAACCACGTTGCGCGCATTCGTACCATGGTCGCAAACCCTAAGGTTTGCAAGCGTGTTGTTTAGCGGGTTCCCGTCTATGTGATCAACCACGGCTCCCGCGGGAATGTCAACGCCCGCCCTACGCAGCACCGCGTGATGTAACTTTACGTTCTTACTCTGCCATATTACAGCGCTGCAAATCCTACGACCGCTCGTGTCGTACTGTATCGAGCAGCTCGACACGAGGTCTTGGTACCCATTGTCAACTACCACAATGTGATCGCCGTACTTGGGGGATGTGACTTTCATCTCTACCATGAAGGCGTCTTCTTTGACGCAGCGCTCGGAGCTGGCCGAACCATCGCCTTCTCGGCATCGTCATCTACATCGGCCGCAATACCTAGCACGGCCGCCAGCGAATTCCTCCGTGCGTAAGTGATCGCGCTGCCAAGACCCTGTGGGTCTGTCTTCGCAAGGAACATCTTAGTTTCATGCGACACATACTGTCCGCTCGCATGCATGAGGTACGTCGTCAAGCAACCGTCACCAGTCGGAAACTGCGACACCGCCAGTCCGTGCTTTTGCAGCACAGGTGTCACCGCGTCGACCAGATCCTCTAGAGTGGTATAGCGGTTCTTAAAATGGGGGTTGACGGCGCCTTTTTTATAGCTCACCCCATCCCCATGAAATGCCACCAACGCCTTTGCCAGCTCATTGATTGACTCGCTCATATCTCCACCTCCCATACGCCACCCCTTCCCTGGAATCCACTTAACAGGCTTGTATAACTTCGGATCCAATATACCGCTGTCATCCGTCGGTGTCAAGTCATTTTCCATATCAATGATCCTTTGGTGCCACTCTGCAAGACCTTCCTCCGCCATTGCCACCGCATCGGGATGCGGGTTTTCGAGGGAGTTAATCATGGCCGCACGCCGCTCTTCTAGGTTCATGACTTTTCTTTCCCGATTATCCCGTCGTGGTACCTGTTTTTGAGGTCAATATAATCGGCCCTTGCTTCCTCCTCGGTCTTGCGCGTCGGCCTAACTATTACGGTTGTCAACCTGTACTTTCCGTTTTTACCACGCTCCTGCTGAACGGAGTATCCGTAACCAGAAAGACTACACCTGTCAGTCTCGTGCCCATGATCTCCCGCAAACCTAAGCGGACCGCTTATCTTGATCTGAGCGTAGAAGCCATGTCGGTTCTTGGTGTACCCCTTGGCCGTCATGTTTCTACAGTTGACCTGCGCCGACGCCTCCCTCAGGTTACATCTTCGATTATCAAATGGATTATTGTTTATGTGGTCAACCATTTTCCAGTCGAAGCCCATCCTTCGCATGATAATCCTGTGCATCATCTGGGACCTGCCAACGTAAACACAACTTGGTTTGCCATTCCTGATTCGGCCACGACAGTCGCCTTCCACGAGATCTCTGTCAACTTTGTCGACGAGAAGCTGGTATGCCACGCCCGATCTAGAAACCCTGTCAACGACAATAACATCCGTTAAGTCCATTTCTTCCCCCCCCATTCCCTCTTACCCACCGACACCACTCCCACCGAACCGCTCTTTCCCAAAGCATCCCACGCTGCGACGCTCGCGTCAATCTGATCGTCGTTCCTTGCGCCACCCGCTGCCCCTGTAAAGGCAACGTGCTCTTGCACAAAGGCCTCGCGCCAGTCGTGCATAGCCGTCGTGTTGGCGCTGGACAGCCGCACCTTACCCGCGTTCCACGCGGCTGCGTAACCCTGCGCACGGATGTACTTGTCTTGCACAGCGGGCTTGGCGGCTATCTTGACACGCGTGAACTGCTCAATGATCGCACCCTCCTGTCCGCCCACGTAGGCGTGAACCCCCGTCGGGCTATGCGTCGTAACAAGGGCCGCGAGCAACCCCTCAAACTCCGCGATCTTACACTGCCTCCGCAGCACATCGACGATCGTACCGTCACCACGCATCACCACGGCCACGCTGTAATCCGATCTCGACTTCGCCGAATACGCAAAGTCCACCCCGATCACACACTCGCCACTGCCCGGACCGTCCGTCAAGACTGCGTCGCCGAACAGCGAACCGCCGCGCGAATAGGGACGGCCTTGGTACAGCGACTCCCACACGTAGACGCCCACCGCCTGCCGCCTTTTCTCGAGCTCAGCAACCGGCATGCGCTCGGGCCACAGCGCCTCGCCCGCGTCGTTGATCGCTGGGTAGTTGATCACCGTCCACAAGTCAGCGTCCTCCTTCAATAGCTGGCCAGCGAGATCGTCGACATGCCATCGCGTTGCGATGATGAACACACTACACCCTGGCTCACACCGTGTCACAACATCGCTGCGCCACGTGTTCAAGATCAACTCGCGATTCGCGAACGACTCGCTAGCCGCGTGCCCCTTCAGATAATCGTCCACGATTATCACGTCGTACCCTTTACCCGTGATTGCCGTGCCGAATCCCGACGCGATGACCTCGCCGCCTTCTGGCGTCTTGAAGTTACCTACCGCCTTGGCATCCGCGACCAAGCGCACGCCGACCTCATGGCAGAGGTTACGAATGGAGCGGGTAAACTCCTTCGCGATGGTGAGGTTGTAGCTAAGGTACAGGATGCGAAGCTCCGGCTTGTACTTCAGCATCCAAGCAACGGCCGACGTCGCAGTGACCGTCTTTCCGTGGCGAGGTGGCATAGAACACATGACGCGTGAGCTTTGCAGCAAGATTCCCTTTTCGAGCTCGCGCATAAGCGAGCGCAGATGCTTCGGCGCAGAGTATCCTTTGCGGCGTGAGATAAAATCCGCAAGCGGTTGCGCGGGTAGCCCGGAGGCAACGCGCTTCGCGATTAGCTCGCGTGCCTTTTCAGGAGTCATCTTCCTCTAGCGATGCGGCGAACGATATCTCGTCAAGCTGCCTCCTCTGCTGAGAAGGTGGCGCCTTGCCCCAGGATTGACATGTTTTTAGTATCTCTAGCGCCGCCCTCCACTCCACCCTATTCTCTTTGTCCACAGGCTCGGTCGCCGCCGCGTACAGTATCGATTGCAGCTCTGCTACCGCTTGCAGTTGGCAGATCTCCACGTCGCGGTCAAACGCTCGGTCCGCCGCGCGCTCTGCGTCGAGCTCGTCGATCGTCATGCCGGCTATCGCGGCACATGCCGCGAGAGGGCATCCGTGGGACGCGTGCTTGAGGATGTTTGTTTTCTGGTTGGGTGTCATAGTTCGTGACTCTTGAATATCTCGATAGCCCTATCGATTGCGGCGTCGTCCGCTTTGACCTCGAACAGATGCATTGACTGCGGTACGCCCTTCTCGTGGAAGGCAACGAGCAACTCGCCTCGCGGAACGTCTGCGATGTAGCATTGCGCCTGGACCTGCAAACGATACCATGGTGGCACACCGTGCTCCATCCACCTATCCCGCTGCCTCATGGCAGCCGTCTTGATCTCGATCGGACCGTCGTCCGTTACGCCGTCGAACGTCACAATAAGCCCGTTGCATGTCCAGCAAGATCCAGCGCCGTACACGGGCTTGTAGATGGCACGGTATGCGTCCAGCAGCTTCGGTTCAAGCGCGCGCCCAATCGCCATCGCGCGGTTGTCGGGTATCTGGTAACCCGTTCGCTTGCGGTCGATAACCTCGGCCGGTTCGATGTACGGGTTGACGCCAAGGATGGCGCCGACCTCGGACGCGCCAAGGTGCGTCCTTCGCAGGTCGAGCCACTGCTCGCGGTTCTGTTCGGCGTTACATGCCCGGTTGATTGCGCCCTGTCTCATGCCTCGGCTTTCCCCATTCGCTTGATCACGATCTCAAGAATCGCCCCACACGTAACCCGCGCCACCTTGTCAGGTTCAGGCTTCCGATTCAAGATGGCGATCATCGCAGTGGACAGGTTGCCGAGTTGATTGGCATCGTCGCGACTTACGCCCGTTCGCTGGCAGAATAGGGTGAGCAGTTCTTCGGCGGTCATCTGGTCAAGTGGTTTCATGGCCTATCCTCAACGCCTTCTAGGATGCGCATGGCCCTTGCTAGCCGTTCCTCCATCGTATAATAGGCGGTTTCCAAGAGCGCATCAATCGCTTCCGAGAAGAGCTCTTTTGAAGACACCTCCACAGAGGTGCATCCGCAGGCAACTGCGCAGGTTCCATCTTCTAGATCGTTTACCTCAACATCCTGTTCGCAGATAACGCACATGGCGCTTGTGTCGTTTTCTAGGACAGTCCTGTTTTTTTTCTTACGCATCACATTCCCCCTTGCACCCAAAGAAGCGGCCGCGTGCCACAGTCAACCTTGGTCTTGCTGCAGTGGTAGTGGCCGATGACGCCGCGGAAAGATCCGAGCTCCGTTTTGGTCATCTGGCGCATTAACAAAAAGTCGGCGTGATCCTTCGCTCCCATCGCGCGGATTGATTCGGTGGGTACAACGAGTGGGATACCTGTCTCAGCGCTAATATGCAATAGCACATCGCGCAAGGCGGCGTATTGCTCGGGGCGGTAGTCGACCATGGAGATGCAACGGCCTTTGACGATGTCGCGGTAAACGGTCCAGTCATCGGGCTCGCGGTCGTATGGACCAAATGAAAAACCAGGGCAGGAAACTTCGATGCCGATGGACGAATCGTTGACGCCGCCGGCGTGTAGGCAGCGACGGTCAAGCGACGCGGTTTGCAGGACTTGACCGGTCTTGCCGATGACGTAGTGCACCGAGAGTCCGTCCGGGGTTAGCGCTCCTTTGCGCGCGCGCATTGCGTTGACCACGCGCATAGGGTCGGAGGCTACACCGGCTGTCCAGTGAAGGACGATCATGCGTGGTGTCGCTTTGAATGGGCGGGTGGATCGAAGGTTATCGAATATCACTTTTCACCTTTGGGCCCCGCGGAATCAAAGATGCGTTTGTATGACTGGCCTGATGCGGTATGGTAGATGACCAGCCCCTCTGGTCGCATAAAACCGGGGACCAATTGAGAGCCTCTTTCTTTTAGAAACTGAGTTGCAGCAGTGATGGCGCAAAAGTCGCCGTGGTCGCCGACAACCATATCGTCCCAAGAGGCCGGGCCTTTGTAAAGAACCGGAACCACCTGGCAGCAATCGGGCATGGTGTGCATCGGCTCCCTAAAAAGCGCGAACCGTTTCTCTGTCAGACCATAGCCACGCTGAATCCCCAAGCCGTACCACTCGCCGAAGTGGTAACCGGGCCCCAACAAATGCAGGTCAACCTGCGCGGAGACCCACTTTGCGAAGCCAAAATTATCATCCCCAGGAGTAATCCACCGAGACCTAGAGCCTGCCGTGATGGTTCCATCTTCTGCGATGTGCACAACGGCATTGGTGCCGTCGATCTTCTCGGTGATGATTATCTCTTTGTCAAGTCTTGGTATTTTCGGAAATGGCTTAAACTCTAGATCTCCCATACGCTTACCTCCACGGTTCTCTCAACACCCTGTAACCTGGTCTTGACCACCTGGTCCACCTGCGAATCATCTTTGTAAAGAATCATGTTACCTGAATCCAGGATCATTTTCTCGAGGTTATCAATATCGCGGGCCCTAAAATCAGAGGATCCGAACTCAAGCTCGACGATCAGCCTTCCCGTCAACGGACTGCTCGAATAGGCCGAGCGAAACTGCTCTGATAGTAGCTTCTTTGCTGCCTTGTACTTTGGCGGCGTGTGCATCCACGTCCCTGACAGCCTCGCCCTTTGGTACGCTACGGGCTCGAGATCGAGTCGACACCTGAACCGAGGTGACCCGATCGCAGTCAGTAGCACCGAGTATAACTGCGAAGCGGTACTCCGAAGCACCCGACGAATCCTCTCCGATTCCTCCAATCGCAATGCAGTAGCCGAGGGTTTGCGAGACCGCTTCGCGGTCGCTTCGGATGATCGGTTTCCAGTCTTTCGATGTTTGTCTTTTAACAAGCCTCTCCTTTGCCACTTCGTACGGTAACACATCGATCCGAGTATTGTCAAGCACGATTGAAAGCGGCGGCTTCGCAATGGTCGACAGTTCGGACGCAGCGTCAAGCGCTTCGCGTAGCCTCTTGAATGTTAGGAACATTCTGCCTACGTCCATTACCACCCCCCTTTTTTCGGACCCCATCCGCTCGCCTCGCGCGCCTTGTTCCAATCCGCATCGCTGAACGCCTCGTCAACCTGCACAAGTAAGCCCGTCTTTTCATGCCGTGTCAAGCTGAACTTCGCGCCAGCCTTCGCCCTCTTCGCTTTCGCAATGCGCCCGAACATTTGCCCGTGATCATCGCGCCACAGCATCACGACACACTGCGCACGATTCTCGATCGAGCCGCTCTCCTTGAGCCAGTACAGCGTCGGCTCTTGCCCCGTCTTGCGCTCACTCGGACGTACCACCTGGCTCGCCAAGATCAGCGCCACCTTACACCGGCGCGCCGTCACGATGAGTTCGTTCAGCACGGCGTCCACATTCTCGCGGCCGGTCAACGTGGCACCTGCCACGGTAATCGCCTGTAGATAGTCAACGAACACCACGCGGCAACCGAGCGACGCCTGATGCTCGATCGCAGCAACCACCCCCGCTACATCGCAGTCGCGAACGAACGAGTACTGAAAGTTGCGCTCCTCAACTTTCTGGAACGCCTTCGCGATCTGCTCTTGCTGCTCGCGCGATAGTCTGCATTTCCATATATCGTCAGGCGATATACCGGTCAGTGCGCACGCGGCCCGCACGCCAAAGTCGGTCACGTCATCTTCGACGCTGACCATGCCGAATCCGATACCCGCCTCGGACACATTCATTCCGATGGTCGTCCCGAGGGTCGACTTGCCGATATTCGTTGCCGCGCCGATCACAAGTGTCTGGCCCGGCACCAATACGCAAGCCTCGTCGATCGCAGGTATGCCCGTCTTGATCGGCTTCTCGCCAATCTCCGCCGCATACTTGCTAAGCCCTAACCGAATCGCATCCGACAACTTAACCGACAAACCGTGCTCCGCTTCCAGATTGCGCGCGGCGACTTCCTTAAGCTGCTGCGACGCCGTCTTGACGTCGCCCTCCTTCACAGCCGCCGCTATCTCCTTCGCGCTATCTCGGTTCAGTCTAGCATGGTGCGCATCGGTGATGCGCTTGGCCAGCGGCTCGGGGTCGTCCGTGGTCAGCGCAATCTCCGAAACGCCTAGCGCTACATCTTCGTGACCGTGTGACACCAGCGTATCGTGAACTAGCGTAGGCATCGGCGGTTCGCCTGCCGAACACAGCTTACGCATGGCCCACAGAATGCCCTGGTTGCGCTTTCCGCCCACCGCCTTCACGACGGGCAACACGTCGATCGGCTTGCCGGTCTTGACAGCGTGGCCCATTGCCGCGCCTAGGAACCTGGTCTCGAGCGCGTCGCGCTCTTGGATCGTTTCGGTGTTCATGGTTCGTAACCTATCTTGCGAAGTTTCTTTGCAACCTTGATGGCAGCACTCTTCTCATCCGCCTCAACTTCCTCAACCGTTATGCCGAGGTGCTTCGCAATCGACCTCTTATCGATCGGTCTACGCTTGCCGTTCTCGTCAAGCGGTCTGGACAGTATTAGCAGCTGCGTTTCGGTGTCGTTGTGGTAGTGATTTGCGTAGCAGTTGGGGCAGACGTAGACCTTCCCCTCCTCCCGCTTACTGGGATACGCGATATCAGTAACACCGCAGCATTCGCACAGACTGGTCATAGGCCAAGCTCCAATCGGAGCGCGGCCAGACCATCTCCTTGGTCCCATCCTTTTGAGAACCTTTCTAAGTACTCGACCAGGTGTGCGCCCATCACAACCTTCGGCCCGTATAGCCCCCTTCGGTGCTTGCCTTCTTCGGTGTTACAGCTCATGCACAACCATCCCCTATTGAAGCCTTCGTCGTGACAATGGTCTACGCTAAGATTCGACTTTTTTATCTCCTTGTCACCGCGCATATGGGAACCGAATGCCTCGGGTACAAGGCATGCAAAGCAGAAACCAAGCTTCGGCGGTATGCCGTTCGACCTTTTGATAGCTCGCAACCTATGCGCTAATCCCCAAACTTTCCGTCTATCCTGGGTTTTCTTTAAATACGCAGTCCTCTTGGCCCTCAGTTTTTCAGGGTGCTTTTCTGCGTACCTCTTATCTATCGCCTTCCTGATATCTGGATTTTTCGCCAAATACTCCTTGTGCTTAGCAAGGATCTTTACCTTGTTCGATTCGTAGTAACGCTTATTGCGCTCTTTGTTCCGCAGCTTTTGCTCATCCGATAACTGGCGTCTCACAATGAAGCTCTTTCCTGCCTTGAGTTGGCAATGGCGTAGCGAAGGAGCGCAGACGCAAACGGTCCTATGCCGGATATGTCCTGGCATCTGGATCTGTAACAAAGGCCAATATCTACCGTTGCGCGCGCGAGCGCGGCTACATGCGATATATCAAGCGGCGCCGCTGATACAACGTTGCCGTGGCCAAGCTCGGTACGGTAACGGTCTGGCGTTATAACGGTTCCGCCCAAGCGAAAGTACCACCCGCGCGGCAGCGTACTAATCCCATAGACGTGCATAGTGCTAATGTCAAAGCACAGCGTTACGCTGTCGCCATCTGAGCCAGGGCCAATCGCCGTGGCGCAAGCTGTACCACTTTCCGCGTCGCTGTAGTGGTAGCGACCATCGTCCCAGCTCACAACTTCAGCATGAGAAGACAATGTATTCGAGGATGCTGTCAACGCTACGGCCAGCGGCAATACGTCGCGCAACCTCGTCCCAAATACCGCCAAGAAGACGTACTGTAATCGCATAGTTCCATTCCTGCGCAGCCTTCATACCACGCGACATGCCTAGATCCAAATAGTAGACGTGTAACGCAGAGGCGTCAAGCAATAATCTACTGACCTTTTCGCCAGCTGCCATGCCGACGCGTCGCCCTTCGGCGTCGTGATCGTCGATCACTTGCGGGTATAGCAGGTGACTAAGGTATGGCGCTTCTCCGCGGCTAAGCGAGTCCAGCATACACGCTTGCGCGTAGCGGTAGTTGACTAGCAGATAGTCGCCACCGAGAGGGCTTTCAATCACCACACAGGTCACTTTCGCCTCCCCTCGTTGGATCCAAAGATTCTCACGCAACACCGTTCGTAGTATGCGATCGCATCTTCAGCGGTACAGAACACTCTTTGTCTAGCAGGAACAACGTACAACCTGTGACCACGTCTCCTGTTTCGCTCGACTAACACCTTCAAACCAGGCCACTTGCCCTTCAGCTCCATCATGTCGCGAGCGAACGCGTTGACAGGCACAGTCGGGGTGAGCAGGCGGTAAGGCTTACACACTTTGACACGCATTGATTCGAACTTTCCGTTCCTTTCATGGTACCCAAGATACGATCTATTCCTTGCGTTTAGCGATGGCGATGCCGACCTCAAATTCGCACGTCGATTATCACCCCTGTCACCATTGACATGATCAACATGCAAATCCCCTAGGCTAATTCGCTTGGCTATTAAGCGGTGAATGCGTCTTTCTCTATTGTCAACCGCGTAACCGCTACTGTGAACTCTGGCACGCTCAAAAAGATCGGCGTCCTCATCGTCGAACTTGAACACAAAGACCTTGCCGCCGTGTTTCTTGTGACCGCTTTTAATCTCTTTCGTCCCCATCACTTCCCCGCCTTCGCAGTCAGAAAGATCGCGCAACAAGCCATGTGCGCGGCATGCGGTAGCCCACTCTCCGAATCCGCAAACTCGCCGCGCTGGATCGCTGCGAAGTGCCTTAGCATCGCGTCCTCGTAACGCACCGCCTCAACGTTTCGCCAGTTGTCACGGCCATATTTCACGGCGCCGAACTCCATTACACGGGCAATCGTCTCAAGCGCGTCAAAGGGTAGCAGCGACAGCTGGACCTTTCCCGCGTCGGCCTTGCGGCCCCCGTTTGCGTTCTCGAATGGCCGACTCTCGTCAATCTCATCTAGCAGCTGCTCAAAGCTTTTGCTGTCCATCAAAATACCCTCCCATGCCTCGATGCAAAAACCGACCGCCCTATCATGATCCGCTCGTTACCCTCATAGAAGAAAATCGGAGCCTCCGCAACGCTGCCATGCACAAGCAACACACGCGCGCTCAACTCCTGCGGCTCGGTCGTGACCTCGACCTCAACACCGTCCACCCTGATAAACAACCGCCTAACCAATCCAAGTTCATCGTCCATTGCACACCCTCTCTCTCGCAAGCGACTCGCGCAACCAGCCCTGACATTCTTCCGCGATGTGGAATACGGTATCGTATCCGCTCTGCAGCTCGGCCCTCTCCGCCTCACCCGCTGACACCAGGCCGCGCGTATGGTTGAGCTCCCGCTCAACCCGACCTAGTTCTTCCGCAAGCTCGATCGCATGCCTGCGACCGTCCTCGTGACCCATGCCGCGACCGATCTCGAAGAGACCAATACACATGCCAGATAACCCGACCAGACCAGCTAACACTAACAATGCGATTTTCATTCTATTCCCCTTTCAATAGCGAATCACTTGCACCAAACGAATCCAGGTCACTCCATGTAGGATCGTACACGCCCGTCGGCACCTCGTCAAGCTTGCGCGCAAGTGGTACATGCGGTTTTCCAAACCGACCAAACGCTGAGTGCGGGCTACCACCATTGCCACTGCCACGGTTTCCATTGTACCCGTGACGTTCCATTCCTGGCGTCACGTGCGCCCAGTTGCCGGGCTTCTTCTCGAGATAGGACCTTAGCTCGTCTTTCGAGTAGCCGAGCCGTAGCAGGCCAACGAAGACACGCTGCAATGCTTTCTCTTCAATCTGCCTCACGCGCTCACGCGTGACTCCGAACTCCGCTCCGAGCTCTTCGAGCGTCATGACGCCGTCGGCGTTGCGTTGCGCAAGCATGGTGCGCATCCTTGATTTGCTACCCTGGCTCATACTGTCTCCACGTTCCACTCCGAAGAGTTGCCCATTTCCCACGAATCATCGATTGCATGGTCAAGCTCGGGAGCCGCTTCGTAAAGCGCAGTAGCCTGCTGCTCCGGTGTAAGCGAGATGCGCACAGTCTCCTCGACCACTGTCGCATTCCACTCGTCAGTCAAGTCGGTCAACGACCGACGTGCACGTGCATCGTCACCCATTTGTTTCAGCATCTTCTCTATTTCGTCCATACCCTAACCAATGCACCCCACATGCCAACCCCGAATTC
>ERZ869907.128-NODE-128-length-36058-cov-13.912424_pt1 | contig 36058 bp, 56 predicted proteins | sample MGYA00579309_ERZ869907 | MGnify/ENA primary metagenome ERZ869907 (study PRJEB32216, sample SAMN09231814) | wastewater metagenome | place: USA: Maryland | collected 2016-07-30 | study: EMG produced TPA metagenomics assembly of the PRJNA472060 data set (Reclaimed... | reverse complement strand
CAAGTCTGTCTATGGTAACGCAACTATCGAGTCTGTCTCTGGTAACGCAACTATCTTACTTTTAACTGGCTTGGCTTCTGTTGTATTACTTTATTCTGCTAAAAAAATTATTGCTAAAGGTATGAATTTGATTAGACAAATAGGAACACAAAAAATTGATATGGATTTAGGAAAAGATGTAACATTTGTTCAAATTAAAAAAACTATAAAAGAAGATACTACTTTTACAATGTTCTCAAAGTTATATCCAGTAGAGCTAAAAGGTAAAAAAGCAATATTATATAAAGCTGTGCATAAAATAAATGATAAATATATCGCTGATTATGATAAAACTACTGAATATATTATAGGAGAAACAAAAGAAATAGAATGTGATACTTCAATAGAAGAATCTTGTTCAAAAGGAATACATTTATCCCACTTAAATTGGGCAAGATTATTTGGTAAAAAATGGGAAGATTTAGCTATCCTTGAATGTGAAACTAACATTAAAGATATTATAGTTTCAAAAGATTGTGATGGAAAAGTTAGAACCTCAAAGGTCAAAATATTACGAGAATTAAATAAAGATGAATACTAAAATGCAACTAGATTACGAATATGTAGAAAAACAAGAAGATATAAGAGAGCAAATAAAAGAATGTGAAGGTCGGCACACACAACAAGCAGTATACTCAACTTTTCACGATGCTTTAACACAAGTATGTTATGGATGTAAAAAAGTTAGAAGTACTATAAAAAGATAGTTTAGCCCTTTATAAGTAAATAAGAGATAGGTAAGTAGAGTGTAGGTGCTTCTCATACAGGAGCGTAACTCAAAGGGCGTTCGTGGAGAGGTCTTAGGGCATCAGCACCCTGCTTATCTATAAAACATTACAAGCTTAAATTATAAAAATATGAAAATACCAGTTGTACCACAAAAACTTCAAGAAGATATGAATGATAGTATGGAAAGCTTTGGAATGGCTTTAGAACACACGAGCAATGTTTGTTGGGAAGCAGGATATGTTGCTGGGGCAAAGAAAGTACTTAAATTAATGGAAAAAGGTGCTGATTATGATGATATTAAATGCGAAATTAAGGAACTAGAAGTCAATTAACCAAGAATAACTATGAAAGAAATATTACACAAATTAGCCCATTTCCTATGTATAAACAAAGCAGTTGAAACTACACAAATCATTGGTGGTAAAAAGTTTCCAGCTTTCATTTGTTTAAAATGTGGAAAGACAGATTAACCCCTATTGTCGCATAGGGAGTATAAGATAAAAAAGAGTATGAGAACAATAAAATTTAGAGCGTGGCATAAAGGAGTTAAAGAAATGGCTAAGGTTGATACTTTACACTCAAATGGGTATGTGCATCTTTCACCGATAACAAAAATTTCATCTGATTCAAAAATGTTTAAACTTGTTGATGTAGAACTTATGCAATTCACTGGTCTCCTCGACAAAAACGGTAAAGAGATTTATGAGGGGGATATACTGAAAGTCAGAGCCAGAGATAAAGGTTTCAATATACACAAAAGAAATGAGACTTTTTGGACTGATTTTTATGAGTTTCTTGGGGAGGTGTATACAGAACCAATGATGTGGTTATTCAGACCAGTTGAAAAAACTGGTTGGCAAGGTCATCTTGTAACTATCAACGCTCATGTGAAAGAAAGCGGAGGTGAAATTGAAATCATCGGCAACATATACGAGAACCCAGAATTACTTTCTAACCAGTCAGTTTTATAATCTAATGTGCAATATGTGTAAATATATTATGAAAATAAATTATTCACCGAGACAAAGTGGTAAAACAACTAAAATGATAGAACGTCTTGCACAAGATGAAAGATTTGTTCTTTTAACATTTTCAATGAAAGAAGCAGATAGACTTAGAGAAGCATACTATGGATATGTTGACCCAAAAAGAATTATGTATTGGCGTGAATACTTAAACAGAAAACAAGGTAAAGGATATGGTCAAAAAGTTTTAATTGATAATGCTGATATGGTGTTAGAAGATGTTATTGGAGATTATATTGAAGAAATATCAATGACTAGTCCTAAAAATCCATTAGAAATATTAAGAAATAAATACTAAAATATATTATGAAAGAAGAAAAATCAGAATGCTGTAAAGCAATAAAAGAAGCTATATATTCCGATGAAGGAACAGGACATTATGTTTGTTTAAAATGTAAAAGTGAGTTCATCCCTGAATCTTCGGAAGAGAAGGAAGAAGAAATAACAGAGAAAAGTAAGATAGCAAAAGATATGATTAAAATCATTACTGATGGTTCAAATAGTGACGAAAAGATACAAAAGATTATTAAGTATTTTAATATAATATCTGGATAAACATATGAAAGCAGAACAAAAAAGATTTAGTGATATTATGAAACGGTCTTGGAAAATGTATTTGTTGTCTCGTAATTTAATGAAACAAATTCCCGATATAACAGAACAAGACATTGAAAAAGGAAAAGTAAAATTAACAGAAATGGTCGAAGAATTAGAAGATATTTTATCAAAATACTATTGATGATAAAGCATTATTCACAATTAGAAAGAGATTACATTGATGAACATACTCCATATAAATGGCGAGACATAAAAAGCAATGGAGCTAAAAATCCTAGAGCAAGTAAAAAGAAAAAAATAACCGATGAGCAGTTTTTAGAAAAATTGGCGAATAGAGATAATACTAACTTATTATATAATTTATGAAACTAAAAATCCTACTAAATAAAAAACGCCAGCATTTCCTAAATAGATTAAAGAAAAGAAACGGAAATATACTTTACTTTTTATTTTCAAAGGTCGTAGATAAAAAGAATGTATGTGATAAACAAGGTGGCGAATGTCTAGTGTGGAAGTTTAGAAATCATTATTTTCTAACACAAAACAATAAATTACAAACTTATATAAATAAAAGCTTATGAAAAAATATTGTAAACAATGCAAACAAACATACACAGGAATATCAGATAGTAGTGAATGTCCTGAATGTGAAACACTTTTTAGCCCTGAATATTCCGAAGAGAAGAAGTGTTTATACTGTGGTGGAGAACGAAAAGAATCGTGTAAACATATGAAAATGCAACAACAATGCAAGTGTATAGAATGGGCAGAATGTACTGATTGTAAAAATCCCTTTTTTGGTGTTGTTTCTATCCCCTCTACTGATAGCGACTGGAGAATTGAGTTCCGAGAATACTTTGATAAAACATTAAAGCCTAAAAAGCCGACAATGGCTAATCTCGATAGAGAACTTTGTGTAAATTTCATTGAAAATCTCATCCAATTAGAGAGGGAAGAACAGAAAGAAAAACTAAAAGTAAATATCGGTAAACTTCGCCAATGGCTTAATGAGGACAGAATAACTGATACAAATAAAATGGTTACAAATGAAGAATTATTAGTGTGGTTTAAGGATAAATAATTTTATGATTTACAAAGGAGTTAAATATGAAATGTATGGTGGCGATAATGAAGAAGAGTACAATGCTCTCTATGCTTCTTTTAGTGAATGTAGTGGTGGTAGAGATTCTATTTACGAATGGATAGAAAATACTCCAAAAACTTCAATGATTATAAATCTTGTAGATAAATTAAAAGATATGGGTTATCAAATAATTAAAAAACAATGAATAACAAAACAGAAGCAGAACAATTAAAGACTGAGTTTATACAAAAAATAGTAAAAGAAATAAACAGTCTATTCCACGAAGTACAACAAGATTCAATGCCACTTGGAAATGAAGACTGGAAAGAGGGATACAATAAAGCTTTATATAACATTTTAGAAATTATCAATAAACAATAAATATGAAATACTTCAAACAAAAATTATTCATTAAAAGAAAACTAGAATTGCTTAAATGTTTTTTGGGTTTTCATTTAATAGGTGGTGGGTCGAGATATCATTGTATAAGGTGTCGATTTTATCAATAAACAATAAAGAGCAATGATTACATACGAAACAGCTAAAAAATTAGAAGAAAATGGATTCCCTCAAACAGGGAAAGGGCAATTATATGAAACAGAAGAAGGAAGATTGTTACTGGAAGCTGATTTTACGTTTCAGAACTTTGGTATGTTTAAAAAACTACCCAGTTATAGTAACAAACCAGAACCTAAATGGGTTAGGAGATTCTATAAATGGCAGAAAATAAATCATGGATTTTGGATCAATTACTTTAAGTTTAAGAAATTCCTGGGTTATAAAGGCACAAATAGAATTGGAACCTTTTAATTTACAAGTTATCTTTGAATGTGATATAATAGAGATATATTATTAATTAATCATTAACACAATGAAAATTGCAAAAAAATACTTAGAAGTATTTCACTCAACTTTAAGTGAAACTTCACCAAAATTACCAGAAGCTAGAATAAGAGACGCTTTTCTAAAGGATCTCTTAGAAGCAACAAATACTTTAATAAAAGATAGGCAAAAAATATATGAAAACTTTTGCTTAAAGAACGAAGATGGTACTAATGATTTAGAAGACGGAAATAGATTTAAGTTTAAAGCAGAAGATATTAGTAAAGTAAATGATGAACTTGTAACACTATACAGCGAAGAAGTAGAAATTACTATAAACCCTAAAATAAAAGAGATTTTAAAAGAAACAGAGCATAAATTTAAAACAGGAGAGGTCGAAGTTTATGATGAAATAATGAAATTACTATAAATATATGGATAAATTAGAACCGATTAAACTTTTAGATGGAACAGAACTTATACCACTAGAAGCAGAAGAAAAGGAAAAACTAGAAGCAGAATTAGGAGCAATTTTAGATAAATACAACGCATCTTACTTACCAGCTATAAGAGAAGAGAAAACATTAAGTAAAATATCACAAGTAGCAGTATTATTTCTTTTAAAGAAAAAAGCTAAAGAAGATATAAAAAGCCCTTATAACAATGGAGACGAAACAAACACAACAGAAGAAGCTTCAGAAACTAAGTAAACAAGATAAAGATTTTGTAGAAAAAGTAGTAATTACAGGGAAATTAACAAAATCTGCACAAGAAGCATATAATTTAGATAACCAAAGATATGCAGGAGTTAAAGCTCAAAGAATGATAACTAAAGATAACATCATAAATGCTATAGAAATCAAGAGAGAAACTTTAAAATCTGCATTAGAAAAAGAAGGAATAACACCAACTTATATAGCACAGAAAGTAAATGTTCTATTACAAGCTATAGATGATAAAGGAAAAACTGATTTTACTGCTGTTGATAAAGGATTAAAACATGCTAAAGATATTTATGGAGTAGAAGATTCTGATAAACCTAAAGAAAACGTATACAATTTCTTCTTTGATCCAAAGTTTCAACAAAACATTAAGAATTACGATCAACATTTAAAAGAACAAATATTAAATAAAGATGTGGAATAAATTAAAAACTATTCATAAATTATGGATATTATCTTCTAAAGACCCTAAATTCTTAAAAGCTATTGAAGGTTTAACTAAAGAGGATATAGCTGATATACCTGATCGTGGTGATGGTAAAGCAGTATTTATTCCTTTAATGTCTGAACAAGAAAGAGATCAATACTTACATGACCAACAACCTGTATGGGCTAAGTTTAAAAAAAGATTATCAGAATTAAAATAATATGGAACATCCTGATGTATTAAAATTAGAAAATAAGCTTAATAAAATCTGGGAAGATAGAGATAATGAAGCACAAAGAGAATTACTAAAGAAAGAGCTTGAAGTAGATGAAGATACACCAGCAAACATATTCCTTTGTAGAGTTTGTAAGAAAGATTATTTTCCTAAAAGAGTAGTAAAAGTAGAACAGAATGACTGGAATACTGGAGGAACATTTAGATTTTGGCGTAGTAAGCATTGTGGAACTTGGAATGTACGTTTAATAACACAAAAGATAAATGATAAGTTTTTTATTAAAAGTCCGTCTGTCTGTCGGGATAGACGAGTTAATAGGCTGGCACTTATTCAACCTTTTGAGACTGGATTTAATCTTTTATATGGGAATAAATAATGTTATAATACCTATATGAAATATGCTCGTGGTAAACATCCAAATAGTAATGGTAATGGGTTTAAGAAAGGAAATAAGATTTGGTTGGGAAGAAAACTAAGTGAGGAACATAAGAAAAAATTAAGTGTTTCAAAATTAGGTAATAAAAACCCTTTGTTTGGAAAACAGTTAACACTAGAGCATAGAACTAAAATAAGTAATTCGCATAAAGGAGAAAAGAGTCATTATTGGAAAGGAGGATTAACTAAGTTGTCAAAGATAGTTAGAAATTCTTTTAAGTATCGTCAATGGCGTTCAGATGTGTTCACTAGAGATAACTTTACTTGTGCTGAATGTGATAGTAAAGGAGGAAGATTAGAAGCAGACCATATAATTCCTTTTTCATTTATTTATAATCGTAACAATATAAAAACTTACGAGGAAGCAATGGAATGTGAAGAATTATGGAATATTAACAATGGAAGAACACTCTGTCGGGAGTGTCACTCCAAAACAGACACCTATCTGTTTAAAGCGAATAATTTTACAAAGCAACCGCAAGAAACTGGCTTTGATATGTTATATAAAAAGAATGTTTAACGATTACTATTTATTAAAAAGAGTTGAAGAAGAGCAAGGAGCTGTTTCATTTGCTAGTGTGCAAGATAGTTTTACTTATATGGGTGAAGTCGTAATGACACCAGTGTCTTGTGAGTTTGGTTTAGATGCAGGAACAAAAGTCTTATTCCTAAAAGGTTCTGGTGAAGATGTCACTGTAGATGGAGAGCAAATGAAAGTTGTTAAATTAGAAGATATAATAATGAAGGTATAGTTTATGAAAGGTTCTATCGGTAGAAATAAAACAGGCTAACTAATGAAATGTACTATTTGTGGTAAAGAAGTTTATGTACAAAAATATAGACAATCTACTTTTATAGCTTGTTCGCCTAGATGTAAAGGAAAATATACTGGAAAATTACCGAATAGTGGAAGATTTAAAAAAGGAAGTAAAGGGTTTACTGGTAAACATACAGAATCTACAAAATTAAAAACAAGTTTATCAAGAAGGGGTAAAATGACAGGTGAGTCTAATCACGCTTGGAAAGGTGGAATTACACCAGAACATCGCAAGATAAGGAAATCATTTGAATATAAGATATGGAGAATAGCAGTTTTCACTAGAGATGATTATACTTGTGTATGGTGCGGACAAAGGGGAGGAGATTTACACGCCGACCACATAAAACCATTTGCTTATTACCCAGAACTTCGCTTCGCGATAGATAATGGTAGAACTCTATGTGTCGCTTGTCATAGAACTACAGATACTTATGGATTTAATAAATTAAAAGATAAAAAATAATAACTATGAAGAAAATTTTGTTTGGCAAGGAAGGAAGTAAAAAGATTTTGAAGGGTATAAATATTGTAACCGATACAGTCGCAAGTACTCTTGGTGTAGTTGGAAAGCGTGCAATCCTTGATGCAGGACATCTTGAACCTATATTTGCAGATGACGGAGCAAAGATTTTAAATATGATAGATATTGAAGACCGTTGGGAACAAATGGGTAATCGTCTTATGCGTAAGATAGTAAATAAAATGCACCACAAAGCAGGTTCTGGTAGAACTACAAGCGCTGTACTTGCTAGAGCTTTTGCTAATGAAGTTTATAAAGAAATAAAGAAAGGTAAGGATCAACGAGAAGTAGTAGAACGCCTTGAAAAAGGTTTAGCACAAACACTTAGCATACTTTCAAATTTAAAGCGTGAAGTAAAAGACGAAGATATAAAGCGTCTTGCTTTAACAGAAAGTCTTGATGAAGAAGTAGCAAATATAATTTCTCAAGCAATACTTGAACTTGGTAGAAATGGAGTAATTACAGTAGAAGAAAGCAATAAAGTAGAGCTTTCACTTGAAGTAACAAAAGGTATGCGATTTAAGAAAGGGCTTATATCTGAAGACTTTATCAATGATAGAGAGAAGAATCGCTGTGTATTATCTAACCCATATATTTTAATAGCTGATAGAAGAATTGCTACTAACTTTCAAATAAAGAATGTTTTAGAAGCTATTGTGGCTTCTGGTAAGACTGATGTGCTTGTAGTTGCTACAGATATTGAAGGTGAGGCTAGAGCTTCATTTGCTATAAACCACGCAAGACGAGCTATGAATATCGCTTGTGTTCAAGCTCCATTTAAAGGACAAGAGCAAAAAGACTTCTTAATTGACTTAGCTATTCTTACAGGTGGAAAAGTAATAAGTGAAGAAGCTGGACTTATGCTTGACAAAGTAGGGCTTGAAGTATTAGGAACCGCTAACTCTGTAATCGTAAGTAAAGATGAAACAATTATATCTGGTGGTAACGCTAATGAAACACTCTTAAATGACCGTATAAGCGTCATTAAGGCACTTATAACTGAAAAGGTAGAATGGGATAGAAAAGTTGCAGAACAACGCCTAGCGAGCCTCACAAGCGGTGTGGGAGTAATTAAAGTAGGAGCATTCACTATTGATGAGTTACGCTTAAAGAGAGATAAGATAGAAGACGCTGTAAACTCTACACAACTTGCTCTAGATGAAGGAATTGTTGCTGGTGGTGGCTCTGATTTTGTACGAGTAGCTAAATTACATACAGACCCTATGTTTAAGAAAGCATTACTTGCACCTTTCAAACAAATGGAAAAAAATGCAGGAATGACTAGAAAGTGGTATCAATTTTGTAAGAAAAATACAATAAGTGAACTAGAAAATAACTATGACCACGGCTATGACTTTAAGTCTAAAAAGCTAGTAAATATGTTTGAAGCAGGTATAATTGACCCTTATAAAGTTGAACGTATTGCAATAGAAACTGCTATCTCTATCGCTAGTATATTTGCTAGTTTAGATGTATTCTGTGCAGAGTTTCCAGAGAAACAAAATGATTAAACAAGATATACCTGATATTAATGGTTATAAATTTTATCGAACTAAAGGGAATCAATTAGCTTATAATTTATTTGCAATTAAAGATAATGATATATACCATGTACCAATTATTTACTCAGAAGGAGAAAGTGGATTTAGTTCTCAACTAGAAAGATTAAAAGGATATATAAATAATGCAAAATGAACCAAAAGTAGAAGACTACTCAATACTTGATTGGATATTTCGTCAAGGTATAACAAGTGAAAAAGGTGAACCTTTAGACTTTAAAGACCACGCATTTCTTCTTGATATTTTATGTGATTGGAGTAAGAATATTGCAGTAAAAGCTTGTGCGCAGGTTGGTAAGTCTGTATCATTTAATCTAAAAGCTTTGTTTGCTTGTGACAAATTTCGTTGGAACATAATATATACAATGCCAACAGATGAAAGTGTTAGAGAATTTGTTGGTACAAAAACTAACAGAATATTAGGTAATAATCCACAGATATTTAAAGGAGTACAAACAGATAACATTGAACGTAAAGATATAAATGGACGCTCAATATTCTTTAAAGGAACTGAATCAAAGTCTGGACCAATTTCTACAACTGCTGATCTACTTATTCATGATGAAGCAAGTCGTAGTAATCAGGAAGCTCTTAATACATACAAATCTCGTACTAAAGACTCTAGTTATAAAGGACGTTGGTTATTCTCTAACCCAACAACAGAGCGTGATGTCCTTGACTTAGAATGGCAGAAATCAGACCAAAAAGAATGGCATATAATTTGTCCTAATTGTAAAGATGAACACTATTTAAACTTCCCTGATAGTATAGATAAAGAAAAGAAATGCTTTATATGTAAGAATTGTAAAGAGCCTATAAGTGATAATGTCCGCAGAAAAGGTAGATGGATTGATAGAGATGGTATTGTTTGGAATGGTACACTTAATCCAAAATATGATGTATCTGGTTGGCATTTATCACACTTAATAGCTACTAAAATAACAGCTAAAGAAATACTTGAAGATAGTGAAGGAGATCAAGAGTATTTTAATAACTTCGTATTAGGTGAGCCTTATAATCCTGGTGATTTGACTGTTTCACGAACAACAATACTAGACTTATGGACACCAAAAGATTTAACAACTGGTCAATACTTTCTTGGTGTAGACGTAGGAAATATAAAGCACTATGTATTAGGAAGTGAGAAAGGAATAATAAAAGTTGGTAAGTTTACAGAATGGAGTGTACTTGAAGACTTAATGAAACATTATAAGCCAAAACTTGTTATTGATGCTCTACCAGATAGTACAATGTCTAAATACTTTGTAAAGACATATCGTAATGCTTTAATGTGGTATCCAATGGAAAACGCTAATAATCCACAATTAGTTATCTGGTATGGAGAAGGAGATAAAAAAGGTATTGTTTATTCTCATAGAGATAGAAATATTGATATGATGATTGATGATATGGTACAAGCTAAGTTCCTTATAGGTGTACCTAGTAACAAAGAATTTATAGATTATATAAAGCATTTTGAGACATTACGCAGAGTTAAAGAAACAAATGCTAAAGGTATTGAGCGATATGTATGGGAAAGTACAACAAATGTTGATCACTATTGCTTTGCAACAATGTATTATCTTATAGCCGTAGCAAGTCTAGGAAATGGAGTGTTTTTATCAGACACACCAAAACCATATAAAATTATTTCAGATGATAATAAAGTTGGGGATTTTAACAAGTATTTTGACTCATTAAAATATGAACGAAATTAAAACAATTACATTATTTGTATCAGAAGAAGAAGCAAAGAAGTTTATAGAATATCAAAAAAACTATTCAATGTTTAACCTTTTACTTGAAAAAGGAGTATTTGCTATTAAAAATGGTAGTGCTGTGCTTAATTTTGATAATGAAGGCATATTACAAAACATTCAAAGAGCAGATTTTCTATATTCAAGAAAACACGAAAGTTATTAACATATTAACATTTGTTGTTTTTATTTTATTTGTGGTATAATTTATTTGTTTGATATAGCTTTACCCTAACAAAGGCGAGCAGACCATAAAAGGTTTGTTTCGCCTATTTTTAATGCCAAATTTTAATATTGCACAATTAAAAGACGGACAATTAGCAAAACTCATAGAACAAAGATGGGCTTCTTCTGATACTGTATGGCAGATAATTAAGAGTACATACGAAATAAACACTAAAGCTTATGAAAATAAGAGTGCTTACATAGACAAAATACCTGCAAATGTAGCAAAAGTATTATCTAATCGTATTTTTCCAAATATGGAAGCAGTTATTAACTCTGTTATAGCAAATCCACCAGGTATAAACTTTATTCCAGGTAGAAAAGGTGAAGAAAGTCAAAATCTAGCTCGTGAAATGGAAGGTTTTTTCCGTAAAAAGTATAGAGATATAGGTGTTAAAGAAACAATGAGAATGGCTTTAAGAAACCTATATTTTAGTAGACTTTTAGTTATAAAACCATTTTGGAATGCTAAAATAAATGATTTTGATGCTCGTTCTATTGATCCTAGAGACATAAGAGTAGGTAAATTCTCTCGTAAAGAAGAAGAAAGTGAATTTGCTATTGAAGAAGTAAAAGATAATCTATGTTCTTTGATAACTCGTTTTCCTAAAAAGACTAAAGAAATACTTGAAAAGAGTGGTTTTAATGAAGAAGAGATAAACGATGCTTATATTATGAATCCTGAAGTTAAATACAAGGAATGTTGGATAGGTGACTATGTAATCTTTAAATACGACAATATTATTCTTGATAAAATTCGTAATCCATATTGGGATTGGGACGGAATTTTAATAACTGATGAAGAAGAACAGCAAATAAATGAGTCTTATGGAGAAGACAGACGAGCATTGTTTACTCAAATAAAACTTGACCAGCAAAACAGACAAATGGCTACATTGCCAAGTCCTGAAGTAGAAACAGACGCTCCACAAACAGTTGAAGGTGAAATACCACCAAACGAAGGACATTCTGAACCGCAGACTTACAAAGCGTATAACTTTAATTACTTTAATCAGCCTCGTAAGCCTTATATTTATGCAACTATACTTAACAACGAAAACTCACCAATAGGTAGAACTGATTTTATAACATTAGCATTACCTTTACAGTTATCTATTGACTCTCGTAAACAAGATATAGGTAAAAACTGTGAATTAGTAAATGGAATAATCAAAGTTGATAGTGAAGTTATGGGTAAAGCAGATGCTCAATCTCTTGCTTTTGAAGCTAAAGGTATTATTTGGGGTAAGGGTGTAGTACAAGGCGTAGCTCGTGAAACAGGAACACCACTTCCACAAATGGTATTTGATGATATGTTGGATAGCCGATCTGAAATAGATAATATTATGGCAGCATCTTCTGCTTTTAGAGGAGAACGTGAAGGACAAGAAACAAAAGCAGGACGTTTAGCTTTAATTCAACAATCATTCTTACGTCTTAATGAATTAGTACAAGTAGTAGACTTCGTTTCTGGTGAATTATTTGCTTGGTTCTATCAGCTTTCTAAGACTAGATACACTGAATATCACTACGCAAAATGGATAGGTAAAGAAGATGCAGTAAAAACAACTACACTTATTCAAGACGACTTTGAGACAGGAAGTGAAATACAAGTTATTCCTGGAAAAACTCTACCAGTAGATAGTGAATTTAGATTTGAGCGCGCACAGAAAGATATGGAGCAAGGTATTATATCCCCTATTGATTATATGGAAGAAGCTGGTTATACAAATCCTAAAGATTTAGCAAAAAATGCACAGGTTTATAAGCTTAATCCTAATATTGCAGTAGGTATAACATCAGAAGAAATGCAAGAACTTGCACCACAAACTCCAGAAGAAAAACCACCAAGTATTTCAATTAGTTATGCAGATTTACCACCTGATGCACAAGTACAATTACTAGCAAAGGTAGGTATTACAGCAAATCCAGCAATACTTATAGCAGAAAAGATAGCTGAAAATCAAAATTATAATAAAGAGTTTAACCTAAAGAAACAAGGACAAGAACATGGACAGTTTATGTCTGAAAAGTCATTAGAAACACCTAAAGAAACACAAGAATAGTTTATATGAAAAATGAAACATTAAAATTAAAAGGGTGGGCATCTGGTCTTATAGACGGAGAAGGTTGTTTCTCTATTCACAAAAAATATGAAAGAAATAGTATTGATTGTTTTAGACCAGAGTTTCAGATTCAGCTTAGAGATGACAATCACTACGCAATTGAAAGTTTTATCAGAGCCGTTGGATGTGGTTATGTAATAAAAAGAAAAGCACAAAAGGCGTCTTTAAAAAGGAATCTTTCTAAACCGACTATAGTGTGTATGTATAGAACAAAAGAAGAAGTATGGTCAATAGTAAAACTTTTAGATGAGTTTCCATTAAGAGGTAAGAAGAAATTAGATTATGAGATTTGGAAGAAAGCAGTATTGATTTATTTAAGTCAAATAGACCGTATTTATAAACATAAACAGCTTGGGGTGTTGAAACAAGAATGCAGTGAAATAAAGATTTACACACCAGTTTTAGCCTAATGAATTTGACTTGTGAAATGTCGTTAAACTTTCATAAATTATCAAATAATCCGACCAAGCAATCAATTTTTCAGTCTATTTTAGACCAAGTCAAAGGGATAGCAGTCGCAAAATTATGCCTGATTATGAAGTAGAAGTAGTAAGTGTTGATACAGGAAATCCTGTTGAAACTCCAGCGTCTGAACCACAGACAGAAGTAGTACCAGCAGAAACTCCAGCAGAGCCAGCAGAGACTGTTGTAGGGACTACAGAAGAGCCTGCAAAGGCGGAAGATAACTTGGTGGAACTTCCTGACGGAAGAAAGTTACCTCCAAAAGAAGCAGAGATAGAATATCGTAATCTATACTCTGAATTTACTAGGAAATCTCAAAAACTCGCTACTTATGAGAAAGGAGAACCAAGTAAAATTATAACTAATAATGAACCTACGAAGGAAGAGTGGGTGCCACAAACTTGGGAGGAAGTTCTCGAACGTTCCAAACAAGCTTTAAGGGAAGACTTTGAAAAGGAAAAACAAGCTGAAATTGAATCTCGTCAAAAAAACGAAGATTTCGTATCAAGCCAACTCTCTGAATTAAAAAAAGAGAATCCTACTTTAAATGAAAACCAACTCTTTAATCACGCACTAAAATACGGTTTCAAGGATTTGAGTATCGCATACAGCAATATGAAAGATATGCAAGCCTCTATTAAAAAAGCAACCGAAACAACAGCTCTAAATATCCAAAAAAGGAATGCCGAGCCAATCAGTGGAGGAAGTCAAGGAGGAGCAGTATTTGATGGAGATGTATATGACCCAAGTGCTAGAAATATGAGTTTAGTAGATTATCTTCGTAGTATAAAATAAATATATGCAATTTTCAGCAGCAGTCACAACAGTAACTCGTAAAGCAATTCCAAAAAAGATTTTCGATACAGTTACATTAGGTACACCAGGTCTTATGACCTTTATGAGAACAGCGAAGGATTGGAACACAGGAACATCTTATGCTCCAGTTATTCAATACCAAGATACAACAAATGGTGGTAATACAGGTATAGCTAACCAACTTGATTCAGATCGTCAGAACACTCGTGTTTCTATGGATTTTGAAGTAAAAATGGCTTACAAACCAGTAGTTATCGCAGACATCGAAGCAACACTTAACAAAGGTGATGAACAAATTGTTCAGCTTTTGGAAGCAGAATTTGATACACAAGGAAAGTCACTTTTGAACGTAATGGCACAAAACCTTTACTCAGGTACAGGTGTTGGTGATTCTTGGGATTCACTAGCAAACGCAGCAGCTGACTCAACAGTATATGCTACTTATGGTAGTCTTTCACGTTCAACATACACATCTATTAACGGTTATTACTTAGCTTCAGCAGGTGCTTTGACACTTACTAAAATGGCTACAGGTTTTGACGCAGTTACAGTAGGTATGGACGAACCAACAGTTATGCTTACAACTAAGAGTATCTGGTCTTCTTACGAAGCTCTTTTAACTCCTACATTAAGAGCAAGTTTCCAAACTTTTGCAGCTCCTAACTATGACCAATATGGTATGCTTATGGACTCAAAGTCAAATGCTTTCGGTACACAAGGTTTTCGTGCAATTACATATCGTGGTGTTCCAGTAGTTAAAGATGAACAAGTTCCATCAGGAAAATTCATTTTTGCTAACCAAACAGCTTTCGGTATGCAAGGTGTAAATATCCAAGGTGCTGACTATGACACTCTTAACTTTAAGAAATTGTCTAATTCAGTTCCAACAGGTGTTCCAGGTAATGTTCCATCAGCAAAAGGATTTAACTTCCGTGTTATGAAAGCTCCAGTAGATCAGCTTTCACAAGTTGGTTACCTTTTGTTCGCAGGTAATTTCTGTTCAGAGAATCCAAGACTCTTGGGTACAATGTCAGGAGTTTCATAATTATTAGCTAACTAATGAATTATTTATGGAAGAAATAGAAAAAGTAGAAGGTGAAGTAGTAGCCGATGAAGTAGCTGAAGAAGTTACTCCAGAAGCAGAGGAAGCTGTAGAAGCTCCCGCAGAATCTGTCGAAGAAGCTGCGTAATAACTAATATATCTGCTCTTGACCACACTTGATGTGAGAGAGAACAATAAAAAGAAAATATATGATTTATTTAGAAGACAATATACCAACAGTAAAATATAACGGCTTAAATACACAAAAAGCAGCTACATTTGAAAGTACACTAACTGTATCTGGTGCAACAACTTTTGCTTCTACTGTAGCCTTTACTGGAGCTATTACAGCAACAGGAGGTCTTATCGGTGGAGTACAAACTCTTGCAGCGGCAGGTGCAGTAAACTTGACTACATTGGTAACTCGTATTGATTCAGCAGGTGCAATAGCACTTACTTTAGCAGACGGAACTAATGGACAGATGAAAATCATTGTTATGGGAACTGATGGTGGCGATGCTACTCTTACTCCTACAACAAAGACAGGATTCTCAACTATCACTTTTAATGATGCTGGAGATGGGGTAACACTCGTATTCATCACAACAAAAGGTTGGATAGTAGCAGGTAATAATGGTGCAACGTTAGCTTAATTACGGACGCATTAAGTCCGAGCAGATAATCTGCAAAAATCTTTAGGAAATATCCACTTAAAATAACAAAGGATTATAAATAAAGATTAAGTATTATGAGTATGAAAATAAGTTTTCAAGACGTAAAGCAAACAACAACATCACAAGGACAAACAGCTCCTGGACAAGTAGCTCAAACTCCAGACGGTGCAAGTTGGATTTATGTTAAGGCTTCAGCAGCAGTTTCAGCAGGTAATGTTGTTATTCCAGCTGCAGAAGTACAAGTAGAAACAGTAAGTTCATCTGCTGACAATCAAGGAAGAATTGTGTACATCACAGAAGCTTCTGCTGGTTGGACAGTTGGTGCTTATGCTGGCGCATTCGGTATCGTAGATGATGGTACAGGAGTAGGACAGGTGTTTAAAGTTATGGATAACACAACTGATACACTTATTCTTTTCCCTAACTATGCTCTTACTACTGCTCTTTCAGTAGCTGATTCAGATATAACACTTAGTTTCCCTAACTTGGTTAGAAAGTCACTTATTACAGATAAAGCACAGCAAGCTACTGGTATCGCCCAAATTGCTTTCGCTGCATCTGAATTTGGTTGGGTTTTGAAACAAGGTACAGGACGTGTTATTGCTGGAGAAGTTCTAACAGCTGATTTGTCATTCGTAACAGGTGACGATACAGCAGGACAAGTTCTTAAAGGTACAACAGCAAAAGGTGCTTTTGATGAGCAATATCTTGGATATTGTCGTGTTGCAAACGCTGCCGCTGATCAAGGTACACTTGTTTACGTTAACGTAGCTTAATGGCTGACTTTGCCCCTTTATAGGGGTGAGTCTCAGCTATCCAGCTGACATAGGAAAGGCGAAGCCTATGATTATAATTAAGTAGTAATAAAAATACTATGCAAAATGTAGAAAACAATGAGTTTGATTTCAAAGTAGTAAAGTTTAAAAACATTTCTGACTTTGATTTCACTCCTGCTTTAGGTGCGATGTTTAACAGTCGCCCCATCTTCGGTAAAGCAAAAGAAAACTGTATTGCGATAAATGAAGAGTTAAACTTCCCTTATCATATCGGTCGTAGATTAGCAATTAACTTAGCGAAACAGATACTAATACGAAAAATACCTGCTCCTGAATATGGAAAAGGTGACCCTACTCAATCTGCTGGTGCATTTGGTGATGAAGAGATAAATGCTCTTGTGGCTAAAATGTTTACAGATGAATATCTTGAAGAAAAACCTATCAAAGAATCTGAAACAGATATTCTTATGAGAAAGTTTGAAGAATTAAATAGAAAAGTAGAAGAAATGGGTGGATCTAAAGTATCTTCTGATGGATATAAAGACAAAGCAGAAGTTTTAGCTGAGTTAGAAAAACGTGGTATTGCTCACGATAAACGTAAAAATAAAGCTGAACTAGAAAAGTTGCTCGCATAATAGCGAAAAGCTATGTGCATAGACAACATTAGGTGCAAGCCCTAACATAGTTTTATGGAATTAGTAACAACCGAACAAATAAATAGCCTAAAAATACTAGCAGATACTAACTTAAAGATTAGTGAGGCTAAAAACACACTCCTGAAATTACAAGAAGAGGAAAAAGAATACTTACAAAAAAGAGAAGAAGAAGTTCACTTAATGATTGCAAAGGTTTTAGATGATAGCAAAGATTTACTTGAAGAAACAAAATATAATTATAAAGAAGTAAAGAATTTCCACAATGTCACACTTTCTTTCTCTGATTTTCTTAAAGAAATGTATGAGAAATATAGAATATTTGTTGAAGGTTTCAATGAACGGAGTGACTTATGGAATGAAATATACAATAAACAAATAGAAGAAATTGGAGAATTAAGAAAAGATATAGACAAAGATAACGAAGAAATTAAAAGAAAGAATAAAACATTAGAAGAAGATAAAGAAAAACTTAAAAAAGACCGCAGGCATGTCGAAAGCCAGCAACAAACATTAGAAACAAGTTATAAAGAATTAAAAAAACTATGGACACTACAGAAGAAAAACTAAAAATAGAAACAGATATAACAAACGCTAAAAGAGAGCTAAAAATTGTACTTTCTCAACTTAGCGATGCTAAAAAAGAGGCTTCCGACACTACACAACTTAAAGCAAGAAATGTAAAACTTATAGACGAACAAAACGAGTATTTAAAAACAGTAATGAATGATATTTCTACACTTAAATTAGAATGGGCGCAAGAAAAAGCTAAAGAATTAGAAGATTTAGAAGAAGAACACAAGAAAGTTAAAGAAATACTTGACAGAGGTGTTGAATTAGATAAACAGGAATTAGCTATAAAAGAACTATTCCAAAAGAATACAGATATAGTAAATGACAACAGACGTCTTGAACTTAAATTAGTTGATGATAATACTGCTTTAAATGTTAAAGAAAGAGAAATAGAAGACGCTAAAAAAGAGTTTGAAATTGTAAAAAATGAACAAGATGAAAAAGTAAATGAAATTAAGAGCAAGATTTTATCAATTCTTAAAGAAATAGAAAACATATAATGGCTGACGAAATCATAACAAGAGATGTAAATAGCGTAACAGTAGGAGCTGGAGTATCGCCTGATAGTGATCAAGATATTTCTATGTTCCGTGTTGACCCTGTTACAAAATATCTTTTAGTAGATATTACATCAGGTGGTGCTACTTCTGAAAATACAGGAAATATAGCTTCAAGAGACCAAAACCATATACCAGTATGTCTTGCTTATGATGAAGATAATGATGAAGTTGTCGAAATATTAACAGATGAAAATGGCTACCTCCTTTGTGATGTAGAATTTATATAAATTTATGGCAGAAGAAATACTTAAAAGAGACCCAAACCATGTGACAGTTTTAGGAGGAGTAACAGATAATGTTGCTCAAGAAGTAACAATGCTTCGAGTAGATCCAGTTACAAAAAGATTAAAAGTAACCGCAGTAGGAAGTGCTGGTATTTCATCAATTAATGGAGATACAACCTCTGCACAGATTTTAGATGTTGGTACTACTGGTAATGATTTCAACATAGATGATGACAATGCTGGAACACATACTTTTAATTTACCAGATGCATCTTCAACAGCAAGAGGAGTAGTAACAATTGGTGCTCAAGAATTTGCTGGAGTTAAAACTTTTAATGAAATCCCTATATTACCAGCAACAATACCAACACTTGCAACACAAGCTGTAACTAAAAATTATGTAGATACTTTCTCACAAGGGTTATCAGTTAGACAATCTTGTGATGTTGCAACTACAGCAAACATAACTCTTTCAGGTGAGCAAACTATTGACGGAGTTGCTACATCTGCAAGTCGTGTTCTTGTAAAAAACCAATCAACTGGCTCACAAAATGGTATTTATACTTCAGGAGCAGGAGCCTGGACTCGTACAACAGACTATGATACAAGTGGTGAAGTACAAGCAGGTACTTTTACAGCTATTATTGCAGGTACAACGCAAGCAAATACACTATGGGTACAAACTACTCAAAACCCTACATTAGGTTCATCTAGCCTCGTTTTTACGCAATTAGCAGGTGCTATTGTTTCAGGTATTGGAGGTTCTACTGGAGCAACAGACAACAGACTTTTACGTTCAGATGGAACAAGTGGAAGTACACTTCAAAATTCCGCAATTTCAGTTGATGATAGTGGAAATACAAGTGGTATGGGTACTTTAGCAAGTGGAGCTATAACAGTAACAAATTCTCTAACTACACCTGGAGTAAAAGTAATACAAAACGGAAATACAGGTGCAACATTAGGTTCTTCTGGTGCTATTCTTATTGATAACACAAACAATACAGGAATGGCGATGCAAATATACTCTAACCAAGCTTCACCTATAGGTTTTGGTTCTTTATTGTATGTAAACGCAGCCAATGCTGCTTGGAATCAACCTTTAGTATATATTGTGGATAATTCTACTTCAGGAGCTGCAGTAAATATCCGTATTGACTCTCCAAACCCAGATATTGAACTTATAGAAACAGACCAAGTATCACCAGCAGGAAAATTTGAAATAGCAGTACAAGGAGATAAGTTTCAAATAAATGGACGTAATGCTGCAGATAACTCTTTTGAACAAATATTAAACATTGCTCGTGTAGCAAACGGTGGAATGATGGGACTTGGTGTAGCAAATGGTGATGTACCAAATGCAATGCTAGAAATAGTAAAAACATCAGGAAAAGCATACTTTATGTTATCTGGTTCTGTCGGAGCATCTTCTGGTAGTATCGCTTCTGTAAATGAAGTCGGTGTACTTTCAGTTGGAGCTTGGACAACAGCAACAACAGCAACTGGTAAAATACAACTTAACTCAAATGCAACATCTCCATCAACAATAGATTTATCAAATACTATTGCAGTTGGTACTGGTACAGGTGGAGCAAATGCTACTAACAAATATTTGGGACAATTTGGTTTTCTCTCAAGAGATTCTAGTTTCACAGCACCTAAACTTGTAGCTTATATTGGAGCAGAAGCAACAGAAAGTTATGCCGCAGATGTAGATACTGGCTCTGATTTAGTTTTCTATGCAGGTAAAATAAATGGTACTAATCCAGTAGAAATGTTTAGAATGGGTGAAGTAGGATTTACTATACAAGGTTCAACTTCTGGCTCAACTATTCTAAAAGCAACAGCATCAGCTTCAGGAACATTAACACTTCCAGCTGCTACAGACACTCTTGTTGGTAAAGCTACTACAGATACTTTAACTAACAAAACATTAACTACTCCAACAATAACAAAACCTATTTTAAATGCTACTAATCCAACAGCACAAACGTATACACCAGTAGGCGGAGCTACTGCAACATTAGATTTATCTCTAGCAAACCAAAATTACATAACAATGCCAGCAGGTAACATAACTATCGCTTTATCAAACGATACAAATAACCAAGTATTTCTAGTATCTATAACACAAGATGCGATAGGAGGTAGAATAGTAACGTGGTTCAGTACAATTAGATGGGCAAATGGAACAGTACCAACATTAACAACAACAGCAAACAAAAGAGATGTGTTTGGATTTATTAGAACAGGAACAGGAACTTATGACGGATTTATTATAGGACAAAATATATAAATTTATGAAAAAATGGTTTAAATCAAAATTTAAAATGGCAGAATATTGGCACTTAGAAATGTATGTGATTATTCCATTTGCAGTATTGTGGACAATATTATTAATAATAATTGCATCAAAAATAACATGTCAATAGCATTTGATTCAAAATCAAATAGTTCAGGTTCAGGAACTTCTTTAACTTTTAGTCATGTTTGTTCAGGATCTAATTTAATATTGATTGTTGGTATTCAAACTTATCTAGTTTCTCCTACTGGTATTACAATTTCATCAGTAACTTATGATGGAGTTGAAATGACAAGTTTTGGAAATGTAGAAAGAACCCCAAATGGTGAATATCAATATATGTATTACCTTATTGCTCCTTCCGTAGGTTCACAAAATATTATTATTACAACCACTACTCCAATGGATTATATAGGAGCAACTAGCGCTTCTTATACAGGAGTAAGACAAACAGGACAACCAGATTCTTATGTTACTTTTCCTAATTCTACTGGAACATCTATTACTACAACAACTACAACAATAGCAGATAATTCATGGCTTGTAGGATTTTATGTTGTAGATACAGCTGGTACATGGACTGCTGGACTAGATACAACTGCTCGTGATGCAATAGGTAATGCGCGTCTATTTGATTCAAATGGTGCAAAAACACCAGCAGGTAGTTATAGTTTAATAGCAACACATCCAATAGGAGTATTATCAGGTCAAATGGTATCTATTAGCCCATACATTCTTACAAATCCAGGTATGTTAATAGATTTTATGTAATTTTATGGATAAACAAGACTTAGAAAAAAGAATAAAAGCACTGGAAGATAACCAAATCAAGGTTAATATGTCTTATAATTCTGATATGAATATTTACAGAGCAGTACAAAGAGTTTTAAAAAATAACGCATTAAACATTGGTTCATCAGAACCAATATCAGCTAATTATTCTGCTTTACTTGTACTTGAATCAATAACAAAAGGGCTTTTATTTCCAAGAATGACAACAACACAAAGAGATGCAATAGTCAATCCAATAGCAGGTTTAGTAATTTATAACACAACAACAAATGTTCTTAATTTCCATAATGGAACAGTTTGGGGAGCAGTATAAAATATATGATAAATAATTTTCCAGCAAAACAAAACTACACATATTTACAAACTAACCGAAGTGATGACTTAGGTTCTTTATGGTCAACAATGAATTTAGATTTTCAAAGTAATTTAGGAACAATGCGAGTAGCTCCAAGATTAAAGAAAAATACTAATTCAATAGATCAAGCTAATCTAGGTATACCTGTTGCTTTTAAATTCTTTAGTTCTTTCCATGCAATTTGTGGAACTAGAATATTTGTCGGTGGTGATAGTGCAAATGATGTATTTACACCAGACACAGCAGCTTCAACTCAAACAACATACAGTGCTTTATCTGACTTACAAATGTTCAATGGTATACTTTTTTCAACAACAAGTAATGAAATATGGAGTCTTGACAGTGCTGGTGGTACTTGGACAAGACGAGGTGGTGCTGCTTCTTTAGGAAACAGTAGTCACATGATGGCTTACTTTAAAAAGTTTAATCGCTTATATGTTATAGGTGATGCTACAAATATATACTCATTAAATACTGCTTATACTCTTGTTACTTCAGGTGACTATGCTTTGAATTTAAACTCACCTAACCAGCAAGAAGTATCTATCTGTATGAAAGCAACTTCCGATAGTATTTGGATTGGTACTGGTACATATTTAAACCAAACAGGACGAGGAAAAATATATCAATGGGACGGAATTTCTGCACAAGTAACAAATGAATATATTTTAAATGCAAATGCTTGTATGGCTATAATTATTAATAATGATATACCTTACGCAATAGACAGTAATGGTACTTTACTAAAATTTACAGGTTCTTCTTTTCAAGAAATAGGAAGATTGCCAAACAATAATCTTGTTAATCAAAACTATGTAGCAAACACTAGCTTTATTCATCCTAATGGTCTTTTAACAACAAAAAATGGCACAATACTTGCTTTAGTTAGAAATACAAATAATGATAGTACAACCACTATTCAAGAAAACTTACCTTCAGGAATTTGGGAATGGTCAGAAGATTTTGGATTTACACATAAACATTCAGCCTCATATAATCCAGTAGCAAGCTCAACTATAATTGATTATGGACAAAATAGAGTTGCTTTAACAGGTGCTTTAGCAAATGGAGATACAATTTCAGATCCAAGTGGTACAGGTACTATTCTTGCTGGAATAAACTATTATACAGACGCAACAACAGTAGTAGCTGGAATTATGGTTGATGATTCTGCAAATACTATTCAGAAAAAAGGATACTTTGTAACAACTTGGTTTAATTCTCAACAAATAGAGGATAAATGGGCAAGACTTTGGATAGTTTATAGAAGATTTTTAGCATCAAATGATTCTATCGTGTTAAAATATAGATTGTACGAAGAAGAACCGATAGAAGCAACAATAACTTGGACAAGTACAACAACATTTACAACAACAACAGACGTTACTGCATACGGTCCAACTGCTACAGGTTTTAATGGAACTATTGGAGGAGAAGTAGAGATTACAAGAGGTACTGGTGGAGCAAGTTGCGCACACATAACAAATGTTGTTAATAATGCAGGAACTTACACAGTAACACTTGACACCACAATAACTGGAGCAACAGGTACAGCAACAGCAAGATTTCAGAAATGGATAAAACTTTTACCAGAAATTACAGGACAAGTAAAATCTTGGGAGCAAATGGCTATAGGTATGAACAATACTCGTATTCAGATAAAAGGATGTTTGACTTTTACAGGTGATGACGAATTTCAAAAATTTGCATTAGTAAGTAATGAAGATATTAAAAGTAACTTATAAAATAAAATGAAAACTTTCACAAAATTAAGAAATCTAACAGCAACATATTGTAATGTAAACACAGGAGATACAACACTGATGGCAACTATTGATAGTAATGTCAACGACAGTATCCGTACTATTTGTAATTTGCAAGGTGGAAAATTACGCTTCTTAGAAGCAACAAAAGATATGTATACTGTTGCAAGTCAAGAAACATATCAGTTACCGAATGGATTTAGAAAACTGATGGATATGTATATTTATGATGGAACTGGATTATCTACTGATACTATTTATGCACCACAAATGGTTTTTGACCCTACAATTTGGAAAAGAGTATTACAGTCACATCTTGGTACACAGCAAGTTCCATATTTTACTTATGTAGAAAACACAACATATAAAATCCAACCTATACCGTCTGTAACAGGTAATTTAATAAAACTTCGTGGAAGACTTGAAGTCAAAGATTTGACAATAGCTGATTATACTACTGGTACTATTACTTCTATTGCAAATGCAGGTACAGCTGTTGTTGGTAGTGGTACTGTTTGGACAAAAGATATGATAGGAAGATATATACAGATTACAGAAACAACAGCTGCTAATGGTGGAGATGGATTTTGGTATGAAATTGGAGGCTGGACAGATGCAACACACATAACACTAACAAAACCTTATGAAGGTACTTCTATAAGTGCTGGATCTGCTGCTTATACAATAGGACAATGTTCAGTAATTCCATCAGCATACGATGTCGGTATTGTATATAGAGCAACTGCTTTATATTGGCAAAATCAAAATGATTTAGTAAGAGCAAAAACATATTGGTTGATGTATGACGGAGGTGTAGAAGCTGGTTACAGTACAAATTATGGTGGGCTTATGTCACAAATGTTAGCAAATGAAGGAGAGACAGAAGAAGGTGTTTATCTTTCTCCATTAGATGCTCCAAATACAATTATTAGAAATTATTATTATCCTTGGCAACAGGCAAGTGGCTTTTAAAAAAATATGAATCCAAAAAATAACTTTATAAATAGTTTATCAAATAAAATCAGTAACTTTTCTGTTGGTGTAAAAAAACCAGTACCTCAAACACCTATGCAAACATCACCTTATCAAGTAGGTGTATCTGCTCCACGTCCTGGAGTAACTGCTCCAGCAAAAGCTATAATAACTTCAAATCCTTCAGCAACAAGTGCAAATAAAACAGTGATAAAAGCTCCTACAACAAATTCAACAGGTACTGCATTATCATCTGCTGGCAAGCAGTTTGCTAATACACTTTCTGCTAATGATGCTTCAAACAAGTACAATACTTCAACAGGAGAATTAAATACTAATTTTTCAGGATATACTGCTCCAGATAATAACAAGAATACTACTGCTAGCACACAACCAGCACCACAAGAAGATCCATACATAAAATATTTAAACTCACTATTTAATCCAGAACAGACAACAAAAGCATTAGATACACTCAATAGTGCAAACACAAGACTTGCTGATATTCAAAATAGAAATGAAAAACAAGCTCTTGATGCAAGAGTAAATTATGAAAACACACTTGATACTCCTGGAGGCTTAAAAATAGGTGCTGAACAGGCTGCGAGTGTCGGTAATAGACGCGCAAGTGCAGAATCTGCTTACGGAGCGATAGAAGAAGGTGCTGCAGCTAGAAGTGCTATGGTAGCAAAAGATACCTATGATCAGTATATAAATGCAGGAAAGACCGTATATGAAGCTACACAGGCTGCTAATAAAGCAAAGCTTGAAGCTGATAGATACACACAGGAACGTACTGATAAACTAAATGCTCCTTTTGACTTATCAGAAGGACAGTCAAGATATGAAATAAATCCAACAACAAGAAAATATGAACAAGTAGCATCTAATGGAAAAACTTATGCCCCTGGCTCTACTGGAAGTGGAACAGGTACAGCTGGAGGTATTACTCAGGCAGTTATGGCTAACCCTGCACTTTATTCTACACTTACACCGACTGTTAAAGGACAAGTTATAAGAGAAATGCAAGCGCAAGGATTAGACACAACAGCTTTAACTATTCCTCAATTAAATAATGCACAAAGAGAGCAAATAGACTCTTTTGATACTTTACAGAGAGAAGCTCAACTTGCTAAAACATATCTTGAATCAGGATTAAATACTGGACCACTAGCAAGTAGAACTAAAAAAGTAGGAGCATTATTAGGTGGACAAAAAGAATTTACACAATACAGAAGCTCTATAGATAACTTAGGTTCAATATTGATAAAAGCTCGTTCAGGTGCAGCAGTTACTCCTCAAGAATTTGAAAGAATAAAAGGATTTATTCCAGGAGTAAATGATGATGAAGCTACAGCAAAAACAAAGATAGATAGGTTCTTTAGTGAGCTTGAAGCTGCAAAGGCAAACTACATAAAGCGTGCAACACAGACATCTCAACAAATAGCTAGTCCTACAAAAACAGCAACATCAGGAGTTACAAGTAGTGGAATTAAATACACAATAGAAAAATAATATGGCAAAAATTAAATTTGAAAATGGAACAACAGTAAATTTTGAAGGAGAACCAACTTCTGCTGATGTTGAAGAAGTTGCTAATTCTTTGGGAATAACAAAAAGTTTACAAACAAAAGAAGCACCAAAAAAGACATTTTCAGAGAAAGCTGGAGGTGTATTGGACACTATATTTGGTGGTGGAAAGATAGGAGAAGCGATAGGAACACAAATTGCAAAATCAAGAGCAACTGAACAAGAAAAACAATTTATAGATTCTGGTCCTACTGGAAAACAAATAGCAGGTGATGTCGGAAGAATTGCTCTTAACTTTTTACCTGTAGGTAAAATAGCTACAGGACTTGGTATCGGAGCTAAAACTGTAGGATTAGGTAAACTTGCAAAACCTATTGCTAATATAGCAACTGGAGCAAGTATTGGTTATGGAGCTGATGTAACAAATAAAATTGCTGAGGGAGCTAATAAACCATTTACTCCTGGATCAGGAACTGCTATCGGTGCTGGTATTGCATCAATACCTTATATTGGAAAAGCTATTGCAAGAGGCGGTCAAGAAATTTTAGGTGCAACAACAGGTACTGGAGCAGGTACTATAAAGCAATTTAGCGAAGCAATAGCGGGTGGTGGTGAAGGTGCTAACATAGCTCGTGGAGCATTACGTGGTAATATAGCACCTCAAGATATTGTAGATGAAGCTCGTACTGCTTTTGGAACAATAATTAAAAATCGTTCTGATGATTATTCAACTCAACTATCAAAAATAAAAACTAAGACAAATATTATTGACCATACACCAATAATACAAAAATTTAATAAACAACTTGAAGATTTTGGAGTATTTGCTAATACAGATGGAACTCCTAACTTTTCGCGTGCTCCTGGTCTTGGTAGATATGAAAAAGATTTACAAGGACTTTCAAAAACATTAGCTGAATGGGGAACTCGTGAGGGTGATAGTACTATTGCTGGTGTTGATAAGTTAAAACAAGTTATTGATGATTTTAGAATAGGTTCACAAGATAGTAAAAAGTTTGATACATTTGTCACATCTCTTAGAGGGGAAGCAAAGAATATTATCCGTAATAATTTAACAAAATCAAAAGATTTAAAAACTTTACTTACTTACGACAAAATGTTGGGTGATTTTGAAAAATCTACAAAAGATATAAAAGAAATACAAAAAGCATTAAGTCTAGGAGATAAAGCAAGTACAGATACTGCTTTTAGGAAGCTATCTACAGTATTGCGGACAAATAATGAAATGAGACAACAGGCAGTTAAAGAACTAAACGAAATAACTGGTGGTACTTTAATACCTAAAATAGCTGGTCAACAGTTAAGTGAAATTCTACCTAGAGGATTAGCTAGAACACTAGGAACAGTAGGAGCTGGAGCAGGACTTGTTTCTGGGGCAGGTATTGTACCAATGCTTAAACTTGCTCTAGTTTCATCACCTAGAGCAGTTGGAGAAATATTGAATGTTTTAGGTATAGTTGGAAACAAAGCAAATATAGTAAAAAACGCTCTTTTAAAAGCTGGAATAAAATCACCTGGAGATTATATTTTTGATTCTAAAATTCCAGTAAATAATACAGCAACTGAAATAAAAGCTATCCAAAAAGGTACTCCTAACTTAATTAAACCTAATATTGCTAAACCTGCTAAAATTGCTTCACCTATAAAAGCCATATCTAAAACTTTACCACAAACCAAACCAAAAGTAAAATTACCAGCTAAACCACCAAAATTAAAATAATATGGCAGACGAAATAATAAAACGAGATCAAAACTATGTAACTGTCCTTGCTGGAGTAACAGACGATGTAGATCAAGACATTGAAATGCTTCGTGTTGACCCTATAACAAAAAGGTTGCTTATAAAAGCTACCTCAAGTGGAAGTATCTCCCTCCTCACAAACGGCATACCTAACGCCTCACAAACAATCTTAAACCTCGTACAAGGTTCAGGAATGACTATTAATGATTTAGGTGCTGGTATTATAGAATTTTCAGCAATAGTAAGCCCAGCGGGTTCTCCAGGCAACATACAATACTACGACTCTGTAACAGGACTTACAGCAGGTGCTACTAATTCATTTTTCGACAACACAACAGGAGATTATTACCTTCCAAACTTGGCAGGTTTTATGAATGCCGACATAAGTAAAGCAGTAAAATATGATGCAACTGGTTTGACAGCAGTTAGAACACATACTATACCAGATGCAACAGGAACTTATGTTTTATCAGTAAACGGCACAGCTCCTGACAGTGCAGGAAATATTACTCTTGCAGTCGGTTCAGGTACAGTAACTTCAGTCGGTCAATCGTTCACTGGTGGACTTATTTCAGTATCAGGATCACCAATTACATCAAGCGGAACACTCGCACTCACAGTCGCAGGAACTTCAGGCGGTATTCCATATTTCTCATCAACTTCAACTTGGGCAAGCTCAGGACTTCTCGCAGCTAACTCTCTTATGATAGGAGGCGGTGCAGGAACAGCACCAAGCACAGTAACAACAGGAACAGGCGTACTCACTGCTCTTGGTGTGAATGTCGGTTCTGCGGGTGCATTTGTAGTTAATGGTGGTGCTTTGGGCACTCCTAGTAGTGGTACTTTGACTAACGCAACAGGACTTCCAATAGTTGCAGGTACAACAGGAACGCTCACTGTTGCTCGTGGAGGTACAGGACTTACTACTGTCGGAGGTACGAACACTATTCTTTATACTTCAACGGCTGATAACATTACGAGTTCAACAAACTTTACTTACGATGGAGCAAATACATTTAGATATGGTTCAGGTGTACTAGGTTTAGTATTTAGAGATAACACTTCTTCAGGTCTTTTCGCTGCGGCATATTCAACAAACGTAACACCATCAAACTCAAACCATTTTTGGATGCATAACGGAGTTACTACTCATATAAACGCTACAAGTGCAGGTTCTATTCTTTTAACAAACAATGGTACAAGTGTTCTTACAGTAGGTTCTGCTTCAGTTGTCGCTTCAAAACTTATGACTGTAACAGATACAGTAGCAGGTATAGTTGTTGATGTTCTAAACTCAACAACTTCCGCAGCAGCTTCAGGTCTTCGTGTGCAAATGTCTACTGCAGGACACAATGCATCTCAAGGTATTATCGTTTCTAAGTCTACAACTTCAGGTGGTGGTAACGTACTTACAATGTTGGACTTCCAGCAAAACGGACAGAACGCTACAACTTCACAAGAAATAAACCACACATATAGTTTGCGTGATAACTCTGCTTCAAGAAGTGCAGGAACAGCAGCTTTTAAATACAGTAATGTCGGTTCAGGAACACAAGTAACTGATTTCATTTGGAGAACACTTCAAGGCGGTACAACTCTTTCAGATGCAATAAGAATAAGAGGTAGACACTTAGAAATGCTCACAGGTACAGCAACAGGAGTAACAGTTGCTATCAGTGCAGGTACAGCTACTCTTTCAACAGGTGCTTCTGACCACGTTGGTAAAGTAACAGCAAACAATACAGGTGTTTCTACAATCACAATAACTTTCGGACAAGCCTTTACAAATGCTCCTTCCGCTTTCGCTTATAACGAAACAACACAAGCAAACATTTGTACTGTAATCACAACAACAACGACATTAACAATAGTTTGTACTACTGTAACAGGCGACAAAATCGCTTACGGAGTACTAGCATCATAATTATAAATTAAAATAGTATAATAAATATATGGAAAACGAAACAGACCAAAAAGGATTAGTAAACAAAAGTGTAGACGTAGTAAGTGTCGAAAAAATAGGCGACAATGTTGTTGAAGTACAAACTGTAACAACAGAAAAAACTTATGACTCTTATTTAGTAGAAAGAGAAGAACTAGAAAAAGAAATTTTTCAAGCTACTGAAAATATCGCTTACCACACAAATTTAAAAACAGAAAAAGAACAAAAGTTAGCAGAATTACAAGCAAAAATAACAGGCTTAAAATAAAATGAAAGAGATAATAGAATTTGCACAAACAGTTTCACCATTAGGAGTAATAGCAATACTAGCTATTATAATCTTTCAACTTGTAGATGGAAAAGGTTTAATGAAAAAAATAAGAGGTACACAGGTAGATAGAACAGTAAACGAAGCAATAACATTAATTTCTTTAAATAGTAAAATAGATAAAATTGCAAATAATCATTTACACGAATTACCAGATATGAAAAAATCTATTGATAGAATAGAACAGAAAATGGACTCTATAATAGAAAAGTCGTCATCTCATGGAGAACGTATTAGCAAATTAGAAGGTGCTTTAGATAAATAAAATGAAAATACTTTGCATAAACACTAAGCTAGATGAAGCATACTTTGAAAGCAAGGGACTTTTTCTTGATATAGATACTCTATCGTCACCAAACGAAAAGTATAATATGCTGTTTCTCTATCAAGGTAAAAATTCTCTAGGACAAACAGTAGATTTCTATACACCTGATGTTAAAAACATTTTAGAAGCACGATACAAAAACTCAAAGTATGATGTTATTCTAGTCGGCTGGAATCCAAAAGATTATGATGATAAATTAAGAAATACTGGTGGCTACACATTCCCTACTACTCTTTCAAATGGAACTTATGTTTGTACTGTTCGAGTAGACGGAAATGAATTAAATTATTCTGCTCACGAGTTTATGCACGTCTTGGGAAATATCATAAATGTAAAATATGGCGACCACACACCTAAAGACTTTATGGATAATACCTTAGTAAATGGACAATGGATGCCTTACTATAAAAATAACTATTTATTACCTGATGCCGATAGTAACTTTAACCAAACTTGGAAGGGTATTTCCCCTTTTCTAGAGCGTTTAAATGGTAAACCAACAAATACCCTAGTAACCTTAAAAAGATTTAGTGACAATGGAAAACAAGCGTTAGGTGACTTATCCTATGGCTCATTTAACTGTAAAACACTCGAACGCCCTTATCTTTCAAATATGTCTAGTGTAAGTTGTATTCCAAAAGGAGTTTATGAATGCAAATGGACTTTTTCTACAAAGTTTATGAAGTATACTTATGAAGTGATGAATGTACCAAACAGAACAGGTATAAGGATTCATCCTGCGAACTGGTGGAGTCAATTAAATGGTTGCATTGCTTTGGGCGATTCATACGGAAATTTAAATAACGACAAACAAGCTGACCTTCTTAATAGTAAAAAGACACTTGCACAGTTTGAGCAGATAATGGGTAAAAAATCTTTCACTTTAATTATCAGATAAAATGGTCGCTTATTAACCAATGAAAAATAATATGAACGGATATAAAACATACATAGGACTTATAATTACAATATTAGGCTGGTGTGGTTTTGGTGAAGTTGTTTCAAAAGACCAACTAGGTGTATTTATAGATTTAATTGTACAAGCAGTAGGTATTATTGTTGCTGTTTACGGAAACTACAAAGCACATAAAAAGATTGACGAACTAGGAGGATATTAATATAATTTTATTGTCATCGGATACTTTGATTTTATTTATTACTTTTTCGGCACTTCTCGGTATCACGACAGACAAGTAAAACTTCATACTACATTCTTTAGAAACAAAGTATTGATAGATTTTACGCAAGGCTCGTTTAGTAATTCACAGAATTGCTATGCGAGTTTTTGTTTATATGCGATAATTATTACAGAGCAAATAAAAGTAGCTCACATTTGCAAAATGTTCTACATAAAAACTCAAAGTGTTTGTTATCTTGATACAATACTAACGCTTAAAAACTCATTTATATAAATTTATCTATCTAGCTACTCAAAGGAACTTCGGACGAGGTTCTTTTTGTTTAAAAAGCAACTTATCCACTTTTCATTGTCAACAAGATTGTCAAGTATGTAGTATAATTATATTGATATAAAGTACATAAACAATTTAATATATAGAAAAAATGGAAATCAAACACGCTTCTCCAGAATCATTCTTTCGCTATCTTCATTGTGAAAGATGTAACAACATCATCAGTCGCCACGAGGTATGGTATAAAAATTCATACTTCAACACAGCTAAAGGTATCACTGAAGTTTGCTATAATCAGTGTTGTCTTAACTGCTCTAATGTATATAAAAGAAAATACATTACTAAAACCCTTACTACTTCCGTTGATAAATGGAATGAACTTGTGGAACACGGTTATGCACCTTAAAAATAGAAACTATGAATATAAACGGAAAAGAGTTCCGAGTCCGCAAGATATGGTGTGATAAGCATCACTTTAATGACCATTACATCTTTTTCATAAAGCGAGACTACGAGAAAAAACAAAAAGCAATGCTCCCCTATGTGCTTTATAGCAAGGTATGTACTCTTTGTTACAACGAAGATTTGGAACTAAAGAGAAAACAAGCTGTTGCACTAGGTTACAAGTTTGATATGAACCGCTATTCTTATAATGCTCCTATTGAGCATTTATCAGAAGGTGATTTCCAAGCTCTATGGTCTATGAATTTTTACTAAAGATATTCACACATTGTGGGTATCTTTTTATTTGTGGTAAAATATATGTATATCTCCGTTATTGAACTTCCACTTATTTCTTATATTAAATTCAATAAGTTTCGAATGGAGTATCATAAGTAGCCTTTAGGGCTATTTTATGTTATGATAATCCTTGTAGGTTTTTTAACTTTCCTACACTTTTTTTAAGATAATACTCGACCTATTATCTTCAAGGACTGCCTTCGGGCAGTTTTCTTGTTTAAAAACAAAAAGACCTCTCACGAATGTAAGAAGTCTTTATAATTGCAATATTTTGTGGCGAACTTTAACTATCTCTAAAAGATGTGTCCGTTATTAATACTATAACACAAACCTTGACAATAAGGCAAGACTTATTAACAGAGTTATCCACATAAATATTTTATTTTATTTTTCGTAAGGTGGTAAAATATATACAATGCTCTGTCGGGCAGATTACAAACCTTATGTATATTCGCATTGCTCTCTCTCATAAGGTGGGAGCAAGCCGAATATAAAAGATTAATGGCGAATCCACAAACCGAAAATGGTTTTACAAAAATTGCCAATGAAATATTTGAAGAACTAGTTAAGACGGCTTTACTAGGGTCGGAATTTCAAATATGTTTTTTTGTTATCCGTAAAACATACGGATTTAATAAAAAAGACGATAGAATTTCTTTGACTCAATTTGAGAAAGGAACTAATTTATCAAGACCAACTGTTGTAAAATCATTAAAGAATTTGGTAAGTAAAAATATATTAACAAGGTCGGAAAGTTTATATTATAAGTTAAATAAAGATTATGAAACTTGGGTAGTTAATACCGCTTTACTAGTTAAACATAATGATGCTACTAGTAAAGACCGTTTTACCAAAATTGGTAAAGACGGCTTAACACACAAAAGAAAAAAGAAAATGACAAAAGAAAATAATGCAGGGATAAACCCTGCGGATATAGTTTCTGTTATAGAAAGTTTTAGTAAATTAAATCCAGCTTGTAGTAGAATGTATAGTAACAAAACTCAAAGACAAGCTAGTGAAGATTTAATTGTGACTTATGGTTTAGGAAGAATACAAAATATAATAAAAGATACACTCCCAAAAACGAATAAGATAAAGTTTTTCCCTACAATAACAACACCTGTACAGTTAAGAGATAAATTTATTATGTTAGAGTCGGCTATTATTAGATATAAACAAGCGAACAAATCAACTGTCGCTTTCTCATAAAATGGAAAATTTAAAAATAAAAGTTATAACTGGTTTTCGTGAAGAACAATATTATGTTATTGATGGAAATGAAGCACACAAGGCATATTATCTTTTTATGAATCCTGAAGAGCGTGGTGTATTTAAAAATGGTGTAGCACTTGTCGGAAAAAATATACAAGGGATAGAGCCAGCTTGGAATGAAACAATGGGGTGGAATCCAACACATAAATTAGATGATGATGACTGGAATGATATACATAGAAATGGAATAAAAGTAAAAATGAGAGAATTACTATCAGAATCAAAAAGAGTTATGCCTTTAATAGAAAAAAATAAAGCATTACTGCAAATAAATTTAGAAGAAATAATAAAAGAACTTCCTGCTCCAAAATTTTCAGAGGAAATAAAAGCATTAGCAGATAAATTTAAAATGTAATTATTAGTAAATGAAAAATAAAATGAAAAAAATTAAAATTGAGACATATAAAGGAATAGATATATTCTATAATAAAGACAATGGGGTTGTTTATTTTGATTTTGAAGGTAGGGAGCGAGAAGTTAAATATGCTTTTGAAGCAGAAAGAATTATTGATGAACCAGTATGGGAAGAATGTGATTTAAAAGGTTTTATTATTGATGGAACTTTTGGAAATTATATAGGAAAAGCAATAGCTAAAAGAAAAAACAAAAAAGATGGTAAACCAGACTGGAAATTTAAAGGTCAATATGATTTAGATTATAAAACTCCATCACACTATGATAATAATAAGGAAGTTTTCCCAGTTACAAATGAAAATTCTATGTTATTCAAACAATGGGAAATACAACGAGACTTAGTTTTATCTGAGGAGAGAAAATTAAAACAAATAATAGAAAAATTAAAATGTCAGACGAAAAAGATATAGAAGAATACGCAAAATATAAAATGAGAACCATTACAGGAGAAAATGGGGTAAGTAAACACGAGATGCTTACATTTGAGCAATGGCTATGGAATAACAAACCTTATGAGAATTTAGAAGAATAACATTATGAAAATAATACCTTTTTGGAAATTACAAACAAATAAACAGATAGGGTTAAATTTAGGGTTTACTTTGACTAGATTTGATTACCTAATTGAAAGAAAAATTTGGCAAGTTGAAATAGATTTAATAATTATCCGTATTAGGTTTAGAATCTAAAAGCACAGGACTTGACAAAATCGTAATCCACAAGCGGAATGTTAAATGGCTATTTATACTCTTTACAAAAGTAAACAGTAGGTATATACTTAATAATATTAGTAAGCCAGTCTCGTCCACTGGTAAAAAGTTAAAGAAAAAAGTTATGTCAAAGTTATCAATGTTAGAAGAAAGAATAAGTGCTATAAAGTTATGTGTTAAATGTCAGAAGTATAGTGCAGACGAAGGAGAAACAGATTGTAAGTTTTGTTATAGAAAAGGTAAGACAGCAGGATTTAAAAATATGAGTACACAATGGGGTCGAGATTTACAATTAGATAATCACCAATCAGGTGACCATAGCTAATATGAATGAAGAACAAATAAGAAACATAAATACTTTATTAGATGGAATAGAAGAAGATAAAAAAGAACTCTTACAGATATATAAAAATATTGATTGGAAAATAAGAGATATTAGAGAAATATTAGCAGGCGATAAAAAAGATGAATTTTAATATGTCTACAAATAAATTCGAGGAAATGAGAGTAAAACGACAAATAGAAGTAGAAAGACCACAAAGCGACTTAGCAATTATTGGAATAATTATAATTGC
>ERZ869907.126-NODE-126-length-36144-cov-7.457480_pt1 | contig 36144 bp, 56 predicted proteins | sample MGYA00579309_ERZ869907 | MGnify/ENA primary metagenome ERZ869907 (study PRJEB32216, sample SAMN09231814) | wastewater metagenome | place: USA: Maryland | collected 2016-07-30 | study: EMG produced TPA metagenomics assembly of the PRJNA472060 data set (Reclaimed... | reverse complement strand
ATCCTAAATTTGTAAAAAATAATCATATGACATTAAGCAACGAACAATTACAACAATTAGAAGCTATCTTATTGGAAACTCCATTCAAGTATGCTCAACCTATTTTAAACATCTTACAAAAGGCTGCTCAAGAACAAGCACCAAAGGAAGAAGTAAAACAAGATTAAGATGATCCGAATTAAGGACATTTTATTGGTAGCCATAGTATTAATCGTATTATGGCTATTGTTTTTTAAGGATTCTACCTATGTAGGAAGCCCTAAAAACCTCAGCAACTATAAAAAGGTTGCAGAAATCCATGACACAATTTTCCAGGTAAAATCTTTGACCAAGTACAAACAAGGAAAAGATATACAATCGTATATCATTTTAACAGATACTGAGAAGGTATATATCCATGACACCATTAAGGTACTAAACGACTATTATGCCGTTAGAGCCTATAATGACACTATTTATCAGGATAGTAATAACTTTGTGATTACAGACACAATAAGCCAAAATAAGATACTTTCTAGGTCTTTTAAGGCTAATTTGGCTGAAAAAACCATCATTACCAAGCAACTTTATGTAGAGAAACCTAAGAATACCCTTTTTTGGGGCTTTAGAGGCGATTTTAGACCATCTAATGGCTTACAAGTAGTAAGTCCTTCCTTGATGCTAAATGCCAAAAATAAGGCTCTAATGGGGCTTAGTTTAGATTTGTATAAAACAGGGGGTATTGGCTACTCAGGTAGCTTTTACCTTAAAATTGGTAAAAAATAAAAGATGGCTCCGAAAAAAAGTTTAAATGTGAGTGCTAATCCTCTTCCGATTAGCTTTAAAGACTTCGCTAAAAACCCTATTGTGGGAACCCTATTCCTAGTTATTGTAGGAATCTCTGCATTGTATGTAGATATTAGGGGTAATTTTAATAGCAGAATAGACAATCAAGAGCAGCGTATCAATAACCTTGAGTATAAGGATAGCCTAAAGACTCAGGCATTAATAGAATGTAAAACAGCCCTTTCTTCTACTACGACTAAGTTAGAGACATTAGATGCTATGGGTGCAATTAAAAAATCAGTTAAGTAATGAAAGCTACCTTCTTAATTTTATTATTATCTGGTGCAGTAGTAGTTGGTAATAAGGTTGCCAATAAGCCAGTAATAGCTCCGACAGAGGACAAAGAGTTTCAGCAGTTAATGGATGAGTTCCATCAAACCTTGTCTAAGAACAAAGAGATACAAGTTCAGGCTGATAAAGCTAAAGAAGCCATAGTGAGCCAAACCATTAATAAGGTAAGTGAATTGAAACAAGAAACCATAGCCTTAAAAACAGAATTAAATGAAGTTAAGATTAAGCTTGATAGCGTTGGTGTTGATACTGGCTCCAGCTTTAACATTCTCGCAATACCCAAAAACTAAGAAAATAGGTCAAGACTCTGTGGTGATTATTACCATAGGGCAGGCTGACACTATTAATAACCTTTATAGATCATACAATGACTCTATAAATAATTTACAATCTAAATTAAAAACAAATGACTCTTTACTCAGCATTAGAACTATTGAAAAAGATAGCTTCTACAATTGGAAATATAAGTACTCAGTTAACAAATCTCTATACCAAGACTGGGAAGAAAACCAAAGGAAAATAGACAAGTTACACGCATGGAGTAAGATACTTCTGATATTTATAATAGTTTTTCAGTTTAATCAATTACAATAATATGAAACAGTTTTTCCAAGAAGATAATGGTAGATTTAGTATGAAGCGTTTATGTGGTTTGTTATGCGTAATAACGTTATGCGTTACTATGTATCATAACAGCTTTAGCGAAGAGCATATAGCTCCAAGTACAATTCTAGTAGAATCAGTAGCTTTGTTAGCGTTTGGCTCTTTAGGCTTAACATCAGTAGAGAAAATATTTAAAAAGAATGACTAATTACGAAAAGAGAATATTGTTAGGTGCAACTATTATGTGGCTTACCCTTATAGTATATTTCTTTGCTAAAATGATATAAAATGAAATTATCTGCACATTTTGACTTAGCTGAGTTTACAAGAAGTGAATCAGCGAAAAGACATGGAGTTTCTAACGAACCAACTGCTGAACATCAGGCTAATCTTAAAGTACTTTGCGAGAAAGTACTTGAGCCTATTAGAATCTTTAACGAAGGTCCTTTAAACATCTCTTCAGGATATAGAAGTAAGAACCTAAACCACTTTATTGGTGGATCATTAAGTTCACAACATTGTGAAGGTAAGGCTGCTGACATCGATATGGATGGCATGAGTGGTAAAAACAATGCTCAAATCTTTAACTACATTAAAGACAACTTAGAGTTTGACCAATTGATCTGGGAGTTTGGTGACAACAATAAACCTGACTGGGTTCACGTTTCTTATAATGCAGCAAAGAATAGAAAGCAAGTATTGAAGGCAATCAAAACAAACGGAAGAACAGCATACGCACCATACAAATAACCAACCTAACCAAAACCAACAACAATGAGCAAAAAAAATGTCCTAGTAATAGGGGATACTCATGAACCATTCTGTCATCCCCTTTACCGAAACTTCTGCTATGAAGTAGGTAATAAGTTCCAATGTGCTGAAATAGTGCACATAGGTGACGAAGTAGACAATCACGCAATATCTTATCACGAATCTAAACCAGATGGGCATTCAGCAGGTAAAGAAGCTGATTTAGCCCAAATGGCTATGTACAAATGGTACAAGCAATTCCCTAATGTTAAAGTCTGTATAGGCAACCACTCAGCATTACACAAAAGAAAAGCTCAAACAAGCGGTTTACCAGACAGATTTATTAAAACCTATGAACAAGCTTGGGAAGCTCCTAGAGGCTGGAAATGGGCTTTAGAATGGGAAATAGATGGTGTTTTATATACTCATGGTACAGGTAGTTCAGGACAGGCAGGTGCTATCAATAGAGCAAGAGACGCTAGACAATCTACCGTTATAGGTCATATCCATAGCTTTGGAGGTGTACTATATAGTAGTTCAGATAAAGACATGATATTCGGTATGAATGTAGGCTGCGGGATCGATATTAACGCCTACGCTATGGAGTATTCTCGACCTTTCCCCAAGAGACCAACATTAGGGTGTGGAGTTGTTCTTGATGGTGGTAGAATCGCTATATTTGTTCCGATGCCTTTAGGAAGTAAAATAATAAGACTCCCCAAGACGAAATAAGGCAGTAGTTCTAAAAACTAGAGTGCGTATTTAATTGATAATCAATTAGGTATGCACTTTTTTATCTAAAATAATTAAAACGTAAATTTGTATGAGTAGAGAAGCAGATGTTAAGATTGCCGAATTAATGAGAGAGAAGCAGTATTTGGAAGCAAAATTGCAATTGATTATTAGAGAGCTAAGACTAACTGTACTTAAAAATAGCGTACTAAATGTTAATGCACATAACACAACTTACGGAAGATGATAGCTATGAATACGAGGAATCCTACGAATCAGTAGACTCGTATATAAATGTTCATTTAGTAGAGAGTGTAGTACCTGACGATGAAGATGCCGATAGGTGTTTCATCTATATGCAATCTGAGGACTATTTCCATGTGGATGAGTCTATGGATAGCTTTGTAAATAGACTACAAAGCGTTCTCTACGGATCAGTATTAACTAAGTTCTACGATAAAACCAATCGTAGTCAATAAGATGCTCTCATGTTGTGTTGGATTATGGTTAAAGTGCTCCCTTAAAAAAGGAGCATTTTTATTTGGTAGAATTCAAAATCATTTATAGCTTTACACTTCCATAATATGACTACGCCAATAGTCTAATAAAGCATCAGTTACGGTAATAATTGGTGCTTTTTTATTTGGTAGTTTCAAATAGGCTTATTAATTTTACACATATAGTTTCTTTAATTTGACTTTGATTTTTATTGCATGTACGAGCCCTATTTCTATAGGGCTTTTTTATTGCATAAAAAAAGGTAGTATTTCTACTACCCTTTCACTTTAAACTATAAACTACAAAACACAAATCATTTCTTTTTATATTGTTCGAAGCCATATGTCAATACAGCTACAAAGCTAAGTACATATAAGCATCTTATATAAACATTCCATAGTGTTGGATTAAACTCATTTACTATAAAAGCAAATGGTAAATACAAGATTACCAATAATGCAATTATGTTAGCCAACATTTGTAAGATTAGTTTCATATTAGAATGGTAAGTCTTTTTTGTAATTACCTCCATCAGGCTTCCAAGTATCGAGTGAAACATAGAAATCTGATTGATCTGGAGACGTTGTCTTTTTAGTCTTGATTAGGATGTTAACCCAACCTTTGTTGTCTTTAGCCCATTCGTTCATTTTCTTTAAGTCATCTGGTCCGAATGATACTTTCTTAAAAGAACCATAAGCTGATTTCATTGTTTGGCATCTGCCTAAGAAATCTTCATTTTTTGTTGTTGCCATGTTATTTGTTTTATGATTAAATACTTTTCTTTAATTCCTGCTTTAGTTTCTCTAAGTAAAGGACTGCATCCATAAGTTCTTGTTGTAAATGCTCTACCCAATCCTTAGTGTTTAAGTCGTTTCTATCTAAGTTAGTTCCGTATTTAGTAAAGCCTATGTTTGCTCTATCTTTATACTTCTCTATTACTGATGAAACTACTGAATCTAAATTATCCATTCTTTCTGTATTCGTTAACTAATTTCTTTATAAAAGGTCTATACTTTAATTCAATAGCATAGTCTTTTAATATCTCCTCAAAAGTAGCAATTGTTTCTTCTGAAACAAATTCTTTTTGCTTTTTAGTTACTTTAGGTACTTTTAGTTCTTTGTTTTCTAATTCTATATTTTCCATATTAATATTTTTTAATTTGTCCTTGAAACATTATTCTCCTTATTAAGTGTAAAAATTTATACTTATTAGTTCTACGCATACATTTTTCATAATATTCTATCATCTTCCTTGTCTATTATACTTTTTAACTGGTTTATCTTTCGGTCCTTTACGTTTCTTAGCTTTACCTTCACGTCTCTTACCGAAATTCACCTTGTTCGAACTTGTAGATTTTGTTTTCGCCATCTTTAAATATTTCTAATTTAATTGTTTCGTCTGATGTTTGGCTACATAACATTGACAATCCTCCTGCTATTCCAAGTTGTGTTAAGAAAGATAGTTGGTCAGGACTAATCCTATCACCTAACTTCTTAATCTCACAAGCCACAAACTGACCATGCTTTTTATCATAGCCAATAATATCAGGCACACCTTTCTTACCAATGAAGCTTCTACCCTTAACAGCTAAATTATTATTCCTCCAAACAATTAAACCCTTAGAAGTCAAATAATCAATCATCATTTTGGTTAGTTCCGATGATGTCAGGTATGTTGCCATAACCCAAAGTTATAATTAATTTAGTATATAATATATTTAATGCTAATCGAACCTTATAAATTCTGTCATATGCATCTTCACATATCGTACCTTATCCTTGTATTTTAGCTTACTAATCTTAAAGTATCTACGAGCTTTTTGACGTAGTAAATCTGCTCTCATAAAGTATATTCTATGCCTAATATCTAAGTTGATTGCAAAAAACTCTACTCTCATATCTGCTATACCTGATGGCTTACCATCTCTTTCATATTCCAACCATATATAACCTCTTTGTAAGGCTTTTAGGTCTGTGATGACCATTATCTTAGTATTCTTAGCAAATAGTCTTAGTGCGTTGTATGTACCATCCTCATATTTTGCTAGGTCTATCTCGAACTTTCTTTTGTTTCGGTAGTTGCTCGGATTCGGTTTCTCCATCGTATTTGTGTATTATGTTACTTACTTTTTCTAAAGTATCCATTAAGTCTTTTTCGTTAGCTTGTCTTGTCATCTTTATTTTAATGACTGCATCACGCATTAGTATGTATTGCTCTTCCATTATTCGTTGTGGTTTTGTATGGTTATTGTTTCTCCTATAAATCTTAAAGGAATGTTTGTTGTAATGCCATGTCTATTCTTTTCTACCTTACAGATAACAAGCCCATTAGGATGGTATTCTTTGCCCTTAATCTCTACTGACTCTTGCATCTCATAATATTCAGGTCTCATAAGCATCACTACAATGTCAGCGTCTTGTTCAATACTGCCACTTTCTCTAAGGTCAGAAAGCTGTGGTATCTTGTCAGCCCTTTCTTCAACCCTTCTACTTAACTGAGACAAAGCAATAATAGGTACTTCTAGTTCTTTAGCTAACGCTTTTATGTTCCTACTTATTGTGCTAACCTCTTGTTCTCTGTTTTGGTTAGACTTTCCCTGACCTGACATTAGCTGTAAATAGTCTATAAAAATCACCTTAATGCCATATTTCTGCTTCAAAATGGTAGCCTTAGCCCTTAACTGACTGATATTTAAGCCACCAGTATCGTCTATGTAGATAGGTGCTTGGATGATCTTGTCATCAGCCTTCATAACCACCTCTTTTTCGTAGTCATTCAAAATATTCATTCTAAGCCGTTTTAAGGGCACTTGTGAGCTTATTGACTCTAACCTTTCAACTAGCTGTTCGGAGCTCATTTCGAGGCTAAAAATAGCCGTAGAAACGTTTTTTAAGATAGCTAGGTGATAAACCGAAGAAAGCATGAAGGCAGTCTTACCTGCACCTGGTCTAGCAGCTACCACAACCATGTCAGGAGCACACCATCCACCAATGGTAGAGTTAAGCTCGGTAAATCCTGTATCAAAACCAAGCAATTCACCATTGTTAGCCTTGTCACGCTTAGTAATTACTGACATAACTATCTGATCTATAGTCTGTTCGTAGATATTACCAAACTCTTGTAAACCTAAAAGTTTACTAATTAGTGAACTTATTGACTCAAGTGATTCAGTATCAGGGTGTAAGAACTCACTAGATTTTTGTATCAGGGTTAGGTAGGCTTGTCGTTTCTTATACAACTCAACTACCATCTCAATATGCGTATTAAGGTGGTTAGTGTGTACTATATTGTCCGTAAGCTTAGTTAGGTAGTAAGCACCACCAACTTCATCCATAGCTTTATCTCCTTGTAGCTTTTGGGCTATAGTAGTGATGTCTATAGAAATATGCTTATCAAACATTGATTTTATTGTAGAAAATATCTTCTTATGTTTAAGGTCATAGAAAACATCTTCGTTAAGCAATCCTATTACTAATGGTAAAGAATTCTTATCTATTAATAATGAGCCAAGTATATTCTTTTCTAGTTCGAGGTTTTTAGGTAGGTTAGTAGCTTCTATCATAGGTTTTCTATTTCTTGTTTAACTTCTTTCCAAAACTTTAATTCTTTGCTATCTATATAATTATAGAATTTTGTTTCATTATTATATACAGCAGTGTATTGATGGCTAATATTATAAACTTCATTTATAAGTTCATCTACTGCTATTAATGCACATTTTTTAGTATTAATTTTACTTCTTTCATCAACATACTCATCATATCGTTGAATATGTATGACTAATTTCTTATAAAGTTCTATTGCTTTTTCTTTAGGTGTCATTTTAGTTTGATTTTAGGTGTTTTTTGACTTTGATGTATAAATTCTATTTTGGTATCAGTTATAATCTCATCATTGAATGATTTGTTATTCAGATATGTTTCAGGATTTTTTCTAAATTTCTTATCTAATTGAGAATGCTTATAAAGAACAGTATGATCTATAGCTTTTTGTCTTTCTTCATTAGTTAAAGCATTCCATTTCTTTTCTAGTTTAGTCTTATCACCTACCTTCTTATCATATAAATCCCACCACTCACTAAAAGATATATTTATATGTTTATTTGTATTACTAATTGTATTATTAACTAATGTATTATTATCTTGAGCGTTTTCCGAATACCCCTCTTCGGTTTTCCGAATACCCCCTTCGAATTTCCGAATAGGTATAACCATAGTAATTTCTCTCCTTTTAACCTGTTTTCCTTCGTAAAGCAAAAAGGTAGTGATATAGCCCTTACTAACCAACTGACCAATTAAATCACTAATCCTCGACTTACTTAACTGGAAGAACTTGGCAAAGTAATCGTTTGATGCAAAGCATCCTTTTTCTGCATCTAAGCTATCAATCTCTACTAACAAAAGTTTTTCCATCCATGTTAGGTTTTCATCAAGCCAGATGTCTTTGGGAATCCAAACTCCCTTAAAATCTCTATTCATAAAATAAAAGAGCCCTATCAAATTCCCCCCAGTCGGATTGGGGGTTCATCTCAAGGGCAATAAGTTCTAAATGAGTATCCGACACTCACCACAAAGATAATTATTTCTTAATTCTAAAGACTATAGTCCTATTTTCATAGCTAAACTTCTTCTTAGCTATAGGATTTAAGCTATCCCTTATAGTCTTAGGGTTAATCCCTGTCTTTCTACTCGCTGCCGCTATAGATTGAAACAATATTTCTGACTTATCGTCTGTAAATATAATTCTTATAGGTATATTGTTTTCAAATCCATTAGGTTCTAGTTCTAAACCCATTATATAATCGTTTTAATTCAAAGTAAATGTTTGCTGTTACAAGTAAAGCTATACCTAATGGTGCACTTATCAAAAAGAATTTAATGTAGCTAATTAATTTCATGGTATTCTAAATTTCCTAAATAATAATATTTTGCCCTTTTTTTAGTGTAATTTAATTTAACAATTTGATATATAGCATCCAAAGCTTCTTTATAGCTATTATAATTTGCGTAATCAGCTAATTCATAAGACATAAACCATATGTTAAATTTCTGTATTTGAAAAACAGTTTTATTGTATTTTTCAACATTACCACTTGAGTTTATTTTATAATCTTTTACTTGTGTTTCTTTTATTCTAAATTTCATAATTAATCTTTTGTGTCTTGTTTGTTATATATAGCGTAAGTCATAAATAAAATAGCTTCTAAGGTATCTCCTTTAATAACAAAATATAAAGAGACTGTAGCACAGGTTATTGCGATAATAAGTGCAAATATTTTCATATATAAAAGTTAAAAGCCCCCTTGTTCAACAATAACCCACACCACTGGTTTATTAATATTTAAAGTTTGGGGGCTTATAAGGTTATTTAATTTGGTTTAAATGAATTGCATACATTTTTGCTATAGCCTCATCCATTTTATCACGATTCCTAAGAAATTCAAGTCGTTTTTCTTCAGCATCTAAATAAGGTTTAAGTTGTGCTTCTAAGGTTTTTACTTTGTTTCTAAGCATCTCATTCTCTAGTTCAAGTGTATCGGTGTATGTACCTACTCTCATGGTTATTTCTTTAGACTGATTTTAAATGTGGTTGTAGATATTCTAGGAATAGGATGTATCATTTCACCTGTATCTGGATCAACTAAAGGCTCTTTGATAACTTTTAATAACGCTTCTCTTTCCTTTAGCTTATACTTAACAGCTTCAACTTCTTGGTTAAGTTTTTGCCATGTGTAATCACCGTCATAAGCATACTTTACGCCTGATTCCATTTTAGCTAATTCTGCTCCTAAGACATCAGCTTTACCTTGTGGGTACTTGTCTAGTTCAGCAATAACATCTTCTTTTAATTCGGCTCTAATGCCATCTAAAAGCTGTTGTAATGCTTCTGACTTAACTAGCATCTCTAAAGGTGACTCACCTGATTCTTTGAAGTGAGCAACGATAACTTGCTTTAAAAATTCAATATTAAATTTAGTAGGCTCAATGCTACTAAGTTCTACTTTAGGTAATAATTCTAAACTCATGTTTTTATTTTTTGGTTAAATTATCTTTTTTAGCTTTTAATACTGCCATTAAATTATCATCAGCATCAAATGCTTGTTTATATTGAAAGTATATATCAGTCAATTGCTTAACCTTAGTACACTTTGCAACCTCCATCATTATTTCTTCTTTACTTGGTGCATCTTCTACAATTTCAGCTACTACTTCTACTACAGGCTTAGAGGGTTTTTTTGGCTCTTCTACTGCGAAGTCCATTTCTTCAGCAGGGGTAGCTTCAAATCCAGCAGCTTTCATAAGCCATGCTAATTGATTACGGAACGCCTTACCTACTGCTCTTGTTTGTGCCATAGAAAGTATTGCGTACTCATCAAAGTACTTCTTGCTTCCTTCTTTATTAGAACATATAGCAACGCCTATAGATACTAGCTTATTGTCTTGGTATGATCTAACTTCACAAGTAGCCATGTACTTAATTTCGCCTTCTTTTGACAAGTCTTTGATGTCTGTAATTATAGGAAATAATCCAAGTGAAGCACCCGCCATTTGCCAAGCCTCCACATTACAGTAATCTTTGCCTTTAATATTAGATACTAAGTGTGCATCTTTTACAAACTTTTTAAGTTCGTTAGATAAAGATAGCATAGAGTCCTTGTTAACCATGTGATAACTAGGAGCCTCTAATTGTGTGTTAGTTTTTTGTAATTCCATTGTAAGTGTTTTGTGTGTTAAAGAATTGAGCTTGTCTAGTTGGGTATTGCTCCCATACTCTAATCAACGAAGTAATTAGATCAAACGAAGCTTGTGAATAGTTAATCTCGTGCAAGATTTTTGCAACTAAGAGTTTTTTGTCATTGTCTGACATTTGGTGGAAGGTTGATAACATATTGTGTTGGTTTATGGTTTAACGTAATGCGTAAATTTGTTTTTCCTCTCCTAAAGTTTGTAAAATCGACTCATATCTTTCCATATAGAAAGGAACATATTTTATATCTTTCTGAAAGTTATTGACTGCATGAAGTACTGTTGTTCTATCTCTTTTAAAGTAAGGGGCTATTTGCGATGCTCTTTGTCTATATGTTGTATGTAAGATATAGAAAGCCATATTTCTAGCCATTACAAGCTCAAAGTTTCTTCTCTTGCATATCATCTTAGGTACTGGTAAATCAAATTCTTTTGCTACCAATTCGATAACATATTGATACATCTCTTTATCTAAGTCAACTCTTCTATGAGCTAACAATGTGCCTCTTGGAACTCTTTTAGCTTTCGGTATACTCATTTAATTGGTTTTTAAGTGTTTCTAATCTCTTCTCAAAATAGGCTTTAAGGATTTCGTGCATTTCCCAATCTCCTTTCTCAATTCTTGTCTCAATTAAATACCTACTCAAGCCTGTTAGTTGCATGAGTTTTTTGATGTCTCCATGTCTTATCATGGATCTATAATCCTTTACCTCAATCATAGTTTACTTTTTAAAATGGTTAATGTGTCTGTCGATGCCGCTGCAACAAGCCTCAAGACTCGCATAGAAAGAGGCTCTCCAATAGTAGAACTTGCCGTTAAGGATGAAATTATCCCATTTAATAATCATTCCTTTATAGGTAAAACGCTTTGAAATTTTACCATTAGAATTTACATAGGTTAGTTCTTCTTTGACTCCTTTTCTTTTTAAGTCTTGAGTAATCTTGTTCATGGGTTTTTAGGGGTTTTTGTTTTATTCGTTGGGGGAAGTTTTTGTTTCTAGTACTTCGAAAATCTCTAACACCTCTTGATTGCTTAGTTTAATGAATATATTATACGCATCATCCTTGTTTAATCTAAGGCTATTAGATACATAAATGCCATCTTCTCTAGTAAGCCATACTGTTTGACCTGTGATTAAATCTGTCTTGCAGATAAATTCAAATTTTTTCATGTTGTTTGTGTTTAAGTTTAAAAGTTTTGGTAAAATTATAAAGTTTTTGGAATATTTTAAAGTTTTTGTCAAATTATTTTTAAAAAAGTTTTTGCTAGATTTTTGGCTGCTGGATTTTTGTAGGGTTTTTGGGGAGTTTTTGCATAGGGTTTTTGGCAAGTTTTTGGCACTATATTAGTGTACTTTATAGCATATTTAGTCAGCTTTTACCGATACGAAATGGCAAAGCATGGCTAAATAGCTTTTAAAGCTACTTTATAGGCTTAAATTTGGCTTATCTTATTTGGTTAGTATAGATATATCAACCGAAAAGAAATTGGCTAAAAACGTCTTATTTTGCTAAATATTCAATTAACATTAATTTGCTCATTATTGCTATTCTTATTTTTGAGTCAGTAGCCTTTGCGATATTCTCGCAATCTTGTATACTCAACTCACCTTTGTAAAGGTTAAAAATAACGTTTAATAGGCTTTTTCTTGACATCCTCGGCAATCTCTTGCGAGTTGTGTCAATTTGCTTTTGTGTCATTGTGTTTAAAATTTGGTTAAGATAAAACCCCTAAAAAGGGGTTCTATTTCGGCTCATAAAGCCTCATCAGTTAACCTAATTGAGGTACTAAATTCTCAACCTCATCAATACTAATTTTATGGCAACCTACTGACAAAAACCCCTCTTTTAATCCGTTATATGTAAAGTCTCCAACATGTTGCCCTATTTGCAAAGAGTTATTTTTTAAGCGGTTATAAGCCAATAAAAACACATTTTTTGACATTTTCACGCCTCCGCTTGTCTCTATGTTGTCGGTCTCTTTGTTATATCTTAAAAAATATTGGCCCAAATTATAAATAGATGATATTTTAAAGGCCCTAAATTCCAAAATGTCCTCTTTTGCTTTTTCTATTCTCTTTTGCTCCGCCTTTTTTTCGTTCTCGGCTTTTCTTATTTGCCATTGCTTAAACTCTTTTGACTCTTGATAATCATGCAACCAATTAACAATATCGGAATATCTTTTATTTATTGTTTGATATTCAAATACTAAAACATCTAAACTAAAAAACGCTTTATAATTATCAAAAACGCCAATGGCAACTTTTGTTTGTTCTATAAATCCATTTTTTAATTTTGTTGCGTTTATTGCTTTCTTTTTTGCGTCCTCGGCATATTCTAAATAATTATTTAAGTTTTCCAAATGTGCGTTTGACGCTAAATTGATATCCTCGAAAATTGTTTTCACTTTGAAAAAATGAACATTTGCGGGAATAGAACGCCAAACAAGGCTTTGATGTTTTGAGGTAGTATTGGAGTAGTGCTTATCGTTAAATAAAACGCACTTTTGCCCATTGTGGTTTGTCATGTGTTGAGCAAGTTTGAAATGGTAGCCGTATGAATATATACTACCATATTCAAAAAACATATTGGAGCCAGTTCCATGTGTTTGAGTTTGATTTGCCCAAATGTGAGTCAATTCGCTGTTGTTAAATCTTGTTTTCATAATAGATAAAATTTAAAGGTTGTTTAGTTTGTTTTTTGTTTTCTGTTTATAATTCTTGTAGGATAGCCTGTTTTATTATATTCTATGTAATCATGCTTTAATAAGCTAATCTTTTGCCCTAAAATGTTTGTTTTATCGGTAAACTCTAAAGGCTTTCCACTACTGGTTGTTTGATATTCCGAGTTATCCTCCCATCCAAAACCATAATTTTGTTGAATTACCGCTAAATATATATATTTATTTTGTGTCATTGTTATTAGGTTTTATAGTTTGAATAATAGTTTTACCGAGTGCGTAAGCTGGTAGGCAAACGATAATGATGAGAATAAGTTCACCGAGTGTAATAAATTGGTTCATGTTATTTAGTTTTTAATTGGTTAATGATTAAGGTAATAACGGAAACCACAAAAGCCGTATAAATAACGGCTATTAATGTAGTGTAAAAAATGGTTAGCGTTGGCATAATTTAGTCTTTAATGATTGCAAATAAGAATAAAGAAATAGGGAACCAAACGCAAAAAGATACCAATAAAGAGGGTATCAATAAAGAAAATAAGATTGTTGGTAAAACGCAAAAAGAAACAAGACATAAAATTAATTGTGTCAATGTTTCAATGTCGATTTGTTTGTTAGTGTTTTTCATTTTGACTTGTTTTATTGTTTGTTTGATAAATCAAAGATAATTACTAAAATGATACAAAGTGCAAAAAAGTAAAAATATTTATAAAAAAGTTTAAATATTATTTAGTGTTGTAACATTGAATTGGTATATAACTATATAGTTATAATATATTATATTATAATACTATTATATAGTAACTATATAATTATATAGTAACTATATAGAATAAGGATATAATTGGGTAAGTATTATTAATTCTATTGTGCTTATTAGTTCTTAGTGGTCGCATTTATACGTTTGACATATCATTAAATTTATACTTAGCTTTGCCCTAAGTGAAGAGAGTGGGAGAGAGGCTATTTAACATAATATTTATTATTGGTTATTAGGATAGACCCCCTACCCTTTTTATTCGTACAGGAAAATAGGGGAGTGGCTTGTGCCCCCTAAAATTCTGATACCAAACAATGACTTTAACTTTTTTGTATTTTGATTTTTTTATTTTGTAATAGACACATTAAGAATAAATATAATATGTTTAAGATAAAGAGAAACCATAAACTTCATCAACATGGCATATATACCTTATGGAGGAATATGTATAGGAATCAGCCATCTAAAATTAGAAGGATATTAACCATAAATAAGATTAACCAAGAACCATAATATGAATGCGGAATTTAAAGAGATAAGTAAAGAGGCTTTTATCATAGCCTATAAGGAGAACTTTGGCAATATCACCATTAGCTGTGAAGCAGCAGGGGTGTCTAGGGGAATGTACAAGTCCTGGTGTGAGAAAGATCCTGAGTTCAGAAAGCGTTTAGCTGAAATAGAGCCTGAAGAGATTATGTTAGACTTCGGAGAGCAAAAGCTAATGGAGAGGATTGCTAGAGGTGATACCTTAGCTACGATGTTCCTACTAAAAACCAAAGGAAAGCGTAGAGGCTATATCGAGAAACAAGAGGTTGCTCACGAAGGTGATGTAGTGAAGCAGATTACGGTGAATGTCGTTCGACCTGAAGAACTACCGAATATTCAAAAGCAGTTAGATGGTGATGAGCACAAAGAGTTACCTGAAGGTGAGATAATCAACTTTGATACTCAAGTAGAACCAGGAATGGTTATACCAGCTACTAAGGCAGGAGAGATTGATGAAATTCCTTTGTATGACCATGATAAAGGCGAATATTTAGACCTAAATGACCAAGATGAATACGAAGAGTAGTCTAAAATCAATTTAAAGGGCATTTAGAGACGATTTAAGACACTTTAATACCAAAATAGTATATATGTGTCAAAAAACAAATAAACTGACTTATATCGCCTTAAAATGAGTCAAAATGAAATTGTAAAGTTATTACTTGACAAATTTTATAAAAAGTAAAGCTATAACTTAACCAAAAACCAACATGAATGAACGTAACTACCAACAAAGTATTCCAAATCTTGCAAGAGAGTCCAAAAAAAATCTCAGTTATGCAAGGAGGAACAAGAAGTGGCAAGACATACAATATCTTGACATGGTTTATCGTAAAACTGTTACAAGAAAAGGGAAAGACGTTGACTATCTGCCGTTCCTCACTACCGTCTATAAAGGGTTCTGTAATGAGAGACTTCATAGAGATACTTTCGAAATATGGGCTTTACTCAGAGGACAAACACAACAAATCAGAAAGTTTATACTTTTTAGGAGGAAACACCGTAGAGTTCGTGTCTACAGATCAGCCTCAAAAGATTAGAGGTCGTAAACGTAACTACCTTTTCATAAACGAAGCTAACGAGGTAAACTACGAATCTTGGATGCAGTTAGCCCTTCGTACCACAGAGAAGATTGTAATTGACTATAACCCATCGGATTACTACTCTTGGATATATGATAAGGTGATTCCTCGTGAGGATGCTGACTTTACCATCACTACCTACAGGGATAACCCATTTTTAGAAAAATCTATCGTTGAGGAGATTGAAAGGCTTAAAGATGCTGACCATGAATACTGGAGAGTTTATGGTTTAGGGGAAAGAGCCATCTCGGAAGCGACTATTTATACTCATTGGAAACGCAGAAGAACTTTCCCAGAAGGAGGGGATATATTTTATGGTTTGGACTTTGGCTTCAACAATCAGACAGCACTCGTTCGTGTCAAATTCTACGATAACGAAATGTATGTGGACCAGCTCATTTACGACACTAAAATGTCAACAGCCCTTTTAATTGATAGAATGAGGGCACTCGGCTTAGATAGGAACTCAGAAATATTTGCAGATCCTGCAGAACCGAAAACCATTGCTGAGGTGAACAAAGCAGGGTTTAATTTGAAGAGTGCAGTAAAGGATGTCTTCGCAGGAATCAATAAGGTTAAATCCTTTCCGCTAGTAGTGAAGAGTGACTCATTGGATTTACTTGATGAGATTAAAAACTACAAATGGAAAACTGATCCTGACGGCAACACATTAGACGAACCTGTTAAATATCGAGACCACTTAATGGATGCAATGAGGTATGCTATATACACAAAATTTGCGAAACCGAAAAGAGGATGGGTTGTATAGGTTAAAAATTGTTTACTTTTGTAAAAACATCTTATAGCGTGAAATTTACTGAATTTGTAGGCAACTTAAATCCTTTCAAGAAAAAGGGTGTTACTAATATTGGTTTCCCAAGTAATCCATTAGCTGACTTTGCAGGTTTAATCAAGGGAAGGATACTCTACCCTGACATTAACGATAAGAAGTTTGTTAATGACTATTGTAACAACAGTGAGGTATATGCTATCGTTAAAAGAATAGCTAAGACAGTTTCAACTGTTCCTTTCTATGTTTACAGCGTTAAAAACAAAAAAGCGTTTAATCAATATAAATCTATGATTGCTAACGCTTCCTCTACTGCTGACTTAGCAAAAGCAGAACTTGTTAGAGTTAAGGCAATAGAAGAGGTAGCTGATTCTCCATTGAATGATTTATTACAACAACCAAACGAATACCAATCTTTCTCCGAGTTAATCGAGAATATGATTGGCTACAAACTAATTACTGGCAACACTTATGTTTGGGCAAACAGATTGTCTAATGGTAAGGTACAAGAATTAGTATGTCTCCCATCCCAATATATGGGCATCGTTTCTGATGGTACCATTAATGGGGTTGAAGCGTACACATTTACTTTAGTAGGATGGGATACTTTACCAGCGAAGGATGTGATACATCTTAAGTACTTCAACCCTTACTTTGACACTAACGGACAACAGCTATACGGATTATCACCTTTACAAGCGGCTTACAGAACAGTACAACGTTCTAATGATGCAAAGGATACTTCGGTTGGTATGTTGCAGAATCAAGGTCCTAAAGGCATTTTATATGCTAAAGAAGGCAACAATGATTTCGGACCAGAGGCTGCAGGTAAGCTAAAAGAAGATTTCTACAATCAATACGGAACTAAGACTCAAGGTGGTATCGTTCAGAACGCTGGAAGAATATTAATTGCAGGTGCAGAATTAGGTTGGTTAAACATGGGCTTGTCTCCTGTTGACTTGCAGTTGTTAGAATCAGAGAAAATCACTCTTAGAGAACTTTGTAACGTTTATGGAGTTAACTCTGCGTTGTTTAACGATCCTGATAATAAGACCTATAACAACATGAAGGAAGCTAAAAAGGAAATGTTAACGCAAGTTGTACTTCCTGAGTTAGTAGCTATTCGTGATGCAATGAATAGATTTTTTGGTGTAGAGATGGGTAAAGATACCTATATCGACTTTGACTTAACAGTGTTCCCTGAATTACAAGAGGACATGAAAGAGTTAAGCTCAATCCTTTCTCAATCTTGGTGGATTACTCCAAACGAGAAGAGACAAGCAATGCGTTATGACATTATGCAAGATGAGGTGATGAATGAAATCTTTATTCCTGCAGGTTACTTGCCTATAGACGAGTTAACTATGTTACAAGATCCACGCAACGCACAACAACAAAGCGACTATAATAGACCTCCTGTAAAATAGCAATGGCTAAAATACTTTATCCTTCACAACAATTTGCTTTGCAACAAAAGATTGCAAGGAAATCAATCAGAGAATACCAGCCTCAAATAAAGGCAGTATTACAGAAGGATTTTGATAAAGCTGCTGATTTGGTTGCTCAAATGGGAGCACAACAAACGGTAAATAATAGACAATCATTATTCGACTCACAATCGATTAATAATATTTTACGAAATTTGTATGAGAATGTAGGCGGCTATACCGCAATGCGTTACGAAAAGATATTTGACAACTTTAAAAAAGAAGAGTCTATAGACTTTGATCCACTAGATATTGCTGACGAATGGTTAGCGTTTATGTTGTCTTATTGGACGGCTATTAGTGGAACTAAAATGTATGGCATTGAGAATACAACCGAAACAGAAATTGCTAGGTTGATTAATAACGCAATACGTTATGGTCAAGAGAATAATCTTACTGAAAGACAAATCAACGAGTTGGCTATTAAGTCACTTAGAGATGGTAGGATTAACAACTCAAGAAGTCTATTGATTGCTCGTACTGAATCGCATCAGGCTTTAAGCACAGGTGCATTTGGTGCAACTAAATACTCGGTAGTTCCTTTGCTAAAACAATGGGTACATTCAGAGTATATGGCAGCTCCTAGATTGTGGCATTTAGATTTGGATAGACAAACTAACCCTGACACACAAGGAACGAGAATATTGGTGAATCAGCCATTTATGGTAAACACACCAAACGTAGGGATGATACAAATGCAATACGCACATGACGCTATAGGCGGTGCTATAAATAACTGTAACTGCAGATGCTGTACGGTGTATATTGCGTAAACAAATAAATATGAGTAATTTTTATAACAAAAAAGGAGTAAGTGGAGCACCGATAGATATGTCGGATGACTCAAGAACCGTAGTGGTTTACTATTCCGCATTTGGTAACGTAGATAGCGATGGTGATGTAATCACTCCTGGTGCGTTTACTAAATCATTAAAAGAGAATGGTCCAAAAGCTAAGAATAGAATCTGGCATTTGTTCAACCATTCTACAGACAAGCCTATTGCTAAACCATTCGACATGGAAGAAGATGCTTTTGGTTTAAAGGCTTACGTTAAAATGCCAAATACAACTTTAGGTAGAGATACTTACGAGTTGTATAGAGATGGGCATATAACTGAGCATAGCATCGGCTTCCAAACTGTGAAGTCTCAAGCTAAGTCAGGTTATAATGAAATCTCTGAAATTAAATTGTTTGAGGGTTCCTCTGTTTTATGGGGAGCTAATTCTAATACACCAACAGTAATGGTTAAGTCTGAAATTAAATCTGCTCTTATTGATGAGATGGGTAAAACTATCAAGTCTTTAAAGAATGGATTTTATACAGATGAGACATTCGGTTTGTTGGAATTAAAACTTAAGCAATTACAACAATATCTTGCAGAAATGGAAGACGAAGAGTCAGTTCCTTCAGAAGAACAACCGCCTGTAGATGAGCCATCTGAATTGCAACCAGAAGGTGAATCAGAAGATGAGGCATTGGAAGAAGAAGAAAACCCGACTGTTTCTATTGAAATCGAGATAAACAAATATTTACAATCATTTAAAATTTTCAACTAATGGTAGAAGAAATTAAAAGTGCTTTCGAAGGTATCAAAACCGAAATTAAAGGTGAATTTGACGCTGTGAAAGCTGAAAACGCAACTGCTGTAGATGCAGTTAAATCTGAATTAGAAGAATTAAAATCTCAAGTTGCTGTAGTTAAAGATGCTGCAGACAAATTAGAGGCAAAATCAAATCGTATTAAAATGAATCAAAACGAAGTAAAAGGTTTCAATGGTGCTTTAGCTGAAGCAATTGAAAAGAATGCCGATGTATTAGGCAAATTAGGTGCTGGTGAAATTAAGAACCACGCATTTGTAATGGACTCAAAAGCAGTAGGTAACATGACTGAAGCTGCTAACTTAACAGGAGATATTCCTCGTGCTTACGCTAACCAAGTTTATGGTTTACCTTCTCGTAAGGTGCATGTAAGAAGTTTGTTACCAGTAGGTACAATCTCTCAAGGTTTATTTACTTTCCCTCTTGAAACAGGTGGTGAAGGTGCTCCTGCAGCTCAAACTCAAGGTAGTGCAAAAGCTCAAGTTGATTTCGATATCACTATGACTAATGCTCCTGCACAAGTTATCGCTGGTTATGTTAGAATCTCTCGTCAAATGTTAGACGATGTTCCTGCTATGACTTCTTTCTTACAACAAAGATTGTTAGAGAAGTATTTAGTAGCTGAAGATGCTCAATTATTAAGCGGTAACGGTACTGCCCCTAACTTACAAGGTTTAACTGGTGTTGCTTCTGCATTCGCTGGTGCTGCTACTGTAGATGTAGAGCAATTAGTACAATCAATTGCACAAGTTGAAGCTTCTAACTACACTGCAACTGGTATCTTGATTAACCCTACAGATTGGGCTAACATCATCAATACTAAGAATACAAATAGTGCTTACTCTTTACCAGGTTCTACTATCGTAACAACTAATGGTCAATTGTCAATCGCTGGTATTCCTATCTATACTTCTACAGCTATCGCTGCTGACAAGTTCTTAGTAGGTGACTGGTCTATGGGTGCTCAAATCATGCAAAGAGATGGAATTTCTGTTCGTTTCTCTGAGTTTGATGGTAACAACTTTACAGAGAACATGATTACTGTAAGAGTTGAAGCTCGTATCGCATTCCCTATCTACTACGCTGGTGCGTTTGTGTACGGAGATTTTGGAAATTTAGCTTAGTAACTAATTGATTTTTAATCAGTTATAATATTAAGGGGTAGCCTAAAAAGCTATCCCTTTTTTATTTGTAAATATTAAAATACTTTGTATCTTTGTTATGCAAATCCGATAAGGTAGTAAGAGTACATTATCGGGTTGAATTAATCCCCGCTATAGTCTCAGTATTATAGTCTTGCTTCCACTGGAAGCGTTTTAATCAGCCCATCAAACTCTTACTTTGGTGGGTTTTTTATTACACCAATCGGTCAGGTTTCTTAACAAGTTTGTATCCTGATTGTATCGACCGATACTTTAAAATGAAAGTTTTAGTTCTTGTTGTTTAACACTTAGAGTTTTGGCATTTGTCTAAGTGGAGATATAAGTATCGTAAAAAGTGGTAGCAATGTTTTAATGGTAACAACTATCGACAAGCAAGTTTAAAAAACAATGATACTCCGTTTGGGTATGCGGGCACAACGAAGAGCACTGAACCTACAAGGTCTAAATAAAGTGGGGGAATATCAGCAAATAATAGCATTTGCTTGGGTATAGACCATTCTATGTTCATGCGTTAAATTTTGACTATTTTTGTAAAAAACATATAGGATGCAAATTGTAAGAGATATAGCGGTTTTGTCTGATACTATAGCAGAGCCAATAACATTAGCCGAAGCTAAAAACTACCTTAGAGTAGATTATTCAGAAGATGACGCATTAATTGAAGCTTTAATTACTTCCGCAAGAGTAAGATTAGAGCAATATGCTGGAGTGGCAATGACAGAAAGAAACTTACAGGTTGTAGCTTTTATGTCTGAGTTTATAGAACTTCCTTATGTACCTATTGGTGTATTATTATCAGTTGAGTACTGGAATAACACAGAATGGATTCAATTAGGGAAAGGTGATTATAATACTATAGGAACAAACACAATGAAAGTTTATGCTGTGGCTTATGGCGAAGGAGAATATAGATTTACATATACTTGTGGTTATTGTGATCCTACTCCTACTATGAGAACAGCTTGTTTTAAGATGTTGGCTGATCTATACGAGTATAGAGAATCAAGCGTAGAGTCAAGTAGACCAAGTGCAAACCTAACTACTGCATACGAATTAATGAAGCCTTATAAGAGAATAAATTACATTTTATAATGATAGGTAAACTACACAATAGGATTACGTTTAAAAGCCTTTCAGGCACTTCTGACGGAGCTGGTGGCTATGTTAATACAGAAACTACCTATTACACTTGTTGGGCTGAAATAGTACGTCAAAATCAGAATAAAGACAATATTGCCCTAAAGGACAACTTAGACTATAATATTACATTTAGAATAAGATATACTACATCAAAAACATTTGATAATAAGCTTATTATAAATTTTAATAATAAGAAATATCTTATTAATTCAGTAATCAATGAAGGTGATAGAAATAAATATTTCCTTATTGGTTGTGCAACATTGTTATAATGGCTACATTCGGAGTACAAGTAGAAGGCTTAAAAGACCTTAGGTCAAGATTTAAACAAGCTCCTGAAACAATAGAAAAGCAGGTAAAGAAGATTATTGACGAATCTGTGATTGATATGCAGAATAGAGCAAAGCGTCATGTTCCTGTCGATACAGGTGCTTTAAGAGCAAGTATAACTCATAGACCATTTAACTATAATACTGGTGCTTTATTAATGGCTGGTAACAATAGCACAGTTAAATATGCTCCTTATGTAGAATTTGGTACAGGATACAAGTTCCAAATACCTGCTTATCCTAATGTAAATTTAACTGATTTAGAAGCTTATGCTTTTACCTTTAAAAAGAATAATCCAAAGAAACAAGTAAACTTGCCACATAGACCATATATGTTCTTAGCTTATTATGAGGTATATAGCAATATGATAAAGAGAATAAAGGGTATCAAGATATAAATAAATTTGACTAAATTTGTATAAATGAAAGACTGCGGATACGCTATAAGAAAAGCTTACATTGATAAGTTAACTGCGGCTTCCTATTCTTTAGGGGTTTATGATACCATAGCTCCTGATAGTGTAGAACCTCCATTTCTTATTATAAGCAGTCAGACATCAGCAGAGAATAGTGACAAAATGAGCTTTCACTCAAATGTTACAATTCAGTTTGACATAATTTTTAAAAGTTCTAAAGTGGGCGAAGTTGGTCAAAAGTCAGTAGATGAATGGGCTAACGAGTTATTAGAAATTATAGGTGTTTATCCTGCAAATTATCCTAATGCTAGTCCTAACTTTAAAATTATAACTAGAAATATGGGCTCAAATCAAGCTTTGTTTGATTATATAGATCAAGCCTATATTTTTAGAAGAGTGATTGTATTTGAACATTTTGTGACACAAATATTATAAAAAAATAAAATAAAAAAAAATGCCAACATCAGGTGTATTTAACGGAACCTCATTGGTTGTATTAGTAGGAACAGAAGTGGTAGCTCACGCTACATCTTGTTCTTTAAGTTTTTCAGTAGATTTACCAGAAAGCACTACAAAGCAAAGTAATGGCTGGGTAGACCATATTGGTGGTGCTAAGTCTTGGACTTTAACTACTGATGGTTTAGCTACAGTTGATCCTGCTGCTACAGCTTCTTACTATACTACAGGTGAATTAATGACTGCTATTGCAAATAGAACTGCTGTAACAGTTAAGTTTACTACAGTTAGTGGAACAACTCCAGTAACAGGTGACTTAATTTGGTCTGGTTCTGCGTTTATTGAAAGTATGGATATTACTGCTGACATGGAGTCTCCAGTAACTTACTCTGTATCTTTCACAGGAACAGGTCAATTGACTCAGGCTACTAACTAATAACCAAAAACAACAACATATATGAGAGGACATTACGAATTAAAACTTTCGGATGGCACAAGCATACCAATGCGTTTCTGCACATGGTCTTTAAAAAGATTTTGTCAGTTGCAAGGCATCGGACCATCTGATATTGGAGAAGCAATATCTGGGAACAATTCTTTAGAAGCAATAACAAACTTGTTAAAGGCTGCTGCAGAATATCCCCTATATAAAGAAGGCATAACACCTACATTTAGTGATTTAGATGTTTGTGATTGGATTGACGATATGGGTGGTATTGCTGGTAAAAAGTTTCAGGATGTAATGACTGCTTTAGCCGATAGTATGAATAGCGGTATAGAGCAACCTACGAAGTCTAAGAAAGATGGAGTAAAAAAAAATTAGAGTGGATTGATATAGAGAGATTTACAATGGGGGAGTGCCAAGTGCTTCCCCATTTGTTTTGGGATATGACAATGGCTGAGCTAGATTTTATATGGTATGGTCATAGATATAAGGAAGAGCAAGATTGGGTTAAATGGAGATGGCAAACAACATTATTGGTTAATTTGCAACTACCCAAAGGCAAAAAAGTAAAGCCTCAAGACCTTCTTCCATTAGAGATAGATAATCGTAACTTTGTGAAACAAGACGTTATGACTCAAGAAGAGTTAAATCAGGTTCTTAAAAAATACGAAAACGCTAAACCAATAGGAAATGGCTGATGAACAAATAAAGATTAGGATACAAGCTGATGCTGAACAATTTAAGGCAGTTTCTGCTGCTGTAGAAAGAGCATTAGCTGATATAGGCAAACAAGCTGAAATAACTCAAGGTAAAATAAAGGGAGCTGGTGATGCCGTAAAGAAGTCTAATCAACAATGGACTAACCTTGCTTTAGTTATTCAGGATTTACCTTATGGGTTTAGAGGTATTCAGAACAACTTACCAGCATTAGTTGGTAGTGTTGCAGGTGCTACAGGTGCAATTTACCTTGCATTTTCTTCTGTTATTGCCATTACTACTGCTTATGAAAAAGAGATAGTTCAACTTATTTATGGAATAACTGAATTAGATAGGGCAACTCAATCTATGAATAAGTCAGTTGCCAATAATGTAGGAGAAGCTAAAGCTCAAATAGCTGTAGATCAATCTTTATTATCTATTATTACTAACGTAAATAAATCTACAAAAGAAAGAGAGACTGCATTGACACAGTTAAAGTCTCAGTACGAAGGTAATATAGAATTACAAAAGACAGACATAGAGGATGGGGCAAAGCTTGTTGAAATAATAAATAAAATATCTGCTGCATTAATACGAAAAGCTAAAGCTCAAGCATTTGCAGAGTTGATTGCAAAACAAGAAGCAAAAATACTTGAATTGCAATCACAAGCAGGAGAAGAAGTAATAAAGAATTTAGGCTTTATGAAAACTGCTTATGCCCTACTTAAAGGAGGCATGAATGGATTTGGCTCAGCTTCAATGGTTGCATTAGATGCGTTTGGAGAACAAGGCACCAAAATAAAAAATACTACAGACTTCTTAAAAGTTTTAAATAAAGCTTTAAACGCTAATACAGAAGAGCAAATTGCGAATAATGATGCTGCTACATTAGATGATACTAAACCAGGTAAACCCAAAAAGGACAATACGCAAAAATTAATAGACGACGAATTAGAAAGACAAAAAAAAGCTACATTATATTTACAACAATGGGAATCAAAGTTCTTAAAAGACTCTCAAAAGGCATTAGATGATGCGGAAAAGGCAAAACTAGAGGCACAAGAAAAAGCTTATAAAGATAATCTAGCTTATACAGATCAGTATTATAACAATCTTTTAGATTTTGCAACTAATGATAAAAATGCTCAAAAAAATATATTAGAAGAAAAGAATAATACCTTATTAGTAGCTTTAGCTAATGGAACAATTTATTATGATGATTACATAAAAAGATTAGCAGATAATACTAAAAAGATAGCTGAAATAAATAAATCTATTGCCAATGAGTCGATGTCTGCATTATTGCAGATTGGTAATGGTATTATGAATATGCTTGGTCCATCTTTTGATATGTTAATTGAAAAGGGTGCTGCTTTAGGTGATGTATTAACTAATGCGTTTCAAAGTATATTAAGGCAATTAACTAAGGTCGTAGCAACTGCATTAATAGCTACTGCTGTAATGGCTATATTTTTTGGTCCTAAATTAGCTGCTGCTGGTGGATTTGGTAAAGTGTTTGGTAAACTTGTTGGTCAGGGTATGGGATTAGGAGGTTTAATTGGATCTCCTGCAGGTACAACTGCAACAACAACTGCACAAGGCATATCTAATAATATACTTCCATCAACAGATAATGCATCAGCAGGTGGTACATTTACAATTAAAGGACAAGATTTAGTTTTGGCAATGAATAGAAGCGAAACAGCATTAAAATATAGAAGAGGATAATGGCATATTACGATAAATATAAAATAACCTTTGCTACAAAGACAAGCAAGACTGTTTACTTATACCTACAAGAAGATTTACCTTCTGCTCCTACGTTAATAGAGTTTATAGGGGTAGATATATCTTTAAGTTATATACCAAGTGGAGACGAGATTTACGAAGCTATGTATGCTAGTGAACTTAGTGTTGTAATGGATGTAACTGATAATTTAGCTAACATACCTGACTTTGTAACAGTTAATGATAGAAAGTATTTTGTCAAGTTGTTCTTAGGTTCAGACTTAGAGTGGACTGGATTTACTTTAAGTGACAACATACAAATGACTTATTCATCAGGTAGAAAGCAATTGGCTTTTACTTGTGTTGATGGATTGGGTATGCTTAGAAATATACCCTTAAATATTAGTAACGTAGGTAATAGAACTAATAGCCTTAAAAGCGTTTTAGAATATATTCTAACTTGTTTAAATTCTTTAAATTTTCCTACTACACCTAACCTAATGACATCTTGTTCGTATTACGCACTTGACATGAATGATAGAGGTGATGGAACACAATACGAACCATTTAGCCAAACTTATTTACCATTAAGAACATTTAAGAATGAAGATTATACATATGAGAATAGCTATGATGTATTAGATAAGATTGTTAAGTCTTTTGGTTGTAGGTTGTTCCAAGCTGGTGGTAAGTGGTGGATAGTAGCAGTTAATGAGTTCGCTAATACAAACAACTACTTTACTCAATATAATTACTTAGGTGCAGTTGTTTCTAGCGGTAGCAACCTAAACACTTTAAGCACAATACAAGGATATTCGGCTAATACAAGTGGTTTATACTTTATTAATAATGACCAAATTAAGCTAATATTAAAAGGTTTTAATAGAGTTGAATATTCTGTAAATATAGATTATACTAAAAACCTTGTAGATAATGGCAATCTAAAGATATATCCTAATTTAAGTTCTTCTCCTCAATCATGGACAGTAACAAACGTTGGGGTTGGTTCTTCATTCTATTTAGTAGATAATGCAACAGAATCCTATGCTCAAATTACTTTAGTAAGAGCAGGTGGTGGAGGATATACTAGAATGATTAACAACTTTATGCCTAAGATTAGTGCATCTGCTGTGCTTAAATATTCTATGTTATTTTTAAATGGTGGTTCAGGAACAAGAGGCTATGTATCAATGACTGTATTTGATGGCACTACAACTTATTACCTAAACAATGATTTAGATTGGCAAAGTAGTGTAAGTTCAGGCTATATTATACCTGAAGGAGCTGATGGAGTATTTAGTATTTCAACTAAACCTTGCCCTATTAGTGGTCAACTAACAGTAGAATTTAACAATCAAGTAGGCAATACTTGTACAGTTAGTCAGTTTGTTGTATCTGCTGACTATACTTATAATAAGATTGATTATTTTGCTTATTTAAACAATAACAAAGAATATAAAAAAGAAGCTGAAATACCTTTTGGATTTAGAGGGCTATATGGCTTTCCTACGTCAGTTGGTGTATTCTTAAAATCAGACGCTAGTCCTTTGTTAAACTGGTATAGATATGGTATGCCTGGTGCGTATGGTAGTCTAGGAGAGTTGTTAATGCAACAATACATAAACTCTTATGGTAAGAATATCATAAACATAGATGCTTCAGTAAGTAGTTTTGTCACAACTAATGCTACATATCCATATTTAAACGCATCTAAAATGGTAAGAGCAACTGATACTGATCCAGCTCAAATAAGCGTAAATAGCAAATCATTTATGCTAGGAAACTCAAACATTAGCTATGTAGGTAATTACATGAGTGGTACTTTACTAGAGATAAGTAATACAGATATAGCAGCAACTATAAATTATATAGAATACTTTAAATAAATTAAATTTGTCACATGGCATCAGTAATTAACGGAACCAATATAGTCTTATACTACTTTAACCCTGCAACAAGTACTGCTGTTCCTTTTGGTGCTGCAACTAACTGTTCTTTCGAGACTAGTGTTGAGCAAGTAGAGGTTTCTAGTCAATCATCAGCATGGTTTAGAGAGTATAAAAATGATTTTATTACATGGTCAGTAAATTGTGATGGATTTGTATCTCTTAGCGACAATTACAACTATGCTTACTTATTGCAATTGGTTTTAGACAAGACTCCAATTACAATCAAATTCTCAATAGATAACGATAATGGAACTGGTAGTGGTTTATTAGGATATACCATCCTAACAGGACTTGCTAACATTACTTCTTTATCTTTAAGTGGACCAGTAGAAAGTGCTTCTACTTATAGCGTAACTTTACAAGGAACTGGTGGGTATTCTATTGATGGTGTAGAAGTAACTCAAGAGGGCATCAATATTAGCAGTCAGATTGTGAAGATGTATGACTATACAGCTACAGGAGGAGAAACAACTGTAACCCTTCCTGGTGCAATTGGATTTACTTGCTTTAGTGTAACACGAGGTGGTGTAGAAGTGCAAGACATTAATCCAGTAACTGTAGATGCAAATGATGTATCATTTAATAGTACGACAGGTATTTTAACATTCGGATCATCATTGGCTGCAGGAGAACATATAAGAGCATTATTTAAATAATATGGCACAATTAGTACTTAAAAATATTCTAGCAGGTTCAGGTAATGTACTTGCAGGAGGTGATAACGCAGGTAATGTAACCAAGATAACCATAGGTAGTGGCTTAACATTATCAAGTGGTGTTTTATCTTCTACTGGTGGTGGTACATCTTTAAGCCTAACAACCATAGGCACAAGTGGTGCAGCAACCTATAATAGCACTACAGGAGTATTAAACATTCCTATTTACTCAGCAGGTGCTGGAGCAGTTTCTAGTGTATTTGGAAGAACAGGTGCTGTAGTAGCTGTTACTGGTGATTACAATACCGATTTAGTTACAGAAGGTTCTACTAACCTATACTATACTAATGCTAGAGCAAGGGCAGCTTTTAGTGCCAATGTAGGCTCAGCATTGACATATAATAGCTCAACTGGTAGATATACTTTATTAGCGGCAAATAGTACTACAGCAGGATATGTTACGGCTGCTGATTTTAACTATTGGGATGCTAAACAACAATCTTTAGGAACTGGCTCTATAAATGAATATTTAAGAGGTGATTTAGTGTGGGCTACTCCACCAGCACCTTCTTTAAATGAGTTAACAGATGTAACAATAACAAGTCCATCAAATGGTCAGTTATTAAGATATACGCCTGGTGGTTGGATTAATTTTACACCAACCTATGTGGCTGCAGGATTCTTTTCAGCTACAGCTCCTTTATCCTATAATAGTTCTACAGGTGTATTCAGCATTAGTCAAGCAGGTTCAGGCTCTAATGGATTCCTAAGTAGCACAGATTGGAATACGTTTAATAACAAGCAAAACCAATTGAGTGGTAATGGATTTGTAAAGGTTAGTGGTTCAAGCGTATTTTATGACAATAGCACATATCTAACTACTTCTGCTGCTGGAAGTACTTATCTAGCCCTTACAGGAGGAACCTTAACTGGCGTGTTATATGCTCCTGGATATTTCGAGACATCAGATAAGCGTCTTAAAAAGCAAATAGAGGCGAATTACGCCCCTAAAAACATTCAGGATATACAAACATACCTTTATCAAAAAGACGGCAAAATTGAGGTAGGATATTACGCACAAGAGGTATCTGAGATTATGCCTTATGCTGTAGCTGAAGGTAAAGATGGCTTCTTGGCAGTAGCCTACAACCAAGTCTTAGTATCAAAGGTTCAATATTTAGAAAATAAGCTAAAACAATTAGAGCATGAGTTGGGCAGGATTAGCAAGTAATCAATGTATAAGTTATTATAATCTACAAGACGCTGTAGCAACTGGCGTTTTTATGATGGCGGATAGTTCTATACCTCCAGGAAACAAACAGATAACAAGAAATGAAGCTGAGGCTTTTGTGGTGATTAACCCTATTACGTCTAAAGCTCTAAACCAATTACCTGTTAAATCTGACTTAACTCCAATAACAGGCGTTTACAAATGGGAACTATCTTCAAATGGTGATACATCTTCCCTAACTGCTTGTTCTTTGTTTTTAGATATTTACACAATAGCTTGGACTAATACGGCAACCCCTGTTGCTGGTACTGTATTTTATGAAAATTATACTTTGACAACTATATTTCCTATGAGTGGATATAGTGGGCTTTTCTTGCACTTTAGACCTTGGAACACTACAGGTGCTGGTTTTAGAGCAAGATTTAACTTGGCAACCTCTACTATTAATAGCCTTGTTACTGCTTGTTAGGCATTGTCTAATAATTGGTTATTTTTGTAAAAATATATTATAATGTCTTGTTTAAGTACAAATGCTGATTTTAGACCAGCACAATACAACATCTCAATATGGCGAAATGATACTTGGAGTCAGGTAATGGTAATTACTGCTAATGAAGTACCTGTTAGTTTAGTAGGTGCTGAAGTAGAGATTCAAGTAAGAAAGAAGCCTAATTCCGATACTGCTGAAATGACCTTAACCGAACAAAACGGAGGCATCACAGTAGGAGGTGTTAATAATAACCAAATCACCATTAATTATCCTGTTGATATAGCTGCTGGAACCTATGTTTATGACATGGTTGTAGTGTTTCCTAATGGAAATGAAAAGACTTACATATGGGGTAATTTTATTGTTTACGAAGATATAACTAAGATATAATGAGTACAGAAATAACTGTAGTTAACGACATAGTAGAAATAAACGTACAAGAAGATGTAATTGTGATTGAAGCTCCATCAGGGGCTTATCCTTTACCTACTGGTGTTTATTCAGTATATGGAAGGACTGGTAACGTAGTGGCACAAGATGGTGACTACAACCTAACTCAGTTAGGAGATGTAACCATTACAAGCCCTGCTACTGGTCAAGTATTAAGATACAATGGTACAACATGGGTGAACTCTACTGAGTCTTATGTGGGTACTGTTACGTCAGTAGCAATGACTACACCAACAGGACTAACTGTAACTGGATCACCAATCACAACATCAGGCACTTTAGCTGTTGGTTTACAAGCAGGTTATTCAATCCCTACTGATGCTAACCAATCTTTATGGACTACTGCTTATAACGATAAGATTAATAGTGCATCTGTAACTGGAACAACTACTAAGACTTTAACACTTAACCAACAAGATGGTGGTACTGTTACTGCTACTTGGAGTGATTTACAACCAGTAACTTCGGTGTTTGGTAGAACTGGTGATGTGGTAGCACAAAGCGGAGATTACAATACTTTACAAGTAACAGAAAATACTAACTTATACTTTACAGAACAAAGAGCAAGATTTTCAGTAAGTGGTGATGCTGCAAGTGGTGTGGTTTATTCTAACACTACAGGTATTATAGCTTTAGACGATATTCCAAATACAAGTTTATTTAACGATTCAGTTACAATTAATAGTAAGACAGTTGCATTAGGTGCATCTACTACTTTGACTACAACTGACATCGGTGAAGGAACTAATTTATATTTTACGACTGCAAGAGCACAAGCTGCAATAAGCGGAACTGCTCCTATTAGCGTAGCAAGTGGTGTGGTTTCTATTAGCCAATCTGGTCCATCTACAAATGGATATTTAAGTAGTGCTGACTGGAACACATTTAACGCAAAACAATCAGCTTTAACTTTAGGCAACTTAACAAGTTCTGACATAACTGTAACTGGTGGAACTGGTGCGGTTGTGGGTAGTGGTTCTACATTGACATTAGCAACTGTTAATAGTAACGTAGGAACGTTTGGTTCTTCTACTGCTATCCCAGTAATTACAGTGAATGGCAAAGGTTTAGTAACGGCAGTAACAACAGATGCGGTATTTATTCCATCTGGTGCTTTAAGTTTTATAGGTGATGTTACTGGAACTGGTAATACTGGTTCTGATACTACTTTAACTTTAGCTACTGTAAACTCTAACGTAGGTGCTTATGGTGATTCAGTTACTGTACCTACAATAACTGTAAACGCAAAAGGATTAGTAACGGCTGCAAGTCAAACTGCTATTCCTACTGCTACATCAAGTGTAACTGGATTATTGACTTCTACTGATTGGAGTACATTCAATAACAAACAAGCACAATTAAACGGAACTGGATTCGTTAAAGTAAGTGGCACAACTGTTACTTATGATAACTCAACATATTTAACAACTATTGAAGGTATAGCTGCTGGTGGTGAACTTAGCGGAACATACGCATCTCCTTCTTTAGTAAACTCTGCCGTAACTGGTAAGGTCTTAACTGGCTTAAACGTTACTGGTGGTTCAGTAGTAGCTACTGATTCTATCTTAGATGCTTTTGGTAAAGTACAAAACCAAATCAATGGATTGATTGGTGGTTCACAATATCAAGGTACTTGGAACGCATCTACAAACACTCCTACTTTAGCAAGTGGTGTGGGAACTAAAGGTTACTATTACATTGTTAGCGTAGCTGGTTCTACAAACTTAGATGGCATTACTGATTGGAACTTAGGAGACTGGGCAATCTATGATGGTACGGCTTGGCAACAAGTGGACAACACTGATGCCGTTGTAAGTGTAAACGGATTTACTGGTGCTGTTTCTTTAACTACATCAAACATTGCAGAGGGTACAAACGAATACTTTACAACTGCAAGAGCAAGACAAAGCGTAAGTGCTGGAACTGGCATAAGCTATGACAACTCTACTGGTGTTATTACGAATAGTGCACCAGACCAAACAGTTAGCTTAACTGCATCAACTGGTATCTCTACGAGTGGTACATATCCTAACTTTACAATTACTAATACTGCTCCAGACCAAACTGTAAGTTTAATAAGTGGTACTGGAATTAGTGCAACTGGAACTTACCCAAGTTTCACAATAACAAATACTGCACCTGACCAAGTGGTTGGTTTAACTGGTGCTGGTACAACATCGATTACTGGAACTTATCCAAACTTTACTATAACAAGTAACGATCAATATGTAGGAACTGTAACGAGTGTTGGTTTAACTAACTCTGGTGATGCTTTAAGTATTACTGGTAGCCCAATAACAACAAGCGGAACATTTAACATAGGATTCTTAGGAACTGGTGCTCAATACATAAAAGGTGATGGTACATTGGCTACTTTCCCTACAACAATAGACCAAGCTAAAAAATTAGTTACAGAGGTTTATAACTCAACTGGAGCAACCTTAACAAAAGGTACAGTAGTTTATATCAATGGTGGTCAAGGTAACTTACCAACTGTTACTAAGGCTTTAGCAAGTGCTGATAACACTTCGGCTCAAACATACGGAGTAATACAAGCAGACATCACAAATAACAATAATGGATTTGTAGTAGTTATAGGTTCTTTAAATGACATTGATACATCTGCTTATGCAAGTGGAACTCAGTTATATTTAAGTGGAACTACCGCTGGTGAGTGGACATCTACTAAACCTTATGCTCCTATTCATTTAGTGTATGTAGGTATCGTAGTAAGAAGCCATCCAACTCAAGGAGTAGTAGAGATAAGAATACAGAATGGATATGAGATGGATGAGTTACACGATGTGTCTGCTCAAAATCCTAACAACGGAGATATTTTACAATACGTTTCAAGTACAAGTTTATGGACTAAGACTGCTGGTACAACAAGTGCAATAGCAGAGGGTTCTAACTTATATTATACAGATGCTCGTGCAAGAGGTGCTATTAGTTTAACGACTACTGGCAATAACGGAGCATCAACATACAATAGCACAACTGGTGTGTTAAATGTACCTACTTATACCTTAGCTGGTTTAGGAGGTATTAACTTAACATCTTTAAGTGCTACAAGTCCTTTATTGTACGATAATACAACTGGTGTATTCTCAATTCAACAATCAAGTGGTTCACAAGCTGGTTTCTTATCTGCTGCTGATTGGACAACGTTTAACAACAAAGTTCCAAGTACAAGAACATTAAGCATCAACGGAACTACATACGATTTAAGTGCTGATAGAAGCTGGACAATTACTCCGAATGTAAACGCTACTAATACTCAAGACTATACTGCAACGGCTGCTCAAACAACTTTCACAGTTACTGGCGGTTACACAGTAGGTCAATTAGCGGTGTTCTATAATGGTTCTAAATTAGCATCTAACGAGTTTACTGCTACTAATGGCACTACATTTGTTTTAGCTACTGCTTGTCAAGCTAATGATATAGTACAAGCGGTTGTATCCGTAACTGGTGGTGGTATCGGAGGTAGTGGCACGACTAATTATATCTCTAAGTGGACTGCATCTGGTGTGTTAGGTAATAGTTTGATTTATGATAATGGAACTAATGGAGTAGGATTTGGTACAACATCTCCAATTTCTACTACTGGATATATGTTTATTACAACAGATGGAGCAAGTGGTAGTGGTTATATTACAAAAGTAAATGGAACTACTGCATTATATTCTTACTCAAATGCCACTGAATCAAGAGTAGCAGAGCAAAGAAATTTACCATTAATATTTGAAACAAATGGTAGTGAAACTTTAAGACTATCTGCTGACAAGCACTTAAAATTAACATCTACATCTGCTGGTGGTACAAATTTAGATATGTACCTAATTGAAAATGATGGCTTGTATATTAACTCTAATGAAGGAGCAACTACAAGAGCAATATATTTTCAAACTGGAGGAAGCACAAAAGCAACTATTACTGCAGTTGGAAATTTAGTTTTAAATACTGGTTCAGCAAGGTCTGCAGAAGGTTCTGTTACTGGTAATAGCGGGGCTTATGTCACTATTTTTACCGTATCTGGCTCTCCAACAGTATATCAAATATTTGCAAGAGTTCCAGCTGGTACTGGTGATGCAAATAACTATACTGTTTATGCGACAGTTCTTTTTGATGGCAGTGCAGCAAGAATTATCGCAAATAATGCTGGTGTAACAGATATAATTTTAAGCGGATTGAATGTGCAAGTAAGACAGAATTCTGGTAACCCACAAACAATTGAGTGGAAATATTTAAAAATCAATTAGTAAAATAAAATATTATGGGTTTAACTAACAACACTGGTAAATTAAGTAATACCCTTACATCCAATGGTACTCAAATAACATTAGGAGGAAGTACTGTTACAGATGGCAACTTACTTAATATTATAGGAAACCAATCCAGCGTAAATGTAGGGTTAGTTCTTAATAATACTAATGGTACATATCCTAAAATATATGGCATTCAAAATGTAAATAGTAATCTTGTATTTTATGATTATAGTGCGAGTGCTACAAGACTTACAATATCCTCTGCTGGTAATGTAGGAATTGGCACAACTCCTGCAGCTTGGGCTGCACCTGCGGCTGGGAAGGTTATACAAATAGGAAATGTTGCATCGTTATTTAGCTATAATAATCTTACAAATGATTTAGGATGTAACATTTATTTTAATGGTTCAGATTATTTGTATTTACAAACTGCAGGAGCAAGTTTATACAGACAACAATCTGGCGAACATGCTTGGTTTACTGTTGGCTCTGGTACTGCAGGTACAATTGCAGGTATTACCGAAAAAATGCGTCTTACAAGTTCTGGGCATCTTCAATTAGTTGGCGATATTATACAAACTGGTAATTCAGTAATTACTAATCAGTCTAATGAATTGTATCTTCAAACTCAAGCAGCTAAAGCTATAATATTTAGACCTTCTGGTACTGAAAGAATGCGTATTACAAGTGGGGGTTATTTAAAACAATCAAATACTGGAATTTATATAGGTACATCTGGTTCATATAACGAAATGTCAAGTAGTGCTGCTGATAATATTATTTGGATGCGTAGTACAAATTCGAGTTCACCTTATGGACCTTATATACAGTTTAGTGCAGCATCCCCAAATAATACAAGTAACTATTTTCTTGCAGGTGCAGATTCAGTGAATGATAAAGTTATAATTTATTCAAATGGCACATTTGGCTCAAGAACTGGCACTTATGGTTCAATTATATCTGATATAAAATATAAGCAAGATATTATTGATGCTAATTCTCAATGGGATGACATTAAAAAATTAAGAGTAGTAAATTTTAAATATAAAGAAGATGTTATTAATGACGGAGAAAATGCATTAAGACAAATTGGTTTTATTGCTCAAGAGGTTGAAGCGGTTAGTCCTAACTTAGTTTATGAAGCTGGTCAAAAAGATAAAGAAGAAACTTGGAAATCAGTTAAGACAAGTATTATTCACCTAAAAGCAGTAAAAGCATTACAAGAAGCCATGATAAGAGTTGAAGAATTAGAGGCTAAAGTATCAGCATTAGAGAATAAATCCTAAATTTGTAAAAAATAATCATATGACATTAAGCAACGAACAATTACAACA